>Ga0316187_10001910_pt1 | contig 18211 bp, 24 predicted proteins | sample CroRivburrow1_MG_FD_204927 | JGI IMG/M metagenome (GOLD analysis project Ga0316187, IMG submission 204927) | Coastal sediment microbial communities from Maine, United States - Cross River worm burrow 1 | ecosystem: Environmental > Aquatic > Marine > Coastal > Sediment | place: USA: Maine...
GCTCTGATTACGCTGCTGATGACAGAGAGTGTCAGTAATGCGGCGGCTGTGGCGATCCTGCTGCCGGTGGTGATCCCGTTTGGCATGGAAGCAGGCATTGATCCGGTCACTATCGCTATGGCGGTGGGTATTATTGCCGGCTTTGCCTTTATGCTGCCGATGGGAACACCACCCAACGCCATGATATATGGAACCGGCTATATAGAGCTTGCATCCATGCTGCGTTTTGGTGTGATACTCTCTCTATCTGCGTTGTTGCTGTTCATTCTTGTAAGCGGCACATGGTGGCCGCTGGTCGGGTTAGGAGTGTGATGGATATGGATCAGTTGAATCAGACTGTAGAACTCTTGAAACAGGCAGAGCGTGAGTTTGCTCCGGACCTGGTGTTTGCCTGCAGCTTTGGTGCGGAGGATGTCGTGCTCTTTGAGCTGATTGCCAGACATGCGCCGTCAATTCGTATTGTCACGCTCGATACCGGCCGCTTGCCGCAGGAGACCTGCGATGTGATGGATGCGTGCAGGGAGAAGTATGGCCTTGATATCGAGGTTCATTTCCCGCATGCATCCGATGTTGAGGAGATGGTTGGTGAGAAGGGTATGAATCTCTTTTACCATAGTCTGGAGAATCGCAAACTTTGCTGCGATATTCGCAAGATTCGCCCGTTGAAACGTGCTCTGGAAGGAGCGAAGGCCTGGGTAACAGGGCTTCGTCGTGAGCAGGCAGCATCGCGTACGGATATGCGGCCGATTGAAGATGATGCAGCTTTCGGCATTAAAAAATTCAATCCGCTGATTGAGTGGTCCGAGAAAGATATCTGGGAGTACATTCGATCCAATGATGTGCCGTACAACAAACTGCATGATCAGTTTTACCCCTCCATTGGCTGTGCACCGTGTACGCGGGCAATTTCGGCCGGTGAAGATCCGCGAGCGGGACGCTGGTGGTGGGAAAATGAGGATGCAGTCGCCGAATGCGGACTGCATGCCAACCCGATTTCAAAGCTAAAAGGAGATCATTGATGAGTGATCATAAAAAGATTTCAATTGTCTGTTTCAGCGGTGACTTTGATAAAATCGTAGCTGCTTACACGATTGCGACAGGTGCTGCGGCCACCAATCGTGAAGTAACGATGTTTTTCACCTTCTGGGGGCTCAATGCCCTAAAGAAGCAGCAGGGGCACAGCTGGCTGGGCAAGGATTTTCTCTCCCGGATGTTCAACTTTCTGATGGGGGGTAGAAAAAGCCTGCCTCTCTCACGGCTGAACTTTGCCGGTATCAGTCCCATGCTGATGACGGGAATGATGAAGAAAAACAATGTGGCCACACTGCCGGAGCTGATTGAAGCGGCCGATGCACTGGGGATTCGTATCTATGCCTGCGAAATGGCCATGCAGATTCTTGGTGTAACTAAAGACGACCTGGTCGATTCAGTGCAGGAAGTTGTGGGTGTTGCCACATTCCTGAACGAGTCCGAAGACGCCCACATTATCTTCATTTAAGGCAGGATGAACTGATGCATTTTTTAGATATCACACGTGAGACTTGCCCGATGACCTTTGTGAAGGTGAAGCTGCAACTGGCCAGAATGGGGGCCGGTGAGGAGCTTGAAGTGATCCTCAATGAGGGCGAACCTCTCAGGAACGTGCCTCAATCATGCGAGGAGCAGGGCTACAAAGTACTCTCTGTTGAGGACTGCGGCGATGGTGATGGCAAGCACCGTATCGTGATTAAAAAGTAAAGGGTTCGGGAGAAATCAATGTCTGAACATAAATTGACGCAGCTCAAAGCACTTGAGGCCGAGTCGATCCACATTATTAGAGAGGTGGTGGCTGAATTCCGTAATCCGGTGATGCTCTACTCTGTGGGTAAGGACTCCTCGGTACTACTGCATCTGGCACGTAAGGCTTTTTACCCGGCACCGTTGCCGTTTCCGCTGCTGCATGTGGATACCGGCTTCAAGTTCAAAGAGATGTATGAGTTCCGTGACAACTACTGCAAAGAGGTCAGTGCTGATCTGATTGTGCGCCGTAATGAAGATGCCATTGCCAAGGGGATGAATCCGAAAGAGTTTGGCGTGGCACGTTGCTGCGGTGCTCTGAAGACGCAGGGGCTTCTTGATGCGCTGGAGGAAGGCGGTTATGACGCAGCCTTTGGTGGAGCACGTCGTGATGAGGAGCGCTCTCGCGCCAAGGAGCGTGTCTTCTCGATGCGTGATGAGTTCGGTCAGTGGGATCCGAAGAATCAGCGTCCTGAATTGTGGAGTATCTACAATGGCCGCATTCATGAGGGCGAGTCGGTGCGCGTGTTCCCGATCTCTAACTGGACTGAGATGGATGTCTGGCTCTATATCAAGGAAGAGAACATTCCAATTGTACCCCTCTATTTTGCTGAAGAGCGCCCGATGATTGAACGCGGTGATATGCTGATTCCCTATTATGAGGAGAACAGGGATCAGCTGTTGGAGGGTGAAGAGCCTACGATGGTGATGTCACGGTTCCGCACACTGGGCTGCAGCCCTTGTACGGGCGCTGTGCGTTCTACGGCAACGAACATGACAGAGATTGTAGCCGAGGCTGCGGCTGCCCGTCGTTCAGAGCGTGAAACCCGTATTATTGATCACGGCGCGAACTCCATGGAAGATAAAAAGAAGGAAGGTTACTTCTAATGACAGAGTTAAATTTAGAGATGACCAAAGAGATGGAACTGCTCCGGCTGGTAACCGTGGGCAGTGTGGATGATGGCAAGTCAACACTGATTGGCCGACTTCTTGTGGATACCAAAGGAGCCTTTGAGGATCAGCTGCTTGCTGTGCGTAAAAAGAAGGGCGAAACAAAAATCGCTTCTGCATCTGAAATTGATCTGGCAATGCTGACCGATGGTCTCTCAGCTGAGCGTGAGCAGGGCATTACCATCGATGTGGCTTACCGTTATTTTGCCACACCCAAGCGCAAATTTATTATGGCTGATTGTCCGGGGCATGAGCAGTACACCCGTAATATGGTGACCGGTGCATCCACGGCCAGTGCGGCCATTATTCTGATTGATGCCCGTAACGGTGTAATGCCGCAGACCAAACGTCATACACATATCCTGAGCCTCCTGGGCATGCCGCATTTGATTGTGGCGATTAACAAGATGGATATGGTTGACCATGATCAGGCTACGTTTGAGAAGATTCGTCAGGATATGATCGATTATTGTGCCAAGCAGGGTATTAAGGATCTGATCTGTATTCCGATGTCGGCACTTAATGGCGATATGGTGGCTGTGCGAGGCGATAACATGCCTTGGTATGAAGGGGATACATTGCTGGAAGTATTTGAGTCTCTACCCGTATTGGGCGAACTTGATCAGCAGGCGTTTCGTTTTCCTGTTCAGTTGCTAAACCGTCCGCAGACAACTGATCTGCCCGATTATCGTGGTTTCATGGGAACCATCTCTTCAGGTACGGTGAGGGTGGGTGATCACTTGACCGTACTGCCAAGCGGCAAGAGTTCGACAGTCAAAGAGATCGTTACCTTTGATGGCAACATTGAAGAGGCTTTCGCACCGCAGAGTATCACCATCACACTCACCGATGAGATCGATATCTCCCGTGGCGACATGCTGGTGCATGCCGATTCAGGGCTTGAGCCACGTAAAGAGGTAACAGCCAATGTCTGCTGGATCGGCGATGAGCCGCTGGAGCCGAAGAAGAAGTACTGGATGAAGCACACCACCAACACCTTGAAGGCGATGGTGACCGAGATTGATTTCAAGACCGACATCCATTCGTTGTCACATGAGAAGTCTGATGAGCTGGCGATGAACGAGATCGGTCAGATTCAGCTGAAACTGCTCAAGCCCATCTATGCCGACAAATATGCCGAAAATCGCTTTACCGGCAGCTTCATTCTCATCGATAGCTTTACCAACAATACCGTTGGTGCAGGTATGATCATTTAAGAAAAAACCTTTTTTGTGATCGCATTCACATAACGCGGCTGTTTTTTTGCGGAGTCTCCTTTGCAAGCGATGGAATAAAGATCTATTCCAGCTTTTAGGAGGTGAGTATGAAAAAGTTATTCTGGATTATGATCGTTGCATTTGGGCTGAGTGGCTGTGCAACCATGGAAAGCGCTTGGGACTCAACCAAGCAGGCATCCGGTGATGCCTATGACTGGGCTGTCGGCGATGATGAAAAAAAGGATAAGTCTACGAATTAGTAAGATTGTCACTCTCTAGTAAAGGGCCGCATCGCGGCCCTTTTTTGTTAATGATCCATAAAAATGCGAATCACTTCTTTTGGCCGAAAGCGGGCAGGCATTTATCCCCTTGGCACGAGTCATAAGTCGGTGTTGATGACATGACATGCAAACAAGCAAAACAAACTAGCGTTACAACGATGATACCGCTGACGTTAGCTTCTGAAGAGATCGCAAGGCTTCCTCGCGGACTTGAGTATAAAGAACGTGAGAATCAGGCGATGGATTCGCTAAATCGAATTGTATTTGTACGTGCTGCTCTTCATGGTGCAGGTCGATAGTTATGCATTTCGAGTTTTCTTCTCCTGTGGGAGAAATGTTGATTTTAAAGCTCATCAGATATTCCTCTCCTCTCTGTTGGCAATGTGGCCAAGTTTGGCCAGATAAATAGTTAGCGGACATTCAAGACCAAATAAAATCTGAATGACCCTTTTCGGCCGAAAGCGGCTGTTCAACAAATCTAAGTCCATTTGATGCTCTGTAGCTGCTGCCAAAGTTCTGTGGCAACAGGACCGAGGGGTTTCTCTTTTTTGCGTACGGCTTTGATCTCTAGCTTGATAGGTTGAAACTCTTCGCTGCCAAGTAGCAGGAGTTCACCGGTTTCAATCTCCTGTTTAACCATATGCATCGGCATGCGACCCCAACCCATGCCTGATGCGACAATCTGCTTCTTGGTTGTGAAGTCGCTCACCACCCATTGATGTGCGCCTGATAGCACGCCCGCTGTTTTTTTTTCGGAGTGCCGGCTGGTATCGCGTACGATGATCTGGGTGCTGCCCTGCATATCTCTTTCGGTCAGTTCTGCTGCCTGTGCTGCCAGCTTGGAGCGGGGCGAAATCACGCTGACCATTTCAGCCTGGGTCAGTGGTGCATAGATGTATTGACTGCTCTCTTCGGCCACCTCTGTGATGGCGATATCGGCATCTCCATCATTCAAACGCTCCATGGTTCCATTCAATGTCTCCACCAGTAGCGATAGCCGGGTGGCAGGTGCTGATTCCATGATGGCACTGAACAGCAGTAGGGCAGGGTTAACCGGAACAATGGCGCTCATCGAGAGCCGTAGCTCAGGCTCCTCTCCGGCCGCAAAGTGGTGCGCTGTGGTGATGAGCTCTTCGGTATGGGAAAGAATGGTCGTAGCCCTGTCAAAGAGGGCTCGGCCCTCCTCAGTGAGGGTAGGACGATATTGGTCGCGCAGGAAGAGTGTAACGCCGAGCTCATCTTCAAGTTTGCGAATGGCGATGCTGATAGCCGACTGGCTTTTGAACAGTGCTTCGCCAGCAGGTCTGAAGCCGCCGAACTCAACGACTGCATGAAGGGCCTTTAGCTGTTCCAGTGTCATAGTCGAATCATGAGGATATAAACAAAATATATCAAGATGATATAAACATTATGCTATAATAGTATCATCTATTGAGCCTACAATTCCGCTATCGACTTGAGCTGATAAGGAGACGTAATGGGTCTGTTAATCGATGGAAAATGGGAAACGGATAACGGTAAGTGGGCCTCCAAAGATGGAAAGTTTCATCGTGCTAAATCGCAGTTCAGTTGTAGTGAAGGTGAACATGCCAGAGCCAACGGGTTTATTGCTGAAGCAGGCCGTTATCACCTCTATGTCTCTCTCGCCTGCCCTTGGGCACACCGCACGCTGATCTTCCGCAAGCTAAAAGGGCTGGAGTCATTGATTCCAGTGACAACTGTTGATCCGCACATGCTCGACCGGGGCTGGCAGTTTAGTGAGCCGGAGCCCAACTACGGTTTTGAGTATGCACATCAGCTCTACTCAAAAGCAGACCCTGCATACTCTGGTCGGGTTACGGTGCCGATTTTGTGGGATAAAAAAGAGCAGACGATTGTTTGCAACGAATCGGCAGAAATTATCCGAATCTTCAATTCGGCTTTTAACGACATCACCGGCAATGGGGATGACTACTACCCCGAAGCGCTTCGATCTGGAATCGATGAGATCAATGCGTTTATATATCCCAATATCAACAACGGCGTCTACAGGTGCGGCTTTGCGACGAAACAGAAAGCCTATGAAGAGGCGTATGATGCACTCTTTAGCGCATTGGATGAGGTGGAGTCAAGATTGGCAAATCAGCGTTATCTGGTTGGCAATCATCTGACCGAGGCCGATTGGCGCCTGTTTACAACCATGATTCGTTTTGATGCGGTCTATATGGGTCATTTTAAGTGTAACAGGAATCGCATGGCTGACTTTCCAAATCTCTCCAATTATATCCGCGACCTTTACCAACATCCGGGTGTAAAAGAGACCGTAAACATGGAACATATCAAAGAGCACTACTTTTACAGTCATGAGAGCATCAATCCAACGCGAATCGTGCCGAAGGGGCCGGAGCTTGATTTTGATGCACCGCATGACAGAGAAAGATTTGAAGAAAACAGAGAGAAGAAAAGGGGTGCAGTATGAGTGATGGCGAAATAAGCGGATGGCAAGAGGAACCCTTTGTGGTTGAAGTGAAGGCCGGTGATATCAAGGCATTCTGTATGTGCGGCCTCTCGAAAAACGGGCCGTTTTGTGATGGTTCACATGTCACGACCGACAAAATGCCGGAGGTCATAAAATTTGAAGAGAATCAAACCATATATGCGTGTGGTTGCCAGCAGTCCGGGAATCGTCCTTACTGCGATGGCACGCACATGACTTTAGGGGAAGATAAATAACCATGCTAAGAAATAGCAGCAAGCAGTTCGGCTGGGTGAGTATCGCCATCCACTGGCTGATGGCAGCAGCGATCATTGGCATGTTCGGGCTCGGTGTCTGGATGGTCGATCTCGACTACTACGATCCCTGGTATCACAGGAGCCTCTGGATTCATCAGAGTATCGGCATGCTGCTGATTTTCCTGTTGGCATTCCGGTTAGTCTGGCGTTTGACCAACCCGGTTCCCGAGATTATGGGGCTGTGGTGGGAGAAGCTGGTCGCTATCTGGGTACATCGCGGACACTACCTGTTAATGGCTGCTGTAATGATCACCGGCTATCTCATTACCACCGCCTACGGGCGTGGCGTGGATATCTTCGGCTGGTTTGAGTTTCCTGCGCTTCTGCCGGCCGATAAGGGTCGGGAAACAACCCTTGGGTTCTGGCACATGTTGCTGGCCTGGGGCTTTATGGGTTATATCGGTATGCATGCCGGTGCAGCTTTGAAACATCACTTTATCGACAAGGACATCACCTTGTTACGTATGTTAGGTATGAATAAAAAAAATAGAGGAGACGAGAAATGAAACTGAAACTACTACTGGGAACTGCACTTCTGGTGCTGGGAATATCAACCTCAGCCATGGCTGAAGATTATGTGATTGATAAGAAGGGACAGCACGCTGTCATCCAATTCAAGATTGCCCATCTGGGCTACAGCTGGCTGATTGGCCGCTTCAACGATTTTGACGGCACCTTCAGCTATGATGAACAGAACCCATCAGCGGCCAAGATCAACGTGACGATCAATACGGCCAGTGTTGATTCCAACCATGCAGCACGCGATAAGCATCTGCGTAGTCCAGACTTTTTTAATGTCGATATGTATCCGACCTCAACCTTTGTCAGTAAGTCGTTTAAGGAGCTGGGTGATGGTAAGGCCGAACTGACCGGCACCTTTACCCTCAACGGTGTTACTCGTGATATCACCATTGATGTTAATCACGTCGGTGCTGGTCCTGATCCATGGGGTGGGTACCGTCGCGGCTTTGAAGGAACCACCACACTGGCGCTGGCAGACTGGAACATTCCGTTTGCACCGAAGCTTGGCCCGGCATCAGCTGAAGTTGAGCTCTACTTCTCGTTTGAAGGTGTCAAACAGTGAGCGATCTCTTTTCACCCATCCAGGTGGGGAGACTTACGCTCCCCAATCGGGTTTTCATGGCACCGATGACGCGCAACCGTGCACCGGACAATATTGCCAATGCGATGATGGCAACCTACTACCGCCAGCGGGCCACAGGTGGGTTGCTGATTACTGAAGGCTCCCAGATCTCGGAGCAGGCGGTCGGATATCCTGCCACACCCGGCATTTATAGTGCCGAGCAGGTGACGGGGTGGAAGCAGGTAACCGATGCGGCACACGCCGAAGGCGGACACATCTTTCTGCAACTCTGGCACTGCGGCAGGGTTTCGCATCCGGATTTCCATGGTGGCGAGCCTGCGGTTGCACCTTCAGCCATTTGTCCTGCCGGCGAAGCCTTTACATTCACCGGCCTGAAGCCCTTTGAAACACCACGCGAACTGTCGGCCTCCGAGATTGCTGCTGTGGTCGATGATTACAAAAGAGGGGCTGCAAATGCGATCGCTGCCGGTTTTGATGGTGTCGAGATTCATGGTGCCAATGGCTACCTGCTCGATCAGTTCCTGCGTGATGGCAGCAACCAGAGAAATGACGCCTACGGTGGGACACTGGAGAACCGCGCCCGCCTGATGCTTGAGGCAACCGAGGCAGTCTGCGACGCGGTCGGCGCAGACCGTGTTGGTATCCGCCTCTCACCACTGCAGCCATTTAATGACATGAAAGACTCCGATCCGGAGGCGACATTCAGCCATGTGGTGCGTGAACTCAACAGATTCGGGCTGGCCTATCTGCATGTTACCGAGATGGGCAGCGAGGCGCCGGGCGTGGCAGGCCCTGCATTCGATCTGGAAAAACTGCGCCCACTCTGGAAGGGCGTATACATCACCAATGGCGGCTACAACAGGGCGCGTGGTAATGCTGCGATTGCCAATGGAGATGCCGATGCTATTGCTTTTGGGGTGCCGTTCCTCGCCAATCCCGATCTGGTGGCTCGCCTGAAAAGTGATACAGAACTGAATGCTCCGGACATGGCCACCTTCTATGGCGGTGATGAGCATGGCTACAGCGATTATCCGGCCATGAGCTAGGTTGGTATTGGAGAGACACAGTGAGTGAGTTTTTCAGTGAGAATACATTCTCCTTCCTCAAGGAGTTGGCAGCCCATAACAACCGCGATTGGTTTAACGATAATAAGCCGCGCTACGAGAGGGATGTGCGTGAACCTGCACTCTCCTTTATTCGAGCTATGGGGCCGGAGCTGACGCGTTTCGCACCTCACTTTGTAGCTGTTGATAAAAAGGTGGGCGGATCGCTGATGAGGATTCACAGGGACGTACGCTTTTCCAAAAACAAGATGCCGTATAAAACCAACATCGGCATCCAGTTTCGGCATGAGCTGGGCAAGGATATACATGCACCTGGCTTCTATCTTCACATTGAGGCTCATGAGGTGTTTGTCGGTGCAGGCATCTGGCATCCGGATAGCGATACGCTGAAGAAGATACGAACCTATATCGATGCACACCCTACGCGCTGGGAGGATGGGTGTGATGATGCGGGCTTTGCCAAAGCCTATGCACTGGCAGGCGATAGTCTGATACGCGCTCCGAAAGGATATGCACCCGATCACCCGATGATTGATGATCTAAAGCGCAAAGACTTCATTGGTATTGCACCACTGATGCCGGAGCTGTTGTTGCAGGATGATCTGGTCGGCTTGATCAGCAGTTACTTTGAAACGGCTACGCCATTTATGCAGCAGCTCTGCCGGGCAGTAGGTGTCCAGTATTAATATGATGTTTAAGAGGAAACCATGAAAGTATTGGCGTTTGCAGCAAGCAGCAGTAAAAAATCAATTAATAAACAGCTTGTCACTTATGCAGTCGGGCTGCTTAAAAATAGTCAGAGCGAAGTGCTTGATCTGAATGATTATGAGCTTCCACTGTTTAGTGAAGACAGGGAGGCTGAACTGGGGCACCCATCTAAAGCAAAGGCATTTCTGGCAAAGATTGGTGATAGTGATGCAGTGATCATCTCTTTTGCCGAACATAATGGATCGTATAGTGCAGCCTATAAAAGCCTTTTTGACTGGTGCTCTCGTATCAATCCAAAAGTATTTCAAAATAAGCCTATGGTATTTCTTTCTACCTCACCAGGCCCCGGTGGTGCAGGAAGTGTCCTGGCTGCAGCAACTGCTTCAGCACCATTTTTCGATGGAGATGTGAAAGCCTCTCTTTCAATTCCGAAATTTTACGAAAACTTTGATTCAGAGGCTGGAGTCATTCATAACAGTGAAATGAATGCCCAACTGGTTAGTGCAGTGCAACGGTTGGTGTAACGAAATCTGGGTACAATGTACCTTGGAGGTAAAGCGTGCGATCTAAGAAGGTTTATTTTGAAAATGCTGATGGATTGAAGTTAGCCGCCTACCTGGATGTTCCGATTGATGGCAAGCCGCGTGCCTTTGCCCTTTTTGCCCACGGGTTCACGCTGACCAAACACCTGAAATCAATCACCCATATCAATCGCGCTCTGGCAGCCAAGGGGATTGCCGTATTGCGATTCGATTTCACCGGCCTAGCCGAGAGTGAAGGTGACTTTGCCGATACCAACTTCTCTTCCAATGTTGGTGATATTGTTTCGGCAGCGAGCTTTCTTGAGCAGGAGTATGAAGCACCTCAGATCCTCATCGGCCACTCGCTTGGCGGAGCGGCCATGCTGGTAGCGGCAAGAGACATTCCGTCCGCCAAAGCAATCGCGACCATCGGAGCGCCTTGCGATCCGTCTCATATCGCGCACATCTTTCAGGGCAGGGAAGAGGAGCTGAAACAGAAGGGTGAAATCGAAGTGTCCGTGGGTGGTCGGCCCTTCAGATTCAAACAGCAGTTTCTTGATGATGTGTCGGAGGCTGAGACCTGTGCTGCCATTCACGACTTGAAGCGGGCGCTACTCATCTTTCACTCCCCCGTAGACGAGATTGTCGATATCAAACATGCCCAACATATCTATGAAGCCGCCCGACACCCGAAGAGTTTTGTTACGCTTGATCGGGCAGATCACCTGCTAAGTCAGGAGTCCGATGCCCGTTATGTTGGTTCGGTGATCGCCACTTGGGCAGAAAAGTATGTACCTGTTCGTGAACTTGAGTGGGATTCGGGACCTCATGCAGTACGGGTGAGGACTGGTTCGAGTTTTTACACCGAAATTAAGTCGGGCGGCCATGGATTGTTGGCCGATGAACCGGTTCGTGTCGGTGGAACTGATCGTGGTCCGACCCCGTACGGCCTGCTTCTCTCCTCCCTCGGTGCCTGTACCGGCATGACATTGCGCATGTATGCTGATCGCAAGAAGTGGCCGGTTGAAGAGATTAATGTCTATCTCAATCATGAGAAGATTCACGCTGAAGATTGCAGCGATTGCGATGATTCGGTTAGCGGCAGGATTGATCGCATCGAGCGGCTGATTGATGTGGTTGGAGACCTGAGTCCGGAACAGCGCACAAGGTTGCTTGAGATTGCAGATCGCTGTCCGGTGCATAAGACGCTGCAGGAAAAAGTACATATCACCACGAAATATCTGGAGAGCGAAGGAGTTTGATATGAGTATCGAAACACACGAGACAGATGATGGAACACTCTATTTTGACGGCAAGAGATGTATTCATTCGCGTAATTGCGTGTTGAATCGCCCTGATGTATTTGTGCCGAATGTCGAGGGTGGATGGATCCACCCTGAACGGGCGAGTAAGGATGAGCTGCACGGCTTGGCGGAAAACTGCCCGTCCGGAGCCATTCAGTTTGTCGAACATAATAAGGCACCGAGTAAGCCTCTGGTGAATACGCTGCATATTCGCGAAGATGGCCCCTGTGCCCTGAAAGCCGAGATTCAAATCAATGGCGAAGCTGAAACACGCCTGACGCTCTGCCGCTGTGGGGCATCCAAAAACAAACCCTATTGTGATGGTTCGCATACCGAAGCGGGATTTAAGGCAACCGGAGAGCCTCCCGTACAACCCTCTGAAGCCCTGGCACAGCGCGATGGCCCAGTCACGGTTTCAGCTATCAAAGATGGGCCGTTAATGGTTGAGGGGAACCTAGAGATATGCGCTGGCACCGGGCACACCATTAACCGGACGCAACAGACCTTTCTCTGTCGCTGTGGCGCATCAAAGAACAAGCCTTATTGCGATGGTAGCCATCTACAAGCTGGCTTCACCTCGGATGAGTAAGGAGATCTGATATGACTGTTGCAATTCAGCATGCCAACGTGGTTCCCGAAGGTGATGGCGTTGAGGTCAAGCGTCTGATGCCTGTGGCAAACAGGAGAAACTTTGATCCCTTCGTGCTCTGGGATCATTTTGATATTGCAGCCGGAGGATTTCCGAACCATCCACATCGCGGTTTCGAGGCGATCACCTATATGTTTGAGGGTGGTATGCAGCATGCCGACAACCTTGGCAACAAGGGCACTGTGCATGGCGGTGGCGCACAGCGATTTACCGCAGGTCGCGGTATTGTGCATTCGGAGATGCCCGATGGTCATGCGGCAGGGATTCAATTGTGGATCAACCTTCCTCAACGACTGAAAGGAGTCGACCCGGACTATCAACAGGTAGAGAAAGGTGAGATTCCTGAAGTTGAGCTTGAGGGTGGTTCCATCCGCATCATTGTTGGTGAGGGTGGCCCGGTCCAATTGAAAACTAATGTTGAGTATCTGGATGTTTCACTCAAAGCAGGGGCTAGGCTTGAACGTGCTGTGCCTGAAGGCACCCGGGGATTCATCTATCTGGTTGATGGCTCCATTCGCGCAAACGGAGAGCTGGCAGAAGCAGGTTCTGCTCTCTATGTGGAGGATGAACTGGAGATGACGATCAATGCGGTTGAGGATGCCCGCTTCATGTGGTGTTTCGGAAAACCACATGGTGAGCCGATCTTTCAGCACGGGCCTTTTGTCGATTAAGTGCCGATAAATTGACTGTCCGCTTCCGGCCGAAAGCGGATATTCATTACTTAAGCTTTAAGACGCCAAATACGGCACAGACAGCACCACCAATAAGCAATGCATATGCTTTTGTTGGCGCATCGCCACCAATAGCACGACTTACCTGTGATCCAGCAGAATCGTAAATATCATATCCCCAGAATAGGAGTCCAACCCCTACAATCAAAAGAACGATGCCAATAATCTTGTCGTTATTCATTAATCCCTCCATTAGTGAGATTCGTTTACATTAACCAATAACACCCTGGATGTTAAAAGCTATTCTTGAATGTCCGCTTTTAACCGGAAGCGGTCGTTCAGTTTCTACAGGATATAGCGAGAGAGGTCCTCATCTTCGGCGATGTCGCCCAGTTGATCGCGAACATAGTCGGCATTCACCTCAATACTCTTTTCCACCCGGTCGGTAGCATCGAAGCTCACCTCATCGAGCACGCGTTCTAGCAGGGTGTGCAGTCGCCGTGCTCCGATGTTTTCTGTCTTCTCGTTCACCTGCACAGCAAGGCGTGCCAGTTCGGCAATGCCACACTCTGTGTAGTTCAGAGATACATTCTCAGTGTTGAGGAGGGCTGCATACTGTTTGGTCAGTGATGACTCCGGCTCGACCAGAATGCGACGGAAATCATCTTCGGTCAGCGCATTTAGGCTTACACGGATCGGGAAACGTCCTTGCAGCTCCGGAATCAGGTCTGAAGGCTTGGAGAGGTGAAATGCGCCGGAAGCGATAAAGAGAATGTGATCGGTATTCACTGAGCCATGCCGACAATTTACACTGGTGCCTTCTACCAACGGTAGTAGATCGCGCTGCACGCCTTCGCGCGAGATATCGCCGTCCTTTCCTGACCGATGCGTGATCTTGTCCATCTCATCAAGGAAGACAATGCCACTGTTCTCGGTGCGTTCGATAGCCTCTTCCTTGATGCGGTCCATATCGAGCAGGCGGTCGGCCTCCTGCTGTTTGAGTGCGGACATCGCTTCTTTGACAGTCATACGTTTGGTTTTTTGCTTGCCGCCACCCAGGCTGCTAAGCATATCCTTCAGATTCAGGTCGACCTCTTCGCCGCCCTGATTGGTGAACATCTGGAGCATCGGCATCTGTGCCTGTTCGGGCATGTCGATCTCCACCTGACGGTTATCCAGTTCTCCCAGACGCAGCTTGTGACGCATCTTCTCGCGCGAATCAGATTGTGAGTCTTTTTTGTCTGTCGAGACAGGTCCGGACGGATCAATGGAGTGAGGGATCAGGATGTTAAGCAAGTGCTCCTCAGCCGCCTCTTCGGCGCGGGTCTGCACCTTCACCAGATGCTCATCACGCACCATCTTGATAGCGAAATCAACCAAGTCACGGACAATCGATTCTACATCGCGTCCGACATAACCGACCTCGGTATATTTTGTGGCTTCGACCTTGATGAAGGGAGCCTTGGCCAGGCGTGCCAATCTGCGGGCAATCTCTGTTTTGCCGACGCCGGTGGGGCCAATCATAAGGATATTCTTCGGCGTGATCTCTTCGCGCATAGGCGATTCAACCTGCTGGCGCCGCCAGCGGTTTCTCAAAGCAATCGCAACAGCGCGTTTGGCATCATTTTGTCCGATGATGAAACGATCCAGTTCCGAAACGATCTCTCTAGGTGTCATGGTATGGTTCACGGTTTAAAACTCCAGTGATTCGATGGTGAATGAGGTATTGGTATAGATGCAGATGTCGGCGGCAATCTTCATCGCTTCATGGGCCGACTCTTCTGCTGTAAGCGAACTGTGCCTGACCAGTGAGATTGCGGCAGCCTTGGCGTAGGCACCACCGGAGCCGATGGCAGCAACCCCCTCATCCGGTTCCAGTACGTCGCCGTTACCGGAGATGATCAGCGTGCGCTCTGCATCGGCTACGATCATCATCGCTTCAAGTTTTCTCAGGTAACGATCTGTCCGCCAATCCTTGGCCAGGGCTACGGCTGCGCGGGTAAGACTTCCTGTATGCTCATCGAGCTTGGCCTCAAACTTCTCAAACAGGTTCATGGCATCTGCCGTGGAGCCGGCGAATCCGGTGAGGATCGACCCGTCACGGATGGAACGCACCTTTTTGGCGCCATGTTTGACGACGGTATCACCCAATGTCACTTGTCCGTCACCAGCGATGGCAACCTGATTGTTTTTGCGTACACAACAGATGGTTGTACCGCGCATTTTGATGCTTTGGATAGTCTGCATGGCCTTTCTACCTCAACTTATTAGCAACGAACAGATGCGTCCATGCATCGATTCTTTTACGCAGAGCCAAAAACGTGGTTTTGCCTCTGCTTACAAAATCAATAAATGATTTTGCTGACCCATCCATGGGTCAGAAGAAACTCCTAATTATTAGAGCACTGTTAGTGCCCCAAAGGAGAGCGGATACTATCTATCCTTTTTGTAAGGATCACCAGCCTCTTTTTTTGTTGATTCAGGGATTGACGAGGTGCCCTGTTCCGCATATGTTGCGCCGCCTTCTGTTTTGAGACAATTCGTCTTAGATGGAGGGTGTCAAATGGAACGGGGTGTAGCGCAGCCTGGTAGCGCATCTGGTTTGGGACCAGAGGGCCGGGGGTTCGAATCCCTCCACCCCGACCATTTTTTGACTGCAAGCCTGACAGAGCGCCTGTAGCTCAGCTGGATAGAGCAACGGACTTCTAATCCGTAGGTCGCAGGTTCGAATCCTGCCAGGCGCGCCAGTCGAACATGACCCTAGCAGGGTTACTATGGTGGTCGTAGTTCAATGGTAGAGCCCCGGCTTGTGATGCCGGTTGTTGGGGGTTCGAGTCCCCTCGACCACCCCAGTTTGTTTGTTAAGAAGGCTGAATAAACAGTGTCTCTGTTTTTCAGCTGCGCGAAGATGCCGGGAGGCATCACTGTTAAAGTCGAGCATTTTGTCTATGATTGCTCGCACATGGGTGCATAGCTCAGTTGGCAGAGCAGCTGACTCTTAATCAGCGGGTCCTAGGTTCGAGCCCTAGTGCGCCCACCATGTTTGAAAAGGGTTGTGTGAAAGCACAACCCTTTTTTATTATCGGATCAGGATTCTCCGGATAGAACTTTGAAGAATTCGATCTCTTCACGGCGGTTTTTAACCTGAATCTTTCCTCTTTTTTCAGTTACAAACTCTTCATGGCAGTCGTTATAGGTTTGCCGGCTGATCAGGATTTCACCTCCCTCAGCAATATGAACAAGCCGGGATGCAACATTTACACTGTCTCCTATGACCGTGTAATCACGCCGTCTTTTCGAGCCAATATCACCGGCGATGACATCGCCTGAATTAATACCGATACCAACTGAGAAGGTGGCCTTGTTTTCGCTGCTTCTTTTCTGCATCAGCTGTCGGGTCATAACCTGCATCTCAATGGCGGCATTGACGGCATCGACCATTGTTTTGTTGGGGCTGGGCAGTAGCCCGAAGACGGCCATCAACTCATCGCCGATAAACTTGTCCAGAATACCGTTGTGGTGGTGAATTACCTCGACCATCAGTTCGAAATACTCATTGAGCATCGATACCACATCTTCGGGTTCGGATGCTTCGGCGATCGTGGTGAATCCTCGGATATCTGCAAAAAGAACAGTCACCTCCCTGCGGCTGTTTAAGTGAATGTTTTCGAGACTGTTGCTGTGGATGAGTTGTTCGAAGACGTTGATAGCGACATACGGCTTCAGGCGATCTTCACGATCTTTTGATTCGGAGATTCTACTCTGGTAGTCAGTCGAGGCCTCTTTGGCGTGCCTCATTAATGCGACAGTGACATCATTGAAATTCCTCTTTTCCTCTTCCAGCTCCTTGAGCATATGATTAAAACGAGATGAGATATCCCTGATTTCAACGACGGAATTATCATTAAACTCAAGCGATGGTTTATTGCGCGAATCGGAAGCTGATGAGATGTCGCTAGCAAGGCGGGCGAGTCGATCAGAAAAGGTTCGCAGAATATAGAAACCAACGAAATGGAAGAACAGAATAATAGGAGTAACAAACAGTACGATATTCGTGATATCCATCTGCTCGCGAATCAGAATGTAGATAATCAGCAGATAGGGCATAATTCCTATCAGGCTCAGTATGATATGCATTTTCGAGCGAAAGGTTCTCGTTTTTTCTTTTTTCATAAATGCTTCCCGATTCAATAAAACAACAGCATGACATCATAAATAAGTCCCTCTCCATATGGCAAGGCATGGTTATTTGGAACTCTATTATTGTGTGGGTCAATGCACTGTTGGGCCGCTTGGGGCGATCAGGATTGAAAAAAGCGAATGTGCTGTTTGATTTTGACAGGGTGAATGTGCATAGTTCGCCCCCGTTTGAAGAGGGCGTGAAGCTAATGCTTGCTTCTTTTTCACGCGGTTATTTACAGATGCGAGGGTGGCGGAATTGGTAGACGCGCTGGTTTTAGGTACCAGTATCTATGATGTGGGGGTTCGAGTCCCCCCCCTCGTACCATAATTAATGCAGTAGGCAGAAGGCTGTTTTGCCGATCCTCCTCGGGTAGGTGGGGTGCGGTAGACGGCCTTTTATGTTTTTGGCTTATGCCCGGACGGAGATGAGACGATGATTCAGACTAAAGTAAAAAAACTTGGTGATAACGAACATCAGGTAAATGTTCAGATTGCACAGGAAGAGTACGATCGAATTTATGGTGAGCAGTCCAGTAAGCTTGCCGGTTCGGCAAAACTTCCGGGCTTCCGTAAGGGCAAGATGCCGACTGACATGTTGAACAAACAGTTTGGCCCCAAGCTTCATGAAGACACCGTCTCCGAGCTGCTCCAGACACACTATGTAGCAGCTATTGAATCTTCAGGACTGACGCCTGCTGCCCAGCCGGAACTGGATATTCCTGCAGTCCAGCCGGATTCAGGCTTTGAATTCAGCATGAAAGTGGTGACTTGGCCGGAAGTGAAGGTGAAGCCGCTTTCCAAACTGAAGTTTGAAACGACTGAAGTTGAAGTGACCGATGAAGATATCCAGACCGTGATTGATCGGCTGATGGAATCACAGGTGAAGTATGAGATCGAGGATGGCCGGGTTGCTGAGAAGGGCGATCAGGTGACCATCGATTTTGTTGGCTTCATTGATAATGAACCGTTTGAGGGTGGTAAAGGTGAAGGTGCTGCGCTGGTACTGGGTG
>Ga0316187_10001911_pt1 | contig 18210 bp, 15 predicted proteins | sample CroRivburrow1_MG_FD_204927 | JGI IMG/M metagenome (GOLD analysis project Ga0316187, IMG submission 204927) | Coastal sediment microbial communities from Maine, United States - Cross River worm burrow 1 | ecosystem: Environmental > Aquatic > Marine > Coastal > Sediment | place: USA: Maine...
CTGCTCGATATGCGGGACATTGTAATCGACGGTTACAGCGATGATCGCTGGCATGAAATCGTCAAGGGCGTCGACGTGACCCTCAAGCGCGGCGAAATCATGGGATTGATCGGCGAATCCGGTGCCGGTAAATCGACCCTGGGCCTGGCGGCAATGGGATTCGCCCGTCCCGGATGTCGCCTGACCAGCGGGACTATCATGTTCGATGGCATGGACCTGATGAAAACTTCGGAAGAAGATAAACGTGCCCTGCGGGGTTCCCGCATCGCCTATGTCGCACAATCTGCCGCCGCGTCGTTCAACCCGGCACATACGCTGATCGAACAAACCGTGGAAGCCACCGTGCGCCGTGGAATCAAACCGGATGCCGAAGCCAGGGCCGATGCCCGCAAGCTCTACCGTGACCTGCAGTTACCCAATCCGGATTTGATCGGGGATCGTTACCCGCACCAGGTATCCGGTGGCCAGTTGCAACGGGTGATGACCGCGATGGCAATGTCGCCACGTCCCGATCTGATTATATTTGATGAACCGACTACCGCGCTCGACGTAACTACCCAGGTCGAGGTACTGGCCTCGATGCGCAAAATTGTCGAACAATTCAATACTGCCGCGATTTATATTACCCACGACCTCGCGGTAGTTGCGCAAATGGCCGACGTTATCAAGGTGCTGCGTTACGGCGAAACCATCGAAGATGCCGATACCCGAACCATGCTTTCGCATCCTGAAAAAGAGTACACAAAATCATTATGGTCGGTACGCTCGATCGAAAAACCGGAAGAAGTATCGAATGACGTGGTGCTCAGGGTAGATCACGTCGATGCCAGTTACACCGGCAGTGCCAAGGTACTCGATGACGTCAGTATCGAGGTTCCGCGCGGGCACACGGTGGCAATCGTCGGTGAATCCGGCTCCGGGAAGTCTACTACGGCCCGCGCCATAACCGGTTTGCTGCCGCCCTCCAAGGGTCAAATCCTGTTCAACGGCGAACCTTTACCGCCAATGCTTAAAGATCGCAGTGTCGATCAGTTACAAAAAATTCAGATGATTTACCAGATGGCCGATACCGCGATGAATCCACGCCATACGGTACGTGACATCATCGGCAGACCGCTCGAATTCTACCTGGGGTTAAGGGGAGCCGAACGTGACCGGCGCCTGATGGAACTGGTGGAAATGATCGAACTCAACGAATCGTTTATCGATCGTCTGCCGGCAGAGCTCTCCGGCGGGCAGAAACAACGCATTTGCATCGCGCGTGCACTGGCTGCCGGCCCTGAATTGATCATCTGTGACGAGGTAACCTCGGCGCTCGATCAAATCGTGCAAAAAGGCATTCTGGAACTATTGTTGCGGCTGCAGAAAGAACTCGGCCTGACCTATATTTTCATCACCCACGATATCGCCACCGTGAAAGCAATTTCAGATCAAATCGTGGTGATGCTGGAGGGCCGTGTCGTCGAACAGGGCATGAAGAGCGAAATCCTCGAACCACCTTACCCGGATTACACCAAGCTGCTACTGTCGTCGGTGCCGGAAATGGATCCGGATTGGCTGACAGGCTTGCTAAAAGAACGCGCCGCCGAGGGAGCCACCGGAGTTTAACCCGCGGGCCCGTGTTTTCGTTTCATTATCTTAACGATGCCCCGATCATCAGTGTCCAGGAGCACCCCGGACTTGATGGCAACGTCAACGGACCATCGCTAATCAGGGCGCCCGAGTGGTTGAACAATCCCCCTGGCAGGTACCTGCTTTATTTCGCGCATCACGAGGGTCGCTCGATCCGGCTCGCGGCCAGTAATCATCTTACCGGACCCTGGCAAACCATCACCCCGGGCGCGCTTGACCTTGAACATAGCATGTTTGCCAGCACCCCTCCCGGCGAGTCACAACTGCATGCGGAAGCGCGCGCTTTTATCGAGGCCGGCGCCGATGGCAATTATCCCCACATCGCCTCACCCGATGTATGGGTTGATCACGAGACTCAGCAAATTCGGCTCTATTATCATGGGCGGCTTGAAGATGGCCGGCAACGAACCCGGGTTGCTCTCTCGAGGGATGCATTGAATTTTACTGCGCGAATGGAAATAATCGGATCACCCTATCTTAGAATCTTCAGACATAACGACTGGTTCTATGCGATCGCAATGCCAGGACAGCTTTATCGCTCCCGCGATGGCCTGGGTAACTTCGAAACCGGTCCCCGATTGACTGCTGAACCCGTCCGTCATCACGCATTGCTGCGCCATGGCGGCCAGTGGTACGTGCTGTGGACGCGGGTTGGCGATACCCCCGAACGTATATTGTTATCCACGCTGAATACGGCAGCCGACTGGGAGCAGTGGAGATTTGGCGAAACTTTTGAAATTCATCGTGCGCAGAAACCCTGGGAAGGCGCCGACCTGATGCCGCGAGCGTCACAATATGGTGGTTGCATGCAACGGGTAAATCAATTGCGCGATCCGGCAATATTCGAGGAGGCAGGAAAAATCTACCTGCTCTATGCCATCGCCGGCGAACAGGGCATTGCTATCGGCGAGCTCAAAAAAACATAATCTCAATCGATCGGTGTGTGATTGAAACTCGGCATCGCCAGAATCGCTGCCATCCCGCCCAGGGTATCGATCATTATGGCCTGGTCAGCAAAAACTCGACGATTGACCTCCTCAGGGTCGAGGATTCGAAAAAGCTGCTCGCGTAATTCGGCCAGGATATTGGCATATTCCGGATCATCGGCAAGATTAAGTACTTCACGCGGATCGCTTTCAATATCAAAAAGCAATGCCGGGTGCCCTTGCGCAAAATACACGTACTTCCAGCGGCCCTTGCGCAGCATGAAGACTCCACAGGGGCTGCCACCATCGTGATATTCACTCAAGATCGGGCGTTCAGGATCCGGACTCTCAATAAATGCCTGTAAAGGGCGGCCCTGCCAACTGTTTTCAACTGCGATAGTTTCTCCATGCACGGCTTGTTCGATAGTTGCAGCCATATCGGTCAATGAAACCGGGGTATCGTTAATCGAAGGTTTAATTCCAGGACCGCTAAGAGTTAGCGGAATGCCGGCCGAATCTTCATACATGTAGCATTTCCCCCAGATACCATGATTGCCGATCATATCGCCATGATCGCTGGTATAAATTATCCGGGTATTGTCAGCCTGACCCGACCGGTTCAGTGCATCCAGAACTTGCGCGACGTTGTTATCCAGAAAGCTGCATAGTCCGTAATAGTTTTTAAGCCCTTCGATTTCACTGCTACGATCAAAGTAATCGGCATAGTTCCAGAATTGACGCATTTCGTCGATCACCGAATGTTTTAGTCTTTTGGCTGTATCGCGATCGTAGGGCTGCGGCAATTCCACGTCCCGATATAAATCATAGAATTGCTGCGGTGCCGACAACGGGAAATGCGGGCAGATAAACGATACGAATAATACCCAGGGTTTCGAATCATTTGTCTCGCGCTGTTGCAGCCAGTTGACTGCCGCGGCGGTAATATCTCGATCGTACTGCGTATAACTGGTTTCGCCCGGCCCGAGAATTGCCGCCATCTCGGCCGCATCGGGGAAATTTCCCATCGGCTTACGCAGCAACCCCTGCGGCCAGCCACTGCCGTTATTGGCCAGGTACATCGGCAGTATCTGTTCGCTGAATCCAACGTCGTCGTCCGCCGAGCGATAATGCAGCTTACCGATTGATACCACTTCGTGCCCTTTGTCCCTCAAGCGATGCATCCAGCTTTGCTGCTGCCCGTAGTAAGGTTCTGCCGACGACCAGCAGCCATGCTCGAACACCTGGGTTCCGGTTGCGAAGCTGGCCCGCGCCGATATACAGATCGGCGAAGGCGTATAGGCGTTATCGAAACGTACTCCGCTAGCCGCAAGTTTATCCAGCGTCGGCGTCTGCACCAATGGATTACCGTAGGCGCCCATGACCGAACGGGTATGCTCGTCGGACATCAGTACGATGACATTGTTTCCACTCATAATTGACGTTACCGGTTTTTAGAATCGATATGCTACTTTATCGCATCCAACAATCAACCAATATATATGCCAGAGCATTACAACAATCATGAACTCTAAAAAAGACTCCCGAGGGAGCCTTTTTTCTCAAGCTAAATCAGCTTATGACAGCTATTTTTCCAGATCTCCTGGTTGGCTTCCATCCATTCCTCGACATCACCTTTCTTGACATCGATTTCGTATAGCATGACCGCCTGGTGCAATCGAACTCAAACGCGGGTTGAAATTTTTCCGCGTTGATCGATTGTCACATAATCCCCACTGCTAATCTGCTCCATTGCTGCCAGTGATATCTCGAGTACCGGAATTTCCAGATCGTAGAGTCGATTCGCAACCAGCGTGCCGACGCTTATATTGACATCAGCTTCACCGAGCACGAAGGCCAGCGGCCCGCTGCCATTACGCAAGGTTTCGGCAATGCCACCGGGCGTGCCGGCCGATCCCCTGCTCTGCGGGATGAACAGGATACTGCCACCCACCAATTGCTGGAACTGGGGGTGATGAACATCAATTATTTCACCGTTTAGCGGGTTGAATCCACCCCAGAAACTGAGGGTTTCGTCGAGCACCATGGCCGGACCGATCGCACAACCCGGAATCAGAACCCGGGCCTCGATATTGACCACCGACCGACTCATACGGCGACCCATTGATCGAGTATTACGTCGCCGCTCACCGCCGACTCCACGCACTCGCTCAAACTGCCAATCAATGCTGTCACCGGTAACATGCCAGGCGCGTAATAGGCCCACTTGGCTGAATTGGTCATGATCTTGCCTTGCAGGCCATTGATTGCTGGCGAAAAATAGGTGCAGGTATCGGTAATAATTTTTACTCCTGCCTGTTCCAGTGAGTCTATCCAGCCCTGTTGTCGAGCCTGCTGATGTACGTGTCGACTGGTGGTCAGATAAAACACCAACCCGGGGTGAATACTGCGGCCATTTAATAATTCAACCAGGCGCTCGAACTCGGTGTACGAAAAATGTGGGGTTCCTAGCGCGATGCCGGCCAGGGGCTGATCCGAATTCCCGCCGAGCTCGGCGCGCGCCTGTTGCAGGTCGCCAGGGGTTAATTCAATGGTTCTTAGCGGTGGCTGACCCTGAAACGCGATGTCGATAGTGCTGGCCTCAGGCGTTATGCCAATGGCATGGAACAGCGGTACGCTACCCGACGAACTGCCGGCCGCACTGATAGCTTTTAAATCGTCTTCATTGATGTCATCCGACAGACCCAGAATAGCAGGCACCAGGTTGGCGTTGTTGCGACCGATAAAGTGCCCGAGCAGGTGATAAAACAAATCGCTGCGGCGAATGGCCTTCGGGATATTGCCAACATCGAATAGAATTTTTGCCGCGCGCGCCTCGTCGCGATGCAATTTACTGTAAGGTACCCGCCCTGTAACTGCCGCACAGACATCGAGAAAATCACCATACTTGTTGGTGCGTGCGCCGATTACCGAATTATAGAAGCTGACCGCATTCGATTCGGAACCGACAATGTGCGCACCCAGTTCGGGTCGGTCAGGCAATTGGTAAGGTGCGCAGGTCCAGACAGGATTACAACCCAGCTTGACATAGGCTTGCATCAACTGCCTGGCCTCGTTCATCTCCCGGCTCGCAAGTGGATCGCGTACCGATAGATCGTTCAATGCCACCAGGCCATTGTTGGTCCAGGAGGGCACGGCCAGCGTCGCACCATGCTCGAGCATAAAATGGACGAAGTCGAGATGTGCACGGCCGCTATAAAAACAGGCATCGATGTGAGCGAAACTGATATCGATCAAACGATCCGCCTGATCGATGTGGGCAGCGGCGACAATGGTTTCCATGGCGAACTGCATAGCTCTGCCCAGCTTGCCGTCGAGGCGGTCCTGATCAAGTGCGGTTAGCTGCAAAACCCTGTTTACCAGTCAATCAACTCGCGCTTACATAAGTAACCGCCGCTTTGCTGTGCGTCAGCCGGGGTTGTCGGTTTGCGGCAGGTTTCGAGCCCCGGAGCATGATTGCTGTCGGTTTCCGGGGCCACCTTGCTTGGATTCATAATCGATACCCATTACTTAAGTTACAGCAGTTTAAGGCATAATCTGCTGCTAATTCTGCTGACATGCAAGGAGAATTTTATGCGAGATCTCGAAACCTGGCTCGAACGCGTTTACCAGGCCGATGGTGAACGTAAAACACTGGATGCACTCTACAACGAATGGGCGAGCGATTATGACCAGCAACTCTGGGCTAGCGGCAATCCTTACATAGCGGTAGCGACTGGAATGCTTGGTCGGCATGTGCGAGATTTTGACGCCAGAATTCTGGATGTTGGCTGTGGCACCGGTAACATGGCGCAAGTGCTGCACCAGATGGGCTATCACAATCTTGAAGGTCTCGACCCTTCGTCAGGCATGCTCGCGGTCGCGCAAAGAAAGGAAGTGTATGAGCAATTACACCAGCTTTATCTCGACACCAGGGTCGATTTACCTGATGCTCACTATGATGCGGTCGTGGCTGCCGGCGTCCTCACCCACGGACATGCGCCACCTGAATCGCTCGACGGTATCCTCAGACTGGTACGAACGGATGGCATCATCGTTTTTTCATTGTCGACGATCGCGTACGACGAGTACGGCTTCAAACAGAAGATGGCCGAACTCGACGCCGCGGGCCAATGGGGAAGGCTCGATCAGTCGTTACTATTTCGGACCTACCCTTTTTCCGACAAGGAAGCACATTTGCGTCACTGGGTGATGGCCTATCGGAAATGTTAGCCTGGGTTACCAGGTATTTACGCTGACTTACGCGGCTGTTAGCGATTAAATACTACTTTTTAATAGCTTTTCGCTTTTGAAAATTACATTCTGTTGCCAATTTCAGACAATCAGGCACTAATTACCGAAACTAGAGCTGCAAAATACTTGTCTGAGCATTACTATACGCGCTTGTATTTTGCCGTCGCGCATCCACCTAGCCCCTGTTAGCAGCCGAATCCCTGAATAGTGTCTACACAAACAACAAACCCCGCCAAACCACGTCTTTGGCTTAGAATTCTCATGGTGTTGTTGCTGCTGCTGGCCATCGGCGGAGCCCTGAGTTACAAAAAAATCATGCAGATCCAGCAACAGATTGCCCAGGGTAGCCAGGCTCCACCACCGATAAGTGTGACCGTAGCCACTGCCGAAGCAGAACAATGGGAACGCCAGGTGAAGGCCATTGGCAACCTGGTAGCTTTCCAGGGTGTGGATATCACCACCGAGGTATCCGGTATCATCAAGTCGATAAACTTTGATTCAGGCGATACAGTCAAGGTTGGATCGTTACTGGTCGAACTGGATAATCGCACCGAACTGGCAAACCTGAAATCGGCACGCGCCCAGTTCGAAGCCGACAACAGCCAGTATAATCGTTTAATCAAGCTGAAAGAAAAGTCTTATGCCTCCGTTAACGATATCGATGTGCAGACGTCACTGGTTAACATATCAAGGGCCCAGATCAGTGTCGCCGAGGTGGCACTGGCGAAGAAAAAAATCTATGCACCCTTCTCGGGAAAGCTGGGAATTCGCCAGATCGACCTTGGTCAATATGTCGCACCGGGCACCAATATCGTAACCCTGTTGTCGGTTGACCAGCTGTATCTCGATTTCACCTTACCCGAAGCTAATTTCAAAGACCTGGTTATCGATCAGGCAATCGAATTCAAGGTGCGTGCCTATCCGCAGGAGAAGTTTAACGCCAGGGTCGTGACCTGGAATCCGGAGCTGGACGCCAGTACACGTAATATCGCGGTTCGAGCCGTGGTCGACAATTCCAAACGCCTGCTCGCGCCCGGCATGTTCGCCGATATGAATGTTCGCTCCAAACGCAAGGTATCTGTGTTGACGATTCCCGAGACCGCCATCTTCTACAATATTTATGGCGAAGCGGTATACATACTCGAACGAACCGAAAATGCCGATGGTCAGCTCGAAGACAACTACCGGCTGGCGGCACGACAGGTCTCTGTAGCCTATCGCAGTAAAGGAACCGCCGGTGTCGTAAGCGGTCTCGAAGCGGGTGACATCGTGGTTACCGCGGGCCAGCTCAAGTTGTACCCGAGTCTGCCGGTCGTCATCGTCGACGACGTACCCGAATACCAGGCCAGCCAGCAGTAAGCAGTCATGCTGACGGATTATTTCATCAAGCGTCCGGTGCTGTCACTGGTGATCAGCACCATGATCGTACTACTTGGCGCGCAGGCTTATTTCGATACCCAGGTACGCCAGTACCCTGAACTGGAAACCTCCATAATCTCGATAACCACGGCTTATCCCGGGGCCAGCGCAGAACTGATTCAGGGTTTCATCAGCACCCCGATCCAGCAGGTGGTATCGAGTACGGAGGGAATCGATTTCGTACGCTCCAGCAGTAGAAACAGCGTCTCGGTTGTGGAAGTGCACATGAAGTTAGGCGTCGATGCCGACGTCGCATTGACCGAAGTGAGTACCAAGGTCGGCTCGATCCGCGGTGAATTACCGGTAGAGTCGGAAGACCCGGTTATCGCCAAACAGTCGGCGGAAGGTTTCGCCCTTGCTTACTATAGTTTTTATAGCGAAACCCTGTCCGACGTAGAGGTTACCGACTACCTGCTGCGCACGATTCAACCCGCATTATCCACCGTCAAGGGGGTCGCGCAGGCTGAAATCCTGGGTGGCAAAACCTACTCGATGCGGGTGTGGATGGACCCCGTCAGAATGTCTGCGCACAGGGTGTCTGCAGCGGATATCGTCAAAGCCATCGGTGCTGAAAACTACCAGTCGGCGGCCGGCCAGACGCGCGGCCAACTGGTACAGACCGATGTCAACGCGGTCACCGATACCGGCGACCCAGATATCTTCAAACGGTTTATTATCAAGGATGAAGGCGATAACAAGGTCCGCCTTGGAGATGTGGCCGATATCGAGCTCGGCGCCGAAAACTATGACTCACTCATAATGTTTGACAACGTACCGTCGATTTACATCGGTATCAACGGTACTACCGATGGCAATCCACTAACCACCATCAAACTGGTAACCGCCGAACTCGAAAAACTGAAAAAGTCATTTCCGCCAGGACTCAATGCTGCCGTCGCTTACGATTCCACTGAATTTATCGAGGCATCGATCAACGAAGTAATTTTCACCCTGGCGCAGGCTGCGCTGATCGTGGTGATAGTGATTTTCCTGTTTCTGGGCTCGTTCCGTTCCACCCTGATCCCGCTGGTCACGATTCCATTGTCGATTATCGGCGTACTTTTTTACATGCAGATCATGGGATACTCGATCAACCTGCTAACGCTGCTGGCGATGGTGATGGCAATCGGCCTGCTGGTTGATGACGCGATCCTGGTGGTGGAAAATATCTACCGGCATATCGGCGAAGGACTACGCCCGATGCAGGCCGCACTGCAAGGCGCTCGCGAAATCGCCAAGCCAGTCATTGCCACGACTATCGTACTCTGCGTAGTCTACGCGCCAATTGGTCTGCTCGGTGGACTGACCGGGGTATTGTTCAAGGAATTTGCCTTTACACTGGTCGGCACAATCATCATCTCGACCATTATCGCCCTGACCCTGTCACCGATGATGTGTTCGCGCCTGCTTCAACCCACGATTGCCAATAACGCTTACGCCCGCTATGTCAATAACCAGTTCGAGAACCTGCACCGTGGTTATGAAAACCTGCTCGCCAGTTCCCTGCAGACACGCTCGGTCACGGTTTTATTCGTGATTGGCGTGGTGGTGATGCTGGTAGTAATGTTTCGCTTTATCCCGAACGAACTTGCCCCCGAGGAAGACCAGGGTGTAATTTTCGTTGTCTCGCAGGCGCCGGATCACAGTAGTATCGATTACCTGAACAAATACACGGCACCCTACATCGATATATTCCGTGAATATGAAGATGAGTATGAATCGTCGTTTATGGCGAACGGATTTGGTGGGCCAACGGTATCCTTCGCCGGCATGCTGCTCAAACCCTGGGAGGAGCGCAGCCTGTCGTCGATGCAGATGAAACCTCAAATCCAGATGGCGCTTAATCAACAACCCGGATTACAGAGTTTCGCCTTCAATCCGTCGCCATTGCCAGGCGCCAGCGGCAACACCGCCGTAGAATTCATTCTCAAGACTCAACAGAGCTACGACCACCTCTATGGCGTGGTCCAGCAGGTCCTGAACAAAGCCCGCGAGAGCGGCAAATTCCGTTTTATCAAGAGCGATTTTAATTTCAGCAAACCGGAAATCCGGGTCACCATCGATCGCGAACGCGCGGAATATATGGGCATCTCGATGAGTGAAATCGGCCAGACGCTGGGGGTTATCCTGGCCGAAGGATATGTCAGCCGCTTCAACCTGGCGGGACGTAGTTACAAAATCATACCGCAAGCGCGCAGCGAAGATCGTCAGAATGCCGAAATTGTTGGTCAATACTACGTCTATACCGATGCCGGCGAGCAGATCAGCCTGTCGTCGCTGGTTGATATCGCTTATACCTCGGTACCGCCTGAACTGGTGCAATTCCAGCAACAAAATGCCGCCAAGATCGATGCTGTCCCGGCCGTACCACTGGGTGAAGCCCTGCAAATACTGCGTGACATAACCGAGCAGGTCGCACCCGCTGGTTATACCTTCGACTACCAGGGACAATCCCGCCAGTTAATCCAGGAGGGTTCGGTGCTGGCACTGACCTTCGGCTTTGCGATCGTTGTGGTTTTTCTGGTACTGGCCGCCCAATACGAAAGCCTGCGAGATCCGTTTATCATCCTGACCACTGTACCGCTGGCCATGTTTGGTGCGTTGATTCCGATGTTTCTCGGGCAAGTATCGTTGAATATCTATAGCCAGGTTGGCCTGATTACGTTGATTGGACTGGTCAGCAAGCATGGTATTCTGATCGTCGAATTTGCCAATGAAATGCAGAAAAACGATAACCTGTCGCCGGTCGAAGCCGTCATCAAGGCCGCTTCCATCCGCCTGCGTCCAATCCTGATGACTTCTTTTTCAACCATTATCGGTATCATGCCGCTGGTGATTGCCAGTGGTGCCGGAGCTGCAAGCCGACAATCGATTGGTATCACCATTGTTTCCGGATTTGCAATCGGCACGCTGTTCACGCTGTTCGTACTGCCGGTTATTTATACTTTCTTCGCCGCCGACCACCGTCCTGAAGTGCGCGATGAAACTCTTCTCGCCGAAAGGCTAGTCTAGCGTCTCGCGTAAAAGGGCCGACTCGGCAAGTACCCACTCGCGAAACGCGGCTACTTTGGCAATGCGTGCCTTATGCGGTGACGTCACCAGGTGATAATTCATTTTCACCGGCAGGCGCGCGCTAAATGGCTGCACCAGGTTACCCGCGGCGATCTCCGGTTCAGCCATAACACTCGCTAAAAGTGCGACACCCTGCCCATCCATGGCCGCCTGAAACAGCAAATCTGACTGGTTGAAATAGATCCCGTGAGAGGAATCGACGTCTTTCGCATCGACGACTTTTAGCCACATCGCCCAATCCGGCCAGCCCGCATCAAATCCAGCGTAATTACTATGCAACAATGTAAAATTCTTCAGATCAGATACTTTTCTTAGCCCATCACCCTGGCGCATTAGAGCCGGGCTGCATACCGGAATGAGATCGAAGGAAAACAAAAACACCGTGTCCAGTTGCGGATACACCCCGTCACCAAAACGAATACCGACATCGATATCCTCATGCATGAAATCCACCAGTCGATCGGAAGTATCGATGCGTACATCGATATGCGGATGCAATGCCTTGAAACGGGCCAGTCGCGGAATCAACCACTTGGATACAAAAGACGGCGCCGAGGTGATCGTTAGCGGTCCATCGCTGCGCGCCCGATGCAGCTGGCTGATCGCTTCGTTGAACTGTGTAAATCCAGCACTGATCATTGGCAAAAACAGTTGTCCGGCATCGGTCAGTACGATGGCCCGATTCATGCGTTTGAAAAGCTTTATTTCAAGAAATTCTTCCAGCATACGAATTTGCTGACTAATCGCACCCGGAGTGACATTCAACGCCTGCGCGGCCTCGGTAAAGCTTAAATACCGGCCTGCGGCGTCAAATGCCTGCAGGGACTTCAATGGTGGCAATCTATTCATGTTAGTTTTTCTTAACTGAAAGTAAAAATATATCGTTTGTGAAGGCCTGTATCAATACCTATATTGCGTATAAACCAGATAGACCCATTTAACTTCGGATAAGGATTACTAAAATGAAACTACTTCAACTCGCAGTCGCATCGATAGTCGATGCCAACACAGGTTACGGGCTGGCGCATAGTGGCGGCAGAATCGATTACTCAGCACAAGCCCGCAACGGACGCAGCATTCGAGGGAAATCAATTGTGGCTCTGTACGCTCTGCTCAAAGACCAGCTGAGCAGAGCTATCTCCAGGTACCACGAACAGGTTAAGCAACGTCGCCAGCTAGAGTCACTCGGTCAACTGAATGATCACCTGCTGCGAGACATCGGGCTCTCCCGGGGCGATCTAATCGCCGCGGAACTGGGCCAGGTGACCCTGGCTCAGCTCGATGCACAGCGCCACAACAACAAGCAGAATGAATTACCGGATTCGACGACCGCTGGCCGAGTCGACCAGCAAACTCTGCAGCTGAATGCCGTCAATGAAGCAATTTATACCAGGGCAAAATGTGCATGAAAATAATGCCGGGAATCGGAGCTAATAAGGGCTCCGATTCCTCAGCGCTGCAACACTTCGCTAACCCAGCTATTCACCAGGTAACGCGCAATCGAATCTCGCCTGGGCAGGCAGAACTGGCCTTTATCATCGCCCCACTCGCCAAATTCCTGCAATTGCTCGGCCTCGAACCAGTAGGCTTCTTCGATTTCAACACCATCGACGACAATATCGGTGGTCAGGGCTCTGGCTCTGAATCCAAGCATGATTGAAGATGGAAACGGCCAGGGCTGAGAAGCCTGGTACTCGACATCTCCCACCCTGATGCCACATTCCTCGAAAACTTCTCGTGCTACGGTTTCTTCCAGGCTTTCCAGTGGATCGACAAATCCCGCAAGGGTCGACATCATGCGAGTAGGAAAACGCGAATTACGCGCCAACAGGCAACGTGGTTTTGCCGGGTTAGAACAATCTTCTACCAGCATGATCACTGCCGGGTCGGTGCGCGGGAAATGCATACGCCCACAACTACTATCGCTACAGCGACGCATGTGACCGCCATTTTCGCTTGACGTAGGACTGCCGCAGGCACCGCAGAAACGGTGGTGCCGATTCCAGAACACCAGACCACGCGCATAGGCAAGTTGTGCCGCCTGCTGGGCTTCGAGCAACCAGCCAACATCGCGCAAATCGACAAATTCGTTATCGCTGACATAGGTTTCGAGGACATCATCGTGATAGGCTGAAACATCAAGCGCAAACAGGGGTCCGCTATCGTCCAGTCCGAGAAATATGAACTGTTCGAGGTTTTCGTTCAGCCTGGCAATTTCAACCCCGGGGATATGCACAATTTGCGGGGTTTCAGCGTCGCGATTGTCCCAGCTCATCAGGCTTTTATCATGCTTCAACATAAAAACCCGACAATGCCGCCGCATCCATTGCTGTTCAAGCCATTGTCGATCTTTGCGTGATTCGCTGGCACGATCAAGTATCATTTCACGGTAATAAATCACCGCGGCAGCATAACACGAATGACCGTGACTACCCGCGTAAGCATTACGGGGACTGCAAACGCCTCAGGACGGATTTTGCTTGCGGTATTCCTTGATTGCGGCTTCGAGTTCATCAAATTCGTCGCAGCCAAAAAAACACTCTTTATCCAGAACCTGGAGCCGCTCCTCGGCCTTTTCAGGCTGCCCCAATTGCAGGTAAAGCTCGCCCAGGTACTCGTTGGCACCTCGATGTTGCGGATCTATGCTCAGCGCCTGCTGGTAGTAATCCATGGCAATATCAAAATGCTTCAGCTTGCGCTGACTGTAGGCCATCAGGTTCAGCATATCGGCGTTATCCGGATCTTCACGCAAGGCCTCGCCCAGCTCGGTAATCGCCTGCTGATAGTTCTCGTTTTCGATCAGTTCATGGAAGGGCTTCAGCGGCGAGTCCTTTTTGCCGTAGCCACCTTCAGCATGAGCTGGTAGCAGACCAGAACCGGTAATCACCAGTGCCATGAAAAAAATTACTAAATTTCGCATAATTTCACCTCAAATATTAAACCAGAGCGGATATATTAAGTTCCCGTCAGCGGTGCTAGACAATCACTGCCTTAGATCTGAGTTCTTCCATCTGCTGTTCGTCCAGACCCAACAAACCTTCAAGAACTTCACGATTATCATGTCCCAGCTCTACACCCGGCCAACGCGTGGCGCCTGGCGTGCGCGATAGTTTGGGCACTATCGCCGGAATTTTTAATGGCTGACCATCTATTTCAACCGTTTCGAACAATCCTCGAGCGTTGAAATGTTCGTCTTTAAGCATATCTTCAACATTGTAAATCGGTCCGGCGGGCACACGCGCCTGGTCGAGCAGCTTGAGCAGGTAGGCCGAATCATGTGCGGCACACCATTGCGACAACACTGTATCGATCTCAAGCTCATGTTCTACCCTCCCCTGATTAGTGGCTAAACGCGGATCTTCGGCCATCTCGGGGCGCCCTGCTGCCACCATCAGTCGCTGGAAAATCGAGTCCCCGTTGCCACCAATCACAATATACTTGCCATCGCTGCAGCGATAAGTATTGGTCGGCACAATTCCGGTAACAGTGCTGCCCGAGGGTTGCCTGATTACGCCATTGCCATCGAACTCCGGCACGACTGCCTCCATCAGGTTGAACATTGATTCCACCAATGCCACATCGATTACCTGTCCTGTACCACTACCTTGTTTCTCAAGCAGTGCCAGCACAATCCCAAGCGCGGCGTGGATACCGGAAATCGTATCCCCGATACTGAGATTGGGTCGCACCGGCGCTTCTCCAGGGTGACCATTGACGTAACGGAAACCGCTCATGCCTTCGCATACCGAGGCAAAGCCCGGTTTACTGGCATAGGGACCATCCTGACCATAACCGGATATACGCGCATACACCAGTCCCGGATTACTCTCACTGAAATCATTCGGTCCCAGACCCCATTTCTCGACCACACCGGGGCGGAAGTTTTCAATCACCACATCCGCTTTTTCGATCAATTGGCGCACCAGTTCGATGCCCTGGGTAGTCTTCAAATCAATCGTTACGGATTTCTTATTGCGCGCCAGCGAACGCCACCATAACGAGGTATCACCACGCATTTCACGCCACCGCCGAATCGGATCGCCACCATTTGGCGGTTCTATCTTGATGACTTCGGCACCAAAGTAACCAAGCATACAGCCGGCAAACGGGCCGGCCAGTAACTGGCCCAGTTCGATAACACGATACCCGGCGAGCGGTCCTGATGGATTCATAAATGCCTCGAGCCTGAAGTTCTAACCGGGGAAATACTACGCAGGAAAATCGATCATGACCAGCCGAAAGCGATGATCTGGACTTATCCCGTATTGGTAGAATCTGGTGTACTGCAGCGTTTATCGTTTACAGCCTGAGGAATCACAATGTAGTCCACCGAAATGCCCCAACAATCCAACAACAGGCTTATCGGGTTTTTAACCGCGAATTTGATTGTGAAACCCTGGCCGCATCCGGAATTCGGGATAGTGAACTGCGCCTTACTTCCGTGAAGGCCTCGATGGTGAAGCCGTTGACTGGGCGTGCACGCGAATGGTGCAACGCGACGTTAAGGCTTTTCTAACACAAATCGAGTGCATCATCGAGACGATTCAATTACCATAAATCGTCACCCTTGAGTTAGCATTATGTCACCCGTAGTACTCGCCGATTCCGGCAGCGCAGCAAAAATATTTGTGCTCGATACCAACGTCTTGATGCATGATCCCTCGGCCCTCTTCAAATTCCAGGAACACCACGTGTACCTGCCGATGACGGTGCTCGAAGAACTCGACAATGCCAAGCTTGGGGTATCGGAGGTTGCGCGTAACGTGCGCCAGACCAACCGCTTTATCGATGAATTGCTGACCGCGCAAAAAGAGGTCGTGATCGAGGAAGGTCTGCAATTAAACAAGTTCACCGCGGCGGAAGAACCCTACAAGTGCAGCGGTCGCCTGTTTTTCCAGACCGAGGCGCATGATGCCAATTTACCGAAATCGTTACCCGGCAACAAGAACGACAATTCGATTCTGAATACGATCATATCGCTCAGGGATGACATAAAGGATCACGAGATCATCCTGATATCCAAGGATATTAACCTGCGCATCAAGGCCACAATACTCGGTATCAAGACCGAGGACTATGCCAACGATCGGGTAATCGATGATCTCGATTTATTATTCAGTGGTTCCTGCCAGCTCGCTGGCGATTTCTGGGAAACCCATGGCAAGAAGATCGAAAGCTGGCAGGAAGAAGGCAAGGCCTACTATGAGGTCGGCAGCCTGAACGACGATGAATGGTATCCCAATCAGTTCGTCTACATCGACAGCGAATTCGAAGCCATCGTGCGCAAGAAGAATGAAAACGGTTTCCTGATAGAAGTTTGTCAGAACTATTATGGTCAACGGCATTCAGTGTGGGGCATTACCGCCCGTAATCGCGAACAGAATTTCGCACTGAACCTGCTGATGGATCCGGAAATTGATTTCGTCACGCTGTCCGGTAGCGCTGGCACCGGCAAGACCCTGCTGGCGCTGGCGGCTGGTTTGACGCAAACGCTGGATCAGGGATTGTACAAGGAAATCATTATGACTCGCGTGACCATTCCGATCGGCGAAGACATTGGTTTTCTGCCGGGCACCGAAGAAGAAAAGATGACTCCGTGGATGGGGGCGCTGATGGATAACATGGAAGTGCTGACCGGTAGTGATCAAAAAGACTCCTGGGAACAGGCCGCGACCAATGACCTGCTGCGCAATCGCATCAAGATTCGCTCACTTAATTTCATGCGCGGGCGTACTTTTCAAAACAAGTACATCATCATCGACGAAGCACAAAACCTGACCTCAAAGCAAATGAAGACCCTGGTTACGCGCAGTGGCACCGGCACCAAGATCGTCTGCCTCGGTAACCTCAAGCAAATCGACACCCCTTACCTGACCGAGACTACCTCGGGCATGACTTACGTGGTCGATCGTTTCAAGCACTGGGAGCACAGTGGACATATTACGCTGATGAACGTCGAACGCTCACGCCTCGCCGATTACGCTTCTGAAATGCTTTAGGATGACTTCGACTCTCGCGGACCTGGACGCTCGGGGTCACAAGCGCAACGAGTTGCTAATCGGCGAGAGTAATGCCGCTGGTGTCAGGTGGTGGTGGTTCCGGATCTTTCCTGGTAGAGCCAAGATCACTGCCGACGGGCGCGATATCCAGACCGGTTATGTCGATCTGGGGCGCTTCGGGTTCGGTGTACGAATCCTGTAATTCACTACCAACCGGTGCGATAGATACAGCTAGATCTTCTATTTGATCCCCGGTAATTCCAAGCGGGTCGGTTTGCGGCGGTGATTCAGCTTCACCGTCATAACTCGCCTCGTATTCTGCTGCTGATGCTGTGGAAGCAACTGCAGATTGAGCCGGAGCGACGGCTGCCGCCGTGGTTTCAGCTTGCGCTGCGGGCGCCGCACCACTCAACGAACTCACTTCGCACTCGGCGCCGGCACGATTAAGCGCTGTCTGGTACTTGGCCGCGGTGGCCTGATCGATATTTTTCTTGATCACGATGCGTTTGCCGGAAAACAGTTGTGCCAGTTTGGCATCATCGGCGTTGAAAATTTTACCTACCCTGGCTTTAACTTCATCCAGATTCGCGCCTTCACTGATCTGACCGGAAAATGCGACTTCGAATAATTGATCACTCATGTCATGATTCTCCTTGCTGCTGCACTATACTATAGAACAAATTTCAACACCTTGAACGATGACTAAAAACACTGCAATAACCCGGCTCACACCCCATGGCAAGATGGACATCCTGTCACGGCTCGAAGTAAATCAACTCAGGCGGGGCAACCAGGACGATGGCCTCTATGATACCTTTCGCCGTTGCTCGCTTGCGGTGTTAAATGTAGACAGTACCACCGACGATGCCCGCGAAGTGATGGAGCAATACCATGACTTCGAAATTCGTGTG
>Ga0316187_10001912_pt1 | contig 18209 bp, 17 predicted proteins | sample CroRivburrow1_MG_FD_204927 | JGI IMG/M metagenome (GOLD analysis project Ga0316187, IMG submission 204927) | Coastal sediment microbial communities from Maine, United States - Cross River worm burrow 1 | ecosystem: Environmental > Aquatic > Marine > Coastal > Sediment | place: USA: Maine...
GTCTAAAAAAATATCTATAAAAAAAGGGGCCGAAAAGGCCCCTATTTAATACTTAACTAAACAACATACTAATTAACTACAATGCTTTCATAGTATGTATTTTTACTATCCTTTACCACTACAGTGTAGTGATCTTCAATGGCGGTTTCAAAATTAAAAGCTTTTGTTACAATGCTTTCGTTCTCAATTACTTCACTAAACAAAGTGCGGTTATCACTATCATAAACTTTAATTTGCACGTCTTTACCATCCAGGTTAAGTAAGTTAAGAAAGAGCATTGCTCCCTTTTTTCTAAATACCGGCTTGGTATTCTCAATTCTCTTTAGAAGGGTCTTGTTGTTTTTCGAATCCAATTCTACAATTAAGCTTTTAGACGGACCTTCTGTCATCAAGCCTAGTTTAGGTTCTTTTGCCAAGCCTACTACTGAAGCAAACATAAAGGCAATCATTGCGGTAAATTTCAAATTTGTTTTCATAACATTTCGTTTTAGAGTTAATGAATAATTTACAGGACAAATTTACCGCCAAAGCATGTCAGAGAATACAACCAGGTTTTCATATTTATATCCTATTTTAACCGCATATTAATCCTATTATAGATTATAGGTTAATATTCTACATATTTTAGGTAATTTTACAACTATAGCCCGCAATGGTTACTCCCCGGATTTTGAAAGAGTTCATTGAATATGATTTCCCGGGGGCCTATGTTAACGTACTGGAAAAAGGTCAGGTCTACCTAAGCCTTGTTAAACCTTCAGATAATTTATTAACTGCACATCAATTATTTCAATTGCTTTATGCAAAGAAAAAAGATGAAAAAATCTTAAGACTGTTAATATAAAATCATGCGCTTCAAGAATATAAATGTGAACGTCTAAAAAAATATTCGTAAAAAAAAGGGGCCAACAAGGCCCCTTTTTAAACTAAACTAAACAACATACTAATTAACTACAATGTCTTCATAGTAAGTATTTTCACCATCCTTTACTACTATAGTATAGTGATCTTTATGAGCTGTTTCAAAATTAAAGGCCTTAGATACTATATTTTCGTTCTCAACTACTTCACTAAACAAAGTGCGGTTATCACTATCAAAAACTTTGATTTCCACATCTTTACTATCCAGATTAAGTAAATTAAGATAGAGTTTAGCACCGATTTTCCTGAATATAGGTTTGTTATTTTCAATTCTTCTCAGAATTTTTACTTCCTCGTTCTCAACCCTTATTGTATAAGTTAAGGTCCTTAGGGAATCGTCCAATTCAAATAAATAAGAACCGTTCTCAAGTTTGTCCAGGTCAAACTTCTTGGTATAAGAATTTACTGAAATTTTCTCCGAAAATATAATATTCTGATTTTCATCAATTATCTTGAGAATAGTCTTGTTGTTCTTTGAATCTAATGCTACAATTAAGCTTTTGGATTGACCTTCTGTCAACAAGCTTACTTTAGGTTCTTTTGCCAGGCCTACTACTGTAATAAACATAAAGGCAATCATTGCGGTAAATTTCAAATTTGTTTTCATAACATTTCGTTTTAGAGTTAATGAATAATTTACAGGACAAATTTACCACCAAAGCATTTCAGGAAATACAACCAGGTTTTCTAATTTATATCCTATTTTAACCGCATGTTAACACATTTTTAATATTCAGGTTAATATTACACATATATTGGGTAATTTTGGAATAAAAGACTAAAACGGGGTTGAGTAATTTTATCTTATCAATCATCAAAAAAAAATGAAAAAGTACAAACCGACTTTTGAAGCTATTGCCCCTAATTTTGGGCATTCATATACGTATCAAAAATTTGATTCCTCAAAGAATAACAAAGACAATTTGTGGCACTACCATCCTGAAATAGAATTAGTTTATGTTAACGGAGGAGCTGGCAAACGCCAGATTGGAAGTCACATTTCATGTTATACCGATGGCGATTTAATCTTAATTGGAAGTAATTTACCTCATTGTGGATTTACTGATAAATTTACAGGGAATAAAAGTGAAATTGTTATACAAATGAAAGCGGACTTTTTGGGTAATTCTTTTTTTAATATTCCAGAAATGAGACAAACCCAGACTTTGTTCGAAATTGCAAGGGGTGGCGTTGCTTTTGGTGGTGAAACCAAAAATATAGTTGGTGAAAAACTGGAAAATCTGGAAAATGAATCAGATTTTGAACAGTTGTTATCCATTTTGTCCATATTAAATGAACTGGCAAATTCTCAGGATTTTAAGGTTTTGAATGCGGAAGGATTCTCGTTTAAAACAGATATTGAGGATAACGACCGAATAAATATCGTTTTTAATCATGTAAGAAATAATTTTAAAGAAGAAGTAACCCTTTCTGAAATTGCAGATAGGGCCGGAATGACGGTTCCTTCCTTCTGCAGATATTTCAAAAAAATAACAAACAAAACCTTTATTCAATTTGTTAATGAATATCGCCTGGTGCACGCATCAAAATTACTTGCTGAACAGCCTATGAGCATTACAGACATTTGTTTTGAAAGCGGCTTTAATAATTTTTCGCACTTCAATAAATCTTTTAAGGCATTTACCGGTCAAAATCCTTCTGAATACCGAAACAGGTTAAAAAAAGTGGTCCAATAATAGATTAAAACTTTTGAAACAATTAAAATTACAACTACCGGATAGCGATATCACATATTTCTCCAATTTCCTGGACTATGAGAATGCCAGCACCTATTTCAAATTGCTAAAATCTTCAGTGCCATGGCGCCAGGATGAAATAAGAGTTTATGGTAAATTATACCCTCAGCCCCGGTTAACGGCACTATATGGAAATAATAATCGATCTTATGCCTATTCAGGTATTGTTATGAAGCCTCTGCCATTTAATGAAACCTTATTAGATATTAGGGAAAAAATATCAAAGTTGACTCCCGTTGAATTTTCAAGCTGTCTTTTAAATCTCTATAGAGATGGAAAAGACAGTAATGGCTGGCATTCAGATGATGAAGAGGAATTAGGTAAGAATCCGGTAATAGCGTCAGTATCTCTCGGCCAGGAGCGCTATTTCCACCTAAGGCATAGGAAATTAAAGGAATTAAAACATAAAATCCTTCTGGAGCATGGAAGTCTGCTTCTAATGAGTGGCCAAACACAACATAACTGGCACCATCAAATACCCAAAACAACCAGGCCAATTGGGGAAAGAATTAACCTGACCTTTAGAGTTATCCAATAAAAAAATCGACTTATAAAAGTCGATTTTTTTATACCATTTACTGCAGAGTTGAATACTATCTTTAACACTTTGGTATACTATGCTAATTTCCTCATACACAACCTTATTAGTATAACTTGCAAAATGAATTAAAAGACATAAAACATCGCTTAATTTCCTATTTATTAGTCAAATTACCGTTCTAATTATCCAATTCTATTTGGCTCAACTAAAAATGTCATTTAATACCTGAGCTAAACGGAGTCCACCTTTTTGTAATTGTTTTTCTACAGTGTTCCAATATTTATAACTGTAAGAATAGCCTAACTTTTCTCCTTTCCCAACTGAGGAATATATTTCATTTACCAATTCCTGTGATTCCTTCACCCATTCAAGAACTGTACCTTTTTTTATTTCCCTTATTTGTTCTTTATCAAGGACCGGTAATTTTTTTGATAGTTCGGTATAACTCATACCATAATCATTAATCATATTAGAATCCCAAACCCTATGCAGGTTACTGCCTTTTCCAAACCACTGCAGTTGAATATCATTACCTCCTTTATCCTCTGCCCGCCCAACATGCATGGGTTGATGCAAATCACCAATTAAATGAATAAGCATTTTTAAATAGAAGATTCTATCTGCTTCAGTACTATTTTGATTTTTTAGTATTTCAATACATTTTTGAATTCCGGTAACCAAATCACCATTTGGGCTTGGTTCCACCTCTGAATAATTCTTGTCCAACGGTATATTTACATAATGCCAGGCTGAGAAACTTTTAAAGGCCCTGTCCGACTTAATTATATCAGCATAATTGGAAACTGCTGCCAGGCTTTGTCCGTTTAGTAATTTTGAAACCTCGCGTTTAGTTTTTCTGTTCAAATGCCCCATTGCTACCTCTCCAACTACCCTGTGCCCGGTTTTGGACCAGAAATTAGAATTTCCCATTACTAAATGGGCACTCAAAAGACATAACAAAACAATACTCCTCATAGCTGAATTTTTTTCAAAATTAAAGAATAGGGCATTAATCTATTGTTAAGGCATGTACTATTTTAATTAATTTATATCATCTTGCACCAATAAATCCATAAAAGTGATTTTTAAAAAGATAAACCCTCCCCTTTTGAGGTATGCTCTGATCGTAATGGTCATGATTGTATCGATGGCCACAATTTTTGTGCTGAGTATTTATTTTGGCGTCTGGGGAGAACTTCCAGACAAGAAATCATTAGCAGAATTTCAACACCCAAGAGCTTCAGAAGTATACACCGCAGATAGCGTTCTGATTGGAAAGTATTACCTCAATGACAGACAACCTATATCGTATAAAAATATTCCAAAGCATTTAATAAATGCGCTTATAGCCATTGAAGATGAACGTTTTTATGATCATTCGGGAATAGATTACAGAAGTTTATTCCGTGTTGCCTTGAAAACGGTTTTATTGCAAAATAAAGCCTCAGGCGGTGGCAGCACAATTAGCCAGCAGTTAGCTAAAAATCTTTATCCCAGAACAAGAACGGGAACTTTCTATTTGACCATTGATAAAATTAAAGAAATGATTGTTGCTTCCAGACTTGAAGCAATTTATAGTAAGGAAGAGGTTTTACAGCAATATTTAAACACAGTTTCTTTTGGTGACAATACTTTTGGTATAGAAAGTGCTGCCTTAAAATTCTTTGGTAAAAGCGCCCATTCACTAAATATTGAGGAAGCGGCTGTTCTTATAGGAATGCTTAAAGCCACCTACACCTATAATCCAAGAGTTTTTCCTAAAAATAGTCTCCTAAGAAGAAATCTGGTATTGAGTGCCATGGCAGACGAAGGCTTTATTAAAACAGGAGAAAAAGATAGCCTGGTATCTCTGCCGTTGATAATAAATTATAAGAATTTTGACCATAATCAGGGATTGGCTCCATATTTTAGAGAAGAAGTTCGAAAGCAAATCCTCAACTGGTGTAAAACGCAAAATGAACATGGAAATTCTTATAATATTTATACCTCAGGGCTTAAAATATATACTACTCTCGATTATAAAATGCAGGTCTTAGCAGAAGAGGCTATGAAAACTCATATGAAAGCACTTCAAAAAAGTTTTGAGAAGAGTTATGGTAATTCTGCCCCTTGGCTCACTAATAAAGAATTAATTCTTAAAACGGTGAAGAAATCAATAGCTTATAAAAATCTTATAGAAAAGGGGTTGAATGAGGAACAAGCCCTGGATACCTTAAGACAGAAGAAATTAATGACTCTTATTTCATGGGAAGGGGAAAAAGAACTCGAAAAAAGTTCAATAGACAGCGTTAAGCATTACATGAAATTTCTAAACACCGGTTCTATTTCAATAGATCCTGGTACTGGGGCTGTAAAGACCTGGATAGGTGGAATTGATTATAAAGTTTTTAAGTATGATCATATTTCTCAGAGCAGAAGACAGGTAGGGTCTACATTTAAACCCATAGTATATACTGCAGCATTGGAAAATGGAATTGCGCCATGCACTTATTTTTCTGCAGAAGAAGTTGTATATAAAAACATGGAGGGCTGGTCCCCATCCAATTCGGGGAACAAAGATGAGCCCTTTATGAATTATTCCATGAAACAGGCATTGAGTAATTCAGTAAATACTGTGGCCGTAAAAGTGTTGGAAAAAACAGGAATACCGAATGTGCTGGAACAGGCTAAAAAAATGGGAATTACGGCAGATTTACCAAGTTTACCATCATTAGCACTTGGTGCAGGTGAAATAGGTGTAGAAGAAATGGCAGGGGCATATGCCAGTTATGTAAATAACGGGAAAGCTGTTAAACCCATTTTGATAAGTAGCATACATAATTACAAAGATTCCATACTTGATACTTTTGTGCCAACAGTTTCTTCCGTTCAAGCATTTAGTGAAGAAAACCGGCAGATTATGCTGGAATTTATGAAAGCTACCATAAACGAAGGAACAGGAGCCCGAATACGCAATACTTACGGTTTAAAAAATGATATTGCAGGCAAGACCGGAACAACCCAGAATAATAAAGATGCCTGGTTTGTTGCCCTTACTCCTAAAATAATTCATGTTACATGGGTGGGTTTAGACAATCACGAAATTGGTTTCAAAAACACTTCGCTTGGTCAGGGGGCCAGTGCGGCATTACCCATTTTTGCTCTTTGGATGCAAAAATTAAATAGTGATAGATCCTATAATTACATAACCAGGGCAAAGTTTATTAAACCGGATGATGCGGTTATTTCAATGCTTGATTGCGAACCTTTAAAACGAGATGGTTTCTTTAAAAGACTTTTTAAAAATCCCAAAAAGAAGAAAACCAAAAATTTCAAGCAGTAAAATTAGCGTCACAGATATAAATCATAGAAAATCAAAATTTGATACTATTTTGACAGAATATAACTGTAATTTTATGCTTCTATACCACATTAAAATATCATCAGTAATCTATAAATAACTAAACGTAATACCTGGAATAATGTCGTTCACAATACAAGTCCGGTCGTTTGCAGAAATGGTATTGTCCACAAAATAAAAACCAAGATCTTTGCGTCCTATTTTATATTAAAATCGATTTTAAAATTTGTCTAGACTTTTTATGATGTCTAATCCATATTTAATGGTGAAAACGTTTATTTTTTTTACCTTATTTCTCACTTCAATAGCCTTTTACGGACAAAGTAATATTAAATCCTCTATTTACTACGGTCAGAATAAAACCAGGTCATTTGTTGTAAAAAAAATTGACAAAGTTATTATTCCTGATGGGATTTTGGATGAGCCCATATGGGAAACAGCGAATAGCGCTAATAATTTTTGGGAATATTTTCCTTTAGATTCCGTTCAGGCCAGACAACAGACGGATATTAAAATGCTTTATGATGATAAAAACCTTTATATAGGAATTACGGTTTATGCTTTGGGTAAGGATTATGCTATTCAATCGTTGAAAAGAGATTACCGAGCCGGAAACAGTGATAATATTAGCTTACTTTTTGATACCTTTAGTGATGGTACAAACGCCTTTTTATTTGGTATTAACCCTTATGGGGTGCGCAGAGAGGGCCTTGTTTCCGGAGGAGGCCAGGATTCCAGGAATTTTACTACAACATGGGATGTAAAGTGGAAAGGGGATTCAAAGATATATAACAGCTGGTATACTTCTGAAATGGTTATTCCGCTCACTTCATTTAAGTTTAAAGAAGGGGAGACAAAATGGAAGTTTAACAGTTACCGGTTTGACAGTCAATCCAACGAAACCAGTACCTGGATAAATATTCCCCAAAACCAAAGAGTATTTGGTCTAGGCTTTATGGGTGATATGGTTTTTGAGAAACCCCTGGGTAAGTCCAGAACTCCTCTAGCTCTCATCCCCTATGTAAATGGAAGTATCCTTAAGGATTTTGAGGAAGGCGATAATACGAATAAACTTTCTGTTGGTGGTGATGCAAAAGTTTCAATTGGTAATAGTATGAATCTGGATATTACTTTAAACCCGGATTTTTCTCAGGTCGAAGTAGATGATCAGGTCACAAATCTCACGCGATTTGAAATTTCACTACCGGAAAAAAGACAGTTCTTTATAGATAATAATGACCTGTTCGGGAGTTTTGGTGATTCAAGGGATGCAAATCCTTTTTTTTCCAGAAGGATAGGTATTGCACAGGATACTGCAGATAATACCATCGAAAACAGGATTATTGGTGGCGTTCGATTAAGTGGGAAATTGACTAAAGACTTCAGGTTGGGTTTTCTAAATATTCAAACCGCATCGGATGAAGAGAACGAAATCCCTTCTAATAACAATATGATGCTGGCCCTGCAGCAGAAGGTTTTTGCAAGGTCAAACATTGGTCTATTCTTTATTAACAGGCAATCTATTAAAGACTACGATTTTCTTTTGCCGGAGGATAAATATAATCGGGTTTTGGGGCTCGATTACAATCTGATTTCACAGGATAATGTATGGAGTGGAAAATTCTTTTTTCAAAAGTCATTTCAACCGGAGAGTAACGGTAAAGATTTAGCCACTGGCGCGCGCCTGGAATACAACTCAAGAAATTACAAGGCTTCAGGTAAATTAGTATATGTAGGCGAAGATTTCAGATCAGATTTGGGTTTTGTAAGGCGCACGGATATATTAAAAAGCTTTGTTCAACTTGAACGTGTATTTTGGCCAAGTAATAGTTTTATCCAAAATCATTCTTTCCAGTTCTTTCCTATTTTTATATGGAGTCCAAGCATGGATTTTAAGAATACTGATAATGAATTCAGAGGTCAGTGGGAAGCCAGGTTAAAGGATCAGTCAAGGTTCAACATTGAATTCTCAAATAAGTATACTTTTTTGATTGATGAATTTGATCCTACAGATACAGAAGGTGGTATACCTTTGCCGGGGAATCAGGGATACCACTACAACAGCGTTAAAGCAGAGTATAACTCCGACCGTAGAAAAATTTTCTCCTATTCCGCCGAACCATCTATTGGTCGTTTTTTTAATGGTGACCAATTTTCTATACAAGGAGGAATGACCTTCCGTTTCCAGCCTAAAGTGTTTTTCTCCATGATAATGAGGTACGATAAAATTAAATTGCCAGACCCCTACCCCAGTGCAGATATTTGGTTAATAAGTCCAAAAATTGAGGTCACCTTTAGCAAATCTATATTTTGGTCAACCTTAATTCAATATAGTAATCAGCGAGACAATTTTGGTATTAATTCCAGATTACAATGGCGTTTTGCTCCACTTTCTGATCTTTTTCTTGTTTATAATGATAATTATTTTGTGGATGGTTTTGCACCAAAGACAAGATCTATTAATCTAAAAATAACTTATTGGTTGAATATTTAGGTTCATTTTTAGTGTGATTAGCCCCATCTAATTTCATTATATTTGAAAGCTTTTCACCATTAAATAAGCTTCCATGAACCATTTACCAATAACTGAGGACACCGTAATTTTTGGTTTGTTATGTCTCTGTCTTGGATTTGTATTTTACACTTCTTCCATTAAAACCGGATTTTGGAAAAAATTCTATAAAATTGTTCCAACTCTTTTAATGTGCTATTTACTGCCAGCAATATTAACCAGTTCGGGACTTATTACAGAAGAAAATTCAAAGCTGTACTATATTGCCAGCAGGTATTTACTGCCAGCGGCATTGGTGCTCATGACATTAAGTATTGATCTTCAAGCGATACTAAATCTCGGTTCCAAAGCACTTATTATGTTCTTAACAGGAACTGCCGGTATTATTGTAGGTGGCCCGATTGCCATTTTAATAGTTTCCATCTTTTCTCCTGAAACGGTAGGCGGAAATGATTTTGATGCGGTATGGAGAGGTTTATCGACAATTGCGGGAAGCTGGATTGGCGGTGGGGCAAACCAGGCAGCCATGCTTGAAGTTTTTGCTTATAACCCCAAAAAATTCGGGGACATGGTATTGATAGATATTGTTGTAGCTAATATTTGGATGGCCATAATCCTTCTGGGGATTGGAAAGTCTGACAGGATTGACAAGTGGTTAAAGGCTGATACATCTTCTATTGAAACCCTTAAAACAAAAGTTTCGGAATATACCGCAAAAATTACGCGGGTTACAACGCTTCACGACTATATAATTATGTTGAGTTTGGCATTTACTGCAGTTGGTATAGCTCATTTTAGTGGTTTCCATTTTTCAGAATTCTTACAAGATAATTTTGAAGTTATCCGGAATAAGCAAAAAGCCCTTTCTTCCCTGGGTTCAGAATTTTTGTGGATGGTTGTTTTTGCTACAACCATTGGTATAATTCTGTCCTTCACAAAGGCTAAAAATTACGAAGGAGCCGGTGCAAGTAAAATCGGAGGGTTATTTATCTATATCCTTGTGGCAACCATTGGGATGAAAATGGATTTAGGAAGCTTTTTAGACAAACCAGGTTTGATTGCAGTAGGTCTAATCTGGATTTCCATACATGCGGGGTTATTAATTCTTGTGGCTAAAATTATTAGAGCTCCTTACTTTTTCCTGGCTGTAGGTAGTCAGGCTAATGTAGGTGGAGCGGCATCTGCACCAATCGTGGCAGCAGAGTTTCACCCTTCGCTCACCTCTGTAGGTATTCTGCTAGCTGTCTTGGGTTATGTTGTAGGTACTGCCGGTGCTTATATATGTGGTCTGCTAATGGAAATTGCTTCAAAAGTTTAAATTTCCAATAAACTTTGATGATATTTGCGGCAGAAATAAAATACTATGAGGAACGTAATAATTACTTTAATAAGCTTTGCCATATTAGCCTCTTGCGGAACTAAGGATACCGAAAATACTATGACCGTTACCGGTAGGGTAAAAGGATTAAAAAAAGGCACGCTTTATCTTCAGCATATAGCGGATACTTCTCTTGTAGCAATAGATTCTCTGAAAATTGAAGGTGATGGTAACTTCACGTTTAAAACTGAACTGGACAGTCCTGAAATTTTTTATTTATACCTTAATAAAAAGGACAATAATGATATAAATGACAGGATTACTTTTTTTGGTGAACCCGGTACAATTACTATTAATACCAATTGGAATACATTCGATACCAAGGCTAAAATTGAAGGTTCTGAAAGCCATAAGAAACTTGAAGAATACAGGAAAGTCATGTCCCGTTTTAACACAACAAATCTGGAAATTATGAGGGCCGTCTATGACCCTGAGACCCCTAAAGATTCCTTAACTCAGGATTCCATTCAAAAAGCAAGTGACAGGAACTTGCGCAGGGGTTATCTCTTTGCTCTAAATTTCGCTCTTAATAACAAAGAATCTCATATTGCCCCATATATCGCCTTAAAAGAAGTTCCGGACGCAAACAAAATTTACCTTGATTCTATTAATAATTCACTAAGTCCGGAAGTAGCCAATGGTAAATACGGCAGGGCCCTCCAAGAATATCTGGAAGAGGAAAAAAATAAATAATACAAGAGGTAAAGACTTACGGTAATTTATTAAGTTTATCTACCAGCGCTCTGGCTTTTTCTTCCAGTTCCTTGCGTACGTTCTTAAAGTGTTCCTTTTTATTGTCCACACCTTTTATATTTACTTTTGAAATTAAATCGTCAAAAGTAGCTATCGCACCATCAATAATCTCTGACCCTTCTTTAGAACCTGGTTTGTCATTGGAAGCCTCAACAATATAAACCGCTTCAATAATATCTCCTAATACGTAATTTATATCTTTTTTTAATTCTCTAATATTTGCCATCGCTCAAAATTTTGTGTAAAAGTACACTTTTTCAAATAGTAATTTCCAGAAGTTTGGCTCGTTCAGAGTTCAAAAGAATATGGCCGGTAATAGCCGGTACTAAAACGGTCTCCCCTTTTTTAATTGAGATTGATCCAAAATCGTTAGCTATTTTAACATCCCCATCAATACACATGTATATGGTAAAGGAATCCCGATCAGAAACATCGAACTTGATATTTTTATTTAAACTGATAAAGTTAGTTTTAAAATAGGGGCAATTTACCATTGGGTTAGAAACGTTTGTATCTTGTTGATAGCTAACTTTAAAGTCGTTTTGCTTGACGTAACTAATTGCGTCAATCGACAATTCTGTATGTAATTCCCTTAGATTTCCCTGAGCATCTTTTCGATTATAGTCATACACCCTGTATGTTTGGTCAGAAGTTTGTTGTATTTCTGCTATTAATACCCCTGCCCCTATTGCGTGTATTTTACCCGCACTTATAAAATAAGCGTCACCTTCTTTTACATTTTCATAATTTAATAAGTCCGTTAAAGTGTCATTCTTCAGACTATCAACATAAGTTTCCTTAGAAATATCTTCTTTAAACCCAATTATTAGCTCGGCATCTTTATCGGCATCCATTATATACCACATTTCGGTTTTACCAAAAGAATTATGACGCTTTCTTGCAAGTTCATCATTAGGATGCAACTGAATGGAAAGATCTTTTTGAGCATCAATAAATTTAATCAGGATTGGGAACTCTTTTCCAAAACGTTCAAAAACACTTTTTCCAAGTATCTCTTCAGGAAATCGATTAATTAAATCTGTCAGTGTAGTTCCTTTAAAAGACCCGTTGGCAACAATTGAAACATTTCCCGTTACTCCGGATAATTCCCAACTTTCTCCAATAAGATCACTTTCCAATTCTTTACCTAATAATGTGCCTAGTTTTGTACCTCCCCAAAGACGTTCTTTAAGTATGGGATAAAATTTTAATGGATATAAATTCATTTCGATTTCAATTGTTTTAGTGCATCTAACGCCTTTTTCATGTGTTGTGAAGCATTAACACTATTAAAGACCATCAGTATCACTCCTTCCTTGCTTACCACATAAGTTTCCCTGCCCGGAAGTAAATTGAACAACTTACTCTCAACTTTGAACAAAGCACGTACTTTCTTATGTTTATCGGCCAAAAGTTTGAATGGTAAGCGATATTTAGAAGCAAATCTACGATGTGTACTCTCAGAATCGGAACTGATGCCAATGACTAGCGCTCCAAGTTCGGTGAACTCCTCATAACTGTCTCTGAAAGAACATACTTCTAATGTACAACCAGGAGTGTAATCTTTTGGATAAAAGAAAATTACAAAGGGTTTCTTGCCTACTATATCATTGCTATTAAATAACTTGCCATCCTGATCAGGTAGCGCAAATTGCGGAATGAGTTGCCCAACTTTCAAACCCATGACTTAGCCATTATAGGTGACAAAATTACGAGGTGTTTCAAAAAGAATAACTTCCAGCTCCTTGTTTGAATCTATATGAGGCCTTAATTTATTGTAGATAAAAATAACTATATTCTCTGCAGTTGGATTTAATGTCCTAAACTCCGGGACTTCAACATTTAGATTCTTATGGTCCAAAGCTTCTTCTATCTCAGACTTGATCAAATCTTTCAGAATTTTCATATCTATGACAAAACCGGTCTCAGGATCAATTTCCCCGGTCACACTAACTACTAATTCATAGTTATGTCCATGAAAATTGGGGTTATTACATTTGCCAAAAACTGCATTATTCTTATTATCATCCCAATCTTTACGGTACAAGCGGTGTGCAGCATTAAAATGCGCCTTACGGCTGACTTTTACTTTCATATTACCTGATGGTTTTGAACAAGATGATCGTAAAACTTTTCAAATATTATTTTGAACCAAACCGTATATTCATCGGGGTTGTCCGAAATATCTTTTTTAATCTTTGTGGGACTCATCCATTTCCAATCTGCCACTTCGTCCTTATTTATAACTGGTGGGTCTTCATAATATCCAATCATAACATGGTCAAGCTCGTGTTCCGTTAAACCATTGTCAAAAGGAGCTTTATAAATAAACCAGAAAAGTTCTTTTAAATCTGCTTTAAAACCCATTTCCTCCTGTAGCCGCCTTTTACCTGCTTCTAAACTGGTCTCTCCCTGACGTTGATGACTACAACAGGTATTAGTCCACAATGAGGGAGAATGATATTTATGCTGAGCCCTTTGTTGCAGCATAGTCTCGCCATTTTTGTTCATAATAAAAACCGAAAAAGCTCTATGCAGTACAGCCTTTTCATGGGCCTCCATTTTTGGCATTAAACCAATTTCTTCATCTAATTGGTTTACGAGAATAACATTTTCCTCTTTTTTATTTCCCATCTTACAAAAGTAGCATCTTTATGCAATATACCGGGGTAAGAGTATCAAAAAAAAGTTGATTGAGTGAGGTAACCAAATATGTGATGATTCTAGAAGAATCGCGGAGACTTTAAGTTTCCTTTGACTTTAATAAATTCATATCTCAGAATTATTTCAAAGGAACCATTATTAAAAGTGGCTTGTCCCAATTCTGTAATTTCCCTATCATACGCCATACCTATTAGTAAAGAAGGGGATAACTGAAAACCCACCAATGCACTAAACGCGGCATCCCATCTGTAAGCGAGGCCCATGATTAATTTATCATTGTACATAAAATTAGCCGACAAATCCAATCCCAAGGGTGCGCCCTGTGCAGCTTTAAGCAGAATGGCAGGTTTAAACTTCCAAAATGCACTCATGTCAAAAACATAACCTGTAATAAGATAGAAATTCATTTGTTCCTTGGCTGTTGAAAGTGAGGATTCATCAAAATGAGAAGTTTCCAAAATTCTGGGAACAGATAACCCGGCATAAAACCTATCTGTATGATAGTAGACTCCACCTCCTATATTGGGTGAGAACCTATTGGTAATATCCTCCTGTAATGTTGGGTCCGGTCCACCAGGGTTTGTTACATCCTGGTTTAACTCAGAAAATCTGATATCTAACAAACTTGCGCTTGCTTTTAATCCAAAACTTAAGCGAGATTCCTTAGCCAGTTGTATAGTGTACGAAAAGTCGAGATCAAAAAACGTTTCTGATGTAGGCCCTATTTGGTCGTTTACAATAGATACCCCAAGACCAACGCCTCTATATCCCAATGGTGTATGCATATTGAAAGTTTGCGTTTTTGGCGCTCCATCCAAACCTACCCATTGAGACCTATATAGACCTGCTATACTCATATGGCCTCTGGAACCGGCATATGCCGGATTAACACTCACCGTATTGTACATATACTGGGTATATTGCGCATCCTGCTGAGCATTAAGAATTCCGGTTAATAGAACAACCAGAAGACCAGATATGGTTATCAGGCTTCTTTGCAAATGACTTTTATGTAATTTCAGCATTGGTTTATCTATTAATGTATATATATCCGGATAGTGATTTCTGCATTCCATCTTCATTTTCATAATCAAGGATATAGAAATATGTGCCTACAGGAAGTTTGTTATCCACATCTACAGTTGCTCTACCTTGAGATGTACCATCAAAGACATTGCCTTGTGTATTATAGGCATTTGTAGCATAAACCTGTACACCCCATCTATTATAAATTCGAATGGTATTATTTGGGAAATCTTCAAGCCCTCTAATACTCAAAACATCATGAATACCATCTCCATTAGGAGTTACCACGTTAAATACCTCAATATCCTCTTCGCTGGCATTAGGCTCTAAATAATCCGGAATACCGTCTGCATCCATATCATCATTGGCAAAATTTCCGTCCCCATTGGCATCCTCATCAGCAGTAGGAATAAGATCATCGTCGTCATCCGTATCCCTATAATCAGATTCGGAATCACTATCTGTGTTTGGCAACATATCAAAAGGATCATCAATTTCATCGTTTACATCGTCATCAATAGCGGTATAACCCTCATAACCATCGTCAAGGCCATCATTATCTTTATCAGATCCTATAAAGACTACATCTGCAATGCCATCATTGTTTAAGTCATGCCCTTCAATATTATCCGGAACATTGTCATTATCACTGTCTTCATCAACATAATCCGGAAAGCCATCACCATCGGTATCCACCGGAAGTATTCCTAATCCTCCGCCATTCTCATATACATCATCAAGCCCGTTATTATTGGCGTCTATCCCACTCGGCGCTGTGTAGTCCGCAGTTGATTGCGCTTCTACGTTGTCCGGAATACCATCATCATCACTGTCTATATCGAGATAATCTGCTATGCCGTCACTATCCGTATCCGTTGGATTTGTTGAAGGATCATTATCGCCATCTAAATTTAAATCTTCAAAACTGTCCACTATACCATCATTGTCTGTGTCCAGATCCACCCCAATTGGATTTACCAGAATAGTAACTGTTGCAGTGCTGCAATTGGATAAATTATCGCAAAGGGTATAGGTAAAGGAATCCGTCCCAATAAAACCGGGACTAGGAGTATATGTGATATTATCATCCGAAGGGTCTCCCGGAGTACCATTATTATTGATTAAAGCTGTGCCATCAGCGGGACTCGTATTTGTGAGGGTCCCTACTGTAGGAATATCGTTATCATTTGCTAAAATGTCTATATCAACGGCAATATCTTCTATAGTGGCTATAGAATCAGGTAATGCATCTACTATAGGCAACACATCTACAGTAACTGTTGCGGTACTACAATCTCCCGTGGTATTACAGACGGTATAATCAAATGAATCGGGGCCGTTGTAATCCGGATTTGGTGTATAGGTAACAATGTCATCTGTTGGATCATTCGGAGTCCCATTGTTATTAATACTAACTGAACCATTAGCAGGATTCGTAGTTGTCAAAGTTCCTATTGCAGGGAGATCGCTGTCATTGTCATAAATTGGTACAACGATGGAAGTATCTTCATCGAGCGTAATAAGGTCGTCTACCAGGGTGGCTGCCTGTTGCAGACAAACCACTGTGAAACCAGGGAGATCAATTGAATTACCGGCTTTGTTTATTGTGGCTACATAACGAACCACCGAAGTTGTTGATGTAACCACCGGCTGTAGTTGATTTCCGGCAACTGCAGGGTTCCAGCTTACAGTGGCACTGCCACTGACATTTGCGGTAATGTCTAAAGTAACCTGGTTATCCGGGGCAGTACAATCTGTTAGAATAAAGTATCCCGTTGCATTAGAACCACAAAGTGTTCCGTCATAAGTAGCAAAGTAAACCCCTGGGGCACTTGTTTCATAGAAAAAATCAGTTGCTAAAACTGTAGCTGTGTCAGAAGCTTCATACCATCTATAATTGCTTTCGCCTCCACCAGTAGGTGCCTGAAGAAGGAATTGCGAATAAGAAAAAGCAATCCCCAGTATTGTAAAAACAAGACTAAGGAAAACTGATTTATGTCTTAATATATGTTTCAAACCCGCGTTGTTATTTTTAAAGTCCCCATTATTTTACAACGAAAACAACGTTAATTAAGGAGTTGTAATCAGCGGGCTGCCCTATAATTTCATAGGATAATACGCCACTGGCATTGATGCTCATGGTACCCGTGTTAAAAACTGTAGGATCTGCATAGGTTACATAATAATATAAATCCGCTGCGGCGTACGTTGGAACAGCTGCAGGAGCACCGGCACTTGCCACTGTTGGAGTTCCAAATTGAGCAATATACTGTGCGTATAAATCAACATTGAATGTTCCATTGGCGGAAGCATCAACCGCTATGGAGGGCGGATAAAAGACGCGGGCAGCTTTCGAGGTGATGGGCGCGATCGCCTGTATGGCCTCCTCCACGGTGGTTTCGTTCGTGGCATCTCCATTGGTATCCACTGCAGTATCCAGATTGACTTCTGCAGCAGTTTGGTCATCTGTACCCGTGGGTGGCACAGCCCAAGTATTATCTCCTCTTAAAAACGTAGTGGCATCAGTAGTTCCGGTTGCGGACAAGACTGCTGTAATGTCTGGGCTTGTCGCTGACCCTACGTTTTGTAGATCTATAAAAGTGCTATTGCCTACTATAAACCCATCTAAATTTGCATCAACTTCATCTTTCAACTCATTTATTGCAGCTTGAACATCCGTGGAAGTTATTGTAAGATATGGCGTATAGGGAACTTCCGAAGCGTTTTGGTCGTCTGAGCCAAGAGCTGCAAGTGCTACTGAGAGTGTGCCATTGCTGTCTGTTATATCAAGATTGGTTCCATTCACAGCAAACGCGGTGTTTATCTCATTAGTTACACTGCCGTCTACCTCCGTTCCGGTTACTACATAAGGATTTGCTGAAGTTCCACTTCCTGTTACCACATTGATCCCCCCGCCGTTTACGACGGTTTCAGAACCGTCTGCCACAGCCACCGAAAGGTCATAATCCGATCCGGAAGGCGTCAGTGTTACCGAACCATCTGTAGAGGTCAGCGTCTGGATCTCGTTGCTGGCGTCCTTGTCGCCATCTACATAATCCACCGTGTAGACGCCATTGAATTCCGTGACTGAAATGTCGTTGATTCCCACTACACTCTCATTCAGAGCAGTCAGGTCTACACTGGCAGCAGTACCATTCTCAATGGTAATCTCAAGCGAGGTACCCGTCAGGGTAGCTCCGGTCAGGTTCTGGTCGTCGGTCTCTGTAAAAATGGTCACCGTACCATCCTCTGAGGTATAGGTAAAGCTGCCATCGGTATTGTCATTAAGGGTGGTAATGCTCTCATCGATATCGGTA
>Ga0316187_10001913_pt1 | contig 18205 bp, 16 predicted proteins | sample CroRivburrow1_MG_FD_204927 | JGI IMG/M metagenome (GOLD analysis project Ga0316187, IMG submission 204927) | Coastal sediment microbial communities from Maine, United States - Cross River worm burrow 1 | ecosystem: Environmental > Aquatic > Marine > Coastal > Sediment | place: USA: Maine...
CGGCGGCGAATTCTGGGTGGTACTCGATACGCCCGGCCGGGAAATCCGCAAGGTCCGTACAGGTGTGACGGACCTCGATAATGTCGAGATCGTCAGTGGTCTCGACGAGAGCGACAGGGTGCTGATCCTGCCGAGTTCGCATTTGCTGGAAACACAGCAGGACCTGCAGAAATTCATCAATCGTCGCATCGGGGGAGTTCCGGGGATCCGTTGATGCCATGTTGATCGGAGAGACAATTCGCATTTCGCTGACCTCGATCCGGAGCAACCTGTTTCGGGCCTTGTTGACCATGCTCGGCATAGTTATCGGCGTCGGCGCGGTGATCACGATGGTCGCCCTGGGCACGGGCGCACAGCGCCAGATAGACGAGCAGATGGCGGCCTTCGGCGGGAACATACTTTCGATCCAGTCTTCCGCCTGGTTCAGTCGCGGTGTGGCGCGAAACCAGCAAACGCTGACGACCGACGATGCGCTGGCGTTGTCGTCCGGTATGAAGCACGTGTCGGAAGTGGTCCCGGAAATCAACCAGCGCTTTCAGGTCAAGTACGGAAACCAGAACCTGAACCTGACGGTAATCGGAACGACGCCTAACTACCCACGGGTCCACGGCTTCACTTTTTCATATGGCGGGATGTTCACCGCGGCTGATGAGGCCGCGCGCAAACGTGTGGTTGTGCTGGGCGCGGAGATACCGGGGATGCTCAATGCGGATCCCGCTGCACTCGTCGGGCGAACCATCCAGATTCGCTCAATCAACTTCGAGATTGCCGGTGTGCTGGAGCCCAAAGGCGGGTCCGGATGGCGCAACCCGGATGACGACGTGTGGATTCCGCTGTCGACCGCCCAGTTTCGTGTGACCGGCAATGAATTCGTGCAGACGATCAGCGCGAGGGTTGCTGACGCCTCGACAACTGAAATGGCAATGCTCGAAATCGAACGCGTGCTGCGCCGCGAGCACGGCATCCTTCCCGGCAAGGACAATGACTTCGCGATCATGGATCGCCGGCAGTTTGCCGAGTCACGCCAGGAGGCAACCCAGGTGTTTACGTACCTGCTGGCTGGCATCGCCGGCGTGAGCCTCGTCGTCGGCGGCATCGGCATCATGAATATCATGCTTGTCACGGTGACGGAACGGACGCGCGAAATTGGGGTACGCAAAGCGCTGGGCGCAACGCGTGGGAACATTCTCCTGCAATTCCTGGTTGAGTCGACGATTCTCTGCCTCCTGGGCGGACTGATTGGTCTGATAGTCGGGGCAACCGCCTCGGCGCTCCTTGCCCGGTATGCGGGCTGGCAGACTGTCGTCACCTCGGGTTCGGCTATGATGGCCTTCGGGTTCAGTGCAACAGTCGGAATCCTGTTCGGGATCTGGCCAGCAACGCGTGCCGCCGGGCTCGATCCGATCGATGCGCTAAGGCACGAGTAACATTTCGCCCACCGGACCGGTCCTGTCTCCAAATACCGGAGTTATTTCCATGATTCGTGCCCTGATTACGACATCCATTGGCCTGCTGCTGGCGCTCAGCCTGGTTTACAGTTCTGCAATCCGTTATGGACACGCAGATGTGCCTGTTGCCGCAACGGCAGACCAGGTTCAGCCTTTGAAAGCCGGCGATCCGGCACCACGATTCCGTGTCGAAACTGTCGAATCCCTGGCGTTCGATTTCGATCCGTTGAGTCTCGACAAGCCGGTCATGATTCTCGTATTTCGGGGTGGTTGGTGTCCTTACTGCAATATGTACCTGTCCGACATGCGGAACGTCATTCCCGATATCCGGGCGCTGGGCATCGACGTGCTCTTCCTGAGTGGAGATCGTTCTGAGCTTCTCTATGAGAGCCTCGAGGGTCAGACGAAGGAAGATATCGAAGGACTGGACTACACGATATTGTCCGACGCCGACGCGCAGGCAGCGATGGCGCTGGGAATTGCATTCAAGGCAGCGCAACGCACGGTCGACTACGTTAACAACAAGGGTGACGGGTACAGAGAGTCATCCATGGAGCGCCACGGCATTCTGCCCGTACCGGCCGTGTTTGCCATCGGTAAAGACGGGGTGATCGCCTACACCTACGTGAATGCGGACTACAAGGTTCGCCTGCCCGCCGAAGAATTGATGGAAGCTGCAAGAGCGATTGCTGCTGCAGACTAACGGCCGCAAATGATAGGCTTCGTGCTTGCGATTGAGGCACGGAGTCACCCATGGTTACAGCGATCGTTCTTATCAAAGCGGAAACCAGCCGCATCCCCGACCTGGCCGATCAAATAGCCGACATGGCTGGCGTGTCCGAGGTTTTTTCGGTCGCCGGCCGTTACGATCTCGTCGCGCTGGTACGTGTTGCCAGGAATGAGGATCTCGCCGACGTGATCAGTAACAAGATGCGCCATCTTGAGGGCATCGTCGAGACCGAAACCATGATCGCGTTTCGCGCTTACTCGAAGCAGGAGCTTGAAGCCGGGTTCGAACTCGGGCTCGACTGATGGGCGACTCCCGAAACGACGGCGCGCTCGCACGATTCATCAAGGCCGCCACCAAGGTCGAGTCGAATGAACTGACCGCGACGCTGCTGTCATTCACGTTTGTGTTCGTCTTGATGACGGCCTATTTCATTTTGCGTCCGGTCCGCGACGCGTTGTCGTCAGACTGGAGCGATGAACAGCTAAGCTGGCTCTGGACGTCGACCTTCTTCTTCAGTCTGATCGCGGTCAGTATCTACGGCGCTGTGATCTCGCGCGTACGCTTCCGGGTCATCGTTCCGAGCGTCTACGCGTTCTTCTCCTCGACGTTCATCGGCTTCTACATCCTCGGTATGACGCTGGGCGATAATGACCTGGTAAACAGGGCGTTCTACGTCTGGCTAAGCGTGTTCAGCCTGTACCACTTGTCAGTTTTCTGGACATTCATGTCCGGGCTTTACAACAAGGAACAGGCGAAGCGCCTGTTTAGCATTATTGCGATGGGCGCAAGCCTCGGTGCGATCGTCGGTCCAACGATTCCGACTTTCTTCGCGGACAATATCGGCACCTTGAATCTTCTGTTGCTTGCGGCAGTGCTGCTCATCGTGCCGATTCCGATTATCCTGAAGCTCGAGAGCCTGCGCATCAGCGATCTTGGCAACGCAGATGTACAAGCCGACCTGTCGAAAGACGCGAAACTGGGAGGCAACCCGTTTTCCGGGTTCAAGACTTTCGTCAGCAATCCCTATCTCCTTGCGATTGGCCTGTTCATCCTGCTGTACGTCATCATGAATACGTTCATCTATTTTGAACTCCGCAAGATGATGGGTGATTTTGATCGCGAATTACGTACACAGATCTGGGGCGGCATCGATCTGGCTGTCAATTCACTGGCGCTGTTGACGGCCCTGTTTGCGACCGGGCGCCTGGCGACACGGGTGGGTATGCCCTCAACACTGGCTCTTATACCGGCGCTCATGGTCGGCGGCTGGGTCGTCGTAGCGCTCAGCCCGGTGTTGGCGGTATTGGCTGGCTTGCAGGTCATACGACGCGCGGGCAACTACGCGATTACCAGGCCTGGCCGCGAGATGCTGTTCACGGCTGTCGATGCAGATACGCGGTTCAAGGCGAAGCCCGTTATCGACATCGTCGTGTATCGGGGCGGAGACGTGATCACGGCGTGGGTGTACACGGCACTCACAACGACGTTGGGGCTAGGGCTGGCAGGTATTGCCGGAGTGTCGGCTGTTATTGCCGCCATCTGGGCCGGAGCAGGCATATTCCTCGGCCGCAAATACGATCGCGGCGGAGACCAGGCAAATAACAAATAGCTTGATGGAGGATTGAGCAGGTGGGACTGAAGAACACTACATTGGAATGGGGATCACTCGCGAAGGCCCTGCACTGGCTGATTGCAATCGGCTTGTTTGTGCTGATTTACCTTGGTCTGGATCAGGCCGATATGGGTAGCGGCGACGAGAGAAACAGGATTCGCTTCATACATGCCTCGATTGCCACGGGGCTACTGGTTCTGATGACGATTCGGATCATCTGGCGCTTTATGAACGACGTACCGGCGCATCCTGAAGGCATGCCGCACATGCAGCGCATTATTGCCGACGTCGTGCATTGGGGGCTCTATTTGACCGTGTTCGTGCAACTGTTTGCCGGGGCCATGATATCGGGAACTGGTGGCAGAGGCCTGCCGTTTTTTGGGATCTTCTCCATTCCGCTGGGCATGTCGAAGAACGAAGACGCGCATGAATTCTGGGAGGAGGTGCACGAGTACGCCTGGATACCCATTGCGGCCCTGATTGCTGTTCACATACTGGGTGCGCTCTACAACCACTTCATCGCGAAGAACGACGTCCTGCGACGCATGACGCACGGCGTGAAATAGCGAAATGAGCGAAGCCTTCATTTGCGACGCAGTCAGGACACCGATCGGCCGCTACGGCGGTGTCCTGTCGTCTGTGCGTACCGATGACCTCGCTGCCTTACCCATAACTGCTCTGCTTGACCGCAACGAAAACCTCGACCCGGTCGCGATCGAGGATCTTGCCTATGGCTGCGCCAACCAGGCCGGTGAAGACAATCGCAACGTCGCACGCATGGCCGTCTTGCTTGCCGAGCTGCCGGTCACGGTACCCGCAGTAACGGTCAACCGCTTGTGCGGTTCGGGCATGAATGCCGTTGGCAATATCGCTGACGGTATCAAGACCGGCGCGATGCAGCTTGGCATCGCCGGCGGTGTCGAATCGATGTCGCGTGCGCCGTTTGTGACCGGTAAGCAAACAGCGGCCTTTGGACGCAATGCCGAGATGTACGATACGACGCTCGGCTGGCGATTCGTCAACAAGAAGATCGAAGAGCAATACGGCATCGATTCGATGGCCGAGACGGCCGAGAACGTGGCCGATGGTTTCCTGATTTCCCGGCAAGACCAGGACGCATTTGCATTGCGTAGCCAGCAAAAGGCAGAAGCAGCGATCAATGCTGGCGTGCTCGGGGATGAAATAAGTCCGGTCGTGATTCCGCAGCGTCGCGGCGACGATGTGGTCGTCGATACAGATGAACATCCGCGGCTCGGCTCAACAATGGAAGGCCTGTCGAAGCTACGCCCCATTGTTCGCAATAACGGCACGATTACTGCCGGCAACGCGTCAGGTATCAACGACGGCGCTTGCGCCCTGCTCCTGGCGTCTGAGGATGCCGCAAAAAAGAACGGTCTCGAGCCTATGGCTCGCGTGTTGGGTTGGGCGTCGGCAGGCGTTGAGCCCCGCATCATGGGTATAGGACCTGCACCGGCCTCGCAAAAGCTGCTCGAACAGTGTGGTTTAGCGATCGAACAGATGGACGTTATCGAACTCAACGAGGCATTCGCGGCACAGGGTCTCGCAACACTGCGGCAGCTTGGCGTTGCCGACGACGCAGCGCACGTGAATCCGAATGGTGGTGCCATCGCTTTGGGGCACCCGCTGGGCATGTCAGGCGCGCGACTCGTAACCACCGCGGCCTACCAGCTGCGCCGCACCAATGGCCGCTATGCGCTGTGTACGATGTGCATCGGCGTGGGGCAGGGCATTGCCATGATTATCGAAAGGGTCTGATGAAAAAGGCACCCAGCTACGAAACTCAGGAGCTGCGAGAATTCGCTGAAGTACTGCGTGGGCGCCGCACGGTCGATCAATACCTGCAAACTTCGGTTCCCGGCGAACTCGTTCGTGAGGCGATCGAGGCAGCGACATGGGCACCCAATCACTTTGTATCCGAACCATGGCGGTTCATCCTGCCCGGCAAGGAAACGGTGCGGCGCATTATCGACCTCTGTGCAGAGATGGTCGCGTTCAAAAAAGGTCCTGAGCTCGCCGAACATAAGCGCAACGCCTGGAGCGAAAAACCGGGCTGGCTGATTGTCACCTGCCCGCACAACAGCGATCAGTTGCGAGAAAAAGAAGACTATGCAGCGTGTTGCGCCGCGGTGCAGAACTTCATGTTGTACCTCTGGAAAGCGGGTGTCGGTTCGAAGTGGACGACGGGTGCCATCACGCGCGACTCGCGTTTTTTTGACATCATTTCTGTAGACCCAGAGGCTGTGTTCGTCGTAGGGCTGATCTGGTTTGGCTATCCGAAACTCACGCCAACCCAGTCACGCACTGCTGTCGACGACTTATTAACGGAGTTGCCGTAGGTGTCGCTCAGATTTGTGACCAATCTTCGCAGGCACGACTAGAACATGGTCGAGCGACTCATTCGGCTGCTGCTTGGAGGTCGATGGGTTGTTCTTGTCTCGCTCGCCGTCGTCGTTGTTCTCTCGGCAGTCTCGGTTTCCCGAATCAGCTTCGATAATTCGATCGAGTCGTGGTTTCTTGACGAAGATCCGAGTCTGGCCGTCTACGATCACTTCACTGAGACGTTTAACGCAGACCAGATAGTGATAGTCGGCATCTTTGCCGATGACGTTTTCGATGCTGATGTCCTGGTCGCTATCGATCGGATCTCCGTTGCGGCTGCGCATCTCAAGTTTGCCGATCGTGTGCAGTCAATTACTCATTCTTCGCTGGCGCGGAGAATCGGTGGCCTGGACACGCCGAATTTTCGCGAACAGATCCTGGCCAGTCCCCTGCAGCGGAACGTGTTGTTGTCCCCGGACAGTAGCGCGACGGCGATCGTCATCCACTATGCCCGAGAGGGCAACACGTTTAGGAAAAAGCATGAATTCGTCACGGCACTACGCGAAATCGTGCGTGACGCGACGGTGGGTACGGACATAGACCACGCCATAACCGGTGCGCCCGTTCTGGGCGACGCCGGGCAAACGCGCAATAATGAAGACCTGCGGATTCTCATTCCGGCGATGATCTTCGTCATCGTGGTTATCGCCTTCGGCCTCTTCCAAAGTGTGGCGATGACCCTGTTACCACTTGGCGTCAGCAGCGTAGCAGTCGTGTTTGCGTATGGACTTATGGCCGCGGTCGAATGGAAGATGACGATGATATCGGTCATCCTCATTCCGTTGATCCTGGCAGTGGGTGTCGCACACTCCATTCATGTAATCAGCCGGTATCGCCTGAACCTCGAGAGCGGGCTCGACAATGAGGCGGCTGTTGTCGACAGCATCAAGCGGCTCATCAAACCCTGTTTCTTCACCAGCATCACGACCGTTATCGGCCTCTTGTCGCTGCTCGTTAGCAGCCTCGAACCGGTGCACGAGTTTGCGGTGACGTCAGCCGCTGGCGTCTTCGCTGCCTTTGTTGTCAGCATGACCTTCCTACCGGTCATGCTGCTCATGCGCCGCCGTAAGCTGCGACAGCGGCTCACATTCGCTCGAGTTATCGTGGATAAATTGCTGGCCCTGGTTCATCGGGCCGCGTCGGCTCACCCTCGCAAGATTGTGCTTCTGGGCCTTGCAGCAGGCGTCGGATTCACGTGGTTCGCGATGCAGGTGGAAGCCCGGCTGGATCCGATGTCCTGGATTCGCCACGATGATCCGATTCGGATCGATACCCAACGCATCGACGGTACGTTCGGTGGCGCATTGTCGCTCGAGTTCCTGCTGACTTCGCCAGAAGGTCGGCTCAATGAGCCGGACATCCTGCGCCGCATGGCGGCATTTCAGGATTGGCTTGTAGACAACACCAAGGTCGGGCAGGCAACGTCGATCGCCGACCTGGTAAAGGAAGCTGCCCGTGTTGCGAGAGATGCGGATGAGGGCGGATTTTCCCTGCCAAGAACGCGGTTCCTGACCGATGAACTTCTGAGCAAGCTGCGCAGCGACGAACAGCTGGGTCCGTGGGTGACGCCGGGGTTCACCGAGGCCAGGATTGCGGCGCGAGTGCCGTTGTCCTCAGCGCAGGAGATCATCGACGAGATTCCAGCGATCCAGCAGCGCATCGCCGAAGATTTCGATGGGTCGGGCGTGACGGTGGCACTGACGGGTCACGCGGTCCTGGCCAGTAAAATGCAAACGTACATGCTGGACAGCCAGTTGCGCAGCTTTGCCGTGGCATTGGCTGTTGTCTCGCTGATGATGATCTTGCTGCTCAGGTCGACAGCACTTGGCCTGCTGGCGATGATTCCGAATCTGCTGCCGATCGCGGTGGGCCTGGGTGCCATGACATTACTCGACATCCCGCTCAGCCCGGCCACGGTAATGATCGCCGCGGTCGCACTTGGCATCGTCGTTGATGACACGGTCCATCTCATGACGGCATTCGAGCGAGGCGTTCGCAGCACCGGGAAAGTCGGCGTCGCGATCAGGTCGACGTTGCTGGAGGTAGGTCAGCCGGTCACGGTTACCAGCGTCCTGCTGGCGACAGGCTTCGCAACGTTGATATTGGGAGGCTTCCTGCCAACCCGCCAGGTTGGTGGTCTTGTCGCCGTGATTGTGGTCGCAGCGCTGATCACCGACCTCGTATTTCTGCCGGCGATCCTGCGATCGTTGCCCGACAAGCTGATCACAAAATCCCTGGGCTGGGATGGCCGGTCTGGCGATCAGGAATTGCCCGACTCGCCGAAGTAGACAGGCCAGTCCGTATACTGACTCAGCGGCGTCGGCTTGATATCTCCCAAACGCATGCCGCGACCGACAAGCGCGCTGGTATAGATGTCGTAGGCATCCCCGGTAACCCTGTTGACCCGAACTGGTTGGAGCTGGCCGAGGCGCGTGCAGAGATCGTAATGGTGGTTGCGCCGCAGTTCCTCTTCCAGCGCTGATGCGAGCTGCGGTGGAAGCTCGGACCCTGATTCGATGAAGAGAAAATAGCCTGGCGATGTGTCCGGATTGCCGAGCGCAAGCATCGCGAACCGCGGTTTGAGTTCAAACTTTCCGAACACTGCCTCCAGGCAGGCAGCCACGAACGCCTCGTTGAGTTTTTCCCCGCAGTGGTCTGACACGTTATCTGCCTTGCCAATGAAACGGAGGCTTGGTATGTCACTGTAGAAACCCGTGACCTCGATCTGGTCCCGTAACGCGTAGCGATACAGTCCACCGCCCGTGGTCACGATCACCGTATAGGTGCCTTTTTCATGCAGTGACCAGGTCGGATGGATGTTGCCACTTTCGTCCTGGAACTCGAAAAAATGACTGCGAATCGCCAGCGGTCGGTGGTCAGCCAGCGGCAGCGTTACAAAGGCCTCGGTTGCCACGAGTCCTTTGGGCTGCAGGCGAACGCCAGGGAACTCGGCACGCAGGTCGGGCAGGTAATTTGCGGCATGCGCATCACCCCAGCAACTGATCAAAGCAAGATCAGGCCACAGGGCGGTTGCGTTGTCGGGGCCGAGACGAGCAAGTTCGCGGCTGCGAGACACGTCCTTCCTGGTGCTGACTGTCGGCGTGCTCAATCCGGATGCCAGATCGTCGAGCAAACTTGACCAGTTATCCCGCAGGTAGCGCAGCAGCAACAGAATGAAAGAAGGGTGCCATGCCGATATCAGTCGCAAATCGCGGCACTTCAGCAACGACAACAGAGTGAGGCGCCAGAACAAGTCCATGTCGGTCACGCTGCGGAGTTGCGGAGGCGTCGCCAGCGCCAGGTTGACCAGGTGCCGGGCCACGCTGCCCAGGTACGCACTGTCTTCATCAAATCCAATCGGCACGCTGGCTTCTTTGCTGCGGTCACGTTGTGCCGGCGGCGTGAGGCTCCAGTAGGCGCGTCCTGCTGCCAGACCGGGTGTCTCCAGGAACACGCCTGTTACCCACACAGCCACCGCACGGCGGAATTCTGTCTGCAGGCTATCGGTGTAGGGAATCCACTTTTCTGCGCCCGAAGATCCGCTCGATGGCTCGAGCAAGTTGACGGGTTCGGCGGTCAGTACATCTGCTGCGCCAGAGGCGATCTGCCCGATCCAGGGATCAAAGTCCTCATAAGGGCGCACGGGCACCTGCTCGGCATACTCTTCCCAGCAATGTATTTTCGCGAACTCGTGGCTTCGACCGAAGTCGGTCTTAGCGTTGTTCTTGAGATAGCGCGCCAGCAACTGGCGCTGAGTTGCCTCAACCCGCGTTGCCGCGCGTTTGAAGCGCAGCCACTCCGGCAGGCTTGCGGCAAACCAGATGTTGTTGGCAATGGCGGCTCCGAGCTTCACTCGTCGTCAATTTCTGGAAACAGCCTGCGCCCCTTCTTCCACATGCGGCGTCCGAGGCGTGTCAGTTCGTCTTCAGCAAGAATGGCAAAGCACACGAGCTCGTCACCTTGCTCATGATCCGGGTTGCGTTCGGCGAAGAAGGCGATATGCGGATCCGACAGCCGGTTTTCGGGGATTCCGCGGTAGCCGCCTTTGAGTTTTGCCGGGGCATCGAGACGCACGATGCCGGTTTCTGCGTTGTAGTTGGCACCGAATCGTGCGCTCGCCACGGTGTCCATGATGGCCTGGACATTGTCGGGGGTTGGCTCATCATGGCGCGGGTAGAAGGTCGTGCTGTACACGGGCAGAAATCGATAGGTGCGGTAGCCGGATACGAGCAGGAACCAGTAAAGACGTTCCTTTTTATACAGGCGCCGCAGATAGTCGATGGCACCCATCCAGTAGTAGCTGAGCGCCGAGTCGCCCCAGGTCTCGCTGTTGACGACCGTGTCGCCGGAGTACACCACGGAAACGACCTGGCCATCGACTTCGATGTCGTAGATGTCCATGCTCGAAAACCCGCACAGCACGCCATCTTCATCCTGCAGCAGGAGTACCCAGTTTTTTTGTTCGAGATCTTTGGCGAAGACATCAAACGAAACGCCATCGAATTGCTGGCAAAACAGGTCATACATTGAAGCCCTGACCCTCGGGTCAATCTCTTCGCGTTTTACAACGTGTCCCTTCACAGGATAGCCACCTCCGGGTGCGGAATACGGTCGTCCAGCTGGCTCACGGCTTGTGCGCCATCCTCCCAGTAGACAACATAGATTACGCTAACGTATTCGTGGCAGGGAAACCGCTTGCGAACGACTTTGGCCAGGGGGTTTCTTGTTGCAAAGGAAATCATGACGTAATCAATGCCTTTCTTCATGGCCTGTTCGCAGCTGCTGGCAACGAGAGCGATCAGTGTTTCTTCGTCATCCTCGTCGACTGCGACGTGTGACAGGAAAGCGCTTTCGAGTCTTGCGCCCGGAGCCGGCAAGCGTGGCCGACCGATGACCGGTGCGATGATGTTTAGCAGCGGTCGCACTCTGCCGAGCCTGGGGGAGTACCCGCGGATTACCGTTTGCTTGAAGGCTCGCTGATCCCACAGTGCGAGACAGCCACGCACGCGGTCACCGCGCTGACAAATGAGAAAGTCGCCGGGCGCGAGGCCGCGACAACGAACTGGAGAGCGCAACGTCTCCTCGCTCCAGACGGGGTGAAACTGGTAGCTGGTCCCGTGTTCTGCGAGTTTAGCGGCAATATCGATCAACCGTTGATCATGGCCCGGCACAATCCGTAGCGAAGACCGGCGGCGTGCACCGAGCTTCGCCGGTATCGTCATCGTGACCATTGTCTCCAGCGGCTGGTACGTGGGCATGTCACCCAGGCCGGCCTCGAGAAGACGCCTGGCGCGGTGGTTATCCTCGATGATGGTTGTCAGGTAGAACGAGACATCGCCGGCCTCGTGGAAACGCCGCATGGCCTGGTACGACCCCAGCAGTAGTTTGCGGCGCGCCTTCAACCCACCTTGCGCCCGGAGTTCACCGAAGTAGCCAATACGCTGCTCGACACCATTGATGTACGTCTCAAGCTCGAATCGTCCGCCCGACGCGATCAGTCGCTGCGGCTCGCCGCCAAAAGCGAGCATCATCTGAAAGTCATCGCCGGAAATGCCAGCCGCAAGAAATGCGTCAGGTTCCCGCTCCAGGGACACACGAATATCACCGGTGAGCGGATTGTTTCTGAGCAGCTGTCGCAGCTGCGATTCTGTGGCCTCGGTCGCGGCCTCAAATGTCAATTCCGTTGACATGCTTCTTGTCTGATCAGGTGAATTCGTGTGCAGGCTCAAGGCGCCCGGACCAGCCCTCGTCGCCGAGCGGCAGGTCGTTTCGTTGTTGAACCTCACGTCGCATCATGAAGTTGATAAGGGGGAACTGTCGCGCCATGAATGCATTGGAGCGGTTTACCGGATCTGCGAAACGCCTCAGGATATTCGGCACTGAGTAGAACTCCGCGCGGGCCTTGATGCAGAGTTCCTGCAGCTCCTCTGGCTCGAGCAATTCCGGTTTGAATGGAATCTTGTTGTAGGTGTAGTTCGGATCCAGCCACCAGGAGTCATACAACAGGCGGCCTTCTTCTTTAAGGCGCGCATACAGCGGTGTCCCCGGAAATGGCGTCAGATGGTTGAAAGCAGCCATGTAGAAGCGGTGCTCATTCGCGAACTTCACGGTTTCTGTGAAGGTGTCCGCGGCGTCGTGGTTATAGCCGAAGACGAAAGTGGCATAGAGGCGAATGTTATAGCGGCGCAGTTTTTCGAGGGCTACTTCGTAGCCGCCGCCCATGGTGTTAAATTTCTTCTTCATCATGCGCAGCGTTTCGCGTTCCAGGCTTTCGAAGCCGATCAGAAGGCCCTGGCAACCGCTACGTGCTATCAGGTCAAGAAACTCCTCGTCATGTGCGGCGTTGATGCTGGCCTGTGAGACCCAGCGAATCTTGAGCCGCGCAAGTTCCCGGTACAGGTCTTTGCCTTCCTCGAAGTTGGACGTGATGTTGTCGTCAACGAAAAAATAAAAGCTGTTGCGCTTTCTTGCCTGTTCTACTTCTTCAAGGATGTGATCAACCGGTCGCCGCGTCTGCGTCGCACCAAAGTAACTTTGTACGGCGCAGAACTCGCAACGGAAGTGGCAGCCGCGGCCTGCTTCGATCAGCGTTACGGGGACGTATCGCTTGCCCGCAAAAATGCTCCGGTCAATGCGAGCCAGGTTCAGGTTTGGCCTGTCGTTCTGGCGGTAAAATGTCTGCAGGGTGCCGTGCCGGGCATCGTCGATAACACTTTCCCATTGCCCTTCAGCTTCGCCAATGACGACCGAGTCCGCATACAGTGAGGCCTCCTCAGGACATAGCGTTGCATGAAAGCCGCCCAACACAACCTTGACGCCGCGCTGCCGGTATTCCGTCGCGATCTGGTAGGCGCGCCGCGCCGTGTATGTTTCGATACTGATCGCGACCAGGTCGGTGGCTTCGTCAAACGGGATAACCTCGAGCCTGTCGTCGTAGAAGCGGATATCGACATCGTCCGGAGTCAGTCCGGCAATAGAGGCGGGCGCGAGCGGTTCCATTTGCCAGCTACGAATATATTTCTGGTCGCCTGCCCACCGTCCGACGCAGGGGTGGATGAGTGTGAGGCGCAGATGTTTAAGTGGTTCACTCATAAGATCTTCTGCGTCCGGAGTGGCGTGGTTTCAGGTTGCACCAGTTGCCAGTCACAGGTGTAAAACCTGTCGAGGCGCCGGCCGTAGAACCGATAGCCGAGATTCGCGCCAAGATACAAGGCTTTCGCTATGGGCGTTGACCGCATGCGCCTGGCAATAGACGAATAACTGTAGACCTGCCGCCATGTCCGCATGTTGCCCTGTTCCAGTTCCGCAACGCTCATTTTCGCGGGCTGAAACACAACATGCTGACCGTCATAGAGCTCCCAGTCCTTCGTCAGAATGCGATCTTCTTTGTCCAGGCGTTCGTGGAGCCCGGTGCCGGGGAAAGGCGTCAATATCGCGAATCGTGGCAAGTCGATGCGATTGTCGATAACGAATTGCGCCGTTTCCTCAAAGACGTCAGGCGAATCGCTGTCGAGTCCGAATACGAAAGTGCCGTTGAGAGCAATGCCGTGGTCGTGGAAGCGGCGAATCCATTCGGCGTAGAGTTCCGGCGAGTTGAAACTCTTGCTGACGTCTTTGAGTGCTGCCGGTGAAATGGACTCGAAGCCAACGAGCAGTGCCATGCAGCCGCTGCGTGCGCACAGGTCGAGCAGTTCTTCGTCGCGTGCGAGCAGGCTGGTAGCAAGGCCGCCCCATTGGATACGTAGCGGAATCAGTGCGGTGAATAGTTCGGCTGCGTACGCCCTGTCAGCGATCAGGTTCAGGTCAATGAAGATCGCACGCTTCGCTCCCGTAGAACGAATCTCGTCGATGACTTCATCGACGGGTTTCTGGTACGGCTTGCGGCCCCAGGCAAATGGCACGACACAAAAGTCGCAACGATGATTACAGCCTCGCGTGGCTTCGAATACGGCAGTCTTGACGTGTTTGCCACCCGGGATCAGGTCGCGCCGTGCACGCGGGCGGTTGGCGAGGCTCAGGTCCGGTGCCTGCGTGTACCGCTCTTGCATCCGACCTGCCACAAAGTCGCGCAACAATTCCGGCCAGGTGTCCTCAGAGTAGCCGACAACGATCGCATCCGCGTGCGGGGCTGCATCATCGGGCACGAGTGTTATGTGTGGCCCACCCATGACGACCGCAATGCCGCGATCGCGAAAATGCCGGGCCAGTTCGTAGGAGCGCTTGGCAGTGCCCGTAATGACGGTGATGCCAATGAGATCTACATCGAGGTCTTCGGGGATATCCTCAATGCCTTCGTCGAACAAGGACAGTTCGTGTTCTATTTCCTCAGGTATCAGGGCCGCAAGCGTCGGGAGCGTCAAAGGCGCATAGCGCAGTGACTTGCGAAAAATGCCGCCACGGTGACGATACAAAGGTCCCTTCGGCGACAGGAGAGCTATTCTAAGCATTGCGTTGCTCCGCGGAATGGCCCTAATTGATACCTGCTATTATTAGCCATCGAATTGGTATAGCTAGACGCAGGGCCCCAGCTTACCACGAGCATTTTGGCAGCAAGAATGAAAATAAGTTTTATCCGCCCGAACATGTACGACGATCGTTCTTCGGACGCGATGGAGCCCTTGTGTTTCGCAATCCTGAAGTCGCTGACGCCACCGGACATCGAAGTCGCGCTGTTTGACGAGCGGCTCGAAGACATTCCGCTCGATCATTCCACCGACCTCGTCGCGATGACGGTAGAAACCTACACCGCCAGGCGCGCCTACGAGATAGCTGATCACTTTCGAAGGCGAGGGATTCCGGTCGTGATGGGCGGATATCATCCAACGTTCCTGCCGGATGAGGCGCTGGAGCACGCGGACGCTGTCGTCAGGGGCGATGCGGAGAACATCTGGGGACGAGTCGTTGAGGATGCCCGCAACGGAGCATTGCAACGCATCTACGAGAGCGCCGAATTCCCTTCCCTGGATCGTTGCATGCCGGATCGCACTATCTTCGCGGGCAAGAAGTATGCGCCCATGGGATTGGTGCAGTTCAGTCGCGGCTGCAGGTTCAATTGTTCTTTTTGCTCAATTCGCGCGTTCTATGGCAACAGTCTCCGGCAGCGGCCTGTGGAAGATGTTGTCGAAGACATCCGGCGATCCGGACGGAAACATATCTTTCTCGTTGACGATAATCTCTTCGTGGACATCGAGACGACTCGGACGTTGTTCGAAGCTTTGGTCCCGCTCAATATCAGCTGGTCGTGCCAGGTATCAATCGACATTGCGAGGGACACGGATCTCGTACGCTTGATGCGCCGCAGTGGCTGCATTAGTGCGCTGATTGGCTTTGAGTCGCTCGATATCGATAACCTCAGGGAACTGAAGAAACACTGGAACACCAAGTGGCAATCTTATGATGACGCCATCAAGGTATTCAGGGATGCGGGCATCATGTTGTATGGCACGTTTGTGTTTGGTTGCGATAACGACACGGCGGACTCATTCGACAAGTCAGTAGAGTTCGCCCTCCGCAACAAATTCCTGCTGGCCAACTTCAATCCGCTAACTCCCACGCCCGGCGCGCCACTCTTCGACAAGATGAAAAAGGAAGGGCGGTTGTTGCATGACCGATGGTGGCTGGATCCGGACTTCGGTTACGGTGACGCAACATTCGAGCCGCGAGGCATGTTGGCGGATGAGCTAACGGCCGGGTGCTTTTCTGCGAGAAAGAAATTCAATACTGCGAATTCAATTGTGCGCCGCATGTTCGATACGCATGCAAATTTTCGCACGCCTTACAGCGCAGGCATCTACCTGGCGGCGAACCTCATGTCACGCCGCGAGATTCATCGCAAGCAAGGACGCAAGCTCGGTTCGACCAAGCCCGCAACTCAGCCGGAGCGGCACGCATGAAAGTCACGTTTCTCAGGCCCAACATCGGCAGGCTGGAGAATGGCCCGTATATTGACGAGGGTCGGATGGAACCGTTAACGCTCGGCGTGCTTGCCGCGTATACACCCAGGGATGTCGATTGCGTGCTTTACGACGATCGCATGGAAGATATTCCGTTCGACGAGCCGACCGACCTGGCTGCAATAACGGCGGAGATTTACAACTCACGTCGTGCCTATGAAATCGCGGCGGAATACCGCAAGCGCGGCGTGCCGGTTGTCATGGGCGGCTTTCACCCAACGCTCGTACCTGACGAATGCCTGCAGCACGCCGATACAATCGTTACGGGAGATGCCGAGATAATCTGGCCGCAGGTCGTCAACGACGCGCGTAACGGTAACCTGAAGCGCAGGTACGCAGGGTCAACAGATTATCCGCAGCCGCGCGGCATCCTGACGCGTCGAGATCTGTACGAAGGCAAGGGGTACCTGCCGATCAGCCTCGTTCAATTCGGCCGGGGGTGCCGCTTTGCCTGCGACTTCTGTGCCATTTCGACTTTCTTCAAACGCAAACAATGTGTGCGGCCGATTCAGGACGTTGTCGCGGAGATCGAGGAGCAGGATAAAAACCTCGTCTTCTTCGTGGACGACAACCTCGTGTCAGATCATGAGTCAGCAAAGGAGTTGCTGCGGGCGCTGATCCCGCTGAAGATTCGTTGGGTGTCGCAGGGCTCCATCGACATGACGGAGGACCCGGAGCTCATGGATCTCATCGAAGCCAGTGGGTGCCAGGGTTTTGTCATCGGCTTCGAGTCTGTCCAGCCGACCAGCGTTCGCGGCATGCGAAAAGCCTGCAACCTGAGCAAGAAATTCAAGGGCTGGGATCGATACGCCAGGCAGGTCGAGGTCCTGCGTAAACATCACTTGCAGACATGGGCTGCGTTTACGCTCGGGCACGACACGGACACCATCGAGTCTGTTGCGGAGACACTGCAGTTTTCCGAGGAGCACAAGTTCTGCTTTGCGGCATTCAATATCCTGATGCCGTACCCGAGTACGCCGTTGTACACACGGCTTGAATCCGAGGGGCGGCTCCTGTGGGGCGGCAAGTGGTGGCTGCACCCCGACTACCGTTTCAATGATGCTGCATTCGTGCCGAAAAACATGTCGCCTGACGAATTGACCGACGCGGTCTTCCAGTGTCGCAAACGCTGGAACTCGGTGCAGTCCGTGTTGACTCGCGTATGGGATTTTCAAACCCACCTCAGTTCCCTGTATCGGCTCGGAACATATCTCGTCTACAACAAGCTGTATGCAAGCGAGGCGATGACAAAGCACGGCATGTATTTTGGCAAGCACCGGGACAGCATCATGGAGTTTGATCATGGCGCGCGATAAAGAGTCCCGCACGAAGGCGTTGCGATATTTCTACCACGCCTACCAGTTCATAGCGCCACTGGTGTTTTTTCCGCTTGCCTACTGGCTCTGGTGGCGTCGTTTTGGCCGTGATCATGAAGTCGCCTTGCTTGTCATGTTCGTGCCGGTCGTTGCGTACTACCTGTTGGTGGGGATCGGCATGTTCAAGTACAGGTTATGGCGCTTCAATACGTCACCAACGATAGCTGGAATGCGGCCTCATCACGGTTTTGTGTTTTCGACTGCTGCGGCGATCTTTTTCTACGTGTGCCTGCGCATGGTGCCCGTCGACCATGCAGGCATAGCGAGCATAGCAACGTCTGCGTTTCTCGGGGCGTCGGTTTTCGGGTTCTGGAACTGGTGGTACGAGACGTATGCGATCAAGTCCGGTTTTATATCGCTCTACACGAAGAAGATCGCAGACGGCGCGACAGCGGAAGAAGCGGTCACCGATTACGCGCCGTTCTTCTTTGGGGGCATGGGCGCGGTCTACGGTGCCCTGGTGAAAACGGCCGAAAATCTCTTGCTGCCGGAACATGGCGCATTTCTTTATTGGACAGTCGCGGTGTTGGGAGTGTTGTCCATGCTTTTCATCCCGGCTGCTGTCTATTTGCTGGCGTACCGCATCAGGCACGGCGAGTCTGGTTTGAAATCCTATATCGATGTTATCGAAGAGAGAGAATGATTCGACAGAATTTCTCGCCCGGCTGCTACTGCAGGCTGCCGAC
>Ga0316187_10001917_pt1 | contig 18187 bp, 13 predicted proteins | sample CroRivburrow1_MG_FD_204927 | JGI IMG/M metagenome (GOLD analysis project Ga0316187, IMG submission 204927) | Coastal sediment microbial communities from Maine, United States - Cross River worm burrow 1 | ecosystem: Environmental > Aquatic > Marine > Coastal > Sediment | place: USA: Maine...
CCTCCATACCCAACAATGACCCCAGCGAACAATTAACGGCATATGGTGAAGAAACCAACACCGAAAATGCGAATAAAGAATTCACTGAAAACGAAAATATCAGCTCCAGCAAAGAAGTTACTCAAGGGGAAAAGAAAGAATTTAATGTCAACCCATGCAATGGCCCAGCTGCAAAATTTATGTCGACATGCCGTTAGTTTTATCTGCTAATCAACCAATTTTAAATCTAACAACTTACCCACTGAAATCATGTTGAATCTACCGAAAATTTTAAAATTTTTTGTCTTTTTTGTATTTGCATTTACCGTAGCGAACCTTAGTGCTTCTGATCTGCAAAAATCATTTCTGTGGAAAATACAGTCAAATGAAAGCACATTATTCCTGCTTGGCTCTGTACATATGGCAAGTAAAAAACTATATCCCTTAAACAAAATTATAGAAGACAGTTTTGGTAAAGCCTCGGTGCTTGCTGTGGAACTCAACGAAAACAAAGTCAATCCTGAAGAAATGCAGCAGATGATCGTTAATCATGGCATGTACAGAGATGATGACTCCATTAAAGCGCACATTTCCACTGATTTATTCAATTTGCTAGAAAAGTTTTTATCCGATAACAAAATACAGAATACAGCTCTCTACAAATATAAGCCAGGTATCTTATCAATGGTACTCAGTTCTATTCATGCCAGGAATTTAGGATATACTACAGAATTTGGAATTGACCATTATTTTATTAATAAGGCAGAACAACAAAATAAACTGATAGTTGAGCTGGAAAGCATGGAAGAACAACTTTCGTTGTTTGTTAATATGCCAAATCAATCGCTGATGTTGCAATATACACTCGACGAATTATCCACTATGAATGATGAATTTGACGATATGCTCAAATACTGGAAATACGGCGACCATAAGAAACTTAATGAGTTAACAATTTTGGAACCACTACAGAAACATCCAGAATTAGAGCCAATCTTTGAAAAACTATTTTTTGCCCGAAACCGTCGCATGACCGCTAGTATAGTTAGCTTCCTGGAGTCAAAGCAAACCTATTTCGTTATTGTAGGAGCAGGCCATCTTATCGGAAGCTCAGGTATACTGGAATTACTCAGAAAGCGCCATTATTCTGTAAAACAACTCTAGTGTCGTGCCCTAATAGTGTAGTTTTTTGTTAATCTAGGCTGATTTTATGGAATTAATAACAATTTCATAAACAATACGTTGACTATCCATCAATACCTAATATATTTAGTCCTAAGTACTCAATTCTTAAATCACAGCTTTTAAAATGAGTTTATTGCAATGATCAACAAGATCCTATTATCTCTATGTATCCTTTTTGTTTGCGGTATTGCTGCCCAGGTATCAGCAAAAAATGATGATATAGGTTTATCAGTAAATATCACCATGAGTAAAGTTGGTGATATCATGGAAGAATTATTACCAATAATACTGAATAATGAAAGATACAACGATCCAGACAATAGCCCATTTATTGAGAATAAAATACAGGACTTAGTCCAATTATTCAGCAAAGCCAGACCTCATTTTGAGGGTAAAACCGAGACATTCAAGATTTCATATGATGTGCTTTTACTAAACATTAAAGAGGCCCAAAATGCCTATAAAACAAACAGTGTGTACACTCAAAACTTATTAAGAGAAATCACCTCCATTTGTACTTCATGCCACACACAAGATGCCAAACAAAGAACTTTATTTAAAGGCGCAAATAGAGAATCATTTGCAAATGACCTTGATTATGCGGAATTCAATTTCCTCACTCGCAACTACCCAGATGCAATTAAATATTTTGATAAATATCTATTAGCATCGAAAAAAGGTACAAATGAAAAACAGATATTGTCCGCCTTAAACCGAGAGTTGCTTATATACACCCAGATCTATAACAATCCCGTAAAAGGCGCTGAACATTTCCAAAAATATGTAGCCACTAAAAAATTCAGCCGCTATGTAAATGCAAATCTTGGTGAGTGGGTAGAAGGATTAGAAAATTTAAAAAATAGTGATTTATTAAAGACCAACCTGGATGATTTTAACAACTTGGAAACAACCGTTTATAAAGTTTTTGGCGCAACGAATAAATATGATTCCGCTGTTGTTCCATCAAAACGAAAAGTGGTCTCCTACATATGGTTAAGAGGACAATTGTACCGTTATTTTATGGATAAAAGTGAAAAACAGGAAATACCAAAACTACTCTTTTGGTTATCTATCATAGATAGAGCAACAAATTATAGCCATTATTATTCTTTTGCAGATTTATACCTCACCGAATGTATCGTAAAATACACACAAGACCCATTTGCCAAACTTTGTTTTGATGAATATGAAGACTATGTCACATTTTCGTATTCGGGCAGTATGGGTACAAACCTCCCCCCGGATGTAAAAAAGGAATTGGAACGTTTGGAAAAAATGGTTTACCCTCAATAGCGACATGCGTTAATCCCTTAGAATCAATCAATTAACAGGCTTACCTGATAATTTTATAAATCCCACAGTGTACGACAATACTGATATATTTTCGATAAATATGAATCAGTACTTTCCAAATGTTAGCTACTTCACAAAACCACTAATTGTCATTACGAAATCACCGATATCGGTCGATATATCTGTCAGATAAGTATGTTTTAATTTTTTAACATTAAAAACCTTAACCACAACTTGGTTCTACCATGTATATTATCGCACTAATAGGTATCGGATTGTTTTTCCACGGATTTATCTTAATGACTATCACAGCATTTAGGGTAAATAAACAGTGGGGCCTTGCTGTGTTGCTAGTACCTTTTGCGCAAGTATTTTTCCCGGTTTATCATTGGCAAAAATCTAAAACAGCTTTTTCCAGTCTAATTCTCGGCTTGAGCTTGTGGATGGGTACAGCCATTATATTTGGAGAAGGTGCGCTTGATGAGTACTGGCTTGATTCCGTAAATCAAGCACAAAGTGCGGAATTCATTGCTAATAATCCAAAAATACCCACTATGTCATTAGAACAAAGAATTAAGAAATACAATAGAACAGGCATACATGCATATAGATCAGGACGGGTAATTAAACATAAAAAATATAGGCAAGTAAATGTTAACCAACTCCACAATTTTACTGGCGAATCTATTAAAATTACTCTACACAATAAAGTAATACGCGTCGGAATTTTATCAGCAATAAAACCCAAAAGTATCGAATTACATAATTATTTAGGTGGCGGTGAACTATCTTATGAGGTCGCTCTTAATCACATACGCTCAGCATCTGTAGAAGTTAACCGTTAAAAATCAATCTATCTTTTTAAGCCAAGCATTTGTTTATACACAATAAGAAAAATAGCATATACTACTTTTTGTTCGCGTCACAAAAAGTCAGATACAAAAAAGAAACAGTAACCATTCTGGATTTATCTAAAATAATGGAATATTACGAAGTCGGTAGATGTTAGTATTGCTAAGTACTATAATTCTAGGACTGTTCTTTATCCTATAGTATTTCTTTTGGATGTTAAGAACGATCAAAATATAAGCAAAATTATTAGTCATTGGGTAATCCACCCTACCCAATATTATACCAACACCAATCCCAAACGCGTATGCCAAAGGTAAAGTTTGGGCGGTATTAGTTTTTGGGGATAGTCTCAAAACCCTACTTTATTGTTTAAAATTAGGATAATCGTAGAGATAATAATTAAAAACCATCATGGAACGAAATATCTTCAGTAGTAATTCTCGCAAGTTCAACCCAAAAAATTGGCTATTTCTATTTGGAATTTTCGTTATCTTACTATTAGTGGCGTGGTTCTATTTGCCGCATGCGTTATCCAATCACATCAAGAAACTTTTAAGTGATTACGGCCATGAAAACGTTACGATTAACGATTTCAATTTTCATCCTTTTTCAGGAAGGATAATTGCTTCCGATATAACATTTTCCACAAAAGATCATTATAAGGTTGCTATGCAATTTTTGTCAGTGAAATTGTCCTGGTTGCCATTGATGGACCAACAAATACTAATTGATAATATCTTAATAAAAGATGCAATTGTTAGTATATCGGACACTGAAAAATTACCCTATAAAAAAGCAACTGACGTCGAATTTATAAAGGTGATAGAGGCATTATTCCCCAAACAGATTTTGAATAGTTTTGAATTAGGTTTACTTGAAATATATAAAACAAAAATTGAAACAGTAAAGGCTGGTATCAATACAAATTATTTTGTGGATCAAATGACTATCAATGATCTTTATTGCTGCGATTCACAAGACCCGATAAAAATCGATTTTAAAGGGCGTATTAATGATACGCCATTTGGTTTTGCGGGTAATTTATCAATAATTGACGAGACACCAACTCTCACAGGTAAAGCTTCGACAAGTGGGATCTCACTGGCTAACTATAACGGTTTCTTGAATCATTGGTTCAGCTCATTTGATGGACAAGTATACCTAGATAGTGATGTCAACATAGCAATTAATGACAATAATATTCATATAAAGCAGACTGGCAAGTTAAATCTTCAAAAACTGTTTGCGGAAAATCAAAATATTCATTTTGTTGGTGACCATCTAAATTGGGAAGGCCAAAGTGAAATATTCCTTAGCCGTGATTTTAAATTAATGTCTTTATCTGCAAATGGTCATATATTAAGTAATAATTTTTATATGAAAATATCCAATTATGACCTTAATATAAAACATGAATCATTACGCTGGGAGGGTAGCATTGAAACCAACACTAACGTTGAAGAAGAATACAATACCAATATATCTGGCGAATTCAAAATATCGGATTTTAGTTTGAATGACGCAGACAACAAAGTAGCACTATTAACGGCCCCAAATGTCGTAATCACCGGATTCAGATCGAATAATTTGGACACAATTGAAGCGACAAATATAATTCTATCTGAAGCCGGAATTGCTCAATTATCAACTGAATCCGGCTCCAATACATTTCCACAAAATGATGCTTTATGGCGAAGCACCAAGGTCCAAATAAACAATTGGGAATTTTTAAATTTAACGCACCTCACGATTTCTGACATAAACGCCGAAAATAATAGTTTCTATTTATACCGACTGGAAAACGAATCATGGCCGTTTCTGGACTCACTCTCATTAACTCATAATGATCGTCTAGAAAAAGCTCCCCCGAAACTGAATTTTTTTCTAAATCGATTAAAACTTTCATCTCCAAATAAATTGAAGTTTCGTGACGCCACTGTAAAGCCTGATTACGAGACAAACATTGAACTAACTGATATCGAAGTTACAGAAATCACGTCTAGAGATCTTGATAAATTTGTTGATATAAAAATATCAGGCATATCAGACAATCAAGCCAAATTTGTTTTAACCGGTAAAACTCAAGTTTTTTCCCAAAATAACAATTTTAAAATTGACAGTGTAATTAGAGATTTTCCGCTTAGCACAATTAGTTCCTACACTGAGAAACACACGAATTATTCCATCAAAAATGGTCGTTTGGATGGTAAGTTTTCCTTAGAAACATCGGATAAAAATATCAAAGGAAACACAAGATTTTTCTATACTGATTTACAGGTTGAAAGAGACAAAACCAAAAATATTTCAGGCTTTCAAAAGAATTTAGGTATTTCTCTTACCAGCAGCATTAGTCATCTAAACAATAATAAAAAGCAATTCAAGACACTGCTGAGTATCCAAGGTGATTTAGCTAATCCAGAATTCAATTTTAACGACACTTATTTTAATGTATTTGGAAAGCAACTGCTGGACAAATCTCTTTTGCGAGTAAAGAAGCTGCTTCGACCCTACAATAAATCTGTAAACATTACTAAAATAAAGAACAATCATCCTGCGAAAATAATATTACAACCAATTAGATTTACTCCAGGAAATACTTTGCTTAATGTTAAGGCCATTGAATATTTGGATAAAATTATATCTGTTTTAACAAAACACTCTTACATTGATGTAAGTTTGTGTGGAACCGCATCAAGACTGGATCGAATAATATTTAATAGAGTATTGAATGGTAGTGGTCCAACCAGAGGAATAAAAAAGGATCATATCAAACTTGCTAAATTGTACTTAAAATCTATTTCTGGTAGAAAAGGTCAAAACGTAAATAATCTTTTACGGAAATTATCGAAAGATCGGGTAATCGTTGCAAAAAATTATTTATTATCACAAAGAGCGGTTGATAAAGACCAGATTAAAAACTGTAATCCTTCTATAGACAATAGCAAAGCTTCAACTCCAAGAGTTGACTTACTTATATAAACTAATTGTTCTTAGTGAACGGTTCGGTTGATAGTCACTTCTACTTTTTGCTCGGAATCTTTTTTAGTGGAACTTTCACTAGTCGGAATATCTGTTGATTCCGCTTCCTGTTCCTTCCCCTTAGGTAAAGAGTCCTTAGGTGAAGAGTCCTTAGGTGAAGAGTCCAGAGGTAAAGTGTCCTTCGGTGAAGAGTCCTGAAGAGAAGAATCCTTAGCTGAAGAATCAAGCGTTTTCCTAGATTCTGCTTCTTCTTCCAAGTTCTCTTGCGCTTGCGTTACTTTCCTGATTTCTTCTTCTGAGATTGTGTTGTTTTCTGTTACCTCTATATCAGCTTGACCACCATAGCCAGCAACCTTTATTTTTTCAGATAGAACTTGCTCAGCTAATTGATCTTGCTCACTAACAAATTCTGTCTGGATCGTTGATTTGACCATTTTCTCATCAGTGGTGGCCTGCTTTTCAATAACTTTCACATCTGAAATATTTAATTTGGCAACATCGAGTTGGCTATCACATAAAGTTCCAGCTCCAGTTGATAGGTGCTCGTGAATGGCCTTATAGGAATCGGTCATGTTATTAACTAATACCGAAGTCTGGACAAAGTGTTCTGTGACTTTATTTTTATAATTCTCTAGCTCTTGTTCTGCACTTTCCAGTTTATGCTGCATTTCTTCGTGTTGTTTCCTCTTTAAATCGTCTAGTTGACTAATAAACAGTCCTGCCGCAATACCTATGACCAGACCAATTGTTAAGAAGATTACCCACGTTACCATAAGACCTCCGATAAAAACTGTTAAATTACTTAAACACCTTGTATATTTTAGCAGGCATTCGTTTAATTACTATTCAAAATTTCAGCCAAAATCTCTAATAATTTCCTTGCCGGCAATATTAATCGTATGTCAGACTTTTTGAATTATCCATCAATTGGTCGAATTACGCCTGTAACAATCCCGAGAATTTGTACATCTTCATTTTTCAAGTATATTGGCTCCAATTCAGCATTGGCTGGTTGCAATCGAATGCCCGATTTCTCAATATAAAATTTCTTGAGGGTCACTTGCTCACCGTTAATCATAGCGATTACAGATTGTCCGTTTTCCGCAGTTTCTCTTTTTTCGATTACGATAATGTCACCATCTTGAATGTTATCGTCAATCATTGATTGGCCACGAACTTTTAATGCATAGCTGTTTTTTCGAACCATATTTGCCGGAACAGCTACTTTGTCTTTTTGTGAGCAAATATCAACTGGCAATCCCGCAGCCACCCAACCTAGTATCGGAATTGTTATAGTATCTTCCGCATAGATATCTAAGGCTTGCAAATTCTGCGATGCAAATTGATAGCGGTTTTTAGGTATTAAAAAACTAACATTATCCATGTACCCCTCCCTAAGACTCATAATTCGATAGTATGCGAAATTCGCCAACTCCGCCGCATTGTTTAAGAAAACCTAAGCAACATTTTACCTCAATCTACTGTTCTAGCTCTAAATATAACAAACTTTACAGCTGAAAATCATAATTCGCAACTATTTCCTATTTACCAGGATTAATTATAATAATTAGCCTTAACAAATGTTAATAATCAATTGTAATATAGTTATTTTATTTTCGGAATTGAGGCCAAATAATAACCTAATGTACCACATCCAGGTACCAGCTATCTGGATAATTATTTTCTTATTTGTAGGTGACTAGGAAAACTCAAAGATATACAATCTAAGTTGCTAAAAATTAAATGACATTCCGTTAGGATATGAAAATAATTTTCAATGGGAATTGACCATCAGTCAGATTTAACCATTCTTTTTGCTGACATCGCCGGTAGTGTTGCACTGCATGAACAAATGGGTGATATCAACGCCCATAAAATGATTGTGGCCTGCTTAAACACTATGGGCAAGATGGTCGTCAAGAATCAAGGTAGGGTAGTCGAAACAATCGGCGACGAAATTATGTGCGCGTTTAGGCATCCCGATAGCGCTCTACGTGCTGCATGTGCGATTCAAGAAGCTATCCATGAAGGTATTGCAACCCCCCTCTCTGTCAGAATAGGCTTTCATAATGGCCCCACCTCATTAGACAATGGACATCCTTTTGGCGATACCGTTAATGTAGCCGCCAGGATGGTCGCATTAGCCAAAGCAGGTCAAATTATGATTAGCCAATATACTCACATTAAACTGTCACAGAAAAATCGTCAACGAACTCGCCACTTTAATAGAGTATTTATAAAGGGTAAACAAGCACCACTTGACGTTCACGAAATCATGTGGGACGGGGATGATCGAACCACGCAATTATCTCAAGCCCGAAGTACAAGCTATAATCGGCAACCAATATCAACAATACACCTTACTTGTAACAACCAAGAATTAGTCGTGTCAAAATTTAAAGGTGATATTAACCTTGGGCGAGGTGAAAACTGTAGGCTTGTAATTCCGTCCGAAGCCGCATCAAGATCCCATGCCACTATCGCATATACTATTGGGAAAATGGTTTTAACCGACCATAGCACCAATGGTACCTATATACGTACGAGACCAGGTAAACGAGCCCAGGATTCTCTGGATTTGTTCTTACATCATGAAGAATGGAGTATGGCGAATAGCGGCATTTTAAGCTTAGGGCAACCCCTCGAAGACAATGATCCTTTCTTAATCTATTTCAAATTCTCCTGATTTGCTCAACAATTGTCTTAATCCTAGCCGTTTAATCTCTAGATCCTGAAATTCTAGCTGCAGCTAAAGCCCCCCACAAACCTGATTCGTGGCTATCAGGCTCTCTATATTGCTCGAACGTAAAATACAAAGCATTGATTTTATAAGGTAAGTTTAATACGAACACAAGAGTCAGTGTTTAACAGATCTGGCTCAGTCTCTCCTATTTCGTTAAAAAACAAAAAGTTAATATATAATAATGACTATAATTATAGAAAAACCTTGTGACGAAACCGCGTCACTCACGCAAGAAACTATCCAGGGTATGGAATATATTGTGAATTATAGTAAAATAACATACTAAATATGGTATATATATTCAATAAATTGAATTCGATCATTGGTTTCACCCAGCCGCGTTAGGCATACCTGAAAAAGAATAATGAAATCAACATTTGGTCAAATACAGAATTAAATATGTCTCTAAGTTACCGATTAAACCAAAATTTTTCAGATTCAGTGCAGTTTAACCTACTTCGCTCAGGGGTATTTTTAGTAGGTTTGGCTGCAATGAGCGTTGCTGGCTGGTATTTAGTCGAAGGTATGCTACATTTTTCAGGTGATGGATCGGCAGCCTACGTGTTTATAGCAGCAGGTATCATTTTCCAAGTCACAGAGTCGATCTGCTTTATTAGTGCCGCAGCAATGACCTCCAAGAGCATTTATTGGAGGGCCTCTTTGTTCGCATTGGGCTCGATCCTATTTTTATTTAGCATTGTTGTCATGACCCTGGCACAAAAAGCCACGCTGCAAACTGGAGAAAACCAAGCAGATGCTCTAAACAGTCAAATTGAGGCTCTGCAAGCTCAAACAAAAAGTCTCGATAAAATGATAGCTAGCTATCAATTAAATGCGGAAAAACAAAGCAAATCTATTTATGCCAATAGCAGAGAACTGGGACAAGATTCATTAAACCGTGCCACTGAACTTGAATACAAAAAATCAAACCTGGCCGAAATGTTATATCAATTGAATGGAGAAAGACGACAAACTTCCAGTGACTTTTTCCAACAAATTGAAAAGATAACTGGATTTCCAGCCCTGCAAACAGAGTTCTATTTTTTGACTAGTCGATCCCTATTACTTGAAATGTGTGGAATCGTACTCATGGCTTTCGCGGCTTACCTAAAAATGGAAAGTAAACCTGAAACACAACAAATACAAAGACTAGCCAAAGTTCGACCAGAAGCAAATAAAAAGAAACAACCCAAAGTCCAACGGGAAAAACCAACTGAAGAACAAGCTCAAAACGACGAAGAACATTGGGCAACATCACATATTCGTTTATTAAAAAAGAAATCGAATCCTAACGATAACTTTTAGTTGTAGTAGCTCAGACTTCACCTGCCAGGTTTATAAATGAGTTTTTATATAATCTGACAGACGGTATGTTCTCAATATTTCCTAAAGCAGACATATGAGAACTTAGACTAAGTGGCTGCAGAATACTGGGAACAAACTTTTGTGGATCGAAATCAAACTCGAAGCCAGCAATCTAGATTAATCGATAGTTAGCCACTCAGTAACGCCGTCATTCTTTATGCGTAGCGTGCGCCGTGCGCACGAAAACTTTACATAATGCATAGAGATGGTTCATCTATATATAACTCAAGAAAGCGCATCATATTGAGTAAAACGTGCGCACGGCGCACGCTACGATTGCTGCAAAGCTGAATATGTGAGGGTAATCCAAGAACAACCGCGGTGTATATATGTACCCATTAATGAGTTTGCAGGCATTGGCGGAAATGGCAGCACCTTAAATGTCCCTGTATAATGAATGGTCTTTACACAGTTACCGTTTCACTCGTGGGAGGAAGCAGTGCGGTGAACTCAATCATTGTGGATTCTGATTAATAGTATTTACCAGTGACCAATCCTGGCCCGTTTAAGTGTCAATTGTCACTTTAGCGGCCCTAGAATGACCCCTGCCCGCCTTTTCTATCACTTAATACTTTCATCATCACTTCCGCCACTAAAAAAGATATTTCATATAGGCTATATATTATATTTTCCTAATATTCTAAAATATTCCTTCTGATTGAATGCACATCGGTAGATATGCCCTATCTCATTGATTTTATGTAAATCCAAAACCAGTAAAGGAAACCATAAGTGAAGCAAATTGCATTAAACCGACTATTCCCTTTTTTACAATGGTTTCCAATGCTTCAACGTAGCACGGTAAAAGCTGACTTGATTGCCGGGCTAACAGGAGCCATTGTAGTGCTGCCACAGGGTGTAGCCTTCGCCTCAATCGCAGGAATGCCACCTGAATATGGCCTATACGCAGCTATTGTTCCTGCTATTATTGCCGCACTATTCGGTTCGTCGTGGCATCTTATCTCTGGTCCGACTACAGCAGCATCACTCGTAATGTTTTCGACCCTTAGTGCGTTCGCACTTCCCGAATCACCTGACTATATCCGTTTGGCCCTGACCTTGACCTTTATGGTTGGAATTATGCAACTTTTAATGGGTTTCGCCAAACTCGGCACACTGGTCAATTTTATTTCCCACTCAGTCATCATAGGATTTACGGCCGGAGCCGCAATCCTTATTGCAAGTAGCCAGGCAAAAACGTTTTTTGGCCTCGATATGCCTGGAGGCTTGCATCCCCATGAAGTGTTAATTAACATACTGACTCATACCGTAGATATAAATATTTACACCACCACAGTGGCGGTTGTTACATTAATAAGCGGAATACTAGCAAAACAATTCTTACCCCGTTTTCCATATATGATACTGGCCATGGTAGTTGGAAGTACCTGTGCATTGTTATTGAATTATCTGTTTGGACAAGACGTCACAAACATAACCACCGTTGGTGCACTTAAAGGTAACATACCGCCACTTTCTTCACCGGATTTTAGTCTTACCACGATTAAACAACTCGCACCAGCAGTATTGGCAATTTGCCTACTGGCCTTAACCGAAGCCGTTTCAATTTCAAGATCAATCGCCATGCGATCAGGCCAACACATTGATAGCAACCAAGAATTTATAGGACAGGGCCTATCGAACATGTTTGGTAGTTTCTTCTCCGCATATGTTGCAACAGGATCATTTAATCGTAGTGGCGTAAATTTTGAAGCCGGCGCAAAAACACCCTTAGCCGCCATTATTGCCGCGATTATGTTGGTGATCATTTTAACATTTGTTGCGCCCTACGCGGTTTATTTACCAAAGGCAGCAATGGCCGGGATATTGATGCTGGTAGCTTGGGGTTTAATTGATTTTTTCCACATCAAAAAAATCATTAAAACCGACCGTTCAGAATCAGCCATTTTACTTATTACATTTATTTCTACTTTAATTTTAGAACTTGAATTCGCAATAATCTTAGGGGTTGTATTATCCCTAGTTATTTATTTAAGCAAAACATCAAGACCACGCATTTACTCCAGAATACCTGATTCTTCACTTGCTAAAAGAAAATTCAGCAGTAATCCCAATCTTGATGAGTGCCCACAGTTAAAACTATTACGAATTGACGGCTCCCTATTTTTTGGTGCAACGAACTACGTTGCTGAATATTTGCAAGATTTATCACGTAAAGTATCTCAACAAAAACATCTATTAATTTTGGCGCAAGGAATAAACTTTGTCGATATTGCGGGGGCTGAATTGCTAGCCAAAGAAGCAAAAAATCGTGAAAATATCGGCGGGGGTCTTTATATGTACCGTGTCAAACCTGGTGCTTGTGAAATACTGAAACACGGATTTGTTGATGAAATAGGTGAAAATAATTTCTTTGATTCAAAAACCACGGCAATTTCCACAATCTTTAAGCAATTGGACAAAACCGTATGTGCAAATTGTAGCAAACGAATTTTCAAAGAATGCGATAACATCAAATAGAATTAGCGCCTCGTTCCCATGCTCCGCGTCAGTAGTGTCCGGTTAAAATGTGAGAGAAAGCTTGTAAATGACTGTATGGCATGAATTTCAAGGTCGAAACGCTGTATGTAAACTCAAATTTTGGAATCAATTAATCATAACTGCAATCAGAACACGGAGTTTTTTTGTAGGGTGGATAAGCGCAGCGCATCCACCCTACACAAGACGTGTATTTCTGCGTTACTGCTGTTTAACCGGACACTACTGATGCTCCGCATGGGAATGTGATGGTTAGAGATGAAATGCTATCCTGCCTATTATAGAAAACGTTGGGCTAAAGCGCCGGTTGCACTTCGATATCAAGGGCGCCATACAAGGAATCACAGGATTTAAACTCAGCCTTGCGGCGCCCCGTGGATTCAGTATAGGCAGTACAATTACTCAACTTTTGATGCACAAATCCGCAAGATTGTTCTGCTTGTCGAATGGCTCCATCTAAAAAGGCAATGCCCCGCCAACACATACTAACCTCTTGACATTGCTCACTACTACACACTTTATCAATATTATCAGCGACCTTCTCATAACAGTTACTTAGATCATCCGCCGATGGATTAATAGAACAAAGTTTTGGGGGTTGCTGCGTTTCAGCTAGCTTGATTTTATTAGCGAATAATTCTGCTGTTTTCTGCCATCGGGAATAACGTTTTGCCTGTTGTTCGCATTTTTTGTCTCGTACCTTATCATTCTTCTTAGCACATTTACTCAGTTCTTCACAAGCAGTGGACACCTTTTTATATACAATATTGTACGTCGCACTCCATTTTTTATACTCATCGGCGTCTCTAAACCCAACTCCGTACTTGTCCGCTTTTGTTGCCTCCCAACCCTTTTTAATACTCTCTCTCGCCTGCACCTCGAATTTTATATAAGGCTCCTTTTTACACGACTCAACCTCACGAACGGGTTCAACAATGACCGGCACAGCATCCAAATTAGTTTTAGCAACAGCCGTTTGAGTTTGCGACTCAGCTATTGGTGCACTCGATTGATCGTTTTCACTTTCCAAGATTTTCTCAGATTCTGCCGAGGATACGACCGCTTTGGCTTCTGCTTGATCCTTTGTAACAGGATTATCCGAAATACTCTTCTGAGATGTACAAGCACTTGATAAAGCAATCGCGGCCACAATAACTGTACGTAAAAACAGAGAATACCAAATCTTAGAAGTTACATTTTCCACCGTTGAGTTCCTTTTTAAAAACGTTTATACCTATAAATCCCTCGATAATCATACCGTTGGACAATTAGCCAACAGATCAAAGTATTTATATTTTTGTTTCTCTATCAGGAAATTTTATATCCCTTATTAAACTATCCCTTTTTATCACTCAGATCAATAGCAGCAAGCAACTAAATCAAAAGACACTATTTTAATATTGCCAACAATTAGCAACGATTGGCGTTATTGAGAATAAAATAACACTCAGCATTATTTACAGTTTTTGTATGTAAGTGTTTTCTGTTTTATTTGTAGGCATTTTCCTAGTTAAATGTAACATATAATCTATATTTAGTCATACACACCAGGTCGATTGTTTAACTCTATCTCTATTCGTGATAGCATTTCTTAAGATCGTTATAATATCCATTGATAATATACTATTACCATTGGCAAATATTATAAAAATCCCTAACAGTAGATGGGTAATAAAAGGGCTACAGTATATCAAGCAGGCCGCATACTATTGGTATTGCACAGATATACATTAAGTACATTACCCTCCTGAGCATTTCATTTCTCCATGTAAATGCAAATTTATAACGGGATGGAAACTCATTGAGTACAGGGGGTAAGCATTGTAGGAGAAGAAGAAGTTGTTATCAATGTCGCGTGGTATTACATTGCATACGGATTTCACTAGTTTTAATTCACGGCTATTACGCTATCGCCTTATTGTAGGCGCAATCATTTGTCTCAGCTTAACTGTTTTAACTATCAATAATGTTTCTGCCAATAATCCATTTGAGGCACACAGTAGCTCAATGGATTATACAATATATGAAATGGCGAGCGAACAAAACGACGCCGCCTCTCAGTATCTTCTAGGTAAAAAATACCTCTACGGAAAGACGGTTAATAAAAATGTGCAAGAAGCCGTTAAATGGTTCGAGCTATCTGCACAACAAAATCACAGTAAAGCCCAATTTATCCTCGGAAAATTATATCTAGACGGAAAAAGAATTCCACAAGATTACACAGATGCCAAAATTTATCTAACCCTTGCTGCTGGAAATCATCACGTAGAAGCTCAATATGAACTTGGAAATTATTATTTGCAAGGTCCAGCCGAAGACAAACAACCTAATATGGCATTAAAATGGTATAAGCTTGCGGCAGAACAAAGGCATGGAGGAGCCCTCTTTGCAGCGGGTAAAATGTTATACGAAGGCACTGAGGTAAAAATAGATAAATCGAAAGGAAAACATTTACTAAAACTTTCTGTAGAAACCGGATATACACCTGCCATTAAATATTATGCCGACTTATCTAAGGAATCGGCCCCAGCAGAAAAATCTAAAAGAAAATCCAAGAATGATTTAATTAAAGTTAAAGATGCCAGCTCTCAATTCAATTTAGGTCTCGCCTATTTGTACGGAGACGGTAGAGAAAAAAATATTCAACTCGCTCTTGATTGGTTGTATAAAGCCGCTAAAAATGAAAGCGTGGAAGCGCAGTATCTACTGGGGGTAATGTATAAAGATGGCATTAGTGTTAAAAAAGATGAGGCCCTGGCCGTAGATTGGCTAAAGCAAGCGACCCAATCTGGATCTAAAGATGCCAAAGTTGAATTAGACAATTCACTTTACAATAATTTATATCGGCAAGCTCTGGAATATACCGGCAATAAAAACACAGCGACGGCAAATGCAAAATATGCCATGGCCCTACTCTATCTTGATGGCAAATTTGTCACTAAAGATTCAAGTATGGCCTATAAATGGGCACTAGGAGCAGCGGAGCTTAACCAAGTTGATGCTCAGAAAATACTAAGCCAAATGTACAGAGACGGTATAGGCGTTGAAAAGAATACAATCGAGGCGAATAATTGGGAAAAAATCGCAAACGATGGCCTTGCATCCAAATCAAAAGCTACAACGCCACTCAGTTTTAAGATAGCATCCCCACAAAATGAAGCAACGCAAAAATCCAAAATAGGAAAAGAAATTGAAAAAATTGGGCACAATGAAGCAAGGCCTAAGGCAAAAATTGTAAAAATAAAACAAGTTAACAAGGTGGCTATCACAAAAAATACGGAAGATAAAAAACATTCGCTCCCACAAAAGGTCAAGCTCGATGTGTCTCAGAACTCGGAGGTAAAATCCTTATTGCTGAACGCAAAAAAGGGGGATACCGATGCCATGTATGGTCTCGGTATAGTTTACTTAAATGACCAACAAGAAGAAGAAAAAGCTATTGCCGAGGGAATCAAATGGCTGGAACGTGCCGCTATGGGAAACCATATAACGGCTCAACGCTGGTTAGGGGAGATGTATTTACAGGGTCATTTTGTAGACATCAATTACGATAAAGCCTCAAAATGGTATTCTCTTGCTGCATCCGAAGGTGATGCCAACTCGCAGTATCATTTAGCCGAATTGTACCAAAAGGGTTTAGGCGTTGAAAAAAACAATGCAACGGCAATTAAATGGTTTAGAGAAGCCGCAGTACAAGGGCATAAAAAAGCACGCAATAAATTGGGAGGATGTAGAATCTGTTAAAAATATTTACGTAGTATTGATCGAGAAATAATAATAATAGTGATGTTCTGCTCTTATCTGCCGAAGGAAGAGTCTTTATGTATAAAAATAATATTGTAGCTCTGTTTTTATTGCTTTTTTGCCATAACGTTTTTGCTGTTGATTTTAGTTTTTTTGGGGATGCCAAGGTAATTCACGATAGCGATGACACCACATCATTCGTACTTGGGGATTTGGACTTTATATTTAGTGGTGATCTCAACGACTCAACCTCAGCCATTGCGGATGTACTGTACACGAACAGTACGCACGGATATGAGATTGTGGTTGAACGACTTTCGATTACCAAAGAAGTCGACAAGCTATTGTATTTTACTTTAGGAAAATACTACAAACCCGTTGGCTTTTGGTTTCACAACTTTAACCACGCGTCCTTAGCTCAAGACACTGTCTCCCGCCCTTTTTATCTGGAAAACGAGGATACCCACACGGGCGTATACCCCACTCACTTAATCGGACTCCTAATGGGAGGCGATACTGATAACTGGAGTTACCAGTTTAGCATTTCTAATAGTACAGGTATGGACACATCCAATATACCTGGAACAAACGATACCACAACAATCGATTTGATTAATGGCAAAGATCCTAGCAATGAAAAAACTTTTGTGCTCAGGTTAACTTATGGTCCGCAAAGCTGGCCTGTGGAATTTGGATTTTTTGCTATGCATAACGATGTGGTTGAATTAGGTGAAACCAACACCCTGGTAAAATATGGCGATGGCCTGTTCGATCAAAAAATTTATGGCGTTGATTTCAACCTATCGATCAACTTTTTTTACATGTTTGCTGAATATGTCAACATCACCACCGAAGACAACCCTGATTTAACCAGCTCCCCCTATACCGCACAAGAGGACAGCTACGATGCAAGCGCCTATTATGCACAAATAGGATTTGAGATCGGTCCGAAATTTACTACCGCCTTGCGTTACGAAGTACTGGACTTCCCTGAAAATAGCACCTATTTCGACCTACAAGGTATCTCCCCAGAAAATCGTATTGTGCTGGGCCTCAAATACAAATTTGATGACAGTAACGCCCTTCGATTTGAAGTAAATAATGCGGAACAAGAAAATCAAGAAGATGAAACAAGCGTTACCCTGCAATGGATGTTTTTCCTATTATAGTGAAATGATCAGTGCACTATAGAAGGTGTCCCGAAAATTCTTTCCAACTAAACCTTTCCAACTAAACCTTTTGATCTATCTATGCGTCTAAATTACCAGTGCAATTGTTCTGCATCAGACTTTTTGAATTTTGCATTAGCTATATACAATCATACTGAAGGAAAATAATAAATTAAAACAACAAATTAGCTAAGTGAGTGAAAATATGGAAAATCTGAACGTAATAGAAATATTAAAAGTTGGTCTGCCGGGGCTGGTGTTTTTACTGTCGGTTCTATCTTTCAAGTTACTTACAAGAGAACAAGTAAAAAACAATCCAAGTCAAATAATGTTGAAATCCATCAAACATTTTATGTACATAAATATATTCTTAGCAATT
>Ga0316187_10001918_pt1 | contig 18185 bp, 15 predicted proteins | sample CroRivburrow1_MG_FD_204927 | JGI IMG/M metagenome (GOLD analysis project Ga0316187, IMG submission 204927) | Coastal sediment microbial communities from Maine, United States - Cross River worm burrow 1 | ecosystem: Environmental > Aquatic > Marine > Coastal > Sediment | place: USA: Maine...
TACCAGCGGCAGCACCAGATTGCCTGCCAATGTGGTCTTACCAGCGCTGCTGCTAACACCAATACTGGCCGTCAGATAACCGGGCTTACTGGCGATCACGGTATAGTCACCCTCACTCAGTATCGGAAAGACATAATAGCCCTCGTCATTGCTGTGGACGACCAGCCCGTCCACCTGCTGAATGGTAACTGTGGCGCCAGGCACCGGATCACTAGTATTGGATTTGAGGACATAGCCTGTCAATGGTGCGGAGCGACTATCCTGATTGGCCTGACTGTCATAGGCCTGCAGTGCGCGCAGGGTCAAGGCCGTGTTATAGACATCATCAGCCCAGCTACCGTTAGGTCCCTGCTGTTGTCGCAGGGCATCCGCACTGCCTGTTAACAGGGCCACATCCTGCAATTGTGGCAGGATAGCCAGCATGGCCAGAGCTGTTTCAAAGGTCTCGGGCCACAGGCCATCAGCACCCTGACGGGATAGCAGGAAATTTTGACTAGCGGTCAGGGCTACCGGTACAGCTGTGTATTGATCACGGTAATGCCGCAGCGCCAGCAGGGCCTGTGCCGTCACATAAATCGAAGCTTCGCCGCCATTATGCCAGCCACCACTATTAAGCTGCTGTTCCATCAGGAAACCAATGGCAAGACCCGTAACCTTATTGTCCACTTCGTCACCGGCAACAACCAAAGCCTGCAGTGCAAAAGCGGTATCCAGTGCAGTACTGGCATATCCACGATGATCACTAAAACCACCATCGCTATTCTGGCGCAATAATAGCTCAGCCAGACTGGCTCTCATAGTCACATCCACGCCCGTGGCTGCGATAATGTGATGCGCCAGGTATTCGGTAGACTGTTCCGAAACAGAATTCCGAGCTTGCGCCAATTCATCAGACAGAAATGCCAGCCCCTGAGCCTTAACAACTTCATCCAGACTATAGACGTGTAAAGATTCTGCTGTCGCCTGAAAGGTGGTAGCAATATCAGATTCACCGGCAATAGAACCATCCGGGTTTTGCTGAGACAATAACCAGTCATTAGCACCGACTGTAGCGCTCAAGAATAAAAACAATAAGAAAAGGCAGCCACGGAATCGGGCTAAAATGATCGTTACATTAACAGGCGACAATATAACAAACGACATGAGATCCTTCTCTTGCGTTCATCCATGAAAACGGCCTGGTTATATCCTTGTCAGACCGGAGCCTATCTTTCTAACAGGCGCTTAAACAATAAGCAGCACTCTATCATGTATTTTGATCAGGTCAAACAGGATAATCAATAAGTCATCAGCCCTCCAAAGCACCTGTAAACTGGGGAGCAGACCGAAGCTTCATGTGTATTGTGCACTGGCAATAGAAAACTGCAGTCTGACCCCGGTTCTGCGGTTCTGTAATAAAAGTGATCGTTGTTATCCTATCTCATTGTATTTTCGATAATTATAATTGTTGACTTATCCTGACTAAAGGAGTCAACTATTAGGTACAGGAAGTTCCATCAAGTATTTTGCCTCACATGGATCGTGAACATTAGGTCCTATTTAGAATTTAGTTTCGATTGAATGGAGGTGAGCAAAATGACTCAGATAACAGAAAAAATCTCGACAGTACAGAACATCGGCTTGATAGACCGGATGGTTCGATTCTTCGGAGGAGGTGCTTTGCTAGCGTGGGGATGTTTTACGTTGGTTATGGGCGGCAACAGTCTCATCGCAGTAATTGCGGCACTTCTCTCCGTGTACCCTTTAATGACCACTATGATGGGATGGGATCCATTATATCAGCTGTTTGGTGCCAAAACGTGCAGCCTGGAGGCTGGACGTAACGCATGCGGCACATTTCCCTATGAAGTGGATTCCGCGCTCGGTCATGATCCAAAGCCCGACCATGATTATGATCATAGTTTGGCGAGTTCGCATCATGATACCAGGCGGCGAGCAGCATAAAATTAACTTTGTAGTAATGGTATAACCTTAACTTCTCCCCACCTGAGATATTGCAGGTGGGGAGAAGATACGAGTTGCGGATTCAAATCGTTGCAACACATCCAGTCACCTCTGCCCTCATCCACAGCAATAAAACCAGACTAAAGAAAGGAAAGATTTTTTCCTAAAACTATTAATCAACCCTGATTTTAGAGGCATCATCATGGACATCAGACCGTGGCCTGGTGCGCTCCTCCCATCGCTTCGCACCCTTCCTCAAAAATTCCTTTTCATGCTCAGGCAATGGTCCACGTTCCAGTTGATTCCCCCACTCCCATATTGCAGAGCGGGCACGGCGGACAAAGGGGTTACCCGGTTCGGCCAGATGAATAAAAATACGCATGGCACCCAGCGCCGCCTTCAGGTCGCCACCATTTTCCAGTGCAACGGCCAGGCCCCAGTAGGCATTGGCCTGATAGGGATTAAGGTCCGTAGCTGTTCTGAAAAAATCATGGGCGGCATGATAGCGCTTCAGCCCCAACAGGGCATAACCCATGTTGACATAGGCCTCAGGCATACGCGGTGATAACTGAATAACACGATGCAGCGCAGTAATAGCATGTTCATACTGTTTGGCATGCAGCATCATAATGGCCTGTTCAAAACGTTGTGTCAGCTCATCCTGGGCCACACCAGCATTCTCGCTATGACGATTTGAAAACGGTGCCCGTGTCGGGTCATAGGCATAATCCGGTAACCGTACCAGTACAAACACAGCCATAACCATGATCACCAGCATAACCAGTGACAGCACAGTGGGAATAGTCTGAGCAGATGTTTTATGTGATTTCATATTATAAATTATGCGTTATGCGAAATTGACATGGAAACAGAGCTTCTCACCCCTCATTCAGTTCCCAGACAACCCAGCGTCATCTCGACGAGCATAGCGAGGAGAAATCTCACCGGCATCAGGACCTGATATCGGTGAGATCTCTCACTCTCGTTCGAGATGACACAGAAGCAGGGTTTTCAACACTCATCACTCAACCCCAAGTCCTAAGTCCTAAGTCCTAAGTCCTAAGTCCTATTCTAAATCACACCCTTATGCGCAGCCTCACTATAAAACGGAGCGCCAAAATAGGTGAAAAAGGCAAATATAAATATAACCAGAATCAACACCGCTCCAACACGTAATGAAACCTTGTAACTGACCCGGGCATGCAGGGCGGCACCCAGCATCAGCCAGTTCAAAAACGATGAGGTCTCCAATGCATCCCAGGCCCAGTAGCGACCCCAGGCATCCTGTGCCCATACGGCACCGGCAATCAGCATCAATGTATGAAAGGCAAAGGCAACCAACATAAAACGCCAGGCCAGGGCATCCACTATTTTATCTGTCGGCATAATACGAAACCAGCCCTGGAATAAGGGCCAGCGCCTTAACAACAATACACCGGCCAGACTACTGCCAATCAGACAAAAGGACAAAAACACCTTGCCAAATCCCACGTGGGCCCATAACCAGTCATTATGATAAGTCGGCGGCAGGACACTGTCTTTAGGTTCTATGGCCAACACCCATAGGCCCAGCACCCACAACATGGGCAAGGCCACAAGGGCGCTACGGCGCATCACTGGAACACGCCAATACACCAGCGCATAGATAATACCCAGACTGAATAACTGGCTCATCAATAACTCAAACAGATTCACAAACGGGCCATGTCCGAGCCGCAACCAACGCTCCGTCAGCGTTACCACCAACAGCAGCACCCCGGCCAGCATAAGGCTAAATACCAGTCGCTCATTATCGGCATGTCTGGCAACACGACCACTACGCACAGGCATTACATCATAAAAGGCCACCACTGTTGCCAGTCCATAGGCTATCAAAGCCGCATATAACCAGGGTAATTCAGCCATTATTAATACCGCAACATAATCTGAATGATGCCCGCAACATGGCTCAGGCCATTTTTCCTGAAGATAAAGACAGCAATTTCTTATCTGTCTTTGAATTTAGCAACAGGGGTTCGGCCGAAAATTTCTGCCCATAATGTATAAACAAACCCAGCACTGTCAGTATTGCACTGACAAACAACCATGGCAGGGTCGGGTCATAAAACAGTTTAAAACCCATCCAGCTCGACAGCTGGTCATAATGCAAGGTACCACCTTTCAATGCCAGTGACTGTCCCGGTTGCAATTCAACACGCTGCCCGGCTTCATTTACTATCAGCGTACCCCTGGCCTGCTTTGGTTCCAATACCCAGGCGGAATCCTCCTTGAGACCCGTATCCAGTTGCAACCAGAATTTGATCGTCTCACCACCCGGTGGCGTCCACTCATTGGCCTGGCGAAAATAAAGCAGGGGGTAGGATGGCATGTTTATACTGCCACTTACCATTAAGCCATCGTCGGCCACCCAGGTCAGGCGCGGGGCGAAACCCTTGTTTGAGGTTGTATAAATACGATAACCATCCAGTAACAACGGTCGATCGTCACCAATGACACCCGCTTGCAAACGGCCATCGGCATCGGCCTGCAAAATATGATTATAGGTCAGGCCGCGTTTCATACCCGGACGATAGTCAATACTATAACCCTGCTGAATAAAACGAATCCGGTCCAGATCACCGCTATGCCATGGACCCTGACGCACATCAAACATGGCATCACGATCAAAGGCCGCACCATCAACCAGCTCGATATGGGCCTCCATAAAGGTCAGACGCCCGATGGCCACCAATACAACAACGGATAATAGACCGACATGAAACAGCAAAAGACCCGCGCGACGATTAATCGCGGGATTAACAATAATCGCCAGCAAGAGATTCACGGCCAGTAACAACAGCGGTATCACCAGCACCCACACCGGCGTTGTTACCGGGTTGTCATAACTCAGAGCGGCACCGATAGCCAACAGCGCCATACCAACGAGAGTAAAACGTGTTGACCCCAGCCAGCGCAACCCGCACCTCATGGCGATAAGGTACAGGCCTCGTTACCACCTGCCATCCAGGCCTGGCCAGTCGTATTATTTCCCGGCGTACCTGCCGATCCACAATCGGTCGGCGCCCATTCACCACTGCGGGCAAAATTCTTCACCTTCAGTGCCGCACCATTGTAATAGGGACCTTTATAATAACGCCCGCTACCCGACGGAGAGAACCCGGCATAACGCACCTGAGTACCTGCTGGCAGCCCGGCCTCCAGACCAACATCATTCAGATTGGCCAAAAAGACCTTATTCTTCCAGCCATGGGGGACCGCAACATGACAAAAGGTACACAGGAATGGCTTACCAAAAGTCTCCTGCAACAGACTGGAATGTCCAACATGCAGGTTCTCACCCCAGAACGGAATTACCGGCGAAGTTACGTTGGCCTTAAAGCCACTCTGCTGAACAGCCGGGACCGGCGGTGGATTGGGTGGCCAGTTCCCCACCGGCACGGCACGGCCATACTGATCATAATCATGACAACGGAAACACAGGCCATTTACCTGAATACTGCCGGTTGAGTTATTCCACGGCCCCTTCAACAGGAAATCATCATTGGATCCATGCGGCCCCCAGGGATAACCGTTCTCATCATTGGGTTCCACAGTGTTGGCTGCCGTGCTTGAACCATGACAATCGGTGCAATACATCGTCTGGGTACCCACGGCAGCATTAAACGGCGGGCGCCAGTCATCGGCATTGGCACCACGTACCAGCGGTGTACGACCGGTTTCCTTCATGACAGGATGCCAGGCACGATGATTATTATTTTCATAATCAACATTATTGCCACCGCCATCAACACCACTAAAGGCACCGGTCGGTGTACCAGAGGTGCCCTCACCCTTATGATCATCGGGGGACTGATACTCCATCGCCTGATTGGTGTATTGCACCATCGAATTGGTGCCCGGTGGTGTCCCCCCTGATGATGAACCCAGCATCGGCGGTGTAGCACCATAGGTATAGTTTGAATGACACTTGAAACAGAGCTGATATTCACGGGTCAGATAAGGCTCGGTAACATCAGTGGTACCCGTGCCATCACGGGCCGGATCCCCTCGTTTAACATCAAAACTGATCGGGTCACCTACGACAGGGCCAAACTCGGTCGAACTATATACCGGCTCAACACCCCAGATACCCCGCAATACACCCGAGGCCAGATTGGTATGGGGTACACCCGCCTCATGCTGATGGGTGCCGGCGGCATCCGGTATCGAGTTGTCGGCATTGAATAAACGGTTTTTCATGACCCGGTGAGGGTTATGGCAATCGGTACATTCGGCATGACGTTTGCCCGGCCCCAGTTCGACCGGATCTTCGATAAAGTCCTGCCCCACCTGCCCACCACCCTGCAGACCATCGGTGGTACCTATGCTATGGGTTTCGGAACCGGCCATCTGGTCAGCGCTCTGGATCGGCATATGCCTTGCCATGGTGGTGAAATCGGTCTTGATGTCCGGCACTTCAAAAGAAAAATTGGTACTCGGCGACACCTGGCCCTGCAGCACCTGACCATCGGCCGAGTGACAGGCCCAGCACACCTCTTCAACCGCCGGACTACCACCCTGTTTATAACGGCCACCACTACCTGTTACCGCAACCGGACCATCGGTACCCTCACGCAGGATACGGCGTGAACCCTGCACCGTATGCGGATCATGACAGTTCAGACAGGCCGCCTGCCACACCTGCATATTGGCCGGAAATTCGCGTAGCTCAGCCGCTGCACTGTCATAACGTTCGTCCGCAGTAGCCGGCAATGCATGGGCCGAACCCACCCAGCCGGCCTTGTCATGACAACCCAGACAGATGATATCGTTCTGTTCATCAAACTGGCTATTATCAACCGGCGGCTGTTGCTGAAAACGGTTAACACGCAGAAATTTGTTATTCTCACCGGCTACATCCGACTGCACATGCGGGTCATGACAGGAGATACATTCAACCTTGTCGGTTTCCAACGGCAGATAAGTGCCCTGTGGCAGGGCCGGGGCACTACCGGCAACCCGCTCGTTAAGATGCGGCGCAACAGCAGGATCATACAACTCACCATCACTGGCAGCACGGGAACTATCAAAGGTCATCGAGATAGGATGATCATTGGACAGGTCAACACCGATACGACGGGTAAAACCGGTATCGGCACCGTGTGGACCATCGGTGATCGTGCCATCCGGGTTGGTGCCGGTCATCGCTACATTCGGATTCTCGACCCGGTTCAGGACATTGACCTGACCCAATGCGATGGTGCCGTCATGGCAGGAAAGACACAGCTTGGATTTGCCTCCCGGTTGCGGGATCGGACTCTCCAGCGAAGTCGAGTCATATACGGTATAACCACCACTATTATTTAACTGCCGATTCCACAGCGGCGCCTTTGGCTCATCAGTGGCACCATGCGGGGTATGACAAAAGGCACAGATCTGGGATTCACTGGTCGCCGAAGCGGTGCGAGCGGTACTCGCCGGTGGCAATACACTGGCAGAGAAATTATGTTTGGTATTGGCAATATCTGCTGTAATGGCCGCCTGCACCGACACGACAGGCAACAGACCTGACAGCAGCACAACTGATGCCAAACACTTCGGAAGCCAAAAACCTGAAAAAAGACGTCTCATGTATTACCCAGGTACTGAAAAATCACGATACGGCCATTAAAGGTATCCGCAACATAGACACGATCATCTTGAACCCAAACACCACCCGGCAGGAAAAAACGCCCGATGGTATTGCCCGTGCCTCCAACAGGCAACAAGAAATCGCCTTTGTTATTGAATATTAACAGATAATCGTAATAGGATTCTACTATATAGACGTTGCCATCCTGATCAACCGCTACCCCCTTGGGACGCGGGGTATCACCCATATACAGTCCGCGGCGGCCGAAAGAGCGTAGAAACCGGCCCTCAGCATCTAATACCTGTATCCGGGCATTCAGGGTATCACTGACATAGAGCCTGCCTTTAGTAAAACTCAAATAGGTCGGGCCATTAAACTGCCCCTCACCCTCGCCATGACTACCCAGCGTCCGTATCCAGCGCCCGCCGTCATCAAACACCTTGATATCGTGGGCCTTGCTGTCAGCAACATAAATAAGCCCCTGCTCCGCATCCCGGGCCAGACCGGTTGGTCGCAGCAAATCCGGGTGACACATCATACCCAGCCCTGCACCGTTCTTGCCATCCAGACGAATAATACAGCCCAGCTCGGCATCGGCCACCAGAATCTCAGCACCAGCTCCGGCAGCGATTCCTATCGGTGTCACCAGGCGGGTCTGTTTATCGGCATATTCCCAGATCATCAGCCCGGTTTGCGCCCCTGGCTGTTTACCATCAAAAACATAAACCGCACCACGGCTGACATCGGTCACAAAAATTCGACCATCATCAGCAACAAAACCATTCTGCGGTCGCTGTAAGACCCTGGGCTGATGCCTCTTACTGCCAAGCCCCACCAGCCAGTTAAAGGCCTTATGCAAAAATGACGGTTTCTCAACAGTGAAATTCTGTTCACCGGTCAGCTGTCCGACATAACGATAACGGGCCTGTTCCGGCGCTGCCGGCCACACCAGTCCCGAGTCATTTGCATGCTGCTCGGACTTTAATAACAAACCACTGATATCATCCTTGACCAGTACCTCGGGTGGCAAGGTAGCGCAGGCCGTCATCAATAATGGCAATAACAACAGGAAAACAAAGCGGGATAAATATGCATTGCCACGCAGGACATGGCAACGGGAAGAGTAAACTGGCACTCGTCATTCCCGCGGAAGCGGGAACCTCCTGTAGTGTGTAACTACCCTATAAGATTCCCGCTTCCGCGGGAATGACGGGGAAATAGAATGGTCCATCAGCGCTTGTTGATCACAACCCGGATCACCTGAACACGACCATTCAGACTATCGGCGACATAAAGCAGGCCATTATCCAGCCACATATCGGTAATACGCTTGAAACGGCCCGGCGCACTACCGGTGCCGCCCATCGACTCGACAACCCGGCCATCGACATAAACTCGAATCGTGTTGTCCATAAAATCACTGACATAGGAGCGGCCATTGTCATCAACAACAATCGCCGTTGGGAAGGTCACGCTATCCTGATTGAAGGCCTGCTGGTAGTCACCATCAATATTCATTACCTGAACCCGGTGTTGACCAAAACGGGTTGCCACATAGATACTATCATCGCCTCGGGCCATGGCGGTAATCCCCATAAACTGACCCGGTTCCTGCCCCCGGGTACCGATGGCCCCCTGTAATTGACCTGCTGCATTATAAACCAGCACATCATCATTAAAACCATCGGCGATATAAACCGTACCCGTGTCCGGATCCTCATTGACACTAACAGGACGCCCCAGGTTAATAGGATCCTTGAAAACACGTATCAACTCACCATGTCGATCAAAATGTAATACCCGGCCGGCATCGGCATCGGCCAGGTAATAAGACAAATCCTGGGCAATATGAATATCCGTAACATCACCACGAACCACACCCTTTAAGTCCTTAACTACCGACAGGCGATCAAAGGTACGTTCATAGAGGTAAAGCAGATCATTACCGGCATCGACAATATAGACATCGTTACCATGGGCGGCGACCGCAACCGGTCGCATTAACGACACCCGGGTAACACCGGTCAGTGTATTACCCTCACTGCCACCACTAATGATATCCCATTGGAAAAGGCTGACCTCGGGAGGCGGTATTGCCGCCTGTTCAGCAGTCGGAGCCACAGTGCTGGTAGCACAGGCCGACAATAACAAGACGGATAACAACAGAACAGATAACAGGAAAGAACGTATCAATGAACTATGGAGCGTCCGAAATGATGTGAGCGAGCGGCTCATAATCCCTTATCAGCGTAACAAACTGACTTCATTGGCAACGGAATGGCAGCGGCCACAATTCATTGTTGGAGGAAACGCAACCTTGCCGTGACAAACACCACAATATTTCCCCTGAATGATCTCATTCATTGATACCGGGTTTGCACCCTTCTGCGGAATAAAGATGGCCGGGTGACAATTGGCACAGGTCAACCATTCGGTGTGCTGGCGATGGGGAAAACGAACATTGGGCATCGATGCCGTGTTCTTGAAGATGATATCAAAATCAACCGCAAACATTTCACCGGTACCATCGACGCTCTTGCGTGGATCAATCAGACCTTCATCCAGCACCTTGACCCAGTCTATGATACCGGCACTATCACGCGGAAAGGTAGACATCGCATCATAGGGTTGCTGTAGATATTTAACCGTCACATTGCTTGGATCATGGATGCCATCATCTTCAACATTGACAACCTCACCCTTCAATTGAAAATGCTGGCCCTTGGACCAGAAGGGTTTGTCCTGTTCCATTTCCACAGCCCACAAAGAAGTTGACGCCAATATTAATACTGCGGTCAATAATAATCTGAGCAGCTGTCTATTCATCAACATTATTAATATCCGCAACACAATTTATAAATTAGCGTACGCCAACAATACGCAAGGCCCGCTGCAGATGACTGGTCGCACCCTGCAACATCTGTATCGCGGTCTTGTAATCACCTTCCCTGGCCTTCGGACCGGACAAGGCATAAATGCCCTTGGCCTTATCAACAAAACGTTCCATCAGAGCACGCGTCTGCTTGGCCGGCTGCTTCATCTCAATAGCTACCGGAACCAGCTCTTCATAACTCTTGTAACGCGACAATTCATACTCATATTCTTCCTGAGGATTATCGAAGGTCAACGTATAATCCATCGTCTCGTCGGCCAACAACTGTGTCAACGCCCCGGTAATCGAACGCTGGACCTTACTCAACTGCTTGTTAGCATCGGCAAACTGATTGTTATCGGCAAGCTTCTGCGCATCAGCAATCATCGTACTGATTTGATCGATATCCAGATCAGGCAAATCTTTTTTGCCCTTTTTCTTCATCATCTTCAGGTTACGACGATACGATTTCTCGTAGGTATGCGCACCCTTGAGTAACTCTTCAAAATGAGCCTGTAATTCAACCAGCTGGGCCTCGCTGGGAACTAACTGTGAAGCGGCAGTCATATCGCGCAGGGCCTCATCGACAATAGCGATGGCCTGGTCATCCTTGCCGGCAGCCAGGGCAGCCTTGGCATCGCCCAGCTTGCCTCGGGCGACTGCTAAAATCTGCTTGGCTTCGGCATGATCACTGGCATCAATACGCTTGGCGGCAGGAGACATGGAAATAAACATCTCGGCAAACATGACCTTCTGCTTGGCCTGGTTACCCGATGTGAAGGCCGATTTTTTGGCCGGTTTTTTACTACCCGGCTTGGATTCATCGCGAACACCAAAAACAACCTTGGACTCACTGCCCTTATCAACCACATGGATCTTGCTACCCATGCTCTTATGATTACGACATTGATAATAAACCACGCCCGGTGTCTTATCATCAGGTGTAAATGTCACAACACCCTTATAGGTATAATTACCCTTAACACCATCCGTCAGCGTCGCCGCCCCCCAACCCTTGGGGCTTTTAGACAGATAAAAATCATGCTGAACGCCGGTATCGACCTTAAAGGTATAGGTTTGTCCTCGCACGGCAACTAATTCCTTACCCTGAATGCCGTTGACAACCAGGGCTTTTTTACTACCAACACCATAAAAAAGATGACTGGAATCCTTGACTCCCGAAGTGACCAGAAAGGTATTAGGTGGAATAGACTGGTCAACGACTTCCGCGACAGGGGCCGGTTCCGCAACTTCTTCTACAACAACCTCAGTAGCGACATCGGCCTCGGCATCCGACACGGCTGGCATCGCCGCCTCTGCCTCACTTACAGCCGGCTCTATAACCACCGGCGACGCTGGCGTCGCCGGGATTGCTTCTGCCGCTACAACATCCGTTTCGACGGGCTGCTCAGATATTGCCGCCTCAACCGGCTGCACCACCTGATTATCCATCCCGGTATTCGTCTGCTGCGGTGTATCAATGCTGGCACATGAGGAAACCAGTACCGCCGTAACACCGCCCCAAAACGCCATCGAAATACTGCGTCGTAATACCGAAACTTTCATATCAAACATCACCGTTAAACTATCTCCGCATTATTTCCACGGATTTTTGACACTAGCCTCACTAAGCGGTGGCTTCCAGTTGGCCGGTTTCGGCTTGGAATGACACTTCTTACAGGTCTTGGTGGTAACAGGAAACGAAACCTTACCATGGCAAACACCACACTTCTGACCCAGCAGGATGGATGACATATTGATCTGGTTGGCCCCCTTCTGTGGAATAAAAATGGCCGGATGACAGTTCGAACAGAACAACCATTCCGTATGCTGACGATGCGGGAAGACCACATCAGGCATCGATGCCTTAACCGGACGAACAATGTCCAGATCCATAACAAACGGCTCTTCATTCGGATCAACACGGTCCCAACGTGGCTTCAAAGCCCCGTTATCAATGGCCTTAACCCAATCTACATAGTTACCGAATTCTGATCTCGGCAATCCATCATAGGCCTCCAGCGGATGCTGCAACGTATGTGTTGCCTCATTGGCCGGATCATGGACGCCATCTTCTGCCGGTGGCAGATTTCTGGACTTAGGCTTTTTCAGATTACGGTTAAAGGTATTGGCTCCGGATACTGCCGCTGCCAGCTGGATATAACCAGCCTGGGCCGAGGCATCACCAGCCACATCTTGCGCCTGTACACCAGCAGACATCATGACTGCCAGGGCAAAGGAAAAGACTGTCACTTTAATTCTCATGATTTGCTTCCCTTATCTATTCTGTCGCGTTACTTCTTTTTCTTGTCGGCTGTTTTCTTGGCTGCGGCCTTCGCCTTGCTTCCACCCAGCGGCTTATAGGCCGGGGCGATCAGACGCTGAACCGTACTGCCATGAAAATGTGTCGGCGTACCCGGTACACCCGAGTGACACATGGCACAGTTTTCTACCGACCACGCAACTTCACCGTTATGACAGGCACCACAGAACTTGCCTTCAATAATCTTGGCCATAGTGATCTTGTTACCACCGGCCTTGAACTTGAATCCAAGATCGGCATGACAGACCTTGCAGCGAAAACGAATACGGTGAAACCAGTGTGGAAACACCGCCGGACGCATACCCGCAGCATCGGCATAATTATTGATGACAACATCGGCATACTCGGCCTGTGCTGGTTGTGGCATAACCATCGCACCGAGATAGACCAATACCCCCACCACCAAAGACTTCAATACAGCATTACGCTTAGTCGTAAGTGACATAGCAAACTCTCTCCTCATGAATTTTTCTACTTACCGGCCCCACGCCGTACCCTCGTCAGCCCCCCTCAGGGCTAACCCCCCGGATATACCCGGAGCCATTTCTCAAGACGGTTTCCCAACCTGCTCTGAGTCTAGCAAACGCCAACCCGAACCCCGTTCAGAATCGCCGTGAAACCTGAAAATAAACCAGGTCAAAATTACCACTATTCAAGACTGTTTTTCGCCAGCTCAACCGAGCATCCAGCAAGCCTATCACATAGTCCAGCCGGTTTTCCCACTCGCTACGATCCACCCATTCGTCACTTATCGCCTTTGACAGGCGTAAATCTGACACAAACCGCAATCGCGGGATGCCCATTATACGGGAATGATTATAATTTATCTGTCCTGTAGCGGTGCTTACTGTATCACTGTTACCCGATCCATTGAAGTCCCTTCGCACATTTTGCAGGGTTAAATTACCATTCAGAGACCTCAGACGGTCAATATTCTGATTGCGCAGCAACTGAAAATTGGCAAATTGCTGAGAACTGACCACGTCACCGGACTGCCGCGCATCCGCCAGTGTCAGCTGAACCATCGTCATACCGGCATCGCCATGGCGATCCCAGGACAGGCTGGTGGAATGGTTTAGCTGCGTTGTATCGCTGTCCACACCATTATCGCTGACCCGATTACTGGAGCCCGACTGACCGAAACTGAAGCGCCAGGTCTCGTTGCGGGACGGCATCCATATCTTCTGGCTATCATGGCCAACACTGATGTCCGCAGCCCCGCTGCGATCACCATCGGCATCGCGCAGCTGGCCGGACCCGGAGGTATACCATTGCCAGGTCGCACCGCCAAATAAGTCATGAATATCCGACTGATACAGGGCACCCATACGCTGGCGCGAGGCCGTCACCTGGCTGCCATCATTATCACTGCTGGAAAGGTCTATATTGGCATCCAGACGCAGGTTTTTGGTCCATTGATACATAACACCGGAGGTAGCACTCATATTTTGCACGGCAACACTGTTGCCGGTCGTGGTTCCAGCCAGGTCATATAACCGCACACCGCCACTCACCGTCAGGGGTCGATCTTCCGGACGCCAGAAAACGCTACTGGATAACTGCGACAAATCGGTACTGCTATCGGCCTGATTGGTACTGTTTAACGGCTGCTGCGAACTACGCTCATAGTTATACAGACTGGCCATCGAATCGATACGCAAGGCTTTACCCGGATAATAAAAATGATCGACATTGACCACCTGGGTCCGGGTATTCTGTGACAACACAGAATAATCACTATCCTGGAAGCTGACCTTGGCCGTCAGTGTCTGCTGCGGCAGGCGCACACTCATATCCGCTCCCAGCTGCCAGTCGTCATAACTATCGCTGCCGGATTGCCAGCGATTATTATCATAATAGGCCTGCATGCGGTGACCGGCCTCGGTAAAATAACGCTGTTTTATCGCCAGCCGCTGGGTGCTGTATTCCCGTCCACCCAGGCCGGTTAGCGGGTTATCACCACTCAGGGTTTCAACACGACTGTCGCTGGCACGAAAGGTGACCTGCAAGGGCGAGCGACTTTGCGACAGAATGCCCAGGTTCAGGTCACCGGTCAGAATTGTGGCCGTATTTGTCGCCGTTGAACCACTACGCACCGTTTCACCGCTATCCAGGGTACCACGCAGCCCCAGATCGACACTCGCCAGCCACGGTTGCCATAACCAGGTGCGCGCCTTGACCGCACCTCGATATTGATGGCTGACCGACTCACCGGTCAATTCACCATCCAGCGAACGGTAACTGTAACCGAAATTGCCACTGGTCTCGACCGGCGCGTCAAACAGGGCAACGGCATGCGCAGCCGGCAATGCCAGCAGCAGCAACATCTGTACGCCTGTTAATAACGCCGCCTTGTTAACCATTATCACTCATTTTCATCTCATAGCGCTGCACCGGCGTCCGTTGGCGCAGCCCCTCTATCAACTGCAACCAGACCTGCTGTTGCTGTTGCCGCTGCAATAAACCCCTGGCCCGCTCCCGGACCCGGTCAAAATCATTCAACTGCGCGGCCTCACGGCCATCCAGACGGAATATCGCGATGCCCTGCAACAAACGCAACGGCGCCGACACCGCCCCCAGCGCCAGTCCTTCTACATGCTGCTGGGCCTCCGGGGCCAGCATACCCAGATGCACATAACCCAGATCACCGCCCTGAGCGGCAGACCCATCACTGGAATGCAGCCGGGCCAGATCAGCGAAATCGGCCTTGCCGTCACGCAGCCGTTGCACCAGTCGCGCCGCCTCCTGCTCCGCTGCCCGCCACTTCGCCTGTGGCGCCCAAGCCTCCACCGCCAGCATAATCAATGACAGGCGCAGACGCTCCGGGGTCGTAAACTTGTCCGGTTGGGCACGATAATACGCCCGCACCGCCACCTCATCAGGCTCCACCGTTTGCGTCACCTGCTGCCGTAACTGGGCGATTAAATCACGCTTCTCCACCGCCTGGCGTAACTGGAGCAACATCGTCTCTTTCTGTTGCTGCCAGGCCGGATCCTTTTGATACCGCTGCCACGTCTTTTCGATCACCGCATCAACATGGGCCCTCTCAGGCTGCAAGCCACGTCGCCGCGCCTCCTGCACCAGCAACACCCGGTCAATCAGTTCCTGGGCCATCTCCTCACGAAAGGCCAGCAACTCAGCCTCCGGAACCTTGCCATGATAAAAACGCTGCCGCAGGCCGGTCTCAACATGGGCCTCATACTCTGCCCGACTGATCACCTCGTCGCCAACGGTGGCAAAACGCTCCTCACTGGCCAGTGCAACGCCACACGGCAATAAACAAAGAACCAAAAAACCAACAAAAAACTTAAACATTGCCCTTCCGTTTTTCCGTGGCCTTTTTAATCTTTATTTATTATGGCACGTCAAACACACCGCGCTACCCTTGGGATCGATGCGTAAAAAGGTGGGATTGTAATCAACATGCGGATCATGACAGGAGGCACATTCGACATAGGGCTGCGGTTCACCGGCAAAGGCACCGGCCGTACCGGTGCGGGTATATAACTTCATATCGGTTTTTTCAAAATCGGCCGTGGCGCCCTCAGTCGTGGTGTTCACCCACCAGACCCGCTGAGTGCCAACTACCTTGGTCTCGGCCAGATTAAAATCCGCATCACGGCCCGGGCCGCTGGGATTGGAATTCGCATAACCACCACCGGCAAACTGAATACTGACCGGATGGTCATTGGTCAGATCCTTACCCAGATTGGTGACCACCGTCACCGGGCCGATACGGCCTGAAACGGGTGCGGCCTGACCACTCCAGCGACCCGCGGAAAAGGCCCAGACATCACTGCCCGAACCCGGCTCATTAATCATGGAATCCATGGCCTGGGTACCATCATGGCAGGATAAACAAGCAATAGACACCGAACCGATGGCTTCGATATTGGCATCCAGCGTTGTTGTGCCACGCTGGTCATAGGTCTGGAAGCCGGTGGGATCAAGATGGCGGTTCCACAACGGCACAGCCGCCGAGGCATCACCGCCATGCGGTGTATGACAGAACACACAGATTTCTTCAGTACCACTGAAATTACTGGCGGCATTGATGCCGGTACTGCCCAGATTGTGTTTGGTATTAAAAACACCGGCCGTCGCCACCTGCATGGATATCACCAAGCCCACGGCGCAACAGAGAATCAATCTGTCGAAACGCATAATCCCACCCCTGTCAAACGAGCTATTAGTATAGCCCAGAGAATCCTGCGTGATAAGTGGTTATTTTATATGAATATGATGAAAGCCAGGCAGGAGCGGCTCTGCCGCGACAGGCCTCTGCCACCACTGATCCATCACAGTGGAGCAGCCCCTGCAGGAACACGCCCACCGGACATAAAAAAACCGGGCCAAAGGCCCGGTTCAGGTATACCGCTTTTATAATTATTATAATAAGCGTTTAGACATCAAACATCTTAGAACGTAGCAACGAGATCAACAACAGTCGTTGAATAGTCGTTAGCTGAATTGTCTTCACTGTAGTCATAGTTTTCAAGAGCAATCTCGATGTTATCGGCCAAGTGGTAACCAACGTGCAGAGTTGTTGTGTCTGTCTTGTAGCCACTCGTCAGTTCTGCGTTGTCGATACGAGCCTTGACGTTGATACCGTTACCCAGATCATAGCCAACAGTTACACTGTAGGCGTCAACAGCGTCTGAAGTCATGTAGTCCAGACCGGCAGTCAGGGCATCCATCGTGTAGGATACAATCACGTCCGTCAGATCGTCAGCTTCTGCAGATACCATAGATACACCGATATCCAGGCCTTCCATAACCGAACCGGAAGCGGCGACAACCACAGCATTAGCTTTATCACCAGCAACCGTAGCAGTACCTGTTGCACCTGGATTAACTGTCGGATCATTAACCAGCGCAACCGTCACATTGGCAGGACCGGCCATGCCAGAGAAGGCCAGACCGGCAACGTTGGTCAGGCCAGCGCCATCATAGAGATCAAATACCAGGCTGTTAGAAGCAAAAGCCATGTCAACGATGTCCTGAGAATCAGCCGTCAGGCCACTGTTGAACAGACCGGCAGTCAGGTTCCAGGCACCCAGAGCCGTTGTGAAGTTGGCCTGCTCGACGTTGATGTCGCCACCACCATTAACAGTATCGATGTCAACACGAACACCATTGTTTTCGAAATCAACCTCAGCCTCATGAACGCTAAACTGAGTTTCACAATTCTCAAAAGTAGCAACAGTACATGCTGCGTTATCATTTGCCAAAGTCCAGTCAATCTGCGCAAAACCGCTGACATCAGCAGCCTGGGCCGCCATTGGCGCGCTGAAGGCACCCGCTACTGCTATAGCAATAAGTTTTTTATTCATTTTTTAAATCTCCCTAAGTACCCTGATTCAAACCAGAGCGTTACCAAAAATTAGTTAACGTTAAATAACCACGAACATTTATAAGCCAGTCAAAACATAAAT
>Ga0316187_10001919_pt1 | contig 18177 bp, 9 predicted proteins | sample CroRivburrow1_MG_FD_204927 | JGI IMG/M metagenome (GOLD analysis project Ga0316187, IMG submission 204927) | Coastal sediment microbial communities from Maine, United States - Cross River worm burrow 1 | ecosystem: Environmental > Aquatic > Marine > Coastal > Sediment | place: USA: Maine...
TGATTATATCAACATCAACCTGGAATCCAGCCTTGAAGGTATTGATATAAGCTTGCCTCCACCATTTGCTAAATCAAAGAACGAGTCTAGAAAACTCATAATTAACACAAAGATAAAGTCGAACAATAAAACGCTTTACAAAATTCAATATGGCGATCGCTTAAATTCGATTACTGAAATAACAAATAAAGGGATTGATCGCATTATGCGAGGAGAAATCAAATTTGGGCAGGGATCAGTAACATTGCCTGATGAGCAAGGCTTCCGGTTGGTGGGCCATTTAGATTTTTATTCCTTTGATGTCTGGCGAAGTCTCATGAACCAAATCAATGAGGCAATACTTAGCAAAAGCCCAAACAAAAATGTGCTAAATACTAGTCGCAGAGTGACATTGTCAGACTATATCAATTCAGCAGATTTGCACGTTGATGATTTTAGAATATTTGGGCAAAAAGCAACAAACTTGAAGGTTGATCTCGAAAAAATAGGGGGTAAGTTAGTCGCGCAAGTTAACAGTAAAGAATTAAAGGGAAAAATCGTGACGCCCAAGTTTATCGAGCGTGACCCGGTAATTATGGATTTAGAGTACTGGCAACTAAACCCAGATTCTGAAGCCAGTGCTGTGCGTGACGTCGATCCGCGGACAATTCCGGCGGTGGATATGTCGTGTAAATTGGTTACCTATCAGGGCCGCCAAATAGGCAATGTAAAACTTAAAACTACAAAAATTGTCGAGGGACTGCGATTAGAGCAACTAGTAATAAAGCAAAACTCCACCACAATTGTTGCGCTTGGGAAGTGGCTGGTCAGAGGTGACAAACAAGAGTCGGACTTTCAGTTACGCTTAGATAGTGACGATCTGGGTAAAACGATGACTGATTTAGGTTATCTTGATACCATTGTTGGCGGAACGGGGACCATAGATATAACAGTCAAGTGGCCAGGGAAGTTAACAGATTTCGATTTAGAACAACTTATGGGCAAGGTCAAACTGAATTTTACCGACGGAAGGTTAATGGATGTGGACCCGGGTCGCACAGGACGTAGAATATTTGGATTATTCAGCTTACAAACCTTACCCAAGCGCTTGATGTTGGATTTTTCGGATATTTATAATAAAGGTTTTTCTTTCGATACAATTGAAGGAAATTTCACCTTGGATCGTGGTGATGCCTATACCAGTGATTTCTATATGATAAGCTCGTCGGGAAAAGTGAGGATTTCAGGTAGAACCGGGATAGTTGCACAAGATTATGACCAAAAGATGATTTTTACCCCCCATTCTGCTGATTTGGTGTCCATATTAGGCTTATTACTACTTCCAGGTACACCGTGGGGATTTATAATACCCCAAATTTTTAGGGAAGATATCAATAATGCAATTAGTTTTACTTATTTATTGACTGGGACATGGGATAACCCTAAAGTTGAGCCGGTTATTACCGAATTAGAAGATCCAGACAGTGATTTATTTAACTGATAATGAGAAGATTCGAGTTGAGCTACTGTTTACGGTATAATTCACGTAATTAATTGTTTTCGTAGGTATAGATTATGTTGTCACAGAATAATAAAACGAGCAAGCAATCAAAATTTATGGTTTCCGCTATTCAGATGGCATCTGGTCCGAACGTAGATGCCAATTTGTTCGAAGCTGAGCGATTAATTAGTAAGGCAGTAAGTGCTGGAGCAGATTTATGTGTATTACCTGAAAATTTTTCCATTATGGGTATGACGGAACACGAAAAAGTGGCCATACGAGAGGAGGAAGGTAAAGGACCAATACAGGATTTTCTTGCTGAACAAGCTAAAAAACACCATATCTGGTTGGTGGGCGGAACTGTACCCCTATGGGCAAATGACGCCAATAAAATTCGAGCGGCGTGTATTTTGTATGATCCAGAGGGCAATCGCGTAGCGCGTTATGATAAAACACACTTATTTGATGTGAATCTTGTAGACAATGATGAACAGTATGTTGAGTCAGAAACCATCGAGGCGGGGTCTGACGTAGTTGTCGCGAAAACTGCTTTGTGCAACATCGGTTTTGCCATTTGTTATGATTTGCGATTTCCTGAGTTATTCAGGAATATGCATGCGCAAGGCGTTGAGCTAATAGTGATTCCATCTGCTTTTACCGCAATAACGGGTAAAGCGCATTGGGAAACATTGGTACGAGCTCGTGCCATTGAAAATTTAAGTTTTGTGGTTGCATCAGATCAGGGTGGTTATCATATTAATGGCCGCGAATCTTATGGTGACAGCATGATTGTGGATCCGTGGGGGCAAGTGTTAGATCGCCTTTACAGTGGTTCGGGTTTTGTTATCGCGGAAATCGATTTGGATTACCTGCGTGAAACACGCAAGCGGTTTCCAGCGCTAACACATAGAGCATTTTAAAGTTTTGGGTTCTTGGGCTTAACATTAGTTATTTTTTTACCGTTTTGTTGCTGTATCTCAGCACTCAGATACTTGAATAAGGCACGAGAGGCTTTTGGTGTCTTAGCTTGCTTGGATTGTATGAGCGCATTTCGAATTAGTGTGCGAATATATTGTTTATCCAAAGTTGGATAGTTAGAAAACAATTCATCAAGTGCCTGATTATCCTGCGCTAACAGTCTGTCTCTCCATTGCTCAATTTGCTTAAATTCAGCACTAAGCTGTTGTTTGTTTGATTTTCGTAAATCTAAAAAGTCGACAATTGGTTGCGCATCGATTTCACGCATTAAACGTCCAATATATTGTATTTGACGTTTGCGTGCGCCATGCTTTTTTATGTTTTGAGCTGTTTTGAGTGCTTCAAGAATATTCTCGGGTAGTTCCAGCTTTGCCAGATCTTTGTCACTTAAGTGAATAAGTTGTTCCCCAAGCTCTTGTAGTGCAAGCATTTCTCTTTTTAATTGAGATTTGCTTTTTACTTCCAACTCTGAATCTTGTTCTGTCATCATTCTTTATTATGCTTTGTGGTATTCGATGCTAAAGTGCGTTCGTTGTATAAAGGTTCAATTTAAATTGCCGTTAACTGTATCTTAACCACATTACCATACGCTTTAAACTCTATTTTATCAAAAATACAAACAGTTGAAATGCAATGGCCCATAATAAGCTAAGTCTTTGAAAGGGACCTAAGATTAAAAGAATTTATTAAAGTTATTAGGCTGTTGTGACGAATTTAAAATAGTAAATATACTATGAAATTACTGTCAATGTAATATAACAATCCAATTTTTTATAATGTCTAAAGTGATACGTGAACCATTGAAATGAGCAATAAAGAAGATAGGCAAACAGCATCAAATGCCAAGACAGATTTCCGTAGCACTATCAGTCACGAATTGAGGACTAATCTCAATGCTGTATTGGGAATGTTGCATTTGCTTGGGGACTCAGACTTAGATAATACTCAAAAGGAATATGTTGATCTCGCTAAGCAATCCGGTGAGTCACTTTTAGAAATAGTAAACGATGTATTGGATATAACTTCAATAGAAGCTGGAATCCTGGAAATAAATAAAGACAATTTTTTACTTTGGGATACCATTGAATCTGTGATTGCTAACTTCTCAGGTAGGGCTAAAAGTAAAGGATTGGAGTTGTCTTGTTATTTGGCCCATGATGTACCTTTTACTGTGTCAGGTGACGATAAACGGATAAAACAACTACTGGTAAATTTAATTGGTAATGCCATCAAGTTTACGGATAGTGGAGAAGTGGCACTATTGGTTACTGTGGATAACATAACAGATTCAAACGCGCTATTACGTTTTCGCGTACGCGATACTGGGCTTGGGGTACAGCAAGAGTCCATCGAGGAAATCCTTAATAAACAAAATGCTGGAACTGGTCTGGGCTTAATGATCTGCTCACGATTGGTGGAAGCGATGGGTGGTGAAATAGGTGTGGATTGCATTGCGAACAATGGCAGTGTATTTTGGTTTACGCTGGAAATGGAACTATGTACGAGTGGTGAACGGTTTCAGCCTAATAATATTTTGACAGCAAAACGCGCCCTCATTATTGATGACCGTGCCAGCAGCGCTGCCGTTGTGCAACATCGTTTGATTGATTGGGGTTTGCAAGCGCATTTTGTTACAAACGCCAAGCACGCGATTCAGTTTTCCCAGAATTCGCTTAAGGACTTAAAGCCCTATGATATTATTTTTATAAATATGGCCTTAATGGAAAAATCAGCCTGCGAGCTTATAAGAGCATTGGAAGTATTATATGCCGAAGAACCAATAGTTTTTATTGGTATTACACCTTCAGTTTCTATGCTGCCAAAACTACAAATAAATAATGCGATACAGTATATCGAGAGTCCAGTCAGATATAAGCAATTACACGAATGTTTGGTATCTGTACTCAATGGGTCAGAAAATAGAAATAGTCAGACTGAAGCACCTGAAACTAGCAACCAGTTGTTATCAGGCGCTAAGATCCTGGTTTTTGAAGATTCTGTTGTTGGTCAAAAGGTAATCGCAGCTATACTGAAAAAATTTGCTTGTGATTTTGATTTCGCTGACTCTGCTGAAACGGCCATAAAGAAAGTTATGTATACGACATATAATGCAATTTTGATGGATTATCACTCGTCAATCGTCGATGATTTTCAAATAATACAACAAATTCGCGAAATAGAAACTGCATCCAAGATACCGCTAATTGCATTAGCGGCTCATACGTTTAATAATGCGAAAAAAGAATGTTTAGAATCGGGTATGGATGATTTCATAAGCAAACCGATCAATCCTCGTGAACTGTATCGCAAACTGTCTGAGTATATCCACCCAGAAAGTATTGTAAATGTGGAAAACATTAAGGGGCCAGCAAATCCGGGTAAACATGAACAGCCTATAGATATTAATAACGATGGATTAAATTACGAGGTATTAGATAAGTTACAATTATTATTAGGTAAGGAGGGATATAAGGGCTTGGTTGATTCCTATCTTTTACGCGCTACAACTCATATACAGTCGGCCAGGCAACACATCGAACTTGGTGACATGGAACAGCTCCATTTTGTCGCTCATACTCTAAAGGGCAGTAGCGCGAACCTTGGAGTAAGCGATTTTGCTGCGCTTAGTGCGTCTCTGGATGATTTGGCCTTACAGGCTAGCCCCATTCCAGAGCTGCATGAACAATTGGATATAATTGAAAAACAATTCGTAAAAATCGAACTGCTGCTGCGAAAAAATCTGATAAAACGTGTGAGTTAATGCTAAGGTCGTAATAATCATTGGTCTAAAAGCAAGTTCGACAGCGAACGTATTCGCCAACTCACCTCAACCTACAAAAGTATGGATTCAAGACCACCAGATTTTACCTTATTAATAAAGTCATTTTGCCATTGTTCTCCTAATAAATGCTTGGCAAGCTCAACGACGATATAATCTACTTCCATGCCTGTGTCATCTTTATAACGTGATAAACCTTGTTGGCATGCTGGGCAGGAAGTGAGTAATTTTGCATTATTTTTATTTATTGAGTTAGCGTTATCAAGATTTTTATTAAGCTCGTCAAGTTTACGGCTTCGTACTTGAGTTGCGATGTCAGGTCGTGAAATGGCAAATGTGCCTGCTTCACCACAACATCGATCAGACATGGTTACTTTTTGTCCCATTAGTTTATTTGCTACTTGTTCTGGCTGATATGATTTCATGGGGCTGTGACATGGATCGTGATAAATATACTGAGTTTCCGTATCTTTGTTGAGTGAAATGTTTTTTTCCATAAGATATTCGTGAATATCCAATAACCGTGCGCCGGGAAATATTTGTTCAAATTTATAAAGCTGTAATTGGTCCATGCATGTACCACAAGATACGATAACCGTTTTGATGTCCATATAATTTAAGGTGTTGGCGACCCGATGAAACAACACTTGGTTATTTACTGAAATTTGTTTACCTTTTTCGTTATCCCCACCAGCTTTTTGCGGATACCCGCAACAAAGATACCCTGGTGGTAAGACAGTTTGCACACCGAGATCATACAACATCGCAATAGTTGCGAGTGCAATTTGACTAAATAATCTTTCCGAACCACAGCCTGGAAAATAAAATACAGCCTCAGTGTTATCGGTAACTACTTCAGGATTTCGAATGATCGGTATGGTCTTGTTGTCCTCTATACCTAAGATGGCTCGAGCCATTTTTTTAGGAATATTTTTTGGCATGGGTTTGCGCACCAAATGGACAATTTGTTGCCCCAGTATTTGCTTACCGGTGGTACATTTGGGAGCAGATTTTAGCGATACTATTTTACTATTCCGTATTACTGAATAAACCAGACGTTGTGCTTTATAACCCCATTCAATCAAAGATTTTCGTGTCAATTTGATTGCCGTGGGATTTGTCATATTGAGAAAAGCCATGGATAGCAGAGTACCAACATTTTTGCGTTTGCGTTTGTGCGCCTTAAGAAGATTACGCATTCGAATTGATACGTCTCCAAAATCAATGTTAACCGGGCAGGGATTAAGGCATTTATGGCAGACTGTACAGTGATCAGCGACGTCATTTAGTTCCTCGAAATGCCTTATTGAAATGCCCCGTCGAGTTTGTTCCTCATATAAAAACGCCTCGATAATTAAGCCTGTAGCCAAAATCTTATCCCTAGGGGAATAAAGTAGGTTAGCGCTTGGAACATGTGTGTTGCAAACATCTTTACACTTGCCGCAACGTAAACAGTCCTTTACTTCTTCATTTAAGTCGCCAAGAGCACTGGCTTCAAGTATTAAGGCTTCCTGTTGGACTAAGCGTAAAGAAGGCGTATATGCGCCATCTAAACTGGAGCCAGCAATTAACTTGCCAGGATTAAAGCGGTTTTTCGGATCAATTTGGTTTTTGTAATTTTCAAAGGCAGCAATAGATTGCGAGTTTAAATACTGTATTTTCGTTATGCCGATACCGTGTTCACCTGAAATTACGCCACCTAAAGCTTGTGCAATTTCCATGATTTCATCGACAACCTTTTCGGCTTCATGAAGCATGTTGTAGTCATTTGAATGGACAGGGATATTGGTATGTACGTTTCCATCTCCTGCATGCATATGAGTGGCTACAAACAAACGACTATTGCGAATTTTCGCATGAATTTGATCGAATTTTATTCGTACGGGTTCCAATTCCTGGCCGGCGAATATTTCTTTTAAGGGACGCTCTACACTCTTGCGATAGGATATTTGTATGTGTCTTTGTTGTGTTAGTCGCAAGATTGTCAGGTTCAGATCAATATCTTCTAGTCGCTTGCTATCATTAATAAGATCTTCGTTGACGAGATCTTTTTGTTCCTTAGCAATACCATCAAGGTTATCAAGCAAAGTAGTCCATTGGCTTTTAATGGCAAAGAGCAGTTCCCGAGCGGTATTTTGTTTTCCGATGATTATCGTATCGTTTTCAATACTGGATTCGTAATTAGGTGATAGACGTAGTTCCCTTAGATCGCCGTCCAAATATTCCAGTACGGCTTCAACCATACGTAACTTGTTTTTTGTGGATAATTCGATGTTTATGCGTTCGATTTCTTCACTGTAATTAGCGAGCTTATCAAGTGGAATGACAACGTCTTCATTTATTTTAAAGGCATTGGTGTGCGCAGCGATAGCGGCTGTTCTTGAACGGTCAAGCCAGAAGCGTTGTCGGGCTTCTGCGCTTGCGGCAATAAACCCTTCAGCTTGGCGACTATTGGCCATACGAACCACTTCTGACGCGGTTTCAGCTACCTTATCGATATCATCGCCTACAATATCGATTAATAAAATCATTTTTGGATATTCTCGCCTAGCTGCTTTTGTCGTATAACCAACAGCTCTAACGTAGCGTTCATCAAGGTGTTCCATGCCCGCCAGGTAGACCTTGGGAAGTTGCCCAATATACTGTTTTATTTCGACGATGGCGGGTACTGCCAGTTGCATATCAGCATTAAAAAATTCCAGGCACACCGTACGTGTATGTTGAGGCATTTTGTGCAATAGAAACACCGCAGAGGTGATTAGGCCGTCACAACCCTCTTTCTGTACACCTGGCAATCCGCCTAGGAATTTGTTGGTTACGTCTTTACCCAAGCCTGGTTTGCGCAATTCATTGCCCGGAATTTTTAGTATTTCTGGTTCTCCGTCAATACTTAAGCCATCCGCTGCCAACCGGGTGATTTTAAAGCTAACTGTTTCTTGTTCGTGAATTTTTCCGCGATTGTGGTTTATACGTTGAACTTCGATCCATTTGGCATCTGGGGTAACCATACGCCAAGAAATAAGATTATCTAAAGTTGTGCCCCACAAAACAGCCTTTTTGCCACCAGCGTTCATTGCGATATTGCCACCGATGCATGAGGCATCTTGAGAGGTTGGGTCGACGGCAAAAACTAGACCCTGTGCTTCTGCAGCCTCTGCTACACGCCGGGTTACGACTCCCGCGCCTACTCTTATCGAAGAAACCGGCTCGTCAACACCTTCTATGGTGATAGTCTGAATGGGATCAAGAACATTTAGTTTTTCAGTGTTGATGACGGTGCACTTGGTAGTAAGTGGGACAGCACCTCCTGTATAGCCAGTACCGCCACCGCGAGGAATGATCTTAAGATCAAGGTCAATACACGATTGAACAATGTCCAAAGTTTGTTGTTCGTTGTCTGGTGTAATAACGACAAAAGGGTATTCAACTCGCCAATCTGACGCATCTGTAACGTGGCTAACTCGTGCATAACCACTAAAATGGATATTGTCTTTTCGGGTAACTTTTGAGAGTTGGCGTAAACTTCGTTTGCGTAATTGTAAATCACCTAAAAGTTGTTGTTCGAAAGATTTTATAGCATCCCGGGCCTTGTCCACTAAACTGATTGCCAGTTTATTCCCATCCGCACGTTGTAGTATCTGGTTTAGACGATGATTTAAGGCATAAATTAGTGATTCACCGCGTTGTTTGTTTTCGATAAGATCGTCTTGGATATAGGGATTTCTTGTGACAACCCACATGTCACCCAAGACTTCAAATAACATTCGCGCCGACCGACCTGTTTTGCGTGACCCTCTAAGATTATTTAAAGTTTCCCACATCTCCTCACCCAGAAATCGAATAACAATTTCTCGATCTGAAAAGGATGTGTAGTTGTAGGGAATCTCTCTAAGACGGTTAGTCTGTGATGTCATTAATTAATGGGCCTTTTTAGTTTGAAACGCCCAGCTATTATACACTATCTGTGATCCTAGATTAACCAGTTGGCCGCTAATAAGACGCAGTAAGCATTTGAGTGTCGTCGATAAAATTAGCAAAGGCTTTCAATTAAAGTGGAAAAGCCCGTATTGTTTAATTAATGATGGCATGAAGCCAAAAAAGTGAAAATTTAGTATACTCTGAAAATTCCATGCTTTTATAGACTCAATTAATGAGTGGATTACGTGTTTTTGAGAATCTTGGGGATAATTTCTGGATTATTGTGTGTCTAAACCTCTGCAAGGTAGATGTGGAAGATTCCTGGTGTTCAAATTAATTAGGGCGGATTAAGGAGAAGTTATGTCGGCCAAATGTTTCTATTTGAGGCAAATAGTTTTATTTATTTTGCTCTGCGTCTGTATTCCCGTATTGGCTGCGACAGTGGAGGACGGCGAAAAGGCCCTTAAAGAGGGCGAATACGAAAAAGCATCACAAATCTGGTTTAATCTGGCTAAAAAAGGCGACAAACGCGCTCAGAATTTGTTAGGTGAGCTGTATCGCAAAGGACGTGGGGTACCGAGGAATTATAAACGGGCGGAGACATGGTATAAGAAAAGTGCTAATCAGGGGTATGCTGAAGGCCAATATAACTTGGCGCGCCTGTATCGAGTTGGAAAAGGCGTTAAGAAAGATCCCAAAGCCGCGGCAAAATGGTTTTTAAAGGCGGCTAAACAGGGGCATGTCAATGCGCAGTACAATATTGGAGTCATGTTAGAAAACGGGTGGGGAGTCGAAGAAAATATCGAAGAAGCGAAAATTTGGTATCAAAAGGCCAGTGACAATGGGGATAAGGCCGCCGCCAAAAAACTAAAAAGCCTTGGCGAGGTACGCTTAGCCAGTAGCTTAAAAGATGCCAGTATTACATCAAAAGATGAGCTTCGCCTGAAATCCAGGGATGGAGATCTAAATGTGGTGCAGAAGTTATTGGATAATGGTGTCGATCCTAATACAGCCGTTGACCGGCACGGCAATACAGCACTAATGGAGGCCGCCGAAAGAGGGCACGCTGATGTAATAAAAGTATTAATTAAAGCCGGTGCCAAAGTTGATGCGGTAAATAAACAAGGAGAGACTGCGTTATTGCTGGCCAGTCGTGCCGGGAAACCAGTATCTATGCTGGCCCTGATTGCTGAAAATGCGTCTGTATCAAAGGCAGATAAATACTCTCGCACCCCTTTAATAGAAGCTGTTAAACAAAATAAAAAGGAAGCGGCAAAGATCCTTATTAAAGCCAAAGCCAATCCCAATAAAAAAGATCGGGATGGTCTGTCAGCAACAGTCTATGCGGTAAAAGAAGGTCGCCTCCAAATCGTCAAAATGCTTGCCGCTAACGGAGCTGATCTAAATACTACCGATAAAGATGGGGTTAATTTATTAATGCATGCCATTGTCAATAATCACCCCCAGACACTTGCTCTCCTATTGAAATCAGGCGTCTCTGCTAAAAAACGCGATCTAGCTGGTCGTACGGCGCTTATGATCGCGGCTGAAAAGCCTTGCGTGCAATGTGTTAGCGCTCTACTCAACGCAGGTTCCAATGCGAATAGTGTGGATAAAAGAGGGTGGACAGCGATAATGATTGCCGCAAAGTCAGGGCAATTATCAATAGTCCAAAATTTGAAGCAAAAGGGCGCAAAGATAAATGAACATAATGACTATGGTGATACGGCACTTATGATCGCTTCCAGTGAAGGACATGAAGATATCGTTAGCTATTTACTAAGTGTTGGTGCAAAAAAAGAGCAAATCAACAAACAAGGGTGGACTGCCTTGATGTTCGCGGCACAGCATGGTCAATTGCCCGTAGTTGAGACCTTGATAAAAAATGGGGTGAATGTAAATGCACAGAACAAGATGCAGGAAACCGCCTTGATGTTTGCCGCTCAAAATGGGCAAGCGCCGACAGTAAAATATTTGATCGTCAATGACGCTAATATTAACAAGCTCAATCGCGGTGGACACAGCGCATTAACCCTGGCTCAGGCCAATAAACATAAAAATGTTGTTAATGTATTGAAACAACAGGGGGCGCAAGTTCATGTCTTACCAAAAGCCCCCAAATTAGCTGAACTCAAGAACAAAAATACAAAATTGAAGACCAAAAAATCTCTCTATGCGGGGTGGACTCCATTAATGGTTGCTGCTTGGGAAGGTGGTGTAGAAACGGCCAAAAAGTTGCTGGCAATACCCAAAAACCTCGACCAAAAAGACAAAGATGGATACACAGCCTTAATGTTAGCGTCGTGGAAAGGACACCATGAAATTGTTAAGCTATTGGCCGAAAAAAATGCAGATGTAAATGCGAAACTAGAGCAAGGCTTAACGGCACTGATGTTAGCGGCCAGAGAAGGGCACGTTAAAACCATTGATGTTCTCATACAAGAAGGCGCAAGACTCAACTTGAAAAACAAAAATGGGCGTACTGCCTTGATGTTAGCGGTATGGGATGTCCAGCCTGGAGCAGTGAAAACGCTGTTAAAGTCAAGAGCTAGTGTCAATATTAAGGCAAAAGACAACGCTACCGCACTTAGTCTGGCAATAGAGCGTGGTCAAGTTAATGTCGCTAAGATGCTAATAAGTAGTGGTGCTGATTTAACCTGGACGGACAGTAAGAAACGTGGTTTATTGTGGCTCTCTGCTCGACATGGTTTGTTGGAGGTTACCAAAGAGTTAATAACACTTGGTGTGGATGTTACGCTAGAAGATGAAGACGGTGATACTGCATTGGTCGCTGGTTTAATTGCTGCCATAAAAGGTGGTCATCTAGAAACGGTGCATTATTTTATAAGAAAAGGGGTTGATATTAACAAGCACAGTAAGGAGGGGAATACGCCCTTACATTTGGCAGCAGATGCCGGAGTAATCAATGTGGCTACCTTATTATTAGACAGTGGTGCTGATATTGATGCTGAAAACAATGTGCGCAGTACCCCCCTAATTATTGCCACAGCGGCTGGCCATGTTCAAATGGTAAAACTACTCATCGATAGAGGTGCAGATCTGGATGTTAAGAATAAAATGAAAGAGACTTCAATGTCTCTTGCAAAGACACGGAAATATAAAAAGATCCAGAAATTACTCGAGGATGCGAAAAATAAGGGTGGCTTGTTTGGTGTATTCTAGGCATGAGCCATAAAGTGCCAATGCGTGTATTAGTCATTCGTGCCGGTCAACTGGGAGACACCGTCTGCGCATCCAGTATTATCGAGCCCTTGCGGCAACAGTATGGCAATAATCTCATTATCCATTGGGTCTGTAAGACCGGAATGGCTTCCCTATTTGCGAAGGATCACAGGGTGCAACGAGTCTACGAGTTACGTAGTCGTCGCGCACCCTTGTTGATAAATAGGGCAAAACTACGCATAGTATTTGATTCTATTGCCCATCCTTATGACATGGTTATTAATCTTGAACTGGGTAGCATGTTTAATACCGTGATGCGCCTTATTCGTGCACAGCAAAAAATTGGTATGCCCTTTAGGCATTTTGCAGAGCCTGACGAAACACACGCCGTGACTAATTTGCAGTTAATATACAAAAGTTTTATTGATAATCAATTTATGGGCAGTTCAGTCCCCAAGTTGATTGGCGAAACTGAAACTGCAATCAAAGACAAATTTCAATTATCATCTCCGTATGTTGTGCTGGTACCCAGTAATAGTCACAATGAGGGCGTTAAGCAAATAAATCATCGGGCGTGGCCCACTCAACATTGGCAGGCTCTTTTCGAGTTACTGTCACAACAAAGTCAACTACAAATAGTCATTATTGGTGGGAAAAGTGAGCAGCACTTTTTTGAGCGACTGGCGCCACTACCAAAAAACACAGTCTCATTAGTCGGTAAAACGGATTTGGCGCAGTTAACAGGAGTTATTGCCAATGCCGCTGCAATGATAACAACCGACACAGGGCCAGCGCACATAGCCGGTGCCGTGAACACCCCGGTGGTCAATCTTATTGGCCCAACAAATCACAAACGTACAGCACCCTATGTAACAAAAGATAATCAGGTGATCATAGTCAGTGCCAATTTAGATTGCAGTCCTTGTTATCATACAGAGCGCCAGGCTAAGTGTACCGATAACAAATGTATGTCAGAGATTATTCCAAGTCGAGTTTATACTGAACTTTTAAAAATTGTATAAATTGATCCTGGAATATACCAGGTTTAAGCGGCCATATGAATTGTCTAGCTTGATCAGGAAAACCTAGGCACGCTTATTGTAATTTCTCTAATTTACCTACCTTAGCGTTGCGGTGTCAAACCATCGAGCTCATATTTCGGTCGATATTTTAATAACTTATGCTTATAAAACAAACAAAAGACAGGTGTATATAGAGCAAAAACTAAAATTATCGTCGTGCCACGACGACAAATTAAAGAATTACTAATTCAACAAGTTGAGAGGTCTTTACCGATTACTGTTGCGTAAAAGCGACATTTATGGAGTTGCTGGGTGTTTTGGCACGTTCTATGCCTTTGATTTTAATCTATGTTATGATTGGTATAATTATTGCTTATTGGTCGTCTATAAAAAAGAAAAATATTCTCTTATATTTGTGGAGTAAAGGTAAAAAATAAGGGATTAGAGAATTAACCTATTCCGGTTTTTGGAATATAACCTGAATTCAGTTTGTTTAAATAAGTGAGAAGTAATATTTAATAACCGCTCTTGTCGCTTGCTTAACTCATCTCCAAAATACTTAAGTATGGAGGCCATAAAGGCCGATAATCTGTGTTGATAATACGGTGTAATACAGGCTGTATTTGTGGTTATATCAATGCATTTATGTGTTTTGGATAAAGAATTACGTTGAAATGGATATATTACTTACGCTCGTACTAATATTTTTATATATATAGGACAATACTACTTAATTTGTGGCAAAATATAAATAATTAGTATTTGCTTTAAGAATTAAAGTATAAGAAAATTGTGAATATATTCACAAATATTGAAATGTGTTGAGGTAAGGAAATTGCGTCAATGGGTCGATATAACTACCAACGACTCAACACTGAGTATTCAAATTGTTGTAGTGCGTTTGTAATTTGGAACAAATATAGACAGATATGTCTAACTTAACTATTAATGACGGTTGTTGCATTTAGGAGTTATGGAAGTATGCAAGTTGGTCTAGTACAGGGTACATACGTTGATGGTGTCAAAAACAAAGATGGTACACAAGCTGGTGGGCCTGAAAATCAGCAACAACCGGGGGAAAAGGGCGCTAAGCAAGCTGCTTTGCAGGTTGCGCAAGCAAAAAGACTTGGTAATTCAGGTGAGCTGTTTTTTGCCTTTTTTTTGGTGGCATTCGCTGGTGTAGTGTTCGCGTTAGGCCGCGAATACTGGGATGAACGTTATTATACCCCAGATGAAGGCTTGGGATATTACATTGGAATGACCGGCGGCATTATGATGTTGCTCGCTATGAGTTATACCCTGTTTAAATATGTGCCAGCTTTACGCACCAAGTCTGTAATGAAAAACTGGTTGACGATTCATTTGTTTTTTGGCATTGTCGGACCGTTTTTGGTGATGTTTCATTCCACGTTTCAAATTGGATCTCTAAATGGTGGTATCGCCTTAATCTCCATGGGTTTGGTATTTGTAAGCGGAGTTATAGGCCGGTTTTTGTATTCAAAGACCCACTTCTCTTTAGGTGGTAAAAAAGCGCGCGTTAAAGATTTACAGGAAGTCCTGAAATTGGCAGGTCGTACCATTAAATCTGAACGATTAGAATCGTTTACCGCTTCAGTGCTGATCCACCGTGATACATTACCAAGTGCAATGTGGGAGCTGATGAGTTTTGGTTGGCGTAGTCGCTGGCTATATTTTCGTTTGACTTCAGATTTGCACCACCACCTGTTGCCTATGGCAAAACAAAACGGTTGGAACTATCGTACACTCAGACAGAAAAAACGAGAATTTAAACGGCAGTTGCGGGGATACATTTCAATGCTCAAAAAAGTGGCGCTATATCATGTTTATGAGCGGTTTTTCTCGTTTTGGCGTAATGCGCACGTACCCTTGTTATATCTTTTATTGATGAGTGGAATAGTGCACGTTGTTGCAGTTCATATGTATTAATGGCTTAACTATGTTGTCTAGGGAATTGTTGTCCAGGGAATTGGGAAAATGGATTACCATTTTGTTCGTGGTATTCACTTCGTTTTTGACCACTGAGCTAGCCTTGGCCGATATTGTCGATGAAATGGAAAAAGCGTTAATGCCTGGAGTATTGGCAAAAGCGCACGCCGAGTTTGAAGAAAAGTGTACCGAATGCCACAAATTCTTTAGCCAGGAAAGTCAAAGAGACAAATGTTTGGAATGTCATGACCACGAAAACGTAGCCAAAGACATTGAAAACAAAGAAGGGTATCACGGTCGTATACCTAATGTTGAAAAAAGGGAATGTAAGACTTGCCATCGCGAGCATCTCGGTCGAGAGGCATCGATTATATTTTTTGATCAGCAGACATTTGATCATGGCGAGACGGATTTTAAATTAAGGGGTGGGCATTTGGATGTGCCTTGCCAGAAGTGTCACAAAAAGGATAAAAAGGGCAAAGAAATCCCTTATCACAAGGCCCCAAAAAAGTGCTTAGATTGCCATGAGGAAGATGAGCCGCATAAAGGGAAACTTGGTAAGGTATGCGAAAGCTGTCATCGCGAGTCATCGTGGAATGATTTTCAGTTTGATCATTCGCGTACTAAGTTTGCACTGAAAGGCAAACACATGGGTGTGGAATGCAGAGATTGCCATCCACAAGAGCGGTATTTGTCGGTGCCCAAAGAGTGTTATTCGTGCCATAGAGGCAACGATAAACACAAAAAAAGGTTTGGGGAAAAATGTGATAAGTGTCATGCACCCGTAGGCTGGGCAACACAGCACTTTGATCACGATAAAGATACGGATTTTGAGCTTACTGGAGAGCACAAAAGAGTCGCTTGCGATCTTTGTCACAAGGAAGATGTAAATGCCTATGAGGAAGACCGAAAACCAAATTGTTATGCCTGTCACAAGTTTAGTGATGAGCACAAAGGTGAATTTGGCAAAAAGTGTGAAGAATGTCATACGACCAAGGCATGGGGTAAAAAGAAATTCGACCATGAAAAAACCGATTTTCCATTAAAGGGCAAACACAAAGATGTGGTTTGTCAGGATTGCCACCCAGGTAATCTGTTTAAGGACAAAGTGGATACCGACTGTTATGTCTGTCACAAGCAACACGATGTGCATACGGGGCAACAAGGTAAAAAATGTTACGAATGCCACAATGAAGCTGGCTGGTTGAAGAAAGTACATTTCGACCATGATATTGTTAATTTTCCTTTACTCGGGGCACATGCATCACTGGCCTGTGAAGAATGTCATGGCTCAAGTAATTACAAGGACACAAAACCTATTTGTGGTATTTGTCATCGTGAAGACGATAACCACAAGCGGCGCTTAGGTGATACCTGTGGTTTGTGTCATAACTCTTCGGATTTTAAGGTTTGGGAGTTTGATCATGATAAACAAACAGACCATAAGCTCGAAGGTGCGCACAAAGGCATTGATTGCATGACTTGCCATCGAGACGTCGTTAAGAAAACTAAAGACATTAAGTTAACAACATTTTGTTATGGCTGCCATGCAGGCGATGATGTACATGATGGGGGCTTTGGCCAAAATTGTGAGCGCTGTCACAATCAGAAAAAATTTGAAGAAGCTGAAATAAATTAATATTTGTTAATAGCGTAAAAAATATTGCCTTACAAGCAGTAACAAAAGGGGATTATTGATGAATACCAGGAAAAAGGCTAACTTGCGTCTTAAAATAAGGATGTTACATACGCTATCATTTCTCTGTGCCGTTTTGTTTCTATATGGTGTAACTGCCAGTGCTGCCCTTAAAGATTTTGACCACTTTGATACAGGATTTCCCTTAACTGGCAAGCACAATAATACGGCATGTGACTCCTGTCATATCAATGGCGTATTTAAGGGAACACCCAAAGAGTGTGGCGCCTGTCACAATGAACAAATTGCCGTAGGTAAAAACAAAACCCATATTGAATCTACCGATGACTGTGATGATTGCCACACGACGTTTAACTTTTCCAAAGCAACGGTTGATCACGGTGCTGTCATCGGCCAATGTCAAGATTGTCACGAACAACCAAGGGATCATATAAGAACCAATGCGCCGTGTGATGATTGCCACAATACCGTCAACTGGACAATAGTTCACTTTGACCACAGCGGCATAACTCAAGGATGTGTTGAATGCCATTCGAAATCACGTGGGCACCCAGAAACCGGTGACGAATGTGATTTATGCCATAGGACCAACGCATGGCTACCGGTGTTTGCTTTTGATCACACCAATATCTCTTCAACCTGTAAAGAATGCCATATGTCAGCATATAACAATGCTACAGACTCAGACTGCCATGATGGTGATCATGCTTGTGAAAAATGTCATGAACCTCCCCCTGCAGGTGCTAGGGGATATTCTTTGTGGACTACTCTTTCTCAGCCGTGTAATTAGTGAACCAGTGGCTCTACTTGTCATAGCATAGTAATTGCAAGTTTAGTGGCTGATTTATCAAGAACAATGAAATTGTACAATGGGCTGTAAATAAAATCACAAGAAAGGACTGTACTTGCGTATTCACTCCTATGCACAACGGCGGCGCTACTGGCTGGCACTGCCAGCACTACTCGAAATTGGGATACTTAAAAGGAATGTCATTGAGTAGTAGGTCGAACTTAAAACAATTTATAAGGACTTGTATTGCATTCGCGCTCAAGCATAGAGTCTCAATCCCCCTGCTTCTCTTAGTTGTAGGGGTAACATGTGTAGTAGGCGCTGCTAATGCTGCGGTAAAGGGATTTGATCATTTTAATACGGATTTTCCTTTAAGTGGTAAACACAGTGATACCGCATGCGACGCTTGCCACTTAAATGAGG
>Ga0316187_10001922_pt1 | contig 18160 bp, 12 predicted proteins | sample CroRivburrow1_MG_FD_204927 | JGI IMG/M metagenome (GOLD analysis project Ga0316187, IMG submission 204927) | Coastal sediment microbial communities from Maine, United States - Cross River worm burrow 1 | ecosystem: Environmental > Aquatic > Marine > Coastal > Sediment | place: USA: Maine...
CTCTATACCGGGATAAGTGCGAGCATAAAAATTCAGATATTTTTCCTGTACATCCGCCAAACGCTCATTGGCGAAATACTGGCGTTTCCACTCCGCCTCACTGTGGCTATAACGACTGGTCACTATAAACTCTACCGGCTGGCCATAATCATCGACCACAAACAATTCTTCAATAACAACGGAAGGCATATAGTCTTCGGGAAACTTCATCTTGACCAGTGCCCGACTATTATCCTTAACCACCAGCGCCTGACCAAAATCAGGCTGACCACGCTGCTCCAGTAAACCGCGCTGAAGTGTCCGTGTCGCATCTATCCAGCGTTCCTTACCATTGATATCAGCCTTGACGATTACATGATCAAATACCCCGGGGCTCGGCAACCAGTCAGCCACGGCCCGGTTGTTTTCCATCGATACCAGCGCCGGATAGGCCTTGTAGCCCATTTCAGACAGGATAGCTGACAACAGCACCGCCTTATCCTTACAATCCCCGTAACGACGCTCAAATACCTCATCCGGACGACTGGGCATGTGTGAATTCTGACCCATCTCAACACCAAAATAACGCACCTTATCCTGCACAAACTCGATGGCCTGGCGAACACTCGCTTCGGCATCTTGATTATCCCGCTGCCAGACCTTTATTTGCTGCTGCAATGCCTCTGATAAACCCTGATCCTGTCGATACAGCTCATCGGCCCAGCGACTGACCTCACGCCAGTTCCTGTATTCAGTAACCTGTAACCATGGATAGGGGTGATACCAGTCCGGGGTATTGTCTTCACCCTTGAGCGGTTTTGAATCGTCAAGCTGCCAACGATATATACGTTTATCCGCCTGCACCATCTGTTGTGGTTCAATCTCTATATTGTAACTGCGGCTGTAAAGACGCCGCTTCTTTGGCGTTACTATGCGTACCGCCACCCGATCAACACTGGCCTTCCAACCCAGGGAATAGGAACTGAAATATTTTCCTGAAAAAACCGGATTACGGCCCTTGACTGAATAGGCGTATTCAATGACATCGCCGACACGAACGTCGTCAAGAATCACCAGGGCACTGACTTCACCGTTATACATATTTTTTTCGATATCCCGCTCTTGCTGAATCAGCCGCACCTGCTGCGGTTGCAGACGATCAACCACCTGACCGTCACGCTGTAAACGCACATGGTGGATGGTTAAGGATTCATAAGAAGGGCGGTAATCGATACTGATTTTTGCGGCTTCCTGCACCCCGGACTCGGTAACAGGTGAAAACACGATACGGGTAAACTCAGTTGTTTCCATATCATTGTCAGCGACATGAGTCTGCCATTCACTGAGTAAATAGCGGATAGCCTGACCGGACAGGTTTTTTTTCTGTGCCGGCAATGGCGTTAATTCAACCCAGGCAGGCACCTCAGCCGTTTCGAAATGATTACGATTCGATTCAAACCGCTCCACGCCCGCCCATAAGGATGAACAAAGGCTCAACAGCAATAAAAGCAGCAGGCGCTGATATAAAACAGGTACAGCTGATTGCAGTCTCATAACATTTCCCCCAGGCATTAAACCATGCGCCTCCCCTGCACTAACATCCCCCCCCCGGGCCGGACTATCAGACCGCATAACCGGCAACAAGGAAGCACATAAAATGGTATCGGCACCTAGGTTCCAAACTGGATTGCCTCAGTACCAGACAAATGCGGCCGTTTAATATATAACGTTGCTTCGTTCCTGACTGATGGCACATCGCGAAAGATGCTCACGCAGAAGCAACCATAAGTCATTGATTAACAGGGGATTAAAAAATAAATCGTAAAAAATCGATATTTTTGGAACTTAATTAAAAATGCCAGGTCAGAGTAATTGTAATCGCTTACGTAAGGCCCTGCCCCTACAGGGCCAAAGATGGAAATGACGGAAAACCCTATAACCGTCACCAAGATACAAGCCCCGGCCATGGAATGACCGGGGCTTTTTGGTTTCCTGCTTGCAGAAAACAGGTTTCGAGACGGATATTTAACAACGATCAGGCCCGGCAAATACTGCGTATCGTGTCAGGCAGGTTTTTGAATTAATTCGATTTTATAACCATCCGGGTCTTCGACAAAGGCTATCACGGTTGTCCCATGTTTCATCGGGCCTGCCTCGCGCACCACCCGGCCGCCACGAGCCCTGATTTCATCACACATGGCATAGGCATCATCAACGGCAATAGCGATATGTCCAAAGCCATCACCCAGATTATAACCGTCCTGACCCCAGTTCCAGGTCAGCTCGATGACGGCTGATTCGGATTCCCCGGCATAACCGACAAAGGCCAGCGTAAACCGCCCATCCGGATACTCATTCCGACGCAACAAACGCATACCCAGCACCTCGGTATAAAACCTGATTGATTCTTCCAGGTTTCCAACACGGAGCATGGTGTGGAGGATACGCATGATTAAATACGGGCCGAGAACTGAGGATCAGGTACCAGGCACATAAAACTAGACCTTACCCCTGACCTTGGCGGCAATCCGCAGACGCAGGGCATTAAGCTTGATAAACCCGGCGGCATCCTTCTGGTCATAACTACCGGCATCATCTTCAAAGGTTGCAATCGCCTCATCAAACAGGCTATCGGACTCTGACTGCCGCCCGGTGACACTGACGCTACCTTTATAGAGCTTGAGTCGCACCAGACCATTAACCGTCTGCTGTGACTGATCAATCAGGGCCTGCAACATTTCCCGCTCGGGACTCCACCAGTAACCGTTATACACCAGGCTGGCGTAACGCGGCATGAGTTCATCCTTGAGGTGGGCAGCCTCGCGATCAAGTGTCAGCGACTCAATCGCCCGATGCCCCTTGAGCATGATTGTGCCGCCCGGTGTTTCATAACAACCACGCGATTTCATACCGACATAACGATTTTCAACAATATCCAGCCGGCCTATACCATTGGCACCACCGACCTGATTCAGGTGGGTCAATACCTCGGCTGGCGTCATCGCCTGACCATCGATGGCGACAATGTCACCCTTCTCATAACGGAGCTCGATTTCGGTAGCCTGATCCGGGGCCTGCTCTGGCGACACACTCCAGCGCCACATATCCTCATCGGGACCAGTCCAGGGGTCTTCCAATGGCCCACCTTCATAGGAAATATGCAGTAGATTGGCGTCCATCGAATACGGCGACTGTTTACCGCGTTTTTGCTCAACGGGAATACCATGCTGCTCAGCATAAGTCAGTAATTTTTCCCGTGAATTCAGATCCCATTCACGCCACGGGGCAATCACAGCGACCCCCGGTTTCAGGGCATAGGCACCGAGCTCAAAACGCACCTGATCATTACCCTTACCCGTGGCACCATGTGATATCGCATCGGCGCCGGTTTCATTGGCAATCTCAATCAGCCGTTTGGCAATCAGCGGTCGGGCTATCGAGGTACCGAGCAGGTATTCACCTTCATAAACGGTATTAGCGCGAAACATTGGATAGACATAATCACGCACGAACTCCTCGCGCAGATCCTCGATATAAATATCCTTGATCCCGAGCGCCTCGGCCTTGGCCCGCGCCGGTTCTACTTCCTCACCCTGACCGATATCGGCGGTAAAGGTCACGACCTCGCAGCCATAGACATCCTGCAACCACTTCAGGATGACCGAGGTATCCAGACCCCCGGAATAGGCCAGTACAACCTTGTTTATTTTTGCCATTGTTAGATCTCGACGCGTTATTACAGCTTTCTAGAGTTTTGGTTATGGGTTATGAGTAATGGGTGATTATCCAGCAACCCTTTTCAACTATACACCCTTGCTCATCACTCATTACTCATTACTATTTTTTCTGTTTCTTCGGCATATAGATATCGGTGCACGTCCCTTCAGCGACCTCGGCGGCAAAATTGAAGGTCTCGGACAACGTCGGATGGGGGTGTATCGTCAGTGCGATATCCTCGACATCGGCTCCCATCTCCAGCGCCAGCACGGCCTCGGCAACCAGTTCACCGGCATTGGGACCCACCATCGCCGCACCTATCAGGCGATGCTGTTCATCGAATAACACCTTGGTCATACCTTCATCACGGCCCAGTGACAATGAACGACCACTCGCCGCCCATGGAAACACACCCTTTTGATAGGCAATACCTTCGGCCTTGCACTGCTCTTCAGTTTTACCCATCCACGCCACTTCCGGATCAGTATAGGCAACGGCAGGAATAGTGCGGGCATCAAAAAAGGTTTTCATCCCGGCAATCACCTCGGCCGCCACCTTGCCCTCATGAGTCGCCTTGTGCGCCAGCATCGGTTGACCGACGACATCACCAATCGCAAAGATATGCGCTACATTGGTCCGCTGTTGTTTGTCGACATTGATAAAACCACGCTCGTCAACGATAACGCCGGCCTTGTCAGCGTCAATCAATAAACCATTCGGGCTACGACCAATGGCGACCAGCACCCGGTCATAGGTATCACTCTCCGGTGCACCCTTACCCTCGAAATGGCAAACCAGACCCTCTGCACTCGGCTCGATGGCGGTAACTTTAGTATTGAGAAAGATATTCTCGTAACGCTTTTTGACACGCCGCTCCAGCGGTCGCACCACATCACGGTCGGCACCGGGAATCAGACCGGGTGACAACTCGACAATCGTGACCTTTGCACCCAGTGCATCATAAACCGTCGCCATCTCCAGCCCGATGATACCGCCACCCACAACCAGCAGGCGCTGCGGCACCTCTTCAATTTCCAGCGCATCGGTCGAATCCATGACGCGCGGATCATCCCAGGGGATAAACGGCAGTTTAGTCACGCGCGAGCCAGCCGCAATAATACAGTGATTAAAACCGACGACGGTCTTGCTGCCATCGTCAGCAAGCACTTCAATCGTGTGCGCTGATGTAAACTTGCCATAACCGTGCACAATCTGCACCTTACGCTGTTTGGCCAGCCCTTTCAGGCCACCCGTCAACTTACCGATAACGGCATCCTTGTGACCGCGAAGTTTATCCAGATCAACCTCGGGTTTGTTGAACGCTACTCCAATCTCGTGAAACTCGGACGCCTCGTTGATGACCTGAGCCGTGTGCAACAGGGCCTTGGACGGTATACAACCAACATTCAGGCAGACACCACCGATACTTTCATAACGTTCAATCAATACCACCTGCTGCCCCAGATCGGCGGCACGAAATGCCGCGGTATAACCACCGGGGCCTGAGCCAAGCACCACAAGCTCTGTATGCAGATCGACCTCACCCTCATAAGTGACGGCCGCTGGTGCAGCAGTTACCGCAGCCGGCACCTCAGGCGTAGTCGCAGCCGCTGACGCAGCAACAGGCTCAGATGAAGATGGTGAGCTTGCTACCGTTGCGCTGACTTCCAGCATCAGCAGCGGGCTACCCTCCGAAACCTTGTCGCCCAGCGACACCAGAATTTCCCTGACAACACCGGCCTGTGGTGACGGGATTTCCATCGAGGCCTTGTCGGATTCGACCGAAATCAGTGAATCTTCTTCATTGATCGTATCGCCGACATTGACCAGCAACTCTATAACCTCAACATCGGCGAAGTCACCTATGTTAGGCACCTTGATTTCGATCAGATTGCTCATGCCAGACTCTCAGGATCTGCCAGCACTTTGCTTAGATAGGTGGTAAAACGTGCACCATCCGCACCATCGATGACACGGTGATCATAGGACAGTGCCAACGGCAACATCAACCGGGGCACAAATTCCTTACCGTCCCATACCGGCTGCATCTTCGAGCGTGATACCCCCAGAATTGCAACCTCGGGCGCATTAACGATCGGCGTGAACTTGGTGCCACCAATACCACCAAGACTGGATATCGTGATGCTGCCACCCTGCATATCCGCTGGCTTGAGCTTCTTATCGCGCGCCTTGGCACTGATCTCGCCCAGCTCAATCGCCAGATCAACCAGGCCTTTTTTATCGACATCCTGCACCACCGGCACCACCAGGCCATCCGGGGTATCAACCGCGATACCGACATTAAAATATTTCTTGAACACCAGGTTCTCGCCACTGGCATCCAGTGAGGAATTAAAACGCGGAAATTCCTGCAAGGCCTTGACGATGGCCTTCATCATAAACACCAGAGGTGTAATGCCAATACCCTTGGGTTTGTACTCGGCCACCATCGCCTTACGCATGGCCTCCATCGCGGTGATATCGGCCTCGTCAAATTGGGTGACATGCGGGATCGTAACCCAGTTGCGATGCAGAAACTGGCCGGTCAGTTTGTTAATCTTGGTCAAGGCCCTGCTTTCAACTTCACCCCACTTGGCAAAATCGATTTCGGGCATCGGTGCAACCTGCAATCCGCCGCCGCCCGGCAGGCCCTGCGTCATCGCCTGCTTAACGAAGGCCTTGACGTCGTCCTGGATAATCCTGCCCTTACGCCCCGAGCCGGCAATCCGGCCAAGGTCGACGCCGAGTTCACGGGCGAACTTACGCACACTGGGACTGGCATAGGCGCGGGAAAAACCGGCCTCATCGATACGCCCCAGAGACGCCGCCGGTGTGGCAACAGGCGCTGACCTCGACCGCGCCACTGATTGTGGTTTGGGCACAGACTGTTGTGTGGGTGATGGCGCCGATGGTGATGAAGGCTGAGCGGCCGGTGCCGGGCTGGCATCTGTCGCAGCAGCCGTCGGTTCCAGCAACAGAATCAGACTGCCTTCGGAAACCTTGTCACCGACCTGAACCTTGAGTTCCTTGACGATACCGGCCTCGGGTGCCGGAACCTCCATCGCCGCCTTGTCCGACTCGACTGAAATCAGCGAATCTTCGGCCTGAATGGTGTCACCGGGCGCAACAAGAATCTCGATGACCTCGACATCCTCAAAATCACCGATATTCGGTACCAGAATTTCTTTACTCATTATTATTTTCCCCTCTGCCTACGCATACAGAGGATCGGTCTTTTCGGCGTCGATCCCATACTTCGCGATCGCCTCACTGACCTTCGCAACTGGGAACTGCCCCTCATCAGCCAGAGCCTTCAGTGCCGCGACAACAACATGGTAGCTGTTGACCTCAAAATGTTTACGCAACTGGGCCCGCGTGTCACTGCGGCCAAAGCCGTCCGTACCCAGTACGTCGTAATGCCCGGGGACCCACTTGCGGATCTGCTCGGCATAGTTACGGATGTAATCGGTCGCGGCGATGAAGGGTCCGTTACTGGTACCCAGGCAACTGGCGACATAGGGTATCTTCGGCTTGTCGGCCGGATGCAAACGGTTCCAGCGCTCAACAGCATGCGCCTCACGCGCCAGCTCATTAAAACTGGTCGCACTCCAGACATCGGCATGCACACCCCAGTCATCGGCCAGCAGTTGTGCCGCCGCAATCACCTCGCGCAGGATGGTACCGGAACCCAGCAGTTGCACCTGAGCCGCACCACCGTCAGCCTCACTAAATTTATACAGTCCCTTGATGATGCCCTGTTCAGCACCCTCAGGCATGGCCGGGTGCTCATAGTTTTCATTCATCGTTGTGACATAATAATAGACATTTTCCTGATTGACGTACATGCGCCGCAAACCGTCATGAACGACTACAGCCAGTTCATAGCTGAAGGTCGGGTCATAGCTGACACAATTCGGGATCGTGCCGGCCATGATCAGGCCATGACCATCCTGATGCTGCAAACCCTCACCGGCCAATGTCGTGCGGCCAGCGGTTGCACCAATCAGGAATCCGCGTGCCTGCATGTCACCAGCGGCCCAGGCCAGATCGCCAATACGCTGAAAGCCGAACATCGAATAATAAATGTAGAATGGAATCGTACTGACACCGTGTGAGCTGTAGGCCGTGGCCGCCGCGATCCATGATGACATGGCGCCGGCCTCGTTGATGCCTTCCTCAAGGATCTGCCCGCTTTTGTCCTCCTTGTAGAACATGATCTCGTCCTTGTCCTGCGGTGTATACAGCTGTCCCACCGACGAATAAATACCCAGCTGCCGGAACATGCCCTCCATACCGAAGGTGCGCGCCTCGTCAGGTACGATCGGCACAATATACTTACCGATATTTTTGTCGCGGCACAGCAGCGTCAACAATCGCACATAGGCCATTGTGGTCGACATCTCACGGTCACCACTGCCTTCGAGCAGCGGCGCAAACAACGACAGATCAGGAACCTCCAGTGGCGGCACATCACAGGTACGGTTTGGCAGATAACCACCCAGGGTTTGACGCCGCTCGTGCAGATATTTCATTTCCGGACTGTCGGCGGGCGGCATGTAATATTTGCCCTCTGCCGCCTCCTCGTCACTGAGCGGTATATTAAAACGGTCACGGAAAGAGATCATCTCGTCGGCCTGGAGTTTTTTCTGCGAATGGGTGCGCATTTGCCCTTCACCCGCGGCCCCCATACCATAACCTTTGACGGTGTGCGCCAGGATGACGGTCGGTTGTCCGACATGGTTGGCCGCCACATGATAGGCCGCATAAACCTTGTGCGGATCATGGCCGCCACGATTCAGGGCCCAGATATCATCATCGGTCATCTTGGCGACCATTGTCTTCAGTTCGGGATATTTACCGAAGAAATGTTCACGCACATAGGCCCCATCCTTGGCCTTGTAGTTCTGGAAATCGCCATCGACCGCCTCCATCATGCGCTGTTTTAACAACCCGTCCTTGTCACGGGCCAGCAACTGATCCCAGTAGCCGCCCCACAGCACCTTGATCACATTCCAGCCGGCGCCACGGAAGATCGCCTCGAGCTCCTGAACGATCTTGCCGTTTCCACGCACCGGGCCATCAAGACGCTGCAGATTACAGTTCACCACCCAGATCAGGTTGTCGAGCTTCTCACGCGAGGCCAGCGTTATCGCACCCAGGCTCTCGGGCTCATCACACTCACCATCACCGAGGAATGCCCAGACCTTACGACCTTCGGTGTCAGCGAGTTTGCGATCCTGCAGGTATTTCATATAACGCGCCTGGTAGATCGACATAATCGGTCCCAGACCCATCGATACAGTCGGGAACTGCCAGAAGTCCGGCATCAGCTTCGGATGCGGGTAGGACGGCAGGCCATTGCCATCAACCTCCTGACGAAAATGATCCAGCTGCTCCTCTGTCAAACGACCCTCAAGGTACGCCCGGGCATAGGTGCCAGGCGAGGCATGCCCCTGCTGAAAAACCAGATCACCACCAAAACCGTCACTCGGTGCGCGCCAGAAATGGTTGTAGCCCACATCATACAGCGTCGCGGCCGAGGCAAAGGTCGCGATATGGCCGCCAAGCTCGGCCGACTTGCGATTGGCCTTGACGACCATCGCCATCGCATTCCAGCGAACATAGGCCCGTAACCGGTCCTCAATCGCCGGATCCCCGGGGCTCGGTGTCTCAAGATGGGTCGGAATGGTATTTACATAAGCGGTATTGGCCGAAAACGGCAGGTGAGCACCGGTGCGCCGCCCTTTATCGATCATCTGCTCCAGCAAATAATGGGCCCGCTCAACGCCCTCGTTTTCGATGACGGCTTCCAGCGCATCGATCCATTCCTGCGTTTCGAGCAGATCGATATCAATATTCTCTACTTGATGAGACATGTTTACCTCTTAACCCTATCAACCTGACACTCTACACTCTGATCCAGGTTCAACAGTGTAATTCTTTACGGAACGACGACTTGACTGGTCTGCGCCGGTCTGAGCGAATTCGACAGACCCTTCACGGGAAGATGCGATTACAGCAGAGGGCAGTGCGGCGCATCTCCAGCGCCAGGCGCGCCAACCATTTCTTTGTCAGTTTTTTCTATTCCCAGCGCGCGCCCGTTAGGGCAAACTGTGAAATCTATCGTAAAACCGGATTGCATGATCGTAGTTTTCGCCGACGAGGTCAAGAAACAGGGACATATTCTTTATGGTTATGAGCACTATGAACATCACCCTGAAACAACATAAGCCACTGATTAAAAAAAGCATTATCGATAAAACCGACCACTTGCTGGTAATCCTGCCCACCCAGAAAAAGGACAGCAAAAAATCATCTGCCTGGCCGGCCTTCCCGTACAGTGAACAGCTACAAAAACGCTGGAAAGACCGCATCGCCCCGGGCAAGGAGCAGGGCCTGCTCGTCACTGACCTGCCAAACAGCAGCGCCACCCGCGTTTTTCTCAGCACCACGGGCAGTAACAGCAAGGTTTATGACACACTCAGGCAGGCGCGTGAAATCATCGCCGCCGCCCTGGCTGACAACCCGACCTCGCTGGTCCTGACCATGCCGGGACTGAGCAGGGAACAACAAACGCTGTATACCGAGGCCCTGATCAGCGCCGCCCTGGCCGCCTGCCATTCGCTGCCCAGCTTCAGGAAAAAGGCTCCGCCAGCCAGTAAGCTCAAAACCATCCATATCTATGGCTGTGAAGTCAAACTGGACAGTAAACGCCTGCTGGCCGAGGCCAACGGCAACAATCTCGCCCGGACATTAACGGCTCTGCCGCCCAACAAGCTGGCACCCAAAAACTATCTGCAACAGATCCGGGCACTGGCCCGCGCCCAGGGCTGGAAGCTCGAATTCCTGGACCACAAGGCCCTGACACGCAAAAAGGCCGGCGCCTTTCTGGCCGTCTCTCAGGGCAGTGATCACAAAGATGCCGGTATCGTACACCTGAGTTATACACCCGCAAAGCGCAAGCCCAGCCAACGGCTGGCACTGGTCGGCAAGGGTATTTGTTTCGACACGGGCGGCACTAATCTGAAACCGGCCAAGTTTATGCATGGTATGCATGAAGACATGCAAGGTAGCGCCGTGGCGCTGGGCACATTGCTCACATTAAGTCAGCTCCAGGCGCCCATCAAAATCGACTGCTGGCTGGCGCTGGCAGAAAACCACATCGGGCCACGCGCCTATAAGCAGAATGATGTCGTCACGGCCTGCAACGGCACCAGCATCGAGGTTATGCACACCGACGCCGAAGGCCGCATGGTCCTGGCCGATACCCTGGCGCTGGCAGCACGCGCCAAACCGGACCTGATCATCGATTACGCCACGCTAACCGGCACCTGCATCTATGCCCTGGGTACAGCGTATAGTGGTGTCTTCAGCAATCGTGACACCCTGTTCAATACCTTGATTGCGGCCGGCCGTGACAGTGGTGAACGCGTCTGGCCCTTCCCAATGGATGACGATTTCGACGAAGCCCTGGAAAGCCAGGTGGCCGACATTAAACAATGCACCCTGGGCGGCGAACCTGACCACATCCTGGCCGCCCGTTTCCTGCAACGCTTTGTCGCTGAACGCCCCTGGATACATATCGATCTGGCCGCCGGCAATAACAAGGGCGGTCTGGCCCATATCCCCAGCGACATCACGGGCTTTGGCGTTCGTTATACTGCCAGGCTAATACTGGACAAGGTGCTAAACAAGGATATCTGGCATGCCATTGACTGATCCGAGCCAACTGGCCAAACTAGAGGGCCGCCTGATTGACCTGGAGATCCGACTCACCCACCAGGAATCCACTATCGAGGAACTCAATGACGTCGTCATCAAACAACAGCAGCAAATCGATAAACTCGGCAACGAAGTCATTATGGCGCGTCAGCGCCTGAGTGAACTCGACAACACGCCGGGGCCGCAACAGGAGCCACCGCCGCCCCATTATTAGTCGTGAGCTAACCCTGCATTACATATCTTGATATCATAAACCGATACACACTCGCACACTCAACCAACACAGGATTTACCATGAGCGAAACATCACCCCTTGTACAAGCACAACAACAATTTATTGCTGCCGTACCGCTGGGTACAACCGCCAGCTCATCATGCCCGCTGGCGCAGGCCTATGGTCATACCCTGGCTGAAGACCTGACTGCGCCAACGGACATGCCCCCCTACCATCGCGCCATCGTCGAAGGTTTTGCCGTCAATACCAGCGAAACCCGCTGTGCCGACGATGGCGCGCCGGTCACATTCACGATTGCAGGTGAGGTCAAACCGGGTGACGACAGTTGCCCTGAAATCGGCAGCGGCCAGGCGATACGGGTATCCACAGGCAGCATTCTGCCCGATGGTGATATCTCAATTGTCCGCATGTGGGAGGCGGCGATCGATGACAGCGGTAACAGCCTGTCTATCAGCCGCCCCTTCCCACCGCGGTTTTTCATTGAAGACAAGGGCTGCGACCTCAAACAGGGCAGCGTAGCCCTGGCCAAAGGCACCAAACTCGATGCCCTGGACATCGGCACCATTGCCGGTCTCGGCATCGACAGCATCAAGGTCAGCCATCATCCGGTCGTCACGATCTTTTCATCGGGCGATGAAGTTATCCCGTTCACCGACCCGCTGACGCCGGGCACCATTCGCGACAGTAATTCCATCATGCTGGCCAGCGCCGTCACCGCTGCCGGTGGCACAGCCAGGATTGCCGGCATTATGAAAGACGATTTTGATGCCTTTGTCAGCGCTGTCAAACAGGCGTTGACGACCAGCGATATGATCCTGATCTCCGGCGGCACGGCCATCGGTGATCGTGATTTTATCTCCGACCTGTTACGTGAAGTGGGTGAACTGATTATTGACGGCGTGCAGATGAAATCCGGCCGACCACTAATCATGGGTATCGCCGATGGCAAACCGCTGGTCTGTGTCGCCGGCCACCCGCCTGAGGCCTTACGTGGCTTCAAGCTGTTCGGTATCCCGGCCATGAACAAAATAGCCGGCCATGAGGCGCCCTTACCGGAAGACGATGCGCCGGTGTTTGACGGCCCGCCCAAATAAACCTCTGTCACCCCGTCCCCACGCAGCCGCAGGGTATACACTGCGTGAGGACGGGAATAACTTTTCCATTCGACATCCGAATAGCCCTGTATTTTTCCAGCCGTCACTGACATATACTGCAGTCATGGTCGAATCGATTACCCTGACACGTCCCGATGACTGGCATTTGCATCTACGTGACACTGCCGCATTAAAAACAACCGTCGCACATACGGCACAGCGTTTTGCCCGCGCCATCGTCATGCCCAACCTGTCACCACCCGTCATAGCTGTTGAACAGGCCGAGGACTACGCCCGTCGCATCAGGGAACAGATTCCGTCCGGCCTGTCTTTCACCCCGTTAATGACCCTGTATCTGACCGACAGCACCAGTCCCGAAGATATCGCCCAGATCCGCACCAGCCCCCTGGTTCATGCCTGCAAACTATACCCGGCCGGCGCCACGACCAACTCGGCCCAGGGTGTGACCGATCTGGACAAACTCTACCCGACACTTGAGGCCATGCAGGAACATGACGTGCCGTTGCTGGTGCATGGTGAAGTGACGGCTGCCCACATCGATATCTTCGATCGGGAAAAGGTATTTATCGAACAACGTCTGCAACCATTGCAGCGTGACTTTCCGGCATTACGTATCGTTTTTGAACACATCACCACGGCCGATGCCGCCAGCTTTGTCAGCGAATCCGCCGCCACCATGGCCGCCACGATTACCCCGCAACACCTGCTGCTCAATCGCAATGCCATACTGGCAGGCGGTATCCGCCCCCATCACTACTGCCTGCCCGTGTTAAAACGCGAGGAGCATCGCCAGGCATTACTCAAGGTTGCCACAGGCGCCAACCCCAAATTTTTTCTTGGCACCGATAGTGCTCCGCATGCACGCGGGCGCAAAGAAAGCGCTTGCGGCTGTGCCGGTATCTACTCGGCCCATGCGGCGATCGAACTCTATACCGAAATTTTTGATCAGGCAGGGGCACTCGACAAACTGGAAGGTTTTGCTAGTCATTTTGGCGCCGATTTTTATCGTCTGCCACGCAATAAGGACAGCATCACGCTGATTAAACAACCCTGGACCGTGCCAGACAGTTATCCCTATACCGATAACGGTATCACTTCTGAAATCGTGCCTTTTCAGGCCGGCCAACAGATCCACTGGTGTATAGCAGACTAAAACTCTTCAGGTAGTTTAAACAATGGGCCTGCGGCAGCAGGCCTATCATTCAGGGGGGAGGATAAAAAGTGCGCATGCATGGGTGGGGGGGTGTCATTTGTAAGGGAGGGAGATGACAGACCCATGCATGCGGCTTTACTAAACTTCAATCGACTACGGTCATAATAATGCTACACTTCTCACATCAATGATAATAGATTGTTTCTATAGTAACGATAGTCATAACTCTATATTACGGTGTAAGCACATGATTAACATAAGAAATGCCACATTCCGGCAACTTCAGGTTTTTGAGGCCATTGCCAAAAACGCCTCATTCACCAATGCCGCCGAAGAACTACACCTGACCCAACCGACACTCTCCATGCAGATGAAAAAACTGACGGACATCGTCGGCATGCCCCTCTACAATCAGATCGGCAAACAGATTTACCTGACCGAAATCGGCCATGAGCTGCTCGACACCTGTCACAAGGTCTTTAGCACATTAATGGACTTTCAAATGAAGGTCGCTGACATCAAGGGCGTCAAAAAGGGCAACCTGAAACTCGCGGGTGTAACAACGGCCGAATATTTTGCACCCCGCATCCTTGGCGCCTTTTGTAAAAAATATCCGGGCATCAATGTCGCCCTGGAGGTCAGCAATCGTCAGCGCATACTCGAGCGGCTGGAGCACAATCTGGATGACATCTATATCGTCGGCCAGGCGCCAACCGGGCCGAATATCTACAGCATACCGTTTCTGGAAAACCCGATGGTCATACTGGCCCCACTAACACATCCACTGGCCAGACAGAAAAATATTCCGATCGAAGCCCTGGCCCAGGAAAACTTCATCATGCGTGAACCGGGCTGCGGTACCTTTCTGTCGATGGACAAGCTGAACAAGGAGCAGCACTTCTCGTTCAGGAGCACTATGGCGCTGGGCAGCAATGAGGCCATCAAACAGGCCGTAATCGGTGAACTGGGTATTTCATTGCTCTCATTATATGCCCTGACCCACGAGATCAACTCGGGGGAACTGGTCGTACTGGATGTGGAGGGCTTCCCGATCAAGGATCAGTGGTATCTGTGTTACCCCGAAGGCAAGGAATTATCGATCGTGGCCCAGGTGTTTTTCGAATATATGCTCAGCGAAGGCCGGGACTTGACGCTGCAATCACTGGCCTGAACCGGCCCAGAACTGACATGGAGGCAGCAGCGAATCAGCACCTGCGCTTGTCAGCCACGGGCCTTAGCGGTATCGTGAAGCTATCGATTCGCAGCCACAAGCCACCCAGCAACCATCAACATGCCCACTAATCCCGATTTCCTCCAACTGGCAACCCGCTTTCGTGGTTACCTGCCCGTCATTATTGACGTCGAAACCGGCGGCTTCAATCCCAAGACCGACGCCCTGCTCGAAATCGCCGCCGTCCTGCTGGGTATGGATGAACAGGGCCATCTGTTTATAGACGAAACCCACGCCTGCCACGTCGAACCATTCCCGGGCGCCAACCTCGAAGAAAGCGCCCTGGCCTTCACGGGCATCGACCCCTATCACCCGTTCCGTCTGGCCAAACTCGAACGCGACGCCCTGGGCCAGATATTCACCCCGATCCGCAAGGCCGTTAAAAACGCCGGCTGTACCCGCGCCATCCTCGTCGGCCACAACCCCTCATTTGACCTCTCCTTCGTCAATGCCGCCGTCGAACGCTGCAAGATCAAACGCAACCCGTTTCACCCGTTTGCAACCTTCGACACCGCCACCATGGCCGGCATCGCCTACGGCCAGACCGTCCTCGCCCGCGCCGCCAAGGCCGCCGGCCTCGAATGGGATAGCGACAATGCCCACTCGGCCATCTATGACGCCCGGCAAACAGCCGAACTGTTCTGCCGGATTGTTAATGAATGGGGAAAGGTGATTGAGGCACGAGAGAGTGATGAGCTTCAATGATTAGAGCGTATTAACGTCTAGCATAAACGGCGCGAGCCGCAGCGCGGCGATGCGTCCGCGCGAATAAAATGAGCGAATTTGATGCTCTTTTGTTAGGCGATAGCTACTTGAGCTTTTCAAAGTATCCACACTTCTTGCAGAAACTATATTCATCCTGCTCCCCAATAATCAAATCTTCGATCGGGGTCTCACTCAGATTAAACATGAAAGGATCTATAAATCCTGATTCTTTATAATTAGACCCCGGCCAAATATGAGCTAAACGATTTTGAGTAATAACAATACTTGTTAGCTTCCCACATGATGAACATTTTAATTTTACTAATTTCTTCTCTTTTATGTGCCTATATATCAAAAGTCCAACTAGCGATCCTAGCAGCAGCACTATTAGACCTATCGAAAATACCAGCTCCATCCTCATACGATAAATGCTTTATATGTTTATTCGCCTAACGCCTCGGGTGAGCGGCCGAGAACCGCGCGCCAGCGCGGTTTGAGGTCCGAGCCCGATAGGGCGTTTCGACCCGATTGTTATGCCTGAATTTACTTAGAGTTTGTGCCACGATTTTTCGGACCACGACTTGCACGTTTGTATTTCTCCTGATATTCCCGTCTTTGCTTTGTAATTTCGTACAGCACGATTCCGGAAGTCGTTCCTAGGTTCAAGCTCTCAATCATGCCAAACATTGGAATTGACACACAAAACTCACTTCGCTCAACAGCTAGATCACTTATACCGCGTGATTCGTTTCCGAACCATACTGCGACGCGTGGGTGTGTGTAGTCTCCCTCATGAAGAATTACATTTTTTCTACCCTTTATATGTGGTGAAGTAACTACAGAAATATACCTGTACCTCTCTAAATGTTTTAGGCAATCCTCGGTCGAGTCAAAACGTTTTACGAAACTCCATTTAATGGCCGATACTGAGGTCTTCGATAATGATTGGCGTTCCCGCATCTCGTGCCAATCATCCGGAAGTTTTTTCTTTGGATCAACTATATATGTCTTTTCCACACCGAGTGCATTTACATTGCGAATAATCGTTCCAATGTTTTTTATATCGCTTGGATTTTCGATTACAGCGACTAAATTTTTGCAGCGATATGGTTTTATCGACTTTGCACGTTTTCTGACTAAGGGTCTCGGACTGGTCATTGGTTCTCTACAGTTGAATGATGGGCATAACAGTGAATTATACAGATACTATGCTTTCTGAGTTATACAGACTCCGTATAACACCCGGTTTTCAGGTGTTATACGGAATACCGACATCATTAGCCCTTATATCCGCCCCGTTTGACACCCGACTACAGTCCACTATATCTCAACACAACCCTGAACATTAAGCGGGTATCTCCGCCAAGCACCCAAAGTACTAGTTACTCCGCCTGATGATTTTTTGCAAAAGATAGCAGATTTATTTTTTCTGTTTGTTTGCAACACTGGCAGCAAAAATTTAGTGTTTTGACGTCACCTCCCCTTCTGCGCAGCCGAGCATCGCAGAGGCGGATAAATCAGCGCAAGGCCTGTTTGAGCCAGCGTCTTTTACTGGCGAGTTTGTCTTGCGCCCATACGCTTCGAGAAGCGCAGGGTAGCCCCTGTTTGGAAAACAGGGGTCAAGCGGCGGGGTGCACTTTTCTTGGTTACTTCTTTTATGCACGTAAAAGCAGTAACTCGCCCAGGAAGGGCGAAACAAAAGACATAAATAATCTCTGCAATCATTCAATGCGATACAGCCTGAGCCCGTGTAGCATGCATGCCCACGCGACCAGAATCCAGCAGGGTTGAGCAAGTCCATCATGCACCTCTAGAAGAGGTTTTATAGCATGGCATGGGAACGTGGAAGCCATCGCGGCGGAGCCGCTCCTACAAAAACCAGATCAGGGCTCGCCCGTGGGGGCGCGACCAGAACGAGCGTAGCAAGTTCAGTAAGACCATCATGGAACTCCGCAGGAGGTCCTATGGAGAACCCACCTACAGGCATCATCGATTCTGATGTCATTTCAGGAAAACTACTTGCATAGGCGTCCCAACGCTGAGCGTGGGGACGAGAAACAATCGCGGCGGCGCCGCTCCTACCGTGCTATGCAGTACGCTGCGGGGCGAAGCACCCCACAGCTCTAGACCCGACCCAGGGCCTGATCGACCATCTGCTTTAACTCACCGCGCTGATACAACTCAATAACAATATCGCAACCACCGACCAGCTCGCCACTGATGTACAGCTGCGGGAAGGTCGGCCAGTTGGCGTAACGCGGCAGGTTGGCGCGTACGTCGGGATCGGCCAGCACGTCGACGTG
>Ga0316187_10001923_pt1 | contig 18157 bp, 21 predicted proteins | sample CroRivburrow1_MG_FD_204927 | JGI IMG/M metagenome (GOLD analysis project Ga0316187, IMG submission 204927) | Coastal sediment microbial communities from Maine, United States - Cross River worm burrow 1 | ecosystem: Environmental > Aquatic > Marine > Coastal > Sediment | place: USA: Maine...
CCCCTGGCACAGACAGTGCGTCATCTGCGCCGCGTCGCCGCACGACGCCCCGAGTTGCGCCAACTGTTTGTACGGCTCGTTCTCGAGGTCGTGCTTGCGAAAGACCGTATGAGCCAGAAGGAACGTGCGCTGATCTGGACGATATGCAACGAGTTCGACATTGGTCGCGTCGAACTGGCGCAGCTCGAGGCGATGATTCGTGCGCAGAAGGGGTTCAAGCATTCGCCCGCAGGTGATGCCGACGCGCAGCGCGTCAAGAAAGCCTATGCGACGCTGGGCATCGACGAGTCCGCAACCAACGACGAGGTCGTCAAGGCATATCGGCGCGCAATCAATAAGAGCCACCCCGACAAAATCGCCCGCCACAATCCCGATCGCGAGGCCGTCGCCGCTGCGGAAAACCGCACTCGCGAGGTGCGCACGGCATATGAGATGCTTAAGTCTCGCCGATCCATTCGCTAGCTAAGGAAACCGCCGTGACGCCACTAATCGCCCCTTCGATACTTTCCGCTGATTTTGCTCGCCTGGGTGAGGATGTTCGTGCCGTGCTGGATGCCGGCGCCGACATCGTGCATTTCGACGTCATGGACAATCATTTTGTGCCGAATCTGACGATCGGGCCGCTGATCTGCGAGGCACTGCGCAAGCACGGAATCGAAGCACCCATCGACGTGCATTTGATGGTCGAGCCCGTGGACCGGATCATCCCGGATTTCGCCAGGGCGGGTGCGAGCTACATTACATTCCATCCCGAGGCGAGCCGGCACATTGACCGCTCACTGGCGTTGATTCACGAAGAAGGCTGCAAATCCGGCCTCGTCTTCAATCCGGCGACGCCGCTTCATTGCCTGGAGCACGTCCTCGACAAGGTCGACATGGTGCTGCTGATGTCGGTGAACCCGGGCTTTGGCGGCCAGAAATTCATCCCGTCTGCTCTCGACAAACTTCGCCAAGCACGCAAAATCATCGATGACAGCGGTTTCGAGATTCGCCTGGAGGTTGATGGCGGCGTCAAAGTCGACAACATTGGCGAGATAGCGGCAGCCGGGGCCGACACGTTTGTCGCGGGGTCCGCCATTTTCGGCAGTGACGACTACGCCACGACCATTGCCGCAATGAAATCGGAAATAGAAAAGGGGTCAGAGCCCTAGGGCTCAATAGAAAAGGGGTCAGAGCCCTAGGGCTCTAGAAAAGGGGTCAGAGCCCTAGGGCTCAATAGAAAAGGGGTCAGAGCCCTAGGGCTCTGACCCCTTTTCAGATCCGGGAAAATCAGAGGTTGCGGTTCGGCCGCGCCCCGTACACCACAATCGTCTTGCCGCTGGCCGTTACGAGACCCTGTTCCTCGAGAACCTTGAGGACGCGACCCGCCATTTCACGCGAGCAACCAACGAGGCGGCTCAATTCCTGGCGACTGACCTTGATCTGCATGCCATCCGGATGCGTCATGGCATCGGGCTCGTTGCAAAGGTCCATGATGGCGTGTGCGACGCGACCGGTGACGTCGACAAATGCGAGATCACCCAGCTTGCGGTTGGTGCGGTCGAGGCGCGTGGCGAGCTGTGTGGCGAGCTCGAACACGAGTCCGGGGCTTTCGCTGGCGATCTGGCGGAAGCGTGGGTAGGTCATTTCGGCGATTTCGCACTCGGTACGTGTCCGGACCCAGGCGCTGCGAGTGGGCTGCTCGTAGAAGAGGCCCATTTCGCCAAAAAACTGGCCTTTGTTCAGGTAGGCAAGAACCATCTCGTTGCCGTCTTCGTCTTCGATCATTACTTCGACCGAACCATCAACGATGTAATACAGCACGTCGGGCAGGTCGCCCGCGTGAATCATTACAGTCTTGGAAGGGACAGTCCGTACGCGGCAATAGCTCAAAAATCGATTAATCGCCGGTACATCGCTCAGGGTCTTCGCAGTGGTTTGCATTGGTTGGTCCTCAACTCCGGTGCGCCCCTCTTTTAATACAGTTCGCTCGGAAGGGCAAGTTATTGTTCAATCAGGATATTTCACACTCGGTAAGCAGTGCGTGTCATGACTTTGGCTGTCAGCTTCATGAGATCGCGAATCGGGTCCGGCAATTCGGCGGCACCGGCGTCTCTCGCGTTTTCACCGTGCTCTTCTTCCTCGTCGCGCATCTGTCTGACGATCGCCCGACTCTTCACGTCGTCGTCCGGCAATTTGTCGAGATGGCTGTCCAGGTGAGCACACACCTGTTTTTCGGTTTCGGCAATAAAACCGAGGCTCCACTTGTCGCCGAGCACGCCGCTGGCTGCGCCGATCGCGAACGCGCCGGCGTACCAGACCGGGCTCAGCAGGCTCGGCCTTTCGTTGAGTTCATGGAGGCGTTGCTCGCACCACGCCAGGTGATCAAACTCCTCTTCGGCGGCGCGGTGCATCTGTTCTTCGATATTCGGGTCCCGCGCAACCATGGCGTGGCCCTGGTAAAGGGCCTGTGCCGCAACTTCGCCCGCATGGTTGACTCGCATCAGGCCGGCGGCGTGTGCCTTTTGTTTATCGCTGAGATCGGCCTCGGCAACGTCTGCCGCGGGATTCTTGCGGCCGGGCCGCCCGGCGGGGGCAGCGATCGTGCGAAGCGCGTTGTTGGCTCCGGTCAGAAGACGATCGATTGGCGTTAGGTTTCTTTCCCGCATGGACGGGATTATAGCAATAGCCATGCCGCATGTACCGACGGTATACTCCGCGACCGTTTGGAAATATGGAACTCGAAGAATGAACTGGCGTAACGTTTTTGTACTCAGCCTGCTGGTGTTTGCGATGCCGCTTTTTGCGCAGGAAGAGGAGGCAGCTGAGGAAGAAGGTCCCTGGTCAGGCAACGTGAAACTTGGCTACCTGGCAACAACCGGCAACACCGAGAGCTCGAGCCTCAACTCGGGTTTTACCATCAATTACAAGCTTGAGCTCTGGGAGCATATGGCGACGGCTGCGGCGATTTACTCGACCGAAAGCAAAGTTACGACGGCTGAGGCCTACGACTTCGGCTGGAAGAGTGCGCGCAACCTGACCGATCGCGACTTTGTGTATGGCCGTCTCGACTGGCGCAAGGACCGCTTCGCCAGCATCGAGCAGCAGTTCTCGCAGACCGTTGGTTACGGACGCCGCCTGATCGATACCGACAAGCATCAGCTTAACGGCGAGCTCGGTGTTGGTGCCCGGCAGTCGGATCTGGCTGATGGCACGGACGAGAAAGACACCATCTACACCGGCCGACTGACGTACAACTGGAATATCAGTGATACCGCGAGTTTCGGGCAGGCATTCCTGGTTGAGGCCGGTAGCAGCAATACGTTTACCGAGTCGGTCACAGACCTCCGGGCGCAGCTGTTAGGTAGCCTGGCGCTGGTGGCTTCGTACACGATCAGGAACAACAGTGACGTGCTTCCGGGCTCGGAAAAGACGGACACACGTGCTGCCTTGTCGCTCGAATATGGGTTCTAGCGGCCTGGGCTCAGTGGGGCACTTGTAAGCCACTGAAAGTTAAACAGAAAAATACGCCGAAATCTGGAGGCTTTTTTCGTCCGAGAAGGACCGGATTTGTTTGCAATGGGCGGTGGCGTCGAGTAAAATTTCGCGCCTTTCAGCCGTCCGGCAGGTTTTCTGCTGTACGATAAAAAGATTCCCAACGGAAAGAGACTAATGAAGACGTTTTCTGCAAAGCCCGCAGAGGTTCGGCGCGACTGGTTCGTGGTTGATGCGACAGGCAAGACCCTGGGTCGGCTGTCGACCGAGATCGCTCACCGCCTGCGTGGCAAGCACAAGCCTGAGTACACACCGCATGTGGACACGGGCGACTATATTGTTGTCGTGAACGCTGAGAAGGTTCGCGTCACCGGCAACAAGCTTAAAGACAAGATGTATTACCGCTACACGGGCTACGTCGGCAACCTGAAGTCGAAATCTCTCGAGAAAATGCTCGAGGATTCGCCGGAACGCGTTCTGCAAAATGCCGTGAAAGGCATGCTGCCGCGCGGACCGCTGGGTCGCCAGATGTTCTCGAAGCTTCGCGTCTTCAAGGGCCCCGAACACGATCACACTGCACAGCAGCCGATCCCACTGGAAGTAAACGCATAATGAGTGACACGCAATATTACGGAACCGGACGCCGCAAAACATCGACGGCCCGTGTTTATCTGAAGTCTGGCGCAGGTGCTATCACGGTAAATAATCGCCCGCTGGATGTTTTCTTTGGTCGCAAGACGGCACAGATGATCGTCAGGCAGCCGCTCGAGTTGATGCAGATGACAGGGACGTTTGACGTCAATGTCTCGGTCAAGGGTGGCGGCACGACGGGCCAGGCGGGCGCAATTCGCCACGGTCTGACGCGCGCACTGATGAAGTACGATGAGTCAATGCGTCCGGCATTGCGTAAAGCAGGCTTTGTAACCCGCGACGCTCGCGAAGTTGAGCGCAAGAAAGTTGGCCTTCGCAAAGCTCGTCGCGCTACGCAGTACTCGAAGCGCTAAACTAAAACGGCAACCCCGATTATTGGGGGATCGTCTAGTGGTAGGACTGCGGACTCTGACTCCGCCAACGGGGGTTCGAATCCCTCTCCCCCAGCCAGAAAAAACAAAAAGGCCCCCATTTGGGGCCTTTTTGTTTTTATGGACCGGGCAGGGCTAGATGTAGAACCCTGTTCGACCAACGCAGCCGCGTAGCGGCAAGTTGGCGATGTGCGAGTGTAGCGAGTACATCAGTCCTTCTCCTGAGCAGCCATTACGCCCTTCGAGCGCTAGAAGCGCGCCGAAACTGCTGATAAGGTCAGCAAAAGAACCACGAGGGGCCACCATGAAATACCAACTGATCGCGGCACTGGCTGCCGTTTCCCTGTGTGCGCAGACCTTTGCGCAGGACGAAGACTCCGAACCTGGATTCAATGAGGCCACATTCAAGGGTCTCGAGTTTCGCGGCATCGGGCCCGCGCTCATGTCCGGTCGCATTTCGGACATCGTTATTCATCCCGAGAATAACAGTGTCTGGTACGTCGGCGTTGGTAGCGGCGGCGTCTGGAAGACGAGCAACGCAGGCACTACCTGGGAGCCGATCTTCGACAACGAAGACTCGTACTCGATCGGATCCATCACGATCGACGCGAACAATCCGAGCACCGTCTGGGTTGGCACAGGCGAGAACGTGAGCGGTCGCCACGTCGGTTACGGCAGCGGTATTTATCGCAGCCGGGACGGCGGCGCGAACTGGGAGAACATGGGGCTCGACGACTCGCAACATATCGGCATGATTCGCATTGATCCACGCGACTCCGATACGATTTTTGTCGCGGCGCAAGGACCACTCTGGTCTGGTGGCGGTGATCGCGGCCTTTACAAGTCAACCGATGGTGGCGAGAACTGGCGCAAGGTGCTCGGTGACGGCCTGGGCAATACTGAGCTTGATGACCAATACACGGGTGTTTCCGAGGTTCACATGGACCCACGTAACCCCGATGTCATGTACGCCGTTTCGTGGCAACGCCTGCGTAACGTCGCAGTCGTCATGGACGGTGGTCCGGGTACGGGCATTCATAAGTCTGTAGACGGCGGTGAAACCTGGCGTCAGCTCACCGAAGGGCTGCCCGAAGGCATGATGGGCAAGACCGGTCTCGCTGTCAGCCCGCAGAAACCCGATGTCGTCTATGCCACGATCGAGCTCGACAACCGTACTGGCGGTTTCTGGCGTTCGGCTGACGGTGGCGAGTCTTGGGAGAAGATGAACGAATATCTCTCCGGTGGCACGGGGCCGCATTACTACCAGGAGTTGTTTGCCAGTCCGCACCAGTTCGATCGCGTCTACCAGATGGACGTACAAATGCACATGACTGAAAATGGCGGCAAGGATTTCACCAACCTCCGTCATGAGACCAAGCACTCGGATCACCACGCGCTGGCGTTCAGACCCGACGACGAGAACTACCTGATTGTCGGTACCGATGGTGGCATCTACGAGACATTCGACCTTGGTAAGACCTGGCGATTTGTCAGCAACTTGCCCATCACACAGTTCTACAAAGTTGCCGTTGACTACGACGAGCCGTTCTACAACATCTACGGCGGCACCCAGGACAACAACAGCCAGGGCGGTCCGTCACGCACCAATGATATTTCGGGCATTCGCAACGCCGACTGGTTTATTACGTTGTTCGCCGACGGGCACCAGTCTGCTGTCGACCCCACTAACCCGGACATCGTTTACGCCGAGTGGCAACAGGGTAACCTGTCACGTTACGATCGGCGCACGGGCGAGAACGTGTATATCCGGCCACAGGCGCGAGAGGGCGAGGCACCCGACCGTTTCAACTGGGATTCGCCTATCCTGATCAGCCCGCACGATTCGAAAACCATTTTCTTTGCGTCACAGCGCGTATGGCGCAGCGACAATTATGGCGATTCGTGGACACCCATCAGTGGTGATCTGACGCGTAATGAAAATCGTGTTCGTCAGCCGATCATGGGAAGAACCTGGAGCTATGACGCACCGCGCGACCTCTACGCGATGTCGCAATACAACACCATTACGTCGTTGTCCGAGTCTCCGCTGGTGGCGGGGCTGGTTTATGCCGGCACTGACGATGGCCTGATTCAGATTACCGAAGATGGTGGCCAGACATGGACCACGGTCGATGATCTGCCGGGCGTGCCGGATCGCTTCTTCGTCAATGACATCAAAGCCGACCTGCATGATCCGGATACGGTTTATGTCGTAGTTGATGATCACAAGGGCGGTGACTTTTCGCCGTATATCCTGAAGAGCGACAACCGCGGGCGCAGCTGGCGCAGTATCTCCAGCAATCTGCCAGAGCGTCACGTGTTGTGGCGCGTCGTGCAGGATCACGTTAAGCCAGGGCTGATGTTCCTTGGCACCGAGTTTGGAGTGTACTTCACGGTGAACGGTGGTGGCGCCTGGACCAAGCTTAAAGGTGGCTCGCCGAACATCTCATTCCGTGACCTGGCGATCCAGAAGCGAGAGAACGACCTGGTTGGTGCAACCTTTGGCCGCAGTTTTTACGTCCTCGATGACTACAGCCCGTTGCGCGATGTCAGTGAGACGATGCTTGAAAGCGGTAATGCGCTGTTCCCGGTTCGAAAAGCGCTCTGGTATGTACCGAAACGCGCGCTCGGCTGTGGTGAGCCGATGTGCCAGTCGAGTCAGGGCGATAGTTATTTCATGGCACCTAACCCGGATTTCGGCGCCACATTCACGTACTACCTCGCGGAAGGGTTCAAGAGCAGCAAGGACATCCGACGTGAAGCGGAAAAGAAGCGTGAGGCTGAGAATCAGAATGTGACCGCAGCCGACTGGGACACAGTTCTTCGCGAGGATCGCGAGGATGCACCGGCGATCGTATTCACGGTGACCAACAGTCGCGGCGGTATCGTGCGACAGATCGAAGCGCCGGCGGAAGCGGGTTTTCATCGCGTAGCGTGGGATCTCAGGTACCCCGCCTTGCAACCGTGGTCGCCCGAAGAGGAAGAAGACTACTTCGGCGGCGGCGGTGTGCTGGTTGTTCCCGGTACTTTTTCCGTGAAGATGCAGGTCCGCAATGACGGCGTGCTCACCGATCTCGGTGAGCCACGGGACTTTGACGTCGTTTCGATTCGACCGGATCCGGTGCTGCCGGGCAGTTCGCAGGAACAACGCGTGATTTTCGAGTCGCAGGTCGACGAGCTGTCACGGGCGGCCAATGGCAGCGTGGCCTCGATCGACGAGGTTGTCGCCGAGCTGGATGCCGTGAAGCAAACGCTGGAACGGTCTCTGACCGATGGTTCCCTGTACGAGCTCGCAAATTCGATTCAGCAGAATCTCAAGATTCAGCGTGATCGCATTGGCGGCAACGAGAAACGCGACATGTACCTGGATCCAGGTGAGATGACGGTTAGCGCGCGTCTGTGGCATGCCGGATTCGTCTTCTCGGCCGGCGCTTACGGTCCAACGCCCGAGCAACGCGAGTCGCTACGCATCGCGAGAGCCCTGTACGACGATGTCGTGGCCAGCCTGGGTACGCTCATCGATGAAGAGTACGCGGGCCTCAAGCAGGCGATGGATACGGCCAGGGTGCCCTGGACACCGGGACGCGGTATTCAGAAATAGGTCAGCGTCACCCGTGCGCTGAGTGATGCAGTTTGGCGTCGTGGGTCTTGAAGTGATCGCTGAACCAGCGGTCGAGGTCGTCGGTTAACTGGGTTTCATCCAGTACGCCGTCGTCCTCGACCTCGTCCATGATGTCACGCAGGTCATCGAGCAGGGTCTCGTGGTCTTGCTTGTGGTCGGCGAGGGCGGGGTAACGTGTCTTGCGCATCATTTTCTCTTCGAGTGCGAAGTGTGCGGCAATTTGGTTGTAGATCTCACCCAGCACATCGATGATCCTGTCGGTGTCAGCACCCGCCTGAAGATCCTGCTGCAGGGTCCTGATCAGCTCGATCAGTTCACGATGCTCGTGATCAACCTCTTCGATGCCGACGCTGAATTCTTCTCTCCACTGCAATACGGTCATCGGAATGCAAAGCCTCCGTTCTCAGCCTTGAACGTAATCGTCATGTATCGCCCGGCGATGAGTGTTACATCTTCTGTATAAGTGTAATCCCAACCGTCCTCGCGTGCTGTATCGCGTAACCGCACAGAAATCGTGTGGGCCCCGGGCGCAAGGTCAAAGCGCTCGTAAATCGATGCCGGCCCGTCTTCCCACAACCCGGACGGCACGGCTTCGTATTCGAACCGGGTATCGCCGTCGACACTCAGCTGCAGTATCAAGGGCAGGCGCTGGCGCTCGCAGGATTGCGTGCGCCGCATGTTCGGTGCGAGTTTGGCAACCTGCTGCGGGGTGAGATCTACGCACGGTACAACGCGATCTGTGGCGTGACTCAGGGATAATTTGACGGTTGCGACATCCTCCGATGCGTAGTGGTAGCGAGGCCAGAACGACAGGTAGCCAACCACGATCGCGAACGCAACGTACGCAACAAGCTGCAACAGGTAGCGCATTGCGTCAATCACGATTACGCCTTCGTTTCGGTTCTTTGGGTGGCAGGCCCTCGAGCCAGGTCCTGAAATCCTGCAGGCTGCGCTCACGACGTCTGCTACTGCCGGAGGGCAGCCAGCTGGTTTCGAGCCGGTCACGGTCGACTCGTTCGCGCAGGTAGGGGTCGCGTATGCCGTCAATACGCTGGTTTGTCCAGTCATCACCCAGGCGGTAGTAGCAGTCGCCCTCGGCGCAGCCGGCGAGCATGACGCCGTCCGCAAAATCACGCGACAAGGCAAAATCGATGAAAGCAGGAGGCAACATGCCGACACATGGCATCGTAATGACCTGTGCGCCATTTTCGGCCAGTTTTTCTGCACCGCAGTGGTCACATGCGTAGACGATGATGCGCGGTCCATCACCTGGTTGCTGCCCCGCCGCGAGCGTCTTCTCACGCAGATCCGCGACGGTGTTGTCGGGTAATTCGATGCCCGGGACGATGGCCGATGTGCGCCGGAAAGGCGTTGCTGTGGGACAGGAGCCGGTGCAGATGCCGCAGCTCACACAGTGGTCCACGTTGACGACTGCCTCGAGCGCGAACGACGCACCATCGCTGCGCGGTTCCATGGAAATGGCGCCGAACGGGCAATCGTCAAAGCAACGCCCACAGCCGTTGCAGTTTTGCAGACTGACCACGGGCATCCAGGCTGTCTTGGCAGGCGGCAGCCATGGCATCAGGGACAAAACGATCGAGCCGACGACCAGCACGAGCCACAGCCACCCACCGGGGATAACATCGAGCAATGGGTACACGGCGAGGTAGTACCAGTCGAGATTGACACTGGTCGGCACCACATCGAGATTCGCAGGGCCCTGGCTGATGGCGGGATAGACGAGTGACAGCACGACAAGCGTGATGGCGGTGCCAATGGCGAGTGGTCGGGGAGGATTCACACGTGCGCGGGCGTGACGTTGTATATGCAGCCACATCAGGAACAGCATGAACAAGGGTGCAAAAATATGCATAAACACCATGAGCGTGAAGAAACGCCCACCGAGCGTGGCACTGTTAAGGAAGTTGTTGGCAATCGGCTCGCCGAAAAACGGTAACGTGTCGAGCCATTCCGAGGTCGCGATGGCGATGTATTGCGCCAGCGAATCCCACACGAGCCAGTAACCTGTAATGCCGCACATGTAGATGAACCACAATAGCGGTACGCCGGTTATCCAGGCAAAAAACCGCTTGCCGCGCAGGCGGTCGAGCGAGAACTCACGCAGGATGTGCAGGAATACGACGATGACGAGCGCGTCCGACGCGTAACGATGCAGGCTGCGCATAATGCCGGCCGCATACCACTGGTCATTAGTGATGTACTCAACCGACAAATAGGCATCGGTGATGCCGGTATCAAAAAACAGGTACAGGTATATGCCGCTCGCTGCGACAATCCAGAAAAAGTACCACCCCAGTGCACCGAGGTTTGAGAACGGGTTATTGCTCTGCCCGAAGCTCCAGTCAAAGACCGCTTCGGCGCGTGCAAAAAGGGTTCTCAGGATGCGTTTCAGAAGCGCCATGGACCAACGATCATACTGCGCGTCGCCACTCGGTAATAAGGAACGTGAGTATAGCGCCAAGGCAAAGCACGCCAACCACAATCATCGTGAATATCGAATAGTCAAAGGCGTAGCGGCCCGTGTTCGGATCATAGACGGTGCAAAACAGCTTGAACGTGTCTACCCAGTGGTCGACCATGCCGGCGTCACGGGGCGTATCAAACACCAGCTCTTTGAGCGGTTCCACAAACTGCTGCGTCGTAAAGTCCTGACCATACACCTGCCGGTACACCTTGCCTTCAGCATCGAGAATGGTCGTCTGCGACAGGTGGTCGAAACCCTTGGGGGCTGCAAAAAACTGGAAGCCGACGGCCTCGCTGATTGCTTCAACAGATGCCTCGTCACCACTCAGGAAGTGCCAGCCCGGGACATCGATGTTCTTGGCCGAGGCGTACATGCGCATGCGATCGGGAGTGTCGACCCGCCAGTCAAAGCCGATTGTGACAATCGAAAAGGCGTCGTCACCGAGCGCCTCGTGGGCGATTTCGGTGTTTCTCTCGATATTGGCGGTGATGACAGGACACACGTGGTGACAACTGGTGTAGATCAGGCTGATGACAAGCGGTTTGCCGCGGAGCGATTGCAGCTCGAATGACTGGCCCTCGATGTTGCGGAACGTGTGGTCGCCTATTGCCTGACCGACGACACCCTGACTGACGGCCAGGGCGGCCTCGCGATCGTACGACCCCTGAGCCGCAAGCGGCGCTGCCACCCCGATCAGGATGACAGCGCCGAGTGTGCTTGCAGTACGCAGTATCGTGCGTGTTGCGGCTAACTTAATGGCCAGACCTCGGACAGGTATTTCCAGTTCACGAAGTAGTATAAGACGAACGCGACAAAGAAGATTCCGACCAGGAATACCGTACCCGGTATTTTTAGTGTCTCGGAACTGCCGTAGTGCGATACCGCGGCGGACTCGGGGGGGACCTCCGGATAGGATGGTTTTTCATCTTCGGCGAGTTTCCTGCCGAAGAACACCGAGCCGACCACGACAACGACAAACATGATGCCGCCCAGTGCCGCCAGGATGGCGAAAATGCCGTTAAGGCCCATCATCATGTAAGCCGCAGCCGGATAGTCAAACGGCAGAATCGCATCTGCAAATGTCATGTCCCAGTGTCGCCGTGACACGCCAAGCGTACCGGCACCCATCATGAATATTGAGATACCTGCGACACCAATGCCGAATACATACGGCTGCCACCTGGCGACTTTCTTCATCATGAGTTCGCGACGGAAGATCAGCGGCACTAGTAAATAGGTGATCGCCATAAAGGCCAGCGTCGTACCTGCCACGACCGTACCGTGGAAATGACCTGGCACATACAGGGTGTTATGCATGATCAGATTGATCTGCTCAGTCCCCATTACTACGCCGGAGATACCGCCAATGAAGCCGAAGAACACGAGCGACATGAACATCCCGGAAAATGCTGGATTATCCCAAGGCGCCTTACGCAGCCACTCGAACATGCCCTTGGTCAGTCCTCGCGATCTCTGCGCGGCTTCAATCGCGCCCGGCACACTTAAGCCGTGAATCATGCTGCCGAGGACAGCCAGGTACATGGCGTAACTGGTGTTGAAGATCTTCCATTCGGAGCTGAGTCCGGGCTCGGCAAGCAGGTGGTGCGCGCTTGCGAGCTGCAGGAACAGTATGTACATCAGGAATGCCATTCGACTGATCTTCTCTGACAACGGCTTGGCGCCAAAGACCATCGCGGCAATGGCGTACCAGACCGCGACGTGGGCCGCCACATTGATCTGCTGCGATGAATGCCCCATCGCCCACCAGATTGTTTTGTAGATCAGCGGATCGATGTGGCTGACGAGCCCAACCGACCACAGTAAGGTCGGTATCAGGATGATCGCGCCGGAGGCGATTGTGAACACGGCGATAATTGCCGCAGTCAACGCGCCAAATGTCACGAGCGGGATAGACCCTTCATAGGTCTTATCCCTTTTTGCTATGACAAGGGTGCCGAAAAATACCCCGCAACCGAAAAGCGCTCCCACCGCAAAGAGAATTATCCCCAGGTAGAAGTGCGGTTCGGCCATCATTGGCACGTAAGACGTGAACATGACGCTCGAGCCGCCCTGCAGAACAGCAACATTGGTTGTCAGGGCACCAACCAGCATCAGGCCGAAGCCGGTCCAGGCCCATTTTGGCCCGGCCAGGCGCGAGTTCAGCACCACGGCCGAGGCGAAATACAAGACCGCCATCTCGAAAAAGATGATCCATACGAGCAATACGTCGAGCCCGTGCGCGGTCAGTGCCAGGTAAAACCAGTCTGCGGGCAGGAAATGCACGGCCGGCCAGCGGGTCAGTGCGACCAGCAGCCCAAACAGTCCACCTATCGCAAGAAAAACGATCGCGACGACGGCGTTGGCTTTGATGAGCTTTTCTGCTGCCCGATCGACTCTCAGACCGGTGGTCGGGCAGGTGCGGTAATCGAATAATTTACCCATGATTGACTCCCCCTACTCGACGACGTAGATCTTGCCTACCATGTTGTGGTGGCCGATCCCGCAGAATTCGTTACAGAGCACCCCATACTCACCAGCCACGTCGGGCTTGATTGTTACGACCATGTCGTAGCCGGGCTGGACGCTGAGATTGATATTGACCGGCTGCAGTGAGAAACCGTGCTGCCAGTCCATTGAAGACAAGTGCAAGCGATAGCTCTGGTCTTTTTCGAGTTCCAGAATCGGCCACCATTGCCACAAGCGGGCAATCAGGTAAACGTCGCTGCCAGGTGGTGGGCGGACGACGGGGAAACCACTTTCCTCCCTGACCTGGTACTCATCAATCATGGCCTGGGCTTTTCGTGCAAAAGCCTGCGGCTTGATTTGGTAGGCCTCATTGGAGAGGTTCTGTTTTCCAGCGCCGTGCCAGTAGATCATCATGAAAAACATGACGAGACCCCAGCTAAAGGCAACGATAATCCAGATCAGCTCAATCTTTGCTATGGGTTGTCGCCACCAGATGCGCTCACTCGGTGGTGTTAGTGCCATCTTGGTTCTCCCCTAGTCCGCTATCGGAATCTGAGTGATCTCGATTATTCCCCAAATGATGTAGAAGACCGCTGGAACGGCAATTCCAAGGACCAGTAGCACGAACGGGTTGTCCAGCAGGCGCTGCATCATTGGAATGTCTTCGGGTGCGGGTGCTTCTTCGGACGCGGACGCGTCTACGTTGTTGTTCTCGTTCATTTTGACCCCCTCCACACAGACATGTGGATTTCCGCATAATAGAGGAGCTAAAAATGCTTGTGTATCAGGGATTTCCCGTATACATGCGGATGATGCTGAAAGAGGTCAGCGCAAGCGTTAAAAGGATGGCGAAAAACAGCAGCGAACGGTGTTCGAAACGCTTGCCGGCGGCGATCTCAATGCGATCGACAATCCAGCTGGAGCCCAGGTACAAAATGGCAGCGGCAAGCGTGAAATAGACGAATTGCATGAATGCGACGGTGATCCGTCAGGCGCGCATCTCTCTCACGCCGGACTCGTCCGCAATCAGCAGAATGTCAGCACAACGGTGCGCGAAGATGCCAACCGTCAGAATACCCGGAATCTGGTTAAGTCGAGTTTCCATTTCTAATGGGTTGCTGATGTTGAGTTCATGGACATCAAGGATGTGATTGCCATTGTCCGTAATGAAACCTTCGCGCCAGATCGGCTGTGCGCGCAACTTCACGAGCTGTCGCGACACGTAGGCCTGTGCCATTGGCAGTACTTCGATCGGCAGAGGGAACGTGCCGAGCATGCCGACGAGTTTGCTTTCATCGACGATGCAGACGAAGCGTCGTGCAGCCCCCGCAAGGACCTTTTCTCGGGTCAATGCGCCACCACCGCCCTTGATAAGGTGCAGTCGCTTGTTGGCCTCATCTGCGCCATCAATGTAGATATCGACAGGGCCGACCTCGTTGAGGGTCGAAACAGCGAAGCCGTGTTCCTCGAGCAAAGTGCTCGATGCCTTGGAGCTCGAAACGACCTTGTCGATTCGATCCCTGACCGTCGGTAACAGCTTGATCAGCTCGTTGACGGTCGATCCGGTACCGATGCCCACCACGGTGCCTGGCTCGATAAATTCGAGAGACGCTTTGGCGGCATTTCGTTTCTTGTCGGAGGGGTCCATGGTCGGCACCTAGTTTATAACGAATTTAGACCGAAAATGCAGATGCAGCCCACACAAAAGTGCCCGCATAAGCGGGCACTCTGTGTTGGCTTGGAAGAAAACCAATCTTCCTCGCAGACTAATAGCTAGCGTTTTTTCCGGCGGGAAGCTTTTTTCTTCGTCGCTTTCCGTCGGGTCGCTTTCTTCTTAGCCTTCTTCTTAGTGGCTTTCTTCTTTGTCTTGCGCTTGGCGACTTTCTTCTTCGCCTTTTTCTTCGTCTTGCGTTTGGCTACTTTTTTCTTAGCCTTTTTCTTTGTCTTGCGCTTGGCGACTTTTTTCTTCGCCTTTTTCTTAGCCTTTTTCTTCGTCTTGCGCTTGGCTACTTTTTTCTTAGCCTTTTTCTTTGTCTTGCGCTTGGCGACTTTTTTCTTCGCCTTTTTCTTCGCTGCCTTCTTCTTGGTCTTACGCTTGGCTACTTTCTTTTTAGCCTTTTTCTTTGTGGCTTTCTTCTTGGTAGCTTTCTTCTTCGTTGCTTTCTTCTTCGTTGCGCGTTTCTTCGCAACGCGACGCTTCGGCGCCGCTTTCTTCTTCGTTACTTTCCGCTTCTTCGCAACTTTGCGCTTAGAAGCTTTTTTCCTAGACTTCTTCTTAGTAGCCATTAGTTTTCTCCGTGTCGGGTACCCGGCGTTGAGTATATACAACAAGATCAAAAAATCCAGCGACTTAGGCGACACTTTTTGGCTTTTGAAAATCGCCGAAAAGCGACAAAAACTAAAACCAGATTCTCAAATCATCACACCAGGTTTTAATGCGAATACGAAAACAAAATCAAAGGCGACCAAACGAGTGTTTAATCGGCGTCCGTCACAGTTTTGTAAAGCGGAACATCCCAGGCGTCCGCAACATGCTTTTCGACCTCCTGACACTCGAATGCAATGCCTATCAGCTTTGGCCTTAGCCATTTACAGCGATTTCTCAGAAAATGGAAGCAGCGGTCAAAGTAGCCGCCGCCCATGCCGATTCGGTTGTTTGCTGCATCAAATGCAGCCATCGGTGTAATGACGATATCGAGTTGTTTTGCGTTAACGAATGCCCCGGAATTCGGTTCCCAAAGACCGTAGTGATTCCGTGTCACGACGGTATCAGGTGTAATTTCACAAAAATTCATTGCGCCGTGTGTGTCGGTTACGGGGACGAAAACGCGCTTATTTGCGCACCATGCGCGCTGAATGATGTTTGTCGGATCAACTTCATCGCTTGTCGGCAGGTAACAGCCGACGATTTTGCTTGCCATGAACTCGTGCGAACGAGTAACGCGTGCGCAGATTTTTATCGATGCGATCTCACGTTGCTCGTCACTTAATGATCGACGCGCACGCAATGCGGACGCACGCAGTTTTGTTTTTGAGGTTGAAGTCAAAAGCGCCTCCCGCCTGTGCCGTTACAGACCGTCGCCCTCGAACCGGAGCAACAGGTGGGGTCAGCCGTTGTAGCAACAGGCTTACCGCCGAAGCGGTTCTGCTCACATGCTACCAACAGTGCACGACCCCGAGGTAAATATTTAGGGTCGAGAGGTTTCCAGGTCGTTATCGAACACTGCAGGAGGCGCCATATCGAATGTCCTGTTCCTACGCGTCAGAGATCAAGTTGCTGGGATGTACCCAGTACATTATCGACGCGATCGGAAATACTTTTCAGTCGCCCGCTCAGATCACCTTCAATGAGCCGATCGCGCGCTTGTGCGTGTAGAAGATCATTGGCCATGTTAAGGGCGGCCATTACGGCAATGCGGTCGAGTCCTACGACTCTGCCGCTGTCACGAATTTCGAGCATCTTGGAATTGAGAATCTCGGCGGAGTCGAGCAGATCGGTTCGTTCTTCGGACGCGCACGCTACCTGGTATTCCTTGTCGAGAATTCTCACGCTTACTTGGGCATTGCTGGTTGTCATGTCAGGATCCCTGCTCCATCGCTTTGAGCCTGCCGATCATTGCTTCGACACGGGCTCGTACCTGTTCGTTTTTTTGTAGAAGATTTGCACGCTCTGACGTTAGTACGTCCTGCCGCTGCTTGAGGGACTTGTTCTCGTCCTGCAGCTGATCGCACACTTTGACAAGCGCATCGACGCGCTTCTCGAGTCGTTTGAGTTCGTGCTCAAAAGTTGTATTTATGTTGTCGGCCATATGAGCAATATAGACACGCGCTCAAACAGAATCAATCGCCGTGGCCACACACGTCGTTACGTGGGATCATTATTGCCATGGAATCCCCAATTGAACACGATCTGCTGGACTCGGCACTCAGGCGTTGTGGCGCCAGCTGGGACGCTGCCCAGTCACACGGGCTGCTCACAGGACGACTTGCCATGGCTGGCGCCGACAGCGGCTTCGACTGGCTCTCGCAAGTCCTTGAAGGTACGGACGCAAATGACGCATTGCGGGGCGAATGTGAGGCCATGCTTGGGTCCCTTTTCGAGACCACTTTTCGGCAACTCGCCGAACGGCAGTCCGAGTTTGAACCGCTGCTGCCTGACGATGATGATACGGCGGCGGCAAGGGCTACCGGGTTGGCTCACTGGTGCGAGGGATTTTTGCATGGCCTGGTGTCGGCGGACCACGGCGATGCGCTCAAAGAGCGCCTTTCGAACGAGCCGCTGGCGGACATCATCAAGGACATGCTGCAGATAACCCGGGCTGTCGCCGCAGACGAGAGTGACGACGACACCGATGAGGAGGCCTATGTGGAGCTCGTCGAATATCTTCGAGTCGCGGCCCAGTTAACGTACGAAGAGCTCGTAGAGTTTCGCAACCCATCGGCCGCTGATGATGAGGCCGCGCCAGGGCCAGGGGTGTTGCATTGATCAGCAAGGAGTTTGAGCGGCGACGCAGGAACCTGATGCACATGGTCGGCGAGGGCGGCATCGCTATCCTGCCGGCGGCGCCAATCCGGACGCGTAGCCGCGACGTCGAGTATCCGTTTCGGCAAGACAGCGACTTCTACTATCTGACGGGCTTTGCCGAACCCGATGCCGTGGCCGTCATCGTGCCCGGGCGTGACAGTGGCGAGTTCATGATGTTTTGCCGCCAGCGTGATGTGGAAAAGGAGCGCTGGGATGGCCAGCGTATGGGCACGGACGGTGTTGTCGAGTATTTCCAGGCTGACGACGCGTTTCCGATCGAAGACATCGATGACATTCTGCCGGGTATTATGGAGTCCTGCGAGCGCGTCTATTACACGATGGGCCTGTACAAGGATTTCGATGTGCGCATCGCCGACTGGGTGAACTCATTGCGCTCGGGTGGCAATCGTGGTCTGCATACGCCGCAGGAGTTTGTCGCCCTCGACCACCTGCTGCATGACATGCGCCTATATAAGAGTCGCTCCGAAATATCGGCCATGCGCAAGTCGGCACGGGTCGCAGTCGGTGCGCATGAGCGGGCCATGCGTATCACCCGACCCGGT
>Ga0316187_10001929_pt1 | contig 18131 bp, 19 predicted proteins | sample CroRivburrow1_MG_FD_204927 | JGI IMG/M metagenome (GOLD analysis project Ga0316187, IMG submission 204927) | Coastal sediment microbial communities from Maine, United States - Cross River worm burrow 1 | ecosystem: Environmental > Aquatic > Marine > Coastal > Sediment | place: USA: Maine...
TGCGGGTTTTCAAACCAGATACCCTGGTGCGCTGGCATCGCAAAGGCTTTCGACTGTACTGGACCTGGAAGTCTCGTTGCCGCCGGGGTGGGCGTCCACCCATCGCACCTGAGGTGCGTGAACTTATCCGGACGATGTCACGAGACAACGTTGGCTGGGGCGCACCACGGATTCACGGCGAGTTACAAATGCTCGGCATTCACGTCTCCCAAGCGACAGTCGCAAAGTACATAGTCCGTCATCCTAAGCCGCCATCGCAGACGTGGCGGACCTTTCTGGACAATCATAGTAAAGACCTGGCATCGGTCGACTTCTTCACTGTGCCTACAGCGACATTTCGAATCTTGTATGTATTTCTCGTGCTCAGACATGAACGGCGTGAAGTGTCCACTTCAACGTGACTGAACATCCAACGGCCCAGTGGACTGCGCAGCAGATGAATGAAGCATTCCCATGGGACCCTGCACCCCAATACCTCCTGCGTGATCGCGATAAGACTTATGGCGCAAGCTTCCGTCACCGTGTTCACAGCCTCGGCATGCAAGAGGTACTCACCGCCCCGCGTTCACCCTGGCAAAATCCCTACGTTGAACGACTCATCGGTTCAATACGGCGCGAGTGCATCGATCACGTCATCATCTTCAATGAGTTGCACCTGAAACGCACGCTTCGCGCCCACTTTTCTTACTATCACAAGGCGCGAACGCATCTTGCGTTGGACAAACAATGCCCAGAACCAAGGCCGGTCGAGCAGCCTGACCGGGGAGCGGTCATCGCCTTCCCACACGTCGGCGGTCTCCATCATGAGTACCGCCGCGCCGCCTGAGATACGGTCGCAACGCTCCTAATTCCGTGTGCAGCAGCAGGCAACTGTTTGCCTACCGTGCATCCGATTGTTCTCATGGCCTGACATCCAGCACACAAAGCCATTTACTCGTCTCTTTCGATCAGCGTCATGCCCTGCCCGCTGACTTATCTTTTTTTTCTAATCTCCACATTGCGTGGGCCAGTTTCTGAACACTGGCACCGGATTAGGTTATTGTAGGGACAGCTCTGCACACCAGTATAAAGGTCATTCCCGATCGTTATCCCAATTTATCAAACCCCGGCAGACTTGCTGCTTTCTTATCGAAGGTAACAGTGTGCTCACAGCCACTGTTAATATTTACCTGACCGATTAACGCATCACAAAAGTCGGCATTTTTTGCATCAAATGCACGCAACGCTTTCCAGGTGACCTCAACGTTTTCTACATTAAACTGCTTGGTCGTGAGCAATCCCTCGATAATCTCTCGCAGCTGCGCCTTTGTAACACCATAGCAACGCTGAAGCACCCATACGATCTCGCACAAGCAAATATGGTTAATATAACCGGGAGCATCAGTAGTTAACGATTTCTCGATAAAGCGAGTCGCGGCAGTGGATTGCTTTTTATCATCTTGAACCAGGTATCGAATCAAGACGTTGGTATCGAGTCCAATCAATCAGCACCTCCCATCTCAGTAATAGCCTGATTCATTTCCTCTATCGTGACAGGCTTTTTAGGCTTGGGCACAATACCTTTAAGGGCTTGAACATCCTGAGTTGCAGCAACGATCTGAAAAACCCCATCCTGAATTTCGACAAATTCCACCCGATCACCGGTACCGATACCGAGGCGGCTCCTCACGTCCTTCGGAATGGTAACCTGGCCCTTGCTGGTAATAGTTGCGGTTGTCATGATAGGAAAGCCTCTGCGCCACCGTTGTGGATACTCCTTACTTTATAGTAAGGCACTACAGGATTCAAGGAAATTGTGCCCCCCCCCGAAAACTCATATCACACTCAATCAAGTCGCCAACCGTTCGTAATGATGATGCAGGCCACCGACTTCTGGAAATTGTACTACCTTTCCAAGCGCTGGAGGCTGCACCGATCGCGATTCAGGACTATCCATCCCCAACGCCAGATGCGTACGCCAGTGATGATAATAATCAAAGTGGTGGCGCCCAACTACACCGGCATAGGACTGAAACTACTGGCCAATCCCGCTACCGCGATCTGTGTCTTGTCGCCGAACTCGGCCACAAAGATCAAAAGCAGAGTAGTGAGAAAAATACCGTGGCCCGACCTCTCCTCCACATCCTCCGACTCGCTGTCATCCTGTTTGTACAAGGCGTGGAGACCAAAAGTGCCGAACATCACGGCCACCAAACCGGCAGTCATCACCTTCTTTTGGAATACTCAGGACCTTGAGCGAAAACTCGGCACGTTCATGCAATACTACAATTATTACCGCGCACATCGTCTCTGGACGGGAACGCGCCCAATGATGTTAGCGGTGGCCACCAACCTCTACACGCAAATCTCGGCAACTATTTATGGGTATCACATTGCAACGGACTTTTCCAGACTTCGATTGCCGCATGAATAGGAATTCGCCGCACACAGGTGAGTGAAATTTAACTCACTTGGAAACAGCTTTCAGGCCGTATAATTCAAATTTGGAAAGTCCACAGCATGCCTTACCGGAGTCCTGCAAGCCATGACAGCCAAAGAGCCGAAAAACCCGCCAACTGAGACGGTTGAACAAGCCATGAACGAGGTGCTTCAGGCCGAGCGCAGAGCCGCATCGTCTGTGGAGGCAAGCAAGCATGAGGCCATGAAGATTCAACAGGCCGCGCAACAACAGTCCAGACATATCGCCAGACGTGCAAACGAACGCCTGGCGATATGCCACATGCGCTGTAATGCCAGGCTCGCCCGTGAGCTCAAGGGGCGCGAACGCGCCGCAGACGCAGACGCCAGTCATTCCGGTGAGTCCACCTCTCGGCACGACGAGGCTGCGTTGACACCGGTGGTCGAGGCACTCGCTCTGGCCCTGACAGGGATTACCCTGCCTGGAAGTCACCCCAAGGGCCGCTGAATGCCAGAGACGGCGCAATTCAGATATGCCCATGCGCGCCTGCTGGCCCGACATGGTGAGCGCCCCGATGATCGCGTCTGGCGACGCATGTACAGCATCGGCAACCTTGCCAACTACCTCCAGGCTGCGAGTCAAACCACTCTGCGTATCTGGACAGACGGGCTGCATGATGGTAACAACAGTCATGAAATCGAGCTGACACTGAGACGGCATTACCGCCTGTATGTCGATGAAATCGCCCGCTGGCTGCCGGCACGCTGGGCTGTTGTGGTGCGTCCTCTTGCAAAGCTGCCCGATCTTCCCGCCCTGCAACACCTGCTTGGCGGCGGGGCCGCACCTGCCTGGATGCTGGATGACCCGGAGTTACGTGCCTACGCCAGCGAGAATCTCGCCACACGTATCACAGCACTGGAACAATCAGAGCATGCCTACCTGGTCACAGCCTGGCAAAAGGGAACTGCCCTGCCACACGCCTGGCATGACCACTGGCGCAATCTGTGGCCGATGGCAGCACGGCAGACCTCCGGATTAACACACATCGGGGACCTGCTGTTCGCGCACACCCGGGAGATCCACTCAGACCCTGGAACACAGACAGACAGACTGCGCAAGCAGTTGATGAACAGGCTTACAGCCGCATTCCGCCGTTACAGTTTCCAGCCGGCCGCTGCTTGTGCCCATATTGGAATCATTGCTCTGGATTGTGAGCGTCTTCGCGCCGATCTCATCGAGCGCGCACTGTTTGCCGAGCCCATGGATGCACGTCCGTGAGCCTGCGTCCGGAACAGGCCCGCTGGTTCGAGTTGCTGACCTCGCGCGATGACATCGCTGGCGCACTGGAGGCATTGGCTCGCACCGACAGCGTCGAACTGGAAACCCGAAGTGAGACACATGCCCGGCTCGACTTGACAGATTTACATGACCGCATCGAGGAATATGGCCGTCTCGAACGCCGTTATCACAGCTATTGGCCAGCGACGGACCTGCTGACACCGGTCGAGTCAGGCAAGCCAAGCAACATTCTTGATGATGCACTGAAAAAGCTTCACAACTGGGAATCTCAGGCCGCCCCCCGGATACAGCAGCTGGAGTCCATCAGCAGTGAAAGCGCGGACCTGAAATTGTTTGGCACATTGCTGCAACTGCCGGAGCTCGGCGGGCTCGATTTTTCACTGCTCGCAAGCTCTGGCCCGGTGCTGACCGCACGGGTGTATGTAATACCTGCAGACAGCCCGATCGAGCACCTGCCCGGAACCATTCTGGTAAGCCGCTTCGGCCACAAATCCCGGGACTTCATCCTGGCGGTGGGACCGGCCGAGAGTATGGATGTTCTCACCACAGAACTGGCCACAGTCAAGGGACGTGTCTTGCAACTACCGCCATCGCTGCCGCCCGAGCGTGTTGCCGCACTGAAGCAGGTAACTGAACAGCATGCCGCACTGGACACGCGCACGCAGGAGATTTTGCAACAGCTCGATGCGCTGGCCAAGTCCCATGATCTGGCCGGGTCCCTGAGCAACATTAGTCGCCTGGAATGGTTCCTGACCCACGTCACCAGCTTGCCTGTCACAGAGAATTTCGCCTGGGTAACCGGCTGGACCAATAATATCAGCGGGAATGAACTCAGAAAGGCACTGGCGCAGGCCGGTATCCATGCCGTTATCGGCTTCCCGCCAGCCCCGGGCGATATCGCTCCGCCCATGGTGATGCGCAACCCGTGGTGGGCCCAGCCCTTCGAGCTGTTTGCGCGCATGCTGGGTACCCCGGCCGCTGATGAGGCCGATCCCAGCCGCTTGCTGGCGGTTCTGGCACCACTGCTATTTGGCTACATGTTCGGCGATATCGGCCATGGACTGGTGTTGCTGATCGCCGCGATGCTGCTGAAAAAACGCTGGCCCGTAACACGCATCCTGATCGCGAATGGCCTGGCCGCCATTGTGTTCGGTTTCATCTTTGGCAGTATCTTTGGCCGCGAGGATCTGATACCCGCACTCTGGGTGCACCCGATGGAGGATCCCTTGCCGGTACTGCTGGTGCCACTCGGCGGCGGTATCGTTATACTGCTGCTTGGATTGCTGCTCAATACAGCGGAGTTCTGGTGGCGTGGAAAGATTGTGCAATGGTTGCAAATCGAGGCGGCCGTCATAGTGCTGTACCTGTCCCTCCTCGCGAGTGTCATCAGACCTCAAAGTCTTGCGATCAGCGCCCTGGCGATGCTGTGGTACCTGGCCGGACATCTGCTGCAATCACCGCACAAGCCGCTGGCGACCCTGTCGGCAGCTGTCGGCGCTTTGCTTGAGAGCATCTTTCAGCTGCTTGTGAACACGATATCCTTTGTGCGCGTGGGTGCATTCGCGATTGCCCACGGCGGTCTTTCGCTGGCCTTTATCACTCTTGCAGAGACCACAGAGAATGTCGTTGCCAGTGTATTAATACTGTTGATTGGAAACGTGGTAGTTATAATACTCGAAGGTCTGATAGTGACCATACAGACAACCCGCTTGATCCTGTTCGAGTTCTTCATTCGCTTCCTGCAGGGCACGGGGCGAATGTTCCGTCCGCTGGCGGCACCCGCCGCCAAGACCAGCATAAGGAGAATAATGTGAAAAAACGTATTCCTGGTACAGCCGTCTGGCTGGTGGCGACATCCACCTTCAGCCTGCTGGCGACCATCCTGTTCTGGTGGTCACCCGCCAATGCCATCGAAGCGGGCACAATGGCCGGAGGTGCACCTGTCTCAGATGCCATGAACTGGGGTTTTATTGCCGCCGCACTGGCAACCGGACTGTCCTCGCTGGGCGCCGGCATTGCAGTGGCAGGTGTAGGCAGCGCAGCGATTGGTGCGATTGCTGAAAAACCGGAATTACTCGGTCGCTCACTGATAATCGTTGGGCTCGCTGAAGGTATTGCAATTTATGGTCTGATTATTTCGATCCTGATACTCAACCGGATCATGTAGTCCACAACTCGCCAGGTACATGGATCATGTCAGCACCCGTATATATTGGTGACGAAGTGAGTGCCGCCGGCTTTCGCCTTGCCGGGCTGCAAACGCACACCCCCCCGGCTGATGCCGTTTTGCAAACGGTGGAACAAGTGGCCCGGGAAGCACCACTGCTACTGATCAGCGCGCAATGCGCTCAACAAATTCCGGCTGAGCGACTGGACCGGCTGTTGGCCGGCATCAATCCCCAGGTCGTCATTGTCCCCGATGTTCACAGCCATACTGTTATGCCCGACCTGGTGTCGCGCATCCGCAGACAACTCGGAGTGCTGGAATGAATATGCCCGGATCTGTGGTCGATGCACAGCTGCAGCACCTGCTTGAAGTCGTAGCGCGCGACCGTGATAAACGTTGTCATGCTGTGATTGAAGAGGCAACAGAACTGGCACGACAGGTCGTCAAGCAGGCGCACTGCGATGCGCGTGCACAGATCCATAAAGATTTCAGTGAACTGCGCGAGCAAATCCGGCAACGCGTCACCTCGGCTGAAGCACAGCAGCAAACACGCATGCGCATGTTACGGCAAAAAGCCGATCAGGATTTTCTGGATGCAGCATGGCTGCCATTACAGCAAGCACTGCAGCGCCACTGGCAGCAGACCGAACACAGGAAACAGTGGGTCATGCAGCTGATTGAAAAGGCCGCCGCAACACTAATCGACCCGCACTGGTTGATCGAGCATCCGCGGGACTGGCCGGTACCTGAATGTAACGCCCTGAAGGACAAACTGCGCAGTGACTTCGAATGTACCCCGAGCTTTGAACCACATCGCGAAATCACCGCGGGTCTGCGGATTTGCACGGCCGGTGCCTGTGTGGACGGCAGTATTGAAGGCCTGTTGCAGCGGCGCACCCATATCGAGGCACTGTTACTGGCTGAAATCAGAAAACAGCATAGTGCCCCGGACTGAACAGCAAGACTGACCGACCAATGTCATCATAGACAATCATCCTCATGACTCATGCCACCATAACCTGGATCAGCGAAGCCGTGCTGCGAGCCAGTACTAATCGCCCCTTCCGCGTCAATGAGACCGCCCTGGTTGGCCATCAACGCCTGCTCGGCGAGGTGATCCGCATCAACGGTGACGAGGTTGTCATTCAGGTCTACGAAGACACCACTGGTTTACGCCCGGGTGACCCGGTTACAGGTACAGGTTCGGAGCTCTCGGTAAAACTCGGGCCCTCGCTGCTGGGTAATATTTTCGATGGTCTGTTACGGCCGCTCGCCAGCCAGGGACGCTTTACCGAAACCGGTGCTGTACAAACACGGAATGAACAGCGCTACTCCTTCAAACCATCGGTCAGCACAGGCCAGCATCTGACCGCCGGAAGCATCTTCGGGAGTATCCACCGCACTGATGCACGATCTCAGCGCTGTATTGTACCCCCGGGCTGCGAGGGTGAAGTCGTGTCTGTCGTGGCCACCGGTGACTACAACGAGGATCACCCCCTGCTTCTCATACGCTGTGATACAGACGAGGAGCGCGAGATCGCAATGGCTCACCGCTGGCCGGTGCGATACCCTCGTCCGGTCGCGGCACATCTGCCCATGGAAGGTCCGTTATTCACGGGCCAGCGTGTACTGGACAGCCTGTTCCCGCTGGCCTGCGGTGGCCGTGCAGCCATGCCGGGTGGCTTTGGCACCGGCAAGACCGTGTTGCAGGAAACCCTGGCAAAGTGGTGCGATGCCGATGTCATCATCTATGTCGGCTGTGGTGAGCGCGGCAACGAAATGGCCGGGGTGTTACATGAATTCCCCCAGCTCGAGGACCCGCACACCGGTCGCCCGCTGATGGAACGCACCGTGATTATCGCCAACACCTCGAATATGCCGGTGGCTGCCCGCGAGGCAAGTATCTATACCGCAGTAACCGTGGGTGAGTATTTCCGCGACCAGGGTATGCGGGTCGCACTCATGGCCGATTCCACCAGCCGCTGGGCAGAAGCGCTCCGCGAGGTATCCGGACGATTGGGGGAACTGCCCAGCGAAGCTGGATATCCGGCCTACCTGAGCAGTCGACAGGCAGATTTCTATGAACGCGCAGCGCATGTACGCACCCTGAACGGGGACGTCGGCTCGCTTAGCATTATCGGTGCAGTCAGTCCGCCTTCTGCTGATTTCTCGGAGCCGGTCACGACCCACACCAAACGCTATGTACGTTGCTTCTGGGCACTGGATGCCAGCCGTGCGCAGGCACGTTTTTATCCCGCAATACATCCGCTACAGTCCTATTCACAAGACACCGAATTCCTCAGCGAGTTCTGGAGCGAACAGGGCAATCCGCAGTGGGCAACGATGCGCCAGCGATTCCTCGCATTGCTCGAGGAACAGTCACACCTCGAGCGCATGGCGCGCATTGTTGGCAAGGATGCACTGCCCCCGCGACAGCAGCTGATACTGTTGTGTGCAGAGTTGATCAATGAGGCCTTCCTGAGGCAATCGGCCTTCTCTCCCGTCGACCGGTACTGTTCGGCTGCACGCCAGACGGCGATGATGCAAACCCTGGTCCGTTTTTTCGACCTTGCCGAGGCCGCTGTCGCGCAGCGGGTAAGTGTCGAGTCGATGCGCGCGCTGCCCGTTATGCGTCAATTGCTCAGGATGGGTGAGAACATCGGTGAACATCAGCTGGAGGAATTCGAAGTGCTTGGAAGCAACCTGGAAGCCGCGTTTACAGAACTGACCGGGAGAAGCCCGACCGATGCGACCTGAAATCTATGCACTGGGTGCGGCAAAACGCATAGAGGGCCCGCTGCTGTTCCTCAAACGAACCGTCAAGGCAGGACTGAATGAAGCCGTTGAAATCGACGACGGTCAGGGACAGACCCGGCTGGGCTATATCGCAGCCCTGGACGAGGACACCATTACCATCGAGGTCATGGAATCGACACGCGGCCTGGCACTGGCAGATGCACGTGTACGCTTTCACGGCGAGCCACTGCATTTCGCTGTCGGTCCCGACATACTGGGACGGGTGTTTAACGGCACGGGACGGGTCATCGATGGTGGCCCGGTAATATCGGCCACCCGGCATTTTCGCATTGATGGTCTTCCCATCAACCCGGCGGCACGCACCATGCCAACGGACTTCATCGAGACCGGCATAGCGACCATCGACCTCATGAACAGCCTGGTGCGTGGCCAGAAATTGCCGCTCTTCTCCGGTTCAGGACTGCCGCATGACCGTCTGGCGATCCAGATCGCCCGGCAGGCGCGCCTGCGTGACAGCGCCGCAGGCGAGTTCGCAATCGTATTCGCGGCCATTGGCGTACCCTATGATACCGCTGAGCGCTTCCGCAGTGCCATGGAGGACAGCGGCGCACTGGAGCATACCGTATTGTTTCTCAACCTTGCTTCTGATTCGAGTACCCAGCGCCTGCTCTGTCCGCGCTATGCCCTGACCGCTGCCGAGTACCTGGCCTACGAGGAAGGCAAGCATGTGCTGGTGGTGATGACGGACATGACGAATTACTGCGAGGCACTGCGCGAGGTGTCAAGCAGTCATGGCGTAGTTCCCAGCCGCAAGGGCTTCCCCGGCTATATGTATTCTGACCTGGCAACCCTGTACGAACGGGCTGGCAGCATCAAGGGTATTGAGGGTTCACTGACACAGCTACCGATCCTGACGATGCCCTCGGATGACATTACCCACCCAATTCCCGATCTCACCGGTTACATCACCGAAGGCCAGATTGTCATCGACCGGGAACTCGACCGGGCCGGTATCTACCCGCCCGTCAGCGTACTGCCCTCCCTGTCCCGCCTGATGAAAGACGGTACCGGCGCTGGTATGACCCATCCCGATCACCCTGCCCTCGCCAATCAATTGTATGCTTCATACGCACGGGCAGTACATGTTCGCGTCCTGGCAAGCGTTGTCGGACGCGAAGGCCTCTCCGATATCGACCAGCAGTTCCTGGATTTCGGCACTCGCTTCGAGCAAGACCTCGTGCATCAGCATGCTGCCAGAACCCTCGAGCAAAGCATGGAGATCGGCTGGCAACTGCTGCGCAAACTACCGCGGAGCGAGTTGCACCGTCTCAATGACGAACAGATCGCACAACATGTCGAATCAGCGGAAACAGCATGACCGGCCAGGATCACGCGCCGACCCACGCGGCCATCCTGGCCCTGAAGGAGGAGCGCACGGTTGTCAGTGAGGCCTATGATTTTCTCGATGAGAAGCGTCTGCTGCTGGCGGCGGAGTTGCTGCGCCAGCTGCAACGCTATGAACGCCTGCGTGTAGAACTGACCGCACTGACTGCAACCGCAGCAGACCAGCTTCGCAGCGCTGTAAAACGACACGGACTGCAGGGCATCTCGGTATACCCGAGCCAACGGCTTGACGATTTCCGTCTCGAGACCAGTGAACGCAACTTCATGGGGGTGACCCTGGCCGGGAACCGATTCGAAATGCCTTCAAGCGAACCTGGCAGGATGGTGGTTGCATGCAATCCGTCACGTGAGGCCGAGGCATGCCGACTGGCCTTTGAACAAATCCTCCTGCAGAGCGTCACACTCGCCGAAGTTTCCGGCAATCTCTATCGACTGTTGCTCGAATACCGCTTGACCGAACGCCGCACGCGCGCGCTGGAAAACGTCATCCTGCCAGAACTCGAGCACGCGCTCGCCACAATGAACACACAACTGGAAGAAATGGACCTCGAGGACGTGATTCGCGCCCACCGCTATGGCGCTCAATCAGAGACTCGTTGATACGCGCTTGCCAATCATTTCGGTCATTGTCTGGTTGATGCGTGTCTGGTCCTCGTCCACCAGCAGTTTCATGCCGTCCAGTGACAGGACATCCATCATCCCGCCACCGAATGCACGCATCTCCTCCAGGTCAACAGTGGAGATTATGTCCTGTGCTTCCCGAAAACTCATATCACACTCAATCAAGCCGCAAATGGGCCACCACCCCATTTTCTAAACATTCCACAATGGCATGCGCCTACTTTCTTACAGGGATTAATTGCAGTAATACGAATGGCGCCACACAGGCAACTTCCGGTTTGCTTTGTAGCTACTGACATATTGCTCTCCTGGTTTTTGCATCTGTATGGAAAAAATAAAAATGGTGCCGGTGCACATTTATTCCTTGAAAACCCAGGGCAGGTTCGTCGAATAGTCAGTTTGGCTCTGAAATGACTATCTTGGTTTTACTATTTGTCGAACGTACCCTGGTAGTCATTCTTCACCAGGCATCACATTGCTTTCATAACCTCCCATGGAGATCACAACAATCCCCAATCTCTGTTCAGTCTCAACTCTTCGATGTGCCTCGGCAGCTTGATCAATCGAATAAATTTTATCGACGATTGGTTTAATTTTACCCGCCTCAATCATTTCCTTGAGTTCGACCAATTCTTGCTCTTTTTCGCCGGCAAAACCAAAAATAGCCGTCTTGTCCGTAAAACTGCACGTCAGGACGGATCGTAGCATGTCAGATATACGCGGGTTTCCCATCAGATATCGCCCTTTGGGGGCAAGCGATTTGACACATGCGGAATAGGAATTTCGTGCAACCATGTCAAAGATAACGTCATAAGTCTGGCCGCTTTTTGTGAAGTCTTCCTTGGTGTAATCGAAGAAATGATCAGCACCGACTCGCCGGAGCATCTGCTCTTTGATGGTGCTGTCAACGGCCGTCACCTCGCCCCCCATTGCCTTGGCAAGTTGCACCGCAAAGGTGCCAATGCTCCCCCCTGCGCCATTGACCAAAACTTTTTCCCCGTTTCTAATATTCGCCCTTCTCATAAAGTGGAGTGCATTCAGCCCGCCCAGGGGTACGGCTGCCGCCTCTTCAAAGCTAATATTGTGAGGCTTCGGAACAATCGTGTAACTGGCGGGTAAGCACACATACTCGCCATAGGCGCCCATGCGCAGTTTGGTCGTGCCGAAAACCTGGTCTCCTTTCCTGAACTTTGAAACGTCTTTGCCGACGGCTTCGATTTCTCCCGCAAAATAGCCTCCCAATACGGGATTCCTTGGCCTTGTGAGACCCATCGCCATTCGCAACGGCAGCCAGAACCATTTCACCGCGAATTTGAAACTGCGCAGTTCACAGTCAGCCTTGGTTGCTTCAGCCGCATGAATCTTTATAAGAAGCTCATCGTCCCCAAGTTTGGGTTTTTCTATTTCTTTGACCTGAAGAACGTCGGGTGAACCGTATTTTGTGTAAACAATTGCTCTCATGAGATTCATCTGGCTGCTGTGCTTGAAGGCATTACCAATTCATTCATCACGAATTTATGAAATGGCGTCAGTGCATGTTCTTTACATATACTAGCAGTAATGACCGAGGAAACCAGATTGACCTCACCCCTGAAAAAGTTCAAGAATATCGAGTAGTATGAATTTTTGGGAAGGACAGGTTACGTTATACAAGGAGGTTACCAACCAGGGGAGTTGTGATGGCCGAAAAGCCGAGTTACGAGGAACTGGAGAAACGGGTCCAGGAGTTGGAAGCTGCCAAAGCGCAACAGTTTACCCAAAAAAAGGTGCTGGAGATGCTTTTCAACCTCTCACTGGATATGCTTTGTGTGGCTGATTTAGGCGGGCATTTCCGGGTTGTTAATTCAGCCTTCGAAAATACCCTGGGGCATACCAGGCTGCTATTGCTCGGAACACCGTTTATGGAGTTTGTTCACCCTGATGACAAAGTGGCAACCCAGGAAGCGGTGGCGCAGTTGGCGACCGGTGAGCCTGTCACCTACTTCGAGAATCGCTATCGCTGCAAGGACGGTTCTTACAAATGGCTCGCCTGGACTTCTGTGCCAGCGACCGACGAGGGGTTTCTGTATGCCGTCGCACGCGACATCACCAGTCAAAAAGCGGTCCAGCATGAGCTGGCAACCCAGCGTGACCTGCTTGAGAACGTCTTGTCCAATGTGCCCGCCTCAATATTCTGGAAGGACAGAGACTCGGTATATCTCGGTGTGAATAACCGCTTTGTCCTCGATGCAGGTCTTCAGGGGCCGCAGGAAGTCGTCGGTAAAACCGACTATGACCTGGCTTGGACTAAGGAACAGGCAGATTTCTACAGGGAATGCGACCGCAAGGTGATGTACAACGGCGAACCAATGCTGAATATAGAGGAATCGCTGCAAAAGGCTGATGGCACGGAAATACAGATTCTCACCAACAAGGTGCCGCTTCTGGATGCGTCGGGACAGGTGAGGGGCATGCTCGGTACTTATATGGATATTACCAAGCACAAGCTGGCGAAAACCACCTTGAAGAAAAGTGAGGCCCGACTACAAACCTTGTTTGACTCCGCAGCCGAATTTATTTTTGTCATCGATCCTGAAGGCACGATTATTAAGGCCAACCGCCGTGCCTACGAACAGTCGGGTTATAATGCAGATGAAGTCATCGGGAAAAATATCAAGGCATTCTTTTCTGAGGAGTCACAGAATATTTATGACTGTAATTTTCCAGCACTTCGGCAACGAGGTTACAACCGGGCGGAGATCGAGTTCGCATGCAAGGATGGGGGCGTTATCCAGATGGAATGTTCAGCCACTGCCGTACCTGATGAAAAAGGTGATTTCACCACATTCTTAATCGTTCAGCGTGACATAACCGAGCGTAAAAATGCTGCAATCGCCCTGGCCAACAGCGAACAACGATTTCGCGCCATTTTCAATTCCTCTTACCAGCTCATCGGCCTTCTTGACCCCGACGGGATTTTACTCGAAGCGAATCAAACAGCGCTGAATTTAGGCGGACTCAAGCAAGAGGATGTTGTCGGACGCGCGTTCTGGGACACGTATTGGTGGCGTTACTCGACTGAAGTCCAGGACCGACTCAAAGCTGCGATCAGGGATGCCTCGCAAGGAAATCCAGTCAGTTATGAAGAGGATGTACTCGATGGCGGGGGCACAATCAGGACAATTGAGTTTACGCTCAAGCCCGTCGTGACCCAGCAAGGCGAGACGGTGCTCATCATCACGGAAGGAAGGGATATCACCGATAAAAAGCGTGCCGAGGAAGAAGCGCGGCGTCACAACCAGGAAATAGCACACGTCACCAGGCTAAGCATTGCGGGAGAAATGGCCTCGGGTATGGCGCATGAATTAAATCAGCCGTTGACTGCATTAGTCAGTTATTGTGGGGCTGCAAAATTGCTGGTGAACTCAATGTCATCGCCGCCACAACAGCTTGGCGAGATACTGGAACTGGCCAAGGATCAAGCATACCGTGCCGGCGACATCATCCGGCATCTTCGTGAATTTGTCAGTAAGGGGGGCAGCGATGAGGAACTCCTGAACCTTGATCAAGTCATACGGGGTATCATAATTTTTCTTAAACATGATGTGCAGGAGTGTGGTGTAAATATCGAGTTTTATCCGGGTTGCCAGACCTGCAAGGTTAAGGCGGACAAGATTCAGATTGAGCAAGTATTGATCAATCTGGTGCGGAACAGCCTAGAGGCTATCAGTAATGCTGAAAAAACCGAGGGTCAGATTGTCATGAAATCCCGTATGTTACAGAATGACTCTGTTGAAGTGACCGTGACTGATAATGGCCCCGGGATCGATGCAACGATGGTCGATATAGTCTTTGATCCATTCAAGACAAGTAAGGAAACAGGGATGGGTATTGGACTTTCCCTCAGTCGCACGATTATCGAGGTTCATGGTGGCAAACTATGGGTGGACAAAACTTATCAGAACGGTGCGTTATTCACCTTCGTACTTCCTGCTAGCAAGTGAGCACATGAATCGGTAACAGGCTGATTTCTTATACCTAGCGATGCATGTCTAGACATGGACCGAAAGTGCCACTCAGAATGCACGATGTGAACGTCCAGTTTCCGCTGGTTTCCAGCCTTTCAGGGATTTATAGATCGAAGGGCAACAAAGGGGCCAGAACCGAGACCAAGGGACTCATTCTATAATAAGCATCTCTAAAATACAGGAACCGACCCGAAGCGCAAGGAGAGTCGATCATGCAGCCGCGAGATTGTGCTCGCGACAGCCTTTTCTGCGTGGATACTCTCGAGATGCGTGGGTTATGATGCTTTCTGTACTCGTTTCGATTAGAGTCTGGCAATTTTTTAATTAAACCATCGAAATATTCTATGCACTACTCCATCAGTGAAACGTCACTTCAAACCCGCAAGAAAAACATTTTCTTGGGCACACTGTTCGCTCTGGTATTAGCTGCCGTTATTACCGCCGGACACTTTCAATACCCGGAAACCTACAATAATATGGTTTTTTGGTCCGTTATTATCGTGGTGATCGTTGGCAATCTTGTAAATTACTACCGTTATCGCCGTTACCTGCGTCTAGTCGAAGATCATCGGATTGAAATTGGCGACGATGAAGTTTCATTTTTTACAGGAACCGATAAATCCGTGCTGGACACTAAAGAAATTGTTGCACTGACTTTTTATCGCAGGAAAGGACAGGTTGAGCACATTCAACTGAAATTGAGGAACGGTCGGGGTATACGCCTGGAGGGGTATACCGATTTGGAGCAGTTGGGTGGTGCTATCGCAGACCGGATACCCAAAGAACTGGTGGTTGGCAGGAAGCCCTGAATATTGCTCGTTTGTCGCCGTTTTTTGTTTGTGCTGTAGGGATAAGCAGTCGGCGTGCTGTGACGGGAGAAGTCGTGCCGGTCCGAGCTACTAGAGTCCACCACTCGATCTTGCTGTAAGTCGTCTGTAGGTGTTACCAGCTTACTCTTCACGGGCTGTTGCATAAAACCAAGGAGAGAGGTTTATGAAGTCACTTCTATTGGGCGCAGTGTGCACCAGCATTTTTGTATTCCTGTCGACGTAAGTAGCTGTATGTCTTTAACGTACTGTAAGCGGATGAGGGTCGGCAATCATCGATCCCTTGCAGCCCTTCACCCAAAGTGCAGGAACGGCAGAAAACTCATGCGAAGCGAACGTTCACATTATGCCATCTCACTGGCATTACAGGTTGTTGCACAAACTCAATCGCGTTCGGCGAGCACCGGCGGCAGAGCCACCTTGGCAATGCGTTTTGCCAGGGTGTAGATGCGCCGCATCTGATCAACGAACGCCATCTCCAGCCGCAACAGGTTGATGTAATCCGGGTCTTCTGCGCCAAGGCGCGTCGCCTTCCTTGCCAACAAGTGCTCCGACTGATCCCGAATCGTGTCCTTCAGCATGAGTACAGAGCTGGCTGCTCGCTGGTCGTTATCACGCACCGCCTGTATTGCGAGCTCCACCGACCGGGTCACGGTCGTGTAGACGGCATCAAGCATTTCCCGGGTTTCATCACCTGACGCGGATTTCACATCGGCCGCCTTGCGGGCCAGGGCGACGAGATCGGTTTCGATAACGTCTGCCAGGCTCTCTATATTGTCCGTCGCCGTCATCAATCCCTGAAATTCAAGACTTTCCTGTTCTGCCAGTTGCCCCATGCGTACCTTCCCCAGGTAATGGAGAATTTCAGCCTCCAGAATATCAACCTCATCGTCGCGACGTGCGATATCCTCGATGTGCTTCATGTCCCGGCTCTTTAGGGCCGGCCCGACATCCTGCAGCATGCCAAGTGTAATCGCCCCAATCCGACCCAGTTCCAGTCGCACCTGCTGTAGCGCGACGGACGGTACTGCCAGCGCAGCAGCATCCAGAAACTCGGGTTCCACAATAACGCCTGCCTCAAGGGGCCGCTCGGGAACCAGGCGTTCTGCCAGCCGCGCAAACCAGCCGGTGAAGCCAATAAACAACAGGGTGTTGATGACGTTGAACAGCGTATTGGCATTGGCAATCTGGCGTGGCACCTCCTCTGCTGCCCTGGCCGTTCCGTCCAGGATTGAGCTGGATGGGGATATCCATACTGCTACGTCTACCAGCAGCCATATAAAAGGAAGCCATATCAGTGTGCCTATCACATTGAAAGCAACATGTACGACAGAAGCACGCACGGCCTCCGTCGTTTTGCTGCTGAGGATTCCCATGAATGCTGTTGTCACGGCCGTGCCGATGTTGGCCCCAAGTGCCAGGGCGATACCTGCCGGTAGTGCCAGCAAGCCTTCACTTGCCATCGCGATAGCGATGCCGACCGTAGCAGCGGATGATTGCACGATGGCAGTAAACACTGCTCCGGCGATAATACCCGCCAAAGGGTTTTCCAGGCTTTTTAGAATTTCCAGGAAGGGTTCGAAGCTGCGCAGGGGTGTCATTGCATCACTCATCAGACCCATGCCGTAGAACACCAGGCCGATCCCCATGATCATCTTGCCATAGTACTTCACCTTCTCCTGTTTGGCGCTGAATAGCATGAAAAAACCCAGTGCGACCGGGCCGAGGGAATAGGCCGACAGGTTGAAAGCCAGCAACTGGGCCGTCACCGTGCTGCCGATATTGGCACCCATGATTACACCGACAGACTGGGTCAGGGTCATCAGGCCGCCGCTGATGAAACCGACAACCAGCAAGGTGGTGACCGTCGAAGAATTGAGAACACCGGTAACGAAGGCCCCGGTCAACGCGCCCTTGAAGCGGTTGGTGGTGAGCTTCGCCAGCACCGTTTTCATTGTCTGGCCGGCGGCATTTATCATTCCCTCAGACAGCAGTTGTAGTCCGCTGAGAAAGAGAGCCAGCCCGCCGAACAGGCCAAGGCTCAACTGCAGCCAGTCCGGGGATTCCGCTGTGACACCTTGTTCCACCGCGAAGGCGTAAAAAGCAGCCGACAGTAAGGCGACAGCGAGCCCCGTCCGTATAAGTTGGGAACGGATAAAAAAAGCGGGCTCGTATCCAGGTTGTGGTGATCTCATCGGTATGCTCTCATTAATTAAAGCAATGGGGACAGACAGAAATTTAGTCTGTGATAGGTACTGCTGGAGCAAACAATAACGTTACTCCAATAACGTAACAAGAGAATTCTCTGATCTGTGCTTCCCGAAAACTCATATCACACTCAATCAAGCCGCCAACCGTTCATAATGATGATGTAGGCCACCGACTTCTGGAAATTGTACTACCTTTCCAGGCGCTGGCGGCTGCACCGATCGCGATTCAGGACTATCCATCCCCAGCGACAGATGCGTTCGCCAGTGATGATAATAATCAAAATAGCTGGTCAAGATTCGTTTCAGATGACGCTAGTTCAATACGACAACATGGTCCAGGCAATCTCGCCGGATGCTGCCAATCACACGTTCCACAAAGGCATTCTGCCATGGGCTTCGCGGGGCAGTGAGCATCTCTACGATGCCCATGCTTTTGACACG
>Ga0316187_10001930_pt1 | contig 18123 bp, 15 predicted proteins | sample CroRivburrow1_MG_FD_204927 | JGI IMG/M metagenome (GOLD analysis project Ga0316187, IMG submission 204927) | Coastal sediment microbial communities from Maine, United States - Cross River worm burrow 1 | ecosystem: Environmental > Aquatic > Marine > Coastal > Sediment | place: USA: Maine...
AAAACATCTGCGTTGCGCTCGGCTCACATCGAGTGCCAAAACTGGGCAAATAATGAGTCTCTACTATCTGCAAAAATTCCTATATGAGCTGAATCGCGATGAGGCCATACAGGAGAAATGCCGGGAAGATCTCGCGAGCCAGCTCAAGGGCTATGAACTCAATGAGGAAGAGCTGGGTGCATTGATGGATGGCGACATCGGTCTGCTTTACGTACTCGGCGTAAACGGTCAGATTCTTATGCATTACGCCGCGTTTCTCGGCGTTGAGTGGTTTGATTATCTGGAGATGATGCGCCAGGGCATCGAGAAGTACGGGCCTGTGCGCGCGGGCGTCTACACGATGACTGGTGGTGGAGACGCCTTCACTGAAGAGGATACGCACCAATGAGTCTTGTCTACTCCGGTGTATTGAGTCACGCACCCGGTATTACCGGTCGCGCCGACCTTGTGAAAAATATCGATAAACGCGATGAGTTTTACGCTGCACTGGATCGGCAGCGCCAGGAAATTGAGGCATCTGGCGCAGAGGCGCTGATTGTCATGGCGGCGGAGCATTTCGCAAATTTCTTTATGAATAATATGCCGGCATTTTGCGTCGGCATCGGCGAAAAATACTCCGGGCCGATTGAAGATCCCGAGTGGCTCAAGATTCAGAGAGCAGACGTCCCAGGTGCGCCCGATCTCGGCAAGCGACTGACTCGCGAGATCATGCAGACGGTTGATACGGCCTATGCCGAAGAATGGAAATTCGATCACGGCATCATGGTGCCGCTGCACTTTCTGACGCCAAACTACGACCTGCCGATTATCCCGGTGAACATAAATTGCCAGGGCCCACCCCTGACGCCCTTGCATCGAGCATGGGCATTCGGTGAGGCGGTGCGGCGTGCCTGCGACTCAGTCCCCGAGAAAGTGGCGCTCGTTGGTACAGGCGGCATCTCCCATTGGCCGGCCACGCCGGATTCGGGAAAGATCAATGAAGCCTGGGATCGAGAGTTTCTTGACCGCTTGTTGCGTCAGGACAAGGAAGCGTTGCTTTCCTACACCGACGAAGAAACCTACCGGGATGGCGGGCAGGGCGGCTTCGAGATTCGCACCTACATCGCGGCGGCAGCGGCGGCGCGTGGCGTGGGGGCTCTGCAATTTTACACGCCAGACCTACCGATTTTTGCTGTTGGTTGTACTGTCGCGCGCTTCGACATTGTCTGACGAATGATCCGCACATCGATTGTTTTTCTCTTCTTGGCGCTACTGTGCGTACTGCTTCTGCAGCGCCCGGCATCCGCGCATGGTGGTGTGGTCGAAGAAGAGGACCTGTGTGTCATCAAGGTCAACTACCTGCGTGGACACTTCAAAATTTACCAGCCAGAGACTGACGGGCATAAGGAATATTGTGAGGATTTGCCAAATGCGACCGAAACCGTGTTCGTCATGGAGTACTTGCACGATAGCCTCGGCAAGGCAGAAGTCGACTTCCGCATCATTAAGGACGTCACCGGCAAGGGTCGCTTTGCTCGTTGGGAGGATGTCGCCGAGATCGATGACATTGATAGCGTTACCGTCTTTTATCGAGAGCCAGTGGTCGATCCGGATCTTCTCACGGTTATTCACGATTTTTCTGAGGAAGGGGATTACATTGGCGTTGTTACAGCCAATGTTGATGGCGAAGATAAAATTTACAGGGCAGTATTTCCTTTTGAGGTCGGTTTCACCGGCTATGGTTACTGGCCGTTCTTCATTGTCGTCTTGCTTATTATTCAAGTTCAGTACTTCGTCATGAGCGGTCGGTTCAGGCGTTGGAAGGCGAGGCGCGTTGGCGCCGCCGCGACACTCTGTCTTTTGGTGCTGGCCGTGCCGGATGCGCATGCCGATGACTGGGTTTCGACGCGCGGCGTCTATACCGTTAGCTATGAAAGCTCGTTGCGGCCAATCGAAATCAATCAAATGCATGCGTGGACGCTGCATATAAGCAGCGACGGCAAACCCGTTTTGAATGCAAAACTTTCTGTAGATGGCGGCATGCCGCTGCACAACCACGGTTTGCCGACGCGCCCACGCATCACGGAAGAACTGGGCGAGGGCAACTACCGGCTCGACGGAATGCGCTTTCACATGCAAGGTGACTGGGAAATTTCAATCGAGATCGCAGCGAATGGCAGCACCGACACCGTGGTCATAAAACTGAGCTTATGAGTTCGCGGACGGGCAAAGCGGTAGCGTGGATGGCGGCGGTGTTGATCATTGCCACGTTAATACTGCGGCTGGGGTCCTGGCCGGCCGGGCCGGTAACGTGGACGGACGCCGAGGTCGGGACATTGCGTTCGCTTTCCATCAGCAACTTGCCGGCGCTGCCCGAAGACCCCACGAATGCAGTTGCTGATAACCCGCTGGCAGCGGAGTTCGGTCACCAGCTGTTCTTCGACGCGCAACTGAACGGTATGGGCGCAATTTCCTGTTCGACCTGTCATCAACCGATACGGGGTTTTACGGACGGGCTTGAGAAAGGTCAGGGACTCGGTAGGTCGAAACGCAACACACCGAGTATTGTCGGTGTTGCCTACAGCCCGTGGTTTTACTGGGATGGACGTCGTGACAGTCTTTGGGCGCAGGCATTGTCGCCGCTCGAAGATCCCGCAGAACATGGTGGCGATCGCCTCCAATATGCCGTTTACATCCAGTCAAACCCTGACTATCGGCAATATTACGAATCTCTATTCGGTAGCTTTCCGGATTTGTCGGATGCGCATAACGTGGACACCATTTTTGCCAATATTGGCAAAGCAATTGCAGCTTATGAGCGCTTGCTGCTCCCGGGCATATCGCGTTTCGACGGCTTTGTCGACGCTGTGGTTGCCGATGACGTACCTGCGCAACAGTCGATTTTTAGCGATGACGAAATACGTGGCCTCAAGTTGTTCATCGGCAAGGCGAACTGCACGCAATGTCATAACGGCCCACTGTTTACGAACAACGAATTCCATAACACTGCGGTGATCTCGTACCCGGGCGAAGTGCCGGACAAAGGCCGTATTGCCGGCGTTCGCGATGTGCAGGCGCATGAGTTCAATTGCCGTAGCGCGTTTAACGATGGCGCTGCGAAAGAATGCCTGGAGCTTGAATTCGCACGTTCAGGATACGAGTTGATGGGCGCGTTCCGTACACCGTCGCTACGAAATCTCGAGAATACCGCTCCGTTCATGCACAAGGGGCAAATCAAGACGCTCGCCGAGGTGCTGCAGCACTATAACGAAGCGCCGCTGGCGATGATCGGGCACAACGAGGCGAAACCGCTGGGCCTTGGTAGCCGTGAGTTACGGCAGCTTGAAGCGTTTCTCAGAACCCTCGACGCACCGCTGGCAACGGCTGAACAGTGGTTACGCCCGCCGCCGGCCAAGCTTGCCAATCAGAGTGGTGCCCAGTAACAACACGATCATTGGCGAGGTTACGCTACCTCATTAACGATCATGTTATCCGCGCGGCGACGAAACCGGCACCGCGCAATTTTGGCAGGTCGCTGCCGCTCTCCAGCAAAGTCGCATTGCGTTGCCCTTTATGTCTGCCGTATAGCCTATCTATCGCCGCTACATTTGGCAGGCTGAGTAAATTGCAGCCTCTCCTGCAAGAATTCACGAAGCGTCGGAAGTGTTCTGCGATCAATGACATTCAGTGCCGGCAAGTCAGCAAGCTTGCGCACCAATGCGACCGCGGCCGATGTGTTGGCCGCTGGACCTGTAACCAGGTCCGGCCTCATGCCAAACGCCTTCTCTACGCCAACGACGGCATAGGGATCAGAGGCCGCAAGGATTACGCAGCAGATGTTTTCGCCAAGCTCTTCCATCGCGGCCGCGACATTGTAGGGCTCGAGAGGCGACGCGCCTGTTTCGGCAACCAGGAAGTCCGGGCGCAGCTTGCTGATGTGGCTGAGAAGGGGTCGTAAGGCGGCCCGGAATTCGGTTTCTGGAACGACCGTAGATGGTAGGCCTGCATCTACAAAATCAAAGATTTGTGTCGCGCCGGCGCGTTTGAAACTGGCGACGTCGCGATAGCGTCCCGCGCCGGTGAGTTTCGCCGCTACGATATTCAGGCCCTCATTCGAAAGGACCTCGCAGATGCGTCGTCCAGTGACTGTTTTTCCCGCCGACATCGACGTGCCAACGATAAGAATCGTCGGCACCGCAAAGCGGGTCAATTCAGACTTGATTGCAAACTGGCTCATCACGACCTTCTGGTCGTCCCTGACAATGTGGCCGCGATACTTCACTGACAGGGGTTTCGGCAATAGTATCGAGTAGGAAGTGAATACGCCGAGCAAGGCCGCACTTGTGAGCGCATGCATCTCGCCTCTCTCGACAGCGCTATAACTGCCGACACCTTCAAGCGTCGCTTCGCGATCGCCAAGTGCACCGATTATCTGATCGCCGGCCTGTACCGGCACCATTTCGCCGCTGCAGGACTCAACCGCATAGAGCTCGGAGCGCAATCCGGTGACCTCCACGAGGACGTAATCGCCGCAGTTCCAGTTGTCCATGTTGAGCCCGCGAACATCGTAAGGGTTCACATCGAAGTCTGCGATACGGGTCAACGAGGCAAGAAACGTCTGCGTCATCCTGCCGCCTCCCGGAGTTCCATTAGGACTTGCGGTGAAAGTAGCAACATCGTCAACAGTGCGGCTCTCTCAAGAGTCTTGTCGATATAGAGGAACTCGTGGGTGGCGTGTGCCCCATGCCCAACCGGGCCGAGACCATCAAGGGTCGCCGTGAATTGGCTTGTTGTATTGCCATCCGAGCCGCCGCCAACTTTCGCGCGGCTAAGATCAAGTCCGAGTTGTCGACCCAATAATTTCGTATGGTGCCAAAGGGCCTCGTTACGCGGTGTCGATTCCATTGAAGGCCTGCCGATCGCACCTTCTATACGCAGTCTGACACCTGGGGTCTCAGGTGTAATGCCATGGATAAGCTTTTCGATGTGGTCGCCATCCGCAATGGTCGGTACGCGGACATCGACAACCGCAGAGCTATTCGCTGCTATGACGTTGGGTTGCACGCCGCCATCTACCGTGCCGACGTTTATCGTGATGCCTTTCTCAGCGTCATTCATTGCGAACAACTTTTGAATGACATGGGACAGTTCCAGAATGGCACTCGCTCCGGACTCCGGGTCGAGACCGGCGTGCGCTGCTTTACCGTAGACGGTGATCGTAAAGCGCCCAATACCTTTACGCTCGGTCTTGATGCTGCCTTCCTCGCCAAGTGCTGGTTCGAGTACCAGCGCACGACTTACCGTTTTTGCCAGCATGCGGATGAAGCGTGTTGACGTTCGGCTACCGATTTCTTCATCTGCGTTGACGAATACCAGCGGCAAGAGTTCGGGATTGAGGTCGAGCTCGCGCAGTGTCTTGAGCGCGATGATCAGTTGTGCCAGGCCGCCTTTCATGTCGAATACACCGGGTCCGCGAATGACGTTGCCATCAACGACAAACGGTCGATCACTGATCGTGCCAACGGGCCAGACCGTATCGTAGTGGCCGACCACGAGCTGCGTTGCTGTACCTCGCGGGCGTATGGCGGGGCGTGCATAAACATGTCGAGGACCACCTGGCAGTCCTACCTCTCTTACGAAGTAGCCAAGTTCGATCAGGGCCGACATGAAGACATGTCGCGTGCACTCATGTACGGCAGGCTCCGCCGATGGTGATTCGGCGGTCACCAGGTCTCGAAGCAGGCTGATCAGTAAGTCGCGTTGGTTGAGTACGTGATTGAGAATATTGTTACTGAGCCTGCTGCTCATCTTGCTTCACTTTTTCATATCGGCCGGAAATGGAAAGGCATTGGACTGCTCGATTGCCGCAAATCGCCCTGGCGAAAGGTAGGCAAACAGCGGTGAGTTGTGGACGACTTCCTGATCGTCGAACTCATTCGAGCGCAGGAACCCGGGCTCGGCATAGGCGGCCACAATCTTCCCCGTGATCAGGCAATTTGGTCCGAAGCCGTCAACCGTCTTGAAGTGGCGGCACTCGAAGTACAAATAAGCCTCCTCGACTAAGACGCCATCGATCTGTTGCGCCGGAAACGTCGTATAGAAGTCGAGCACGGGCTTGTGCCCATCCTGCCTGGGCGAAGCTGCCAGCCCGGACAACAATACCTGCGAAGGCTTGGGATAACTGACTGTGAATTCACCGCTTCTCTGAATATTGCTGCATGTCGAGTGGCTTGGCGAACATACAAAACCGAAGTAGTTTTCCCAACCCATTGGAGTGACCATATGCTTGGGGGCGAGGTCGGGAGATCCATCTGCATCAGTGGTGCCGATCAGTACGAGTGGCGCAACGGTGAAAAATCTATCCCATACCGGCTGGTCAGTCCCAATATCGACAAGTCGGTTATTGATCGTGTACTCAGGCACGGCAACAACTCCCGATTGCAGGTCTGATTCCACGCTACGCTGTCCCTCGCGGGCTGAGAATAAGTAGTTGCCGCGCCAGATTTGAAACCGCAGGAATATCGATATTTCGGCATACCGGGATTTCGTTGACCATATCAGCCTGTGATATCGTCCCGCGTCATGAACGAATTTCGGATATCTAAGGGTTGGTAATATGCTTGATGAAACCAAAACACTGGACGAACTGATTGCTAGCCATAAGCCCGGGCATGCACTCGATCAGCCGTTTTACACCGATCCGGAGATCTACGACCTTGAAATCGAAAGGGTCGTCACGCAGAACTGGATTTTGGTTGGCCACCAGTCGGAACTCCCTGAACCTGGCGACTTCAAAGTGTTCAACGTGGCGAACGAGTCGGCGATTATCGTTCGCGGGAGTGATGGTGAACTAAAAGCTTTTGCCAATGTTTGTCGACATCGCGGGTCACTGGTCTGCCTGGTGTCCGAGGGCAAAACCAACAAGTTCAGCTGCCCGTATCACGGCTGGACGTACGACATCGATGGCAATCTGATTGCAGCGCGAAGCATGATCGGTGATTTCGACAAGTCCGATTACAGTCTCAACAAGGTATCGCTCGAGGTCATTCATGGCCTCGTATTGATCTGCTTTTCCGACAGCCCGCCCGGCGTCGAAAGCGCCCGTCGCGATCTGGCAGAACCGATGGCGATTTTCGATTTTGAAAATTTGAAAGTCGCAGCGCACAAGAGCTATGACATCGACGCTAACTGGAAATTGGCGATCGAGAATTACCAGGAGTGTTATCACTGTGCGACGGCACATCCTGAATATGCCTTGATGCATACGCTGATGGTCGACAACCGCAAGCGTGCGCCTTTGCAAACACACATGCTCGATAAGATGGAAGCGTGCGGCATCAAAGAGATCGATATCGACAAGATCGACCTGAACGCACCACCTGGCGAAATGGGTTATGGCTACAGTCGCACGGCCTTGTTCGAAGGCTATCTGACCGGCAGCAAGGACGGCAAACCGGTCGCACCGCTACTTGGCAACATTAGCGATTATGATGGCGGTGGTTCGGATTTCGTATTCGGTGGTTTTTCGTTCTTGCTTGTCTACAGTGACCACGCGGTTGCCTATGTATTTACACCCACAGACATGCGTAACTGCAAGTGTGATATCTACTGGATGGTCAGGGCCGATGCGCAAGAGGGCAAGGATTATGACGTTGATGAGCTGACCTGGCTTTGGGACGTCACCACCCATGCTGATAAGAAGATCATCGTCGACAACTGGAAAGGTGTGCAGTCGCGTTACTACAAACCAGGGCCATTCTCGAATATGGAGAATGCCGAGCGCATGTGGACCGAGTGGATTTTACAGCAGCTTCAGCGCGACTGATTCTTTCGCATTACTGCCCAGGCGATCAGCAGGGCTACGCTGACGATTAAGATGATCAACGATGCCAGGGCATTAATGTCCGGCGTTACGCCCAGTTTCACCTTCGAGAAAATGTACATTGGCAGCGTGCTACTGCCAGGACCTGACACGAAGCTTGCGATAACGAGGTCGTCGAGCGAGAGCGTGAAGGCGAGCAGCCAGCCCGAGATCATCGCCGGTGCGATTAGCGGCAACGTGATGTCGAACACCACGCGCAGTGGCCTGCCACCCAGGTCCATTGCCGCTTCTTCCAGCGATTCATCCATTGCACTGAGACGGGACCTTACGATGACCGCGACGTAGGCCATCGCGAATGTCGTGTGCGCAATCATGATTGTCGAGAAACCGCGCTGTGCCGGCCAACCGAATAGCTGTTGCATGCTGACGAACAGCAATAACAGCGACAGACCCGTTATGACCTCGGGCATTACAAGCGGCGAGGTGATCATGCCCGAGAACAGTGTTCGGCCACGGAATCGACCAAAACGCACCAGTACGAGTCCGGCCATCGTTCCAAGAATGGTTGCGAAGGTCGCGGAGGTTGCTGCGATTTGCAGGCTCAGAAAGGTGGCGTCGAGAATTTGATCGTTGCGGAAAAGCTCTCCGTACCAACGTGTTGAAAAGCCGCCCCATACGGTTGCCAGCTTTGAATCGTTGAACGAATAGACGACCACTGATACGAGCGGGATATAGAGGAACGCGTAACCAAACGCGAGTACCGAAATAATGAACCGCGACTGCCGCCTCATTCGGGTGCCTCTAATTCTGGCGCCTGATTGCGCTGCATAAACACGATTGGAACGACCATCAACAGCAACAGGACGATCGCGACAGACGAGGCGAGCGGCCAGTCACGATTGACGAAGAATTCATCAAACAACACGCGGCCGATCAGTAGAGATTCCGGACCGCCGAGCAGGTAGGGAATAACGTATTCGCCCATCGCCGGAATGAATACGAGCATACAACCAGCGATCACGCCGGCGCGTGCGAGTGGCCAGGTCACGTCCCAAAACGCCCGGGTGCGCGACGCGCCAAGGTCTTGCGCTGCCTCGATAAGATCCATGTCCATACGCTCAAGCGTCGCGTAAAGCGGTAGCACCATAAATGGCAGGTAAGAATAGGTGAGGCCGATGAAGATCGCGAAATCCGTATACATCAGCTGTAGCGGCTGATCGATGACGCCCAGCCACAGCAGGGTGTTGTTAATGGCGCCATAGTTATTCAGTAGTCCCATCCACGCGTACACGCGAAGCAGAAAGGAAATCCAAAACGGCAAAACAATCAGCAGCAACAGCAGGCTGCGAACCGATGAGCTGCTACGAGCGATGCCGTACGCCATCGGGAAACCGAGCGTCAGGCAAAGAATGGTCGCGGCCGCCGCCATCAAGACTGATTTCAGATAGGTGACCGCATACAGCTTGTCCGTCAGCAAGAACAGGAAGTTGTCGAGCGAAATTGAAAGGCCACCGTCAGCATCGAACATTGGCGTGAAGGGCGGCTGGGCGATAACCGGATCTGCCAGGCTGATCTTGAGAATGATGGCAAATGGCAGCAGGAAGAAGACGAAAAGCCACAGGTACGGTACCGCAATGCTGATACGTCGCCAGGTGGTGTCGCCCCGTGTCACTGTGCCCACGACTAAGCCTCGTCGAGTATCACGACGGCGCTGCGCGGGCGCCATGTGACCCAGATTTTGTCTTCCCATTCGACGAAACGCTTGGCCGAGCGGCGCTGGTTTTGCCGACTGACCTGGATCATGCGCCCGGACTCCAGGCGGATTCGATACAGCGAGCGATTGCCGAAGTAGCCCAGGTCGTCAACGACTCCGCGAAGGCATACATTTCCTTGCGCATCGTCAGGCTGCTCCACGCTGATGAATATCTTCTCCGGGCGAACCGCAACACAGACATGTTGTCCGAGTTCAACATCGTAGCTGCCAAGCGCATGCAATTCGGTCCCCAGGTCGTCGCAGGCAACCGATATTGCTTCGTCACCAGCATGCGTAACGATGCCCTCGAACATATTGATCGTGCCAATAAAATCTGCGACAAAGCGGCTTTCCGGGTACTCGTAGATCTCCTTTGATGTGCCGACCTGGAGGAAGCGCCCCTCGTCCATAACAGCAATGCGCGTAGACAGCGTCATTGCCTCTTCCTGATCGTGGGTTACGACAACGAAGGTAATGCCGAGCTTGTCCTGAATGTTCATGAGTTCGAATTGTGTTTTTTCGCGTAGCTTTTTATCGAGCGCGGCGAGTGGCTCATCGAGTAATAAGACCTTTGGTTCCTTGATCAGCGCCCTGGCAAGCGCGACACGCTGCCGCTGGCCGCCAGAAAGCTGATCCGGCTTACGCTTGCGAAAGTCACCCAGCTGTACAAGCCCAAGCATGTCATCAACGCGTTGCGCGATTTTGTCATCAGCGATGCCGTCTTTGCGCAGGCCGTACGCGATGTTTTTTTCGACGGTCATATGCGGAAAAATCGCATAAGACTGAAACATCATATTCACCGGTCGCTCATAAGGTGGCTGCTGCGTAACATCCACTCCGTCAATTTCGATTGTGCCGGATGTCGGGGTCTCGAAGCCGGCCATCATTCGAAGCAGCGTTGACTTACCGCATCCGGAACCGCCGAGAATCGCAAACAATTCGCCCTGGCCGATGGTCAGGTCGACATTGTCGACGGCGACGAAGTCGCCGAAGTGCTTGCTGACGTTGCGAATGCGAATAAAGTCTTGCTTGGGTTCTGCCACAGGGGTCGCCTCTTAGATACCGCTTTTCGCGCGCGCGAATGCACGTGTACGGGGCCGTTCGCGTTTCGGATCGGCTGTCTTGATTGGATACAGGTATGCCCAGGTCTTTTCATCGGGAAAGATAGCCGGGTTGGCGAGCAACTCGGGTGCCATTAATGCCCACGACGCACCGTTTGCATTGGCGTACCTGGAGTTGCTGGCGTTAGCAGCGGCTATGTCGGGGCGCATCATGAAATTTAGAAACAAATAGGCATTGTCCTTGTTGGGCGCGTCGCTCGGAATATAAAGACCATCGACCCAAAGCCCCGATCCCTCTCTGGGCGTGGTGTAGTGCAGATCAATGTCGATACCGGCCTCCTCGGCGCGCGCCGCGGCTTGCGCGTAGTCACCTGACCAACTCATTGCCACGCACACTTCCTTGTTGGGTAGATCGGACATCATCTTCTGATTGCTGAAGTAGCGAATATACGGTCGGATAAGCTTTATCTGCGCTTCGGCTCTGGCAAGGCTCTGGTCGTCAACGGCGTTCGGATCGAGCCCGAGATAGGCAAGCACCATCGGAAAAAGATCGGTCGGGCCATCGAGAAGAGACACACCGCAATCGGCGAGTTTGGACACAATATCCGGATCGAATAAAACGTCGGAGCTGTCCATAGGATGATCGCCCAGACGTTCACGCACCATTTCGGCGTTCCAGGCGTAGCCCGTCGAGCCCCAGTGGTAGGGCACGTTGTAATCCGCTACCGCCTCATAGGCAATCTTGCGCATGATTTCCGGATCGAGATGGCGGATATTGTCGAGCCGCGACCAGTCAAGTTTTTCGAAAACGCCGATCGGCGCGAGCCGCGAGGAGAATTGATTGCTGTGGACGACGACATCGTAGCCACTGCTGCCGGCCAGCAGTTTCACGTCTACGACCTCGGAAGAATCATAGATGTCATAGTTAACCTTGATGCCGTATTCGGCTTCGAATTTTGCAAGAGTGTCGGGCGCGATGTAATCCGCCCAATTGTAGACGTTGACGACATTGTCGTCGGACGTCTCGGTCCCGGCGCGGTCACCGCAGCCTGTAAGCGCAAATGCCACCGCAATTGAGGCCAGGGACAGGATTGTTCTTTTTCTTATCATCCAGCGTCGATTTGACCATCCATCGACGCTGCTGACAATTACATATCGTCGAGGCCGCGTTTTATAAGGGCTCGAGCGATAATCAGGCGCTGAATCTCGCTGGTTCCTTCCCAGATGCGGTCGACACGCAGTTCGCGGAAGAAGCGCTCGGCGACGTTTTCCCGCATATACCCGCGACCGCCAAAAATTTGCACGGCACGATCAGCAACACGATTGGCCATTTCGGAAACATACAGTTTCACCATGGAGCAACGACTGTGCAGCGCCTTGACGTCCTCGCCGCGATCATTGGCACGAGCAGCTTCGTAGGTCATGAGCCTGGATGCATAGAGTTCGGTTGCGCTGTCGGCCAACATGAACTGAATAGCTTGTTTTTCACTGAGCGGCGCGCCATCAACGATGCGTTCATTGGCAAATGCCATCGCGTCTTGAATGAGTCGTGCCGCAGCGCCGCAACTGCGGGCACCAATCATCAGGCGCTCATGTCGGAACCAGCTGTGCGTGTAGGCCATGCCATCACCGCCATTGCCCACCCTGTTTGCGGCAGCGACACGAACATTCTTGAACAGATAGGTTGGATGATGTGCTGCATAGGTGTGGCTGAACGTCGGTGTTGCGATAATTTCTATGCCGGCGGTGCCCTGGTCAACGAAAAACAATGTATCGCCATCCTCGCCAGGGACGCGTGCCTGGAACCAGAAGAAATCTGCGAGGTTGCCACTGGTTACATACCACTTTTCGCCATTCAGTATGTAGTCGTCACCGTCTTTAACGGCTGTCGCCTCGAGTCCAGCAACGTCTGACCCGGGTCCAGACTCGGTAATGGCGTAACAGTCTTTGAGTTCGCCGCGCATCATCGGCAAAATATAACGCTCTATTTGTTCCTCAGTGCAGGCATCGAACATCCACGTCTGTGGCTCGGAAAAGCACCAGGACAATGCATTGGTAACGCGGCCCAGCTGTTCCCAGATCGCAACCTGTTCCTCGAGTGATAATTCGAGCCCGCCATACTTCTTCGGTACGTCGATTGCGGAAAAGCCCAGTTCGATCGCACGCTTCTTGTTACGCGCCGTTATTTCTTTTGGCAATACGCCGTCGTTTAGCTCCGCGTCAACTTCGTGTGGTTGCAGGTAGTCATCGGCATATTCGCGTGCTTTTGCCTGCCAGGCCAGGGCACTTTCGCTAAGTTCGATTTTCACAGGTCCTCACTATTTGAAGTGTTTCGGAAATACGCCGCGCAAGTAACTCAGGACGGCTTCCATGGCCTCACTCCGATCCCAGCTTTGTGGGCTGATCAGGCACGACAGCCACAGGCCGTTGGTCATGGACGCGAGTGCATTGGCAACGGTCGCGGCATCGATGTTTCGATAGCCGCCGTCGACGATAAGTTCTTCGCAGAAGCCTGCGACCACCTCGTCGTAGTAGCGATCCCATTCGTCGCACATGCGCCGGTAGGTGGGTCGGGACTTAACTTCTCCCCAGAACGCAAACCAGATCGCGAGTTTGCGTTGATTGCAGATCGAGGGACGAAGGTCATGTTCGACCAAAGCAAGGAGTTTGTCGGCCGGGCGGGGGCCCGAACTTTTCAGCGCCTTGTCGAACTTCTCACGGTATTCGTTCGCTAATGCGCTGAGCGTCTCCTTGAGCAGATTGTCTTTGCTCTCGAAGTGCAGGTTGACGATGCCCTGCGACAGGCCGGCCTCCCTGGCAACATCACCCAACGTCGTGCTGCCCATGCCTTTGCGAGCAATGCACTTCATCGTCGCATCAATAAGTTGCTGGCGCCTTGCGGCGCGCGACGCTGTGCGGCGTGCTGAGATGGCGGCGGCATTCATGTTCCGTAATAATGCCACAAAATGAATGAATACTCATTCATTTTTCTGGACGAAGGCACCCACTTCATGAGACTCTATAGCCTCTGAACATTGGGGGTTCTATGCGTTCTCTTGCGCGATCAAATAAGCATTTTAAGAAAGCAGTCACCAAGATGCCTTTAGGAGTCTCGTCGAATTTTCGCTACTGGGGAGACGACAAAACGATTTACGCCGATCACGGCAAAGGCGGTCGAATCTGGGACATCGACGGCAACGAATACGTCGACTACCGGTTGGCGTACGGACCGGTGATTCTTGGCTATGCCGACGAACGGGTCGATGCGGCCGCTCGAAAGGGAATCGAGGTTGGCGGCGTCTTCGCGTTGTCCACCGAACTTGAATACACCGTTGCTGAGCGCATCTGCAAAATGGTCCCAAGCGCCGAAAAGGTGCGTTTTTCGAATTCGGGAACGGAAGCCGTCATGGCGGCGTTGCGCGTAGCGCGAGCTCACACTGGTAAGGACGGGCATATCGTCCTTGAGGGCGGTTACCACGGCGTTTTCAGCGAGGTGATGTGGTATTCCGAAGTCGAGGACTGGGATCCGGCGGATGGCAAGCCCGACGTATTACCTTTTGGCGACGGCGTACCCAAAGTTACCAAACGCATGTTTCATACAGTTCCACTTAATGACGCAAATGCGATTGAGGACTTGCTGAGGCGGAATCGCGACAAGATAGGCTCGGTGCTTATTGAGCCCATCATGGGTAACTGCTGCGGCATCTCGGCGAGCATGCAATATATGAAAGACCTGCGGGTGCTGTGCGACCAGTATGAAGTGCTCCTGATTATCGACGAAGTCAAAACAGGGTTTCGTGTTGCAAAGGGTGGTGCGCAGGAGCTATACGATGTGCGCGCGGACCTTTGCACATTTGCCAAGGCGCTGGGTAACGGCTATCCGATCGCTGCGGTTGCGGGTAGCGACGAAGTCATGAGCTGGATCGGCGATGCCGTGGTGCATGGCGGCACATTTACAGGACATTCTGTGTCGCTTGCGGCGGCGGACAAGACGCTCGAGATACTGGATGAAACGGATGCGCTTAAGAACATTGAACATTACGGACTGAAATTGCGCGCCGGGCTAAGCGAGATTCTCAGCGCGCGCGATATCCCTCACAGCTTTGCCGGGCACCCGGCCATGCTGGGTCTGTTTTTTGCTGAAGAAGCGCCCACCGATTATCGTGGCTGGGTAGATTCGGATTACGCATTTTATGATGCACTGGCACCGGTGTTGCATGATCATGGCATTCTGGTTGAGCCCGATTCACGCGAACCCTGGTTTATGTGCGAAGCTCACGATGAAAACTGCCTGAACGAAACTCTTAGTGGGTTCGAGCGTGCTGTGGACGTAACAATCAAGAGGATGAGTAACGCCGCATGAAAACATATGACGCCATAATCGTTGGCGCGGGACACAATGGACTGACAACGGCGGCGTTTCTTGCCAAGGCAGGCCTCGACGTTGTCTGTTTGGAAAAGAACGACTACATCGGTGGTGCCGCAGTCAGCCGCAATCTCTACGAAGACTGGATGTACTCGAATTGCTCTTACGTTTGCAGTTTGCTGCGCCCGGAGATTTACCGAGCCCTCGAGTTGCAAAAGCATGGCCTGCAGGTCACGCCCTATGGTGGCTCAGTCACGTTTACGCAAGACGGCGATTATTTCGGCTCTTATCACGATCCCGAAGTGGCCTACCGGGAGATGGCACGTTTTTCGCTGCACGATGCGGACGCCTATGAGCGCTATTCCGCAGACACGATGCGTCAGTGCCGCTTTATTCGTGACTTCCTCCTGCGCACCCCACCGGATCCCACGTCGTTCAAGCCAAAAGATCTTAAGGAGTTGATGTCGATCGGCAGTAAATTCATGGAAATGGGCGAGGATCGTATGTACGAAACGATTCGCTTCTGGACCATGAGCGTGGCCGAGTATCTCGGCGAATATTTCGAGACCGATGTCATCAAAGCGGCAATGTCCGGTAGCGGCATTATCGGTACTGCGCTGGGTATTCACTCTCCGGGAACCGCTTATGTCCTGCTGCATCACTACATGGGTGACGTCGACGGCAACGTAGGCACCTGGGGATTTGCGCGTGGTGGCATGGGTGCGGTATCGAATTCGATCGCCAGTGCCTTCCAGTCTTATGGCGGCGAGTTGCGCACCATTTCCGGCGTCGACAAGTTCATCGTCAAGAATGGCCGTGCGACGGGCGTGGCGCTGGAAAACGGGGAGGAAATATCGGGCAAGATCGTTGTGTCGTCAATGGATGTCAAACGGACATTCTTGAACTGCATGGACAAGTCCGATTTACCTGAGGCTTTCCACAACCGTGTCGAGAATTTCAAGATTCGAGGTTCGTCCGGAAAGCTCAACATCGCACTCGACGGGATGCCCACCTTTCCGGCGTTGCCCGAGGGCAGTTCGCTGTACATCAGCGACATGCACTTCATCGACTCGATGGAACGTATGGAGCGTGCCTACGACGACTGGAAGGACGGCACCTGGTCAAAAGACCCTTACATTGATATGACGATTCCGACCTCGGTCGACCCCACAATGGCGCCACCCGGCAAACACTTCATGAGTTGCTTCATTCAATACTGTCCGCACAAGATCGAGGGTCGGGACTGGACAGATCCAGAGCGGGAAGAGTTTGCGAAGACGGTGATTAATCAAATTGCAGATTACAGCCCCGACTTCAAAGACCTGATTCTGCATTATGAAATTCGTACACCGCAGGACATCGAAGACCAGATCGGAATTACCGAGGGCAATATTTTTCACGGCGAATTGACGATGGATCAATTGCTATTCAATCGGCCTGTTCCCGGCTATGCGCAATATCGTGCTCCGGTCGCAGGCATGTACATGTGCGGATCAAGCGTGCATCCGGGAGGTGGCGTGATGGCCGCCCCGGGCGCGAACGCGGCACGGGAAATCCTGGCAGATCTCAAACGTCCAAACACCGTCCCAGAGAATTTCGGCGATGACTGATAAATACGATGCAATAGTTGTTGGGGGAGGTCATAACGGCCTCGTGTGCGCTGCGTTGCTCGGCAAGTCCGGCAAGCAGGTGCTTGTTCTGGAAGCCAACGAGCAGGTTGGTGGTGCCGCCGTTACGCGTGAGTTCACCGACGGCTACTCTGTGTCAGCGTGCGCGCATCTGCTGTATCAGCTGCAGCCGAGCGTGCGCAAAGATCTGAAGCTGAGTCCAAAACTGGCGTCCGAGGACATGACCACGATCGCGCTGGGCGACGATGGTCAACATGTTCGCATTCAGGGCAAGTCCGTCGAAGGAGTGAGCGACGCAGATGCCGACAGTTACGCCCGGTTCCACAAGCGCATGACGCGCTTTGCCGATTTTTTGCGTACCTACTTCAATAAGACGCCACCGCGACTCGGCACAAAGGACTTCAAGGACCTGAAGACGCTGGGACAGCTGGGATTCGATCTTCGCCGCCTCGGCAAGACGGAAATGCGTGAGTTTCTCCGCCTGATCGGTATCAATATTCATGACGAACTAACCGAGCGCTTTGAAAATCCCTTACTCAAAGGCGCCCTGAGTCTCGACGCCGTGCTTGGGACACATCTTGGACCGCGCTCGCCGAATACGATCATGACCTATTTGTATCGACTCGCAGGCGACCAGGGCCGTGTTTCGTCGCCAGCGGGCGGCATGGGCAGTGTCACCAATGAGCTTGCGCACGCGGCGAGAGAAGCGGGAGTCACGATACGCACAGGCATGCGAGTCAGCCGAATTATTATTACAAACGGCCGTGTGGCGGGTGTGGAGACCGACGGCGGCGAGCGTTTCGATAGCATGACGGTCATATCGAATGCGGATCCAAAGCAAACGATCATGAAACTGGTCGGTGCCCGTAATGTTGAAACGGGCTTTACGCATCGGGTTCATCATCTGCGCATGAAGGGCAACGCGGCCAAGTTGCACCTGGCGCTCGACGGTCTGCCGACGTTCACGGGTCTGTCGAAAAAAGACTACGCGCAAAGAATCGTTATCGCTCCGGACGAACACTACGTCGAGCGTGCGTTCAATCCAGCCAAATACGGTGAGAGTTCACCGGACCCGGTACTGGAAATCACATTCCCGAGCTTTCGCGATGCGTCGCTGGCGCCGACCGGTAAGCATGTCATGTCGGCGATCGTGCAGTACGCGCCCTACGACTTCAAAGGTGGCTGGACTGATGCTGCGAAGCAGGAATTTGAGGCCGCGGCGATTCGGGTAATCGAGCGATACGCGCCGGACATTGCAGAGAAAATTACGGCCAGCGAACTGTTAACGCCCGTGGACATCGAGCGTGAATTTCATATTACGGGCGGGCACTGGCATCACGGTGAGCTGACGCTCGACCAGTTGATGTTCGTTCGCCCCGTATGCGGCGCCGCGCAATATCGCATGCCCGTCGATGGGCTTTATTTATGTGGCGCTGGAGCCCACCCGGGCGGTGGCGTAAGCGGAGCAGCGGGGCGTAACGCCGCAAGAGCCATCCTGAGCAGGGAGAAAGCAG
>Ga0316187_10001932_pt1 | contig 18111 bp, 15 predicted proteins | sample CroRivburrow1_MG_FD_204927 | JGI IMG/M metagenome (GOLD analysis project Ga0316187, IMG submission 204927) | Coastal sediment microbial communities from Maine, United States - Cross River worm burrow 1 | ecosystem: Environmental > Aquatic > Marine > Coastal > Sediment | place: USA: Maine...
CTACCACTTGCTCTCCCGATAAGCAGGGCCGTGTTCTTGTCTCACCCACATTGAGAAAAGATGCTGATCTTAACAGGCAGGTTGTCTTTGCAGGCGGCCCCGACTACTTCGAAATCTGGGACGCTGATCGTCGCAGTGAGAAGCTTGAAGAGGCACAAGCGCTTCTATTAGCCGGCGGCCTGGATTTCTGATGTGGAAGAGCATGATCAATATGCCGAACACATCCCCGTACTCGCCAACGAGTTCATCGACGCCCTCTCTATTGACCCGGATGGATCATATATTGATGCAACATTTGGACGTGGCGGCCACAGCCGTATGCTGCTCAAACGTCTCTCATCTAAAGGACGACTCCTCGCACTGGATCGCGACCCCGACGCCATCAAGGTCGGCAGAGCGCTTGAAGCCGAAGACAGTCGCTTTACGATCATCCACTCAGATTTTGGAGCTTTTGATGACGCCATTGAAAGCGCGGGGTGGGACAAGGTGACCGCTATCGGCTTCGATCTTGGTGTCTCCTCTCCGCAGTTTGACCAGGCTTATCGTGGCTTCTCTTTCCAACACGAAGGTCCCCTCGATATGCGTATGAATTTCGAGCAAGGGCAGCCACTCTCTAAAAAACTTGAGCGGGTCTCCGATAAGGAGTTGGCTGACGTGATTCGCCAATATGGCGATGAGCGCTATGCAATGCGCATTGCCAAGGCGATTCTGCGTGAACTGAATAACGGTGATCTGAACACAACCCGTGACCTTGAAAACGCATGTTTTCACGCTGTACCTAAACAGGCGCGTTACGGTGGCGCTCACCCTGCAACTCGCACCTTTCAGGCGCTGCGTATCTGGGTAAACGACGAATACGGGCAGCTCGAGAGTGGTATCAAAGCCGCTATGACCCATCTGATCCCCGGTGGTCGTCTGGCCGTGATCTCATTCCACTCCGGTGAAGATCGCCGGATTCGTGATCTGGTTGAAGCAGAAGTTCATCCATGCACATGTCCGCCTCAATTTCCCATGTGCGTATGTGGCCACGTAGCATCCATGCGCTGGGTTCAGAAAAAACCGGTGCGCGCCTCAGAGAGTGAGACCACCGCCAACCCACGCAGCCGCTCTTCCATGCTACGTATTGCAGAAGCCGTTGCAGTGAGCTCCCCTCAATGATCAGCCGCAGGCTATCAACCATTCTGATTCTGGGATCAGTCGCCATGCTGGCAACTGCTCAGGTATGGCTATCTCATATCCGCTATGAGCTCTCACTTGAAACATCCCGCGTACAGAAAGAGCAAAATGAACTAAAACGCGAAATGCATCAGCTCAATCTTGAACTGGCCAGTCTTACCCGACCGGAGAGATTGCGCAAAATTGCCCAGACAGAGCTAGGCATGGCACCACCACTACCGATTCAGGTGGTGCGCCCATGAGTCGCTTCGCCAAAGATCAGCAGGATAGGGTCTTTATCCGCCGCCGCCTTGAAGCGGTGGCAGGCCTTGTTGCGGTAGGATTCCTGCTGCTAACCATTCGCGCTGTTGATCTGCACTGGCTTCAGGCTGATGAGCTGCAGGCCATGGCCGACAGACAGCATTTTCGCCAGTTTGAGAGCGTTGCACCACGCGGACCGATTGTGGATACCCATGGACGCACGCTTTCCGAAAGTATCGAAGTACCCTCTATTGCTGCTATCGCTCGAGAAGTTCCCAAGGCAGATGTTACCAAGCTGGCCGATGCACTGGGTATCACTGAAAAGAGACTCACTAAAAAGCTGAGTCGCAACAAAGGTTTTGTCTGGCTTGCGCGTCAGGTATCCCCTGCCACAGCAGAAAAGGTGATGGCACTGAACGTCGAAGGTGTTCGTCAGGAGAGTGAATGGCGCCGTTTTCATCCACTCGGCCCTGAAATCGGCCATCTACTCGGCTTTGTTGGTATTGATGGTGATGGCCTTGAAGGGGTAGAGCGCAACTTCAACGACAAACTATCAGGCACACCGGGAATCAGGCTGGTTCAGCGTGATGCACGCGGCCACTCACTGCCCGGAGGAAGCTGGTTGAAACAGCCTGCGATGGGCAAAACAGTTCAACTGTCTCTGGATAGCACCATTCAAAGTATCGCTTACGCAGCACTGGCTGACGGCATTCGCCAACAGAACGCCAAGGGTGGTTCCGTGGTTGTGATGCGTCCAAAAGATGGTGCGATTGTTGCGATGGCCAACTGGCCCGGATTTAACCCCAACAGTTTCGGAAAACATAAGCCGGGCGAGTGGCGTAATCGTGTGATTACCGATGTGTTTGAGCCGGGATCAACACTAAAACCGTTCACAATTGCAGCAGCACTGGATTCTGGAAAATGGAAGCCTGAATCCCGGGTTTTCTGCGAAGATGGCAAGTATCAGGTCGCCAACCACACCATCCATGATGATCATCAGGAGGGGTGGCTTGACCTGACCGGGTTGATTTCACGATCTAGCAATATCGGCATTGCCAAGGTGGCGCTCGATATCGGTTCAGAACGTCTCTATAACATGCTGGCGGAGGTCGGTTTTGAACGCCGAAGCGGCATTGGATTAAGTGGTGAATCACCTGGTATCATACCACCCATAGGTAGATGGGGGCCGGTTGAGACCGCCAACATCGCCTTCGGCCAGGGAATCGCGGTCACGCCGTTGCAGCTTGCAACGGCCTTTTGCGTTTTGGCAAATGGTGGAAATTACGTTGCACCGAAGCTTCTTGCAGAGCAGCCAGCTTCTCAGCCACGCCGTGTGATGCCTGCAAAAACCGCCCAGACCATCATCACTATGCTTGAGGCTGCAACAGGCCCGAACGGCACTGGTGGCAAAGCTGTACCGGCCGGCTACCGGGTGGCAGGCAAGACCGGAACCGCACAGAAACCGAGTGCGGATGGCAGCTATGAAGATGACAAGTTTACCGCTGTATTTGCAGGTATCGCGCCTGCCGACAACCCTGAGCTAGTGGTGATTGTGGTGATCGACGAGCCTCAGGAATCGATCTATGGCGGACAGGTAGCAGCACCCGTTTTCAGAAACATTGTTGCGACAGCACTCCCCTACCTCGGCATCTCTCCCAACCAGAGTGGCGCGTCGGAGTGGCAGCTACTGAACACCTCACTATCAAACAGCAGTGAATTGGTTTCACGCCACTCACTGATCCGACTCTCTCTCAGGGAGGCGAGAAGCATCGCATCTGCACGTGGCTTCCAGCTTCGCACACATGGCACTGGCTGGATCAGTCGCCAGGAGCCCAGCTCGCTTGATTCAGTTGTATCGGGTGATCTGGTGGAGGTGTGGCTCAATGAGTAGCTTTAACATGCCTCCCAGAATGCTCTCAGCGCTGTCGAAAGTTGAGCCTACTCAGGATGTCACCATCTCAAACGTCTGTGATGACTCCCGCAATGTTCAGCCGGGCGATGCATACCTCTGCCTGCCTCGCACGACAACGGCAGCAGCGGACTATATCCGTCAGGCCGAAGAGGCTGGTGCAAAAGCAATCATCACGGTTGGTCATAAACACCCTTCCGCACTGCCATGCCTGCACCTGCCAAATATGGGTGCGGCCGGAGATGTTCTGCGTACATGGTTTGAGACTGAAAACTGTGATGTAAACAGCGTCGGTGTAACAGGAACCGATGGCAAAACAAGTATCGCATGGATGTTACGTGAAGCGCTCGCTCGTCATCTGGAGAGCGCATGGTCAGTCGGCACACTTGGGCTGGTTCGTGAACCGTCCGATATTGAAGATCTGGGCAACACCACCCCGTCCCTGCTCAGTTCACACAGGCTTCTTGGCCTTGCAAAGCAGCAGGAGCTTGATGCACTGATCATGGAGGTCTCTTCTCACGGCATTGAACAGGAGCGCATCGCTGCTATCCCGTTCGGCGTGGCGATCTGGAGCAACCTCGGCCATGATCATCTTCAGGATCATGGTGGTTTCGAAGCTTATGTAGCTATAAAAGAGCGTTTCATTGTCGACACTGTCAACAATGGTGGGATGGCCATCTGCAATGCGGATAGTGAAATCATTCGCCAGTGTATTCGCCGTAGCGGCATTGATACACTCTGGTATGCACATGGCCTCTACGCCAGCAGTGCAGATCATAAAATCGATCTAACATGGGAACAAGAGCTTCCGGGCATGGTTCGCTTCTCATACCAGGGCAACGAGATATGCATCGAGGACATTCCTGCCGGAGAGTTCCATGCCGAAAACCTCGCAGTCGTAGCATTGACGTTGATTGCCCACTTCGGAGTCGATTTTAAAGCGTTACCATCCCTGCTTAAGGGGATCAGCGCACCTCCGGGCAGAATGCAGCCACTGGATATTGGTCGCTGGCAGGTCTTTATCGATTATGCCCATACACCAGAAGCGCTACAGCGCTGTCTGGAAACGGTCAGAACATTGACTCGAAACCGCCTGCTGGTGGTGTTCGGTTGCGGCGGTGAGCGAGACCGTGAGAAACGACCTGACATGGGAGCTATTGCAGTTGAACAGGCTGATCTTGTCTGGATCACTTCGGATAACCCGCGTGGCGAGCCGCCTGAAGTAATCGCTTCTGAGATCGAGAGCGGTATGCCCAAACCTTATCCTGCCGAAGTGTTCCTCGAGCTGGATCGTCAAGCAGCTATTGCGGCAGCCATCAGCACCATGCTGCCCGGTGATGCAGTTGTGATTGCCGGAAAAGGTCATGAAGCCTACATGGAAACTGCCGGCCACCGTAGTGAGTGGAGCGACTTCGGCATTGCTGCCGACTGTCTGCACCTCAAAGAGGACCAGAGGATGCAGCTATGCGCATGACCGGTCTTGAACTCCAGCAGGCGACCCGTGGCGCATGGCAGAAGGGAATCCCGGAATCCATCAGTGGCATCAGCAGCGATTCGAGAAAATTTATTGAAGGGCACGCCTTTCTTGCACTGCGCGGCCCTAACTTTGATGGTCACCGGTTTGCCGAAAAAATCCTTCTGCAGGCATCAGCAATGATTGGCGACCCTCAGGGCATACAGCAGTGGAAAAGCTTTGAAACGCCACAACTTCAGGTTGAAGACACGCTGGTCGCGCTGGGTGATATCGCCAACGCATGGCGTAACCGGCTTAGTCAGACTACCGTTATTGCCATTACCGGCTCTTACGGCAAAACCACGGTTCGTTCTATGCTGACTCATATTTTTAGCTCCCTGAACCGAAACACTGCGGCTACACATGCCAACCTCAACAACCTGATTGGTGTGCCAACCACACTGCTAGGTGTAGATGAGTCGACCGAAATCGCCCTAATTGAGTGTGGTATCAGTGAAGAGGGTGAGATGCAGCGCCTATCGGAAATCGTTCAGCCGGATGTTGCTGTGATTACCGGGCTTGCTTCGGCACACAGCAGTGGCCTTGGCGGCATGAAGGGTGTGGCCCGCGAAAAAACCAATCTGCTTACTCATCTGCTTCCACAAGGGTGGTGTCTGCTGGGTGAAGGCGTGGCCAAACAGCTTAGTCAGCATGATCAGGCTATCTCCCATGATGCCATTGATATGGATAGTGATGAAAGAGACGTGGTCCAGTGGAGTCTGACAGACAATCTGCTGACCTTGAGCCATAACGATGAGTCAGCTCAAGTTGAACTGGCACTTCCTGCCCGGCACTGGGCTGCCAACATGGCTCTCTCGGCAACCATTGCGCTGCGCTATTTCAACCAGCAAAACGGTGATGCTGCACCTCTGTTTTCAAATGTGGTTGCCACACTTTCCGATTGGCAGCCTGTTGAAGGGCGTATGCATCTGATTACAGGCATCAACGGCGCCAACATCATGGATGACAGCTACAATGCTAACCCTGTCTCTATGCAGGCTGCACTTGATACGCTGGCCAAACTTTCAGGCCGTAGAATCGCCGTGATTGGTGATATGGCAGAGCTCGATGATCCTGAACACGCTCACAGCTCTCTCAATATTTCTGATATTGATATGGTGATTCTGGTCGGTCGCGCAATGGAAACGCTAAAACAGCACGGCTCAAATGCGATCTGGTTTGCCACAACCGATGAGGCAGCTCTCTGGATCGAAGAGAATCGGGCTCAGTTCAGTAGTGATGATCATATTCTGGTCAAAGCATCCAGAAGCATGCAGCTGGACCGGATTGTGCGCGCCCTGGCTGATCGGGAGGGTATTCATGCTCTATAACCTTCTCTATCCACTGGCTGATCAATACTCATTTTTCAATCTGTTTCAGTACATCACATTCCGCACAGTATATGCGCTGCTCACATCGCTGATTCTCTGCTGGATTCTCGGCCCCTTCTTTATCAAGTGGCTGAAAGTCAGGCAGGGTAAAGGCCAGCCGATCAGGGATGATGGCCCACAGAGTCATCTTAGCAAACAGGGCACTCCAACCATGGGTGGACTGCTTATCCTGCTTACCTTCACCCTCTCCACACTGTTGTGGGCGGATCTATCCAACAACTTCATCTGGCTCGGCCTGATGCTGACACTCGGCTATGGCCTGATCGGATGGCTTGATGATCATCTGAAGATCAGCAAACAGAATTCAAAAGGTCTGGCTGGCAGATGGAAACTGCTGTTGCAGCTGCTTTTTGGTGGTATTGCGGCATATGGCCTTTTCCAGATGACAGAGCCGATGGTTGACATCCCCTTCTTCAATATCCAGTGGGATATGGGGCTCTGGTATCTGCCATTTATTATCTTTGTGCTGATCGGCACCTCCAATGCAGTTAATCTGACCGATGGCCTTGATGGCCTCGCAGTCACACCCACCTTCATGGTGGCAACCGCACTGGCAGTCGTGGTCTACCTCTCCGGTCATGCCCACTTCTCCAATTATCTAATGATTCCGTACGTGCCCGGCGCAGGCGAACTAACCGTTTTCTGTGGTGCCATGGTTGGTGCATGTCTTGGTTTCTTATGGTTTAACACTTACCCGGCTCAGGTTTTTATGGGTGACGTAGGTGCATTGGCGCTAGGCGGCGCCCTCGGGTTTGTCGCCTGCGCCGTGCATCAGCAGTTCCTGCTCGCTATTGCCGGAGGTGTTTTTGTTCTGGAAGCAGTTTCGGTGATCGTTCAGGTCGCATCATTCAAACTGACCGGCAAACGCGTATTCCGCATGGCTCCCATTCATCATCATTATGAGCTTAAAGGCTGGGCGGAACCAAAAGTGATCGTCCGCTTCTGGATTATCTCACTCATCCTTGCACTCGTGGCACTCTCCACGTTGAAGATCAGGTGATGCAGATATGAGCGAAGCGATCATCAATAACGCCATCCTCGGCATGGGACAGACAGGCATCTCAATTGCCCGATTCCTGCTGCGTCGTGGCGAGCATTGCGATGGCTTTGATGAACACAAAATCAAACTACCGGATGATCTGAAAATACCTTTTCATTTCGGTAGCTTCAAAGCAGATGACCTTTCTCAATATGACCGGGTGATCGTCAGTCCCGGAATCAAATGGAACACGCCTGTGCTTGTTGCACTCAGAGAGAAGGGCATTCCTGTCTGTGGCGATCTGGATCTCTTCCTTGAACATTACCGAGGGCCGATCATTGCTATATCAGGAACCAATGGAAAGACCACCGCCACCTATCTGGCAGAACTGATGTTGGAGACACTTCCCGGTGGGGTTGAGGCAGGCGGCAACATTGGCACACCAATGCTGGACCTGCTGCGTGGCAACTATCAGCCGGCTCGGATTGTATTGGAGCTCTCCAGTTTTCAGCTTGAACGCTGCAGCGGCATCAAACCCGACTGGGCTGTGTTGCTCAACTTCCAATCTGATCATGCCGACATGCATGATTCACCTGAAGATTATCTGGCAGCCAAACTGCGCATGTTTGAGCAACAGGGTAACAGCGACACCGCTATGTTCCCTGCAGACGCCATCTGGGATAAGCGTGTATGGACTCTGGGTGAACAGGGTGTCCGGGTTCTCCGTTTTGGTCACTGTGATGAAAATGATTCTACAGGCGACCATATCTCATGCGGTATTATGCAGACATCCAATGGTCCGGTTCTCTTCTGGCAGGATGGGCAGCGTCAGTTGATCCCCTGTGAACAGATCCCGGCACGGGGCGAACATCAGCATATGAACATCGCAGTTGCAGCACAGGTTGCCGCCGACCACGGCGTTAACTTTGAAGTGATTCGAGAGACCATCATCTGCTTCAAAGGACTGAAACATCGACTGGAACATATCAGCATGAAAGGTGGTCGTGACTGGTTTGATGACTCCAAGGCAACCAATCCTGATGCAGCTGCTGCTGCACTGAGATCTTTTGATAAGAGTGTCTGGATATGTGGCGGCCTGAGAAAAGGTCTCGATCTGACACCACTTGTGTCTGTGGCGAAGCAACATGTCTCACACGCATATGTTATCGGAGAAAACACAGAGGCCTATGAAGCAATGTTAAAGCAGGCTGATGTGCCGCACACTGTTGTTGGCAACATCAAAAGGGCCGTATCCATGGCATCGAAACAGTGGGGCAGTGACCCAGTCTTGCTTTCACCCGCAGCAGCAAGTCAGGATCAGTTTAAAAATTACGCTGAACGCGGTGAAGCCTTTGTGCAGGCCGTTGAGAGTCTGGGGGGTGATAGATGAGTAATCGTATCGCACCTCCTGACCGGATTATTTCAGGGGCAGTTCTGTTGCTACTCGCGCTCAGCATTCTGATGATCGGAAGCGCCAGCCTCAGTGTGGCTGAAGCACGTTTCGGTGACCCGTTCAGAATCATCTCTCACTGGGTGCTCTATATCCCTGCCGGGCTTCTTCTGGCATGGGGCGTTTCACAGGTTCATCCATCCTGGTGGAGAGCTGCAAGCCTCTCCCTGCTTGGTCTCATGCTACTGGTGATCATCGCAGTATTGATATTTGGCGTGAAAATCAACGGTGCAACACGCTGGTTTTCACTGGCCGGTTTTACCCTGCAGCCTGTCGAGATGCTGAAGCCTGTCGTGATTCTCTATCTGGCATACTATATGGCAGCATTTCCGGATCGACTCAGAAGCTTTGCCAATGGTCTGGCACCGATGCTGGTCGTGGTAGCTGTAACAGCCATACTTCTGTTGCTACAGCCTGATTTCGGCAATGCTGCACTACTGGTCATGGTCGCCTTCTGTATGTGGTTTGTGGGTGGTGTGCCGCTACGTCATCTTCTCGCACTGATCTCTGCAACGATTCCGATCGGCATCATTGCCATCATAGCTGAACCTTACAGGCTTAAACGACTACTCAGCTTTACCGATCCGTGGGCCGATCCGTTTGGTAGTGGATACCAGCTGGTTCAATCGATGATCGCCTTCGGTTCAGGCGGCATCTCTGGAAGCGGGCTTGGACAGGGCGTGCAAAAACTCTTCTATCTACCGGAAGCATTCACCGACTTTATTGCAGCTGTATTGGCCGAAGAGCTCGGTCTGGCAGGCACACTTGCTCTGATTGTAATCTTCATGGTGTTGATCTGGCGAGGCATGAAACTGGCCATGCAGGCAAAAGAGCCGTTTGAGCGGTTATTGATTCTGGGTTGTACTCTGCTGATCGCTATATCATGCATGATCAACCTCGGAGCAGTGATGGGAATCCTGCCTACCAAAGGTATGCCGATTCCATTCTTCTCCTACGGCGGAAGCGCACTGTTTGGAAACTGCATTCTAATTGGATTGATCCTCTCGGTTCAGCGGCATCAACCGGATAATCGTCCCGTTCAAAACAGTCGAACTGTTGAGGCTCTGGCATGACGATGAAACCGACTCTCTCCATTGCCGGTGGTGGCACCGGTGGTCACGTGATGCCCGCTCTGGCACTAGCCGATGCAGCACGTGAAGCGTGGCCTGAACTGAGCGTTCAGTTTATTGGCGCTGAACGCGGACTTGAGGCAACACTGCTGCCTGAACGTGGCGAAGATGTACTGCTTCTCTCCATGCACTCTGTACAGGGAGCCGGACTGGCACAGAAGATTCGTGTTCTGCTGTGGGAGCTTCCCAAAGCAGTACTACAGGTTCGTTCACACTGGAAAAGCAAGCCCCCTCACCTGGTTGTCGGCGTTGGTGGTTATGCCAGTGTCACAGGTGTTCTGGCTGCACTGGTCAGTCGTATTCCTGTGATTCTTTATGAGCAGAATGCCGTACCGGGCATGGTGAACCGGAAACTGGTTCGCTTTTGTAAAAAGATCATGCTCGGCTTTGCCGAAGCAGCTCGACTACTGCCTGCGGAAAAGAGTGTTATGACAGGCAACATCGTCAGAGCTGATATTTCTGCAACCAGTCACAGCGCCCATACACCACCACGCCTGTTGGTGCTTGGCGGATCTCAAGGAGCACTGTTCCTCAACGATCATATTCCTGCTGCGTGCCAACTTCTCAAAGAGAGAGGGCACAGCTTTGAAGTGACTCATGTGGCCGGGAATCAGAAAGCCGACGCTGTCATTGATAGCTACCAAAAAGCAGGCGTTGATGCCGAAGTGCTTGAATTCTGCAGTGATATGCCATCACTCTACAACAGTGGCGACATGATGATTGCCCGTAGTGGCGCAATGACTGTCGGTGAAGTGGCAATCTGCGGCATGCCAACCATCTTTGTTCCGCTACCACACGCAGCTGATAATCATCAATACTATAACGCCAGAGCGATGGCGGAGAGCGGTGGAGCAATCATCGTTGAGCAGAAGCTTGGCAGCGTGGAACATCTGGCGGACGAGATTGAAACGATACTGTTTGATGCAAACAGACTGAAAGAGATGAGCAGTGCAGCCAAAAGCTGGGCCACTGCAGATGCGAAGGCAATGCAACTTAAAACCATCAGTAGATATCTGCCACTATCGGAGGTGAACGCATGAAATCACGTATTCAATGCATTCATCTGACAGGTATCGGTGGCATCGGCATGAGTGGTATTGCCGAACTACTGCATAATCAGGGATTTTCTGTTCAGGGTAGTGATGCTGCTGAGAGCCCCAACGTACTCAAGCTTCGTGCACTCGGTATCACCGTCCATATCGGCCACCGTGCCGATAATATCGGCAGTGCGCAGGTTGTTGTGACCTCCACCGCCATCGCAAAAGATAATGCTGAAGTAGCTTTCGCCAGAGATCAGGGAATTCCGATTATTCCAAGGGCTGAGATGCTGGCTGAGCTGATGCGCATGAAACAGGGCGTTGCCATCGCAGGCAGTCACGGTAAAACCACCATCACCTCCATGATTGCACACGGCATGGAAGCTTCCGGTCTTGACCCGACCTATGTGATTGGTGGCCGCCTGATGGCAACCGGTGACAATGCCAAACTGGGTGGAAGCCCGTGGCTGGTGGCTGAAGCTGATGAGAGTGACGGTTCATTCCTTCGTCTCTCCCCTACCATTGCCGTGGTCAGCAATATTGATCCTGAACATCTCGATCACTATGGCGATTTTGATCATCTGATGGAGGCATTCCGTCAGTTTGTAAACCTCACACCGTTCTATGGACGCGTGGTGCTACATCATGAACACCCCAATGTGGCATCACTGCGCGAAGAGCTACACAAGCCGATAACCACATACGGAAGTAGCCCACAGGCCGATCTTCACCTGATTAATATCGAACCGGATGGCGGCGGTCAGCTGCTCACTGTCGGCATCAGTGAATCGTCGAAAACATGCTCTTTCCGCCTACCCATGCCGGGCAGACATAATGCTGAGAATGCATTAGCAGCCATGGCTGTGCTGATCGATCTTGGAGTCGATATCGATACTATCAAACAGGGCATGGAGAGCTTCGCCGGTATTCAGCGCAGATTCCAGTCCGTTGTATCCGGTAATGGTGTTCTGGTTGATGATTATGCACACCATCCAAAAGAGATCACTGCAACGCTTGAAGCGGCTGCATCATGCTGGCCGGAAAAAGATATCTCCGTCATCTTCCAGCCGCATCGCTACAGTCGCACGCAAGACCTCATGGACGACTTCCTCGGCTGTTTTGATTCAGCTCATGAAGTAGCCCTGCTGCCGATTTATGCAGCTAGCGAATCTCCTATTGAAGGAGTCACGACAGAGGCCATGGTAGACGGGATGCGTGCACGCGGACATAAGCATGTTTCACTCTGCACCGATCTTGATCAGGCCGAGCGCGATGCGCTGCAGAAGCTCAGAGATGGCAAAGTGGTTCTATTGATGGGGGCTGGCTCTATTGGCGGACTGGCACAACGCCTTCGTGACTCTGTTTCAGAGGCCGGTTCATGAGCTGGCAGCAGAGCATATCCGAACTGGGTCGATTCGATGAGAATATCCCGCTGGCATCGCACACGACACTGGCAATCGGTGGTCCGGCACGATTCTACTTTCGTCCGACCGGTGAAACCGAATTGAACGAAGCATTGAAGTTAATCCCTGCTGATACGCCCATTCTACCTTTGGGTCGTGGCAGCAACCTGCTTGTTTCCGACCTGGGCTTTGATGGGGTTGTTATTGATTTTGGTGAGCTGGACCTGATCTCATCCAGCAACAACGATCTACGAGTTGAGGCCGGTGCACGCATGGGTAAAATTGCCCAACACTGTGCTACACAAGGCCTAACCGGCCTAGAGTTTATGGCAACTGTTCCAGGTGATCTGGGTGGCGGCATCGCCATGAATGCCGGTGCATTTGGCCAACAGGTATCAGACACACTGTGTTCGATTCATCTGTTGCTTCGCAGTGGTGAAGTCTCGGAACTAAATCGTGACCAGCTACAGATGGATTACCGTCACACCAGACTACCTGAAGGTGCGCTGGTCATCTCCGCTCACTTTGAACTTCTAAGCGATGAGGCTGAAACCATTCGAGACCGGATGCGTGAGATGCGCAAACAGCGCAGCAGCACACAGCCTCTATCCCTGCCCAACTGCGGCTCTGTATTTAAAAACCCGCCGGGTGATCATGCTGCCCGACTCATTGAGGCAGCTGGCCTTAAAGGCACAAAGATTGGTAATGCCCGCATCTCCTCCACGCACGCCAACTTCATTGTTAACGAAGGCAATGCCTCCAGTAGCGATGTTATGGCCTTGATCAACAGAGCCCGTGAAACAGTAGAAGAGAAGTTTGGTATCCTGCTAGAGCCGGAAGTCCGGATTCTGGGAGGTGATGCATGACCTCTGCAAACAGAAGCGCATTCTCAAATGTCGGCGTACTAATGGGAGGCAGCTCCAGTGAACGTGAAATTTCGCTTCGCTCAGGCAAGGCCGTGTCGGCAGCTCTAAAACGTTCAAACATCAACGTCATAGAGATTGACCTGAACCACCGTTGGCCTGAACAGATTCAGGACTCCGGTATTGATGCAGCATTTATCGCCCTGCATGGAACATTAGGCGAAGATGGTGCTATTCAGGGGCTGCTTGAGATCATGGGTGTCCCCTACACCGGCTCAGGCATCACTGCATCGGCTCTCTGCATGAATAAACAGCTGAGCAAGAGCGTGCTGGAGAAGGCCGGAGTTAAGACCCCTGTTGAAATCACACTAAACAGTGATGGCCCGCTGCGTTATCCGGTCATCGTGAAACCGGTTTCAGAAGGCTCCAGTGTCGGGCTACACTTTGTTAATAACCGTGAAGAGTGGAATGCGCTCGGTATCTCCAACACTTCAGGCTGGATGGCTGAGATGCCGCTAAAAGGCCCTGAAATTCATGTCTCCACACTAAATGGTAAGGCGTTGCCACCGGTTGAGATTGTTCCAAAGTCGGGTGTTTATGACTACGAATCCAAATACACGGCCGGGGCAACCGAATATTTCTGCCCTGCCCGCATTCCAGCCGAAACACTGCGCCTGTGCATGCAACGTGCAGAAGAGGCGGTAGAGGCAACCAGCTGCAGTGGTGCGCCACGCGTTGATATGATTGTAGCCGACGGCGGCGAACCGGTGGTTCTTGAGATCAACACGATTCCCGGGATGACCGAGACAAGCCTGCTGCCAAAAGCCGCTGCTCAGGCCGGTATCAACTTTGATGAGCTCTGCTGCCGGATTCTCGATGCGGCAACACTCGATTCGAAGCGGGGGGTGCTCTCATGACCCGGGCCAACCAGCGCAGAATTGCAAAAGCTGATATCTCGGAGCGTCGCAGAGCAACGATGAAGCGAATCGCATGGATTTTAGGCTCATCTTTTGCCATGGCTGCATCGGTATCAGCCCTGCTACTACTCAACCAGACATTCAGTGTTACCGAGTGGGATATTGAAGTGATTGAATCTTCCCCTTCTTCACTTCATGGCGATATTAACAGCTCACTTGCTGCCATTGAAAATCGGGCCTTCTGGTCAACCCGGCCTGCCACTATCCGCAGTCGACTGATTCAGACGCTTCCGGATCTGGAAGAGCTACACGTGCAGAGAACCTTGACCGGCTCGATGCACCTTCGTGCCATTGCCCGCACCCCTATCGCTCTATGGCAGAGACAGAATGGAAGCATCTATCTGGTAGACAAATCTGGCCTCCCCTACCGGCAGCTATCTGCAGACGAATCGGTCGACCTGCCACTGCTGCGCATGGGTGAGTCGGATATCGTTGAAGTTGCCGGAGTTCTACAGCAGTTAAGAGTGGCAGATCCGAATCGGTTTTCACGCGTCAGCGAACTTTTTGCAACCAACAGCAGCTGGAAAATTAATTTTGATCAGGGGCAGCAGTGGATGATTTCACGCAGTGAGAATATCGCCAACGCCATTACCAGCGTTGTGGCACTACTTGATAAACCGCGCTGGCGCTCTGGCCACTGGCGCGTAGATACACGAATGAAACAGCGGTGGTTTATCCGCCCAACCAAACAAGAGGGGGTGATTTAATGTCCAAGCAAGATCAGGTCATTGTCGGCCTGGATATCGGAACCAGTAAAATTGCATGCATCGTTGCCGAGTCGGCACCCGATGGAAAGCTTGATGTCATCGGCATCGGCACCCATCCATCGCGTGGTCTTCGCAAAGGTGTAGTGGTCAATATCGAGAGCACGGTTGAGTCGATCCGTCTGGCGGTGGAAGAGGCTGAACTGATGGCCGGCGTGGATATCAAGTCTATCTACACGGGCATCGCCGGCAGTCATATCCGCGGTTACAACAGCCATGGCGTGGTAGCCACCAAGGGTCACGAAGTGGCCAAAGAGGATGTAACCCGAGTCATTGATGCTGCTCAGGCGATGAATATCCCGGCCGATCAGAAGATTCTTCATATCCTGCCTCAGGAGTACATCATCGATCATCAGGACGGCATTCGCGAACCGATCGGAATGAGCGGCGTCCGTCTTGAAGCCAAGGTACATGTCATCACCGGAGCAGTCTCGTCTGCACAGAACATCGTCAAATGCTGCAATCGCTGCGATCTAGACGTTGCAGACATGGTGCTGGAGCAAGTCGCTTCGAGTGAAGCGGTCCTAAGCCAGGATGAGAAGGATATCGGTGTTGTGCTTGTCGATATCGGTGGCGGTACCACTGACATTGCTATCTTTATTGATGGTGCGATCCGTCATACGGCTGTGATTCCAATTGGTGGTGATCATCTGACCAACGATCTGGTGGTGGGTTTGAGAACTTCTGCCCGCGAAGCCGATCAACTGAAGAAAAAATATGGTGCCTGCATGGTCGAGCTGGTCTCAGCAGATGATCAGATCGAAGTACCAAGTGTAGGTGGACGGCCTCCCCGGCCAATGCCGCGTCAGGTGATGGCGCAAATTCTGGAGCCGCGTGTTCAGGAGCTGTTTGAGCTGGTGAAAGCCGAGCTGCAACGTTCCGGTTATCAGGAGCTGATTGCTGCGGGTCTGGTGCTGACCGGTGGCAGCTCACTGCTTCAGGGTATGGTGGAGCTGGCTGAGGAGACTTTCGACAGTCTTCCGGTTCGTATGGGACGCCCACAGGGTGTTGGTGGTCTGGTGGATGTCGTATCCAGCCCGATCTATGCCACGGGTGTCGGCCTGATTCTTTATGGCCAGCGCTACAGACAGAACCAGAGACCGATACAGAACAGTGAAAAACAGATGTTTTCAAAAGTTTGGAAACGAATGCGAAGCTGGTTTGGCGATACCACTTAAATAAACAGTTTAAATATAAGAAAAAGAGAAAAAAGAAAACAATACTAGGAGAAATATCATGGGAACTTTGTATACATTTGAAGATAACAGTGCTCAATCTGCAAACATCAAAGTCATCGGTGTCGGTGGCGGAGGCGGTAACGCCCTAAACAATATGATCGAACATCATCTGCGCGGCGTCGACTTCATTGTCGCCAACACAGATGCACAGGCGATCGAACACAGTAGTGCGGATAGCAAACTGCAGCTGGGCGCGGACATGACTCGCGGTCTGGGTGCCGGAGCCAATCCGCAGATCGGCCGCGATGCAGCCGAATCCGAACGCGAACATCTGCGTGAGTTCTTCAACAACACCGACATGGTGTTCATCACTGCCGGCATGGGCGGCGGTACCGGAACCGGTGCTGCACCAATCATTGCTGAAGTTGCCAAGGAGATGGGCGTATTGACCGTAGCCGTGGTGACCAAGCCTTTTAACTTCGAAGGTAAACGCCGCATGCGTCAGGCTGAGGTAGGTATCGAGGAGCTACGTCAACATGTTGATACGCTAATCACCATTCCGAACCAGAAACTGATCGGTGCAGTGGGCAAAAACACCTCCATGCTCGAAGCATTCAGAAAAGCTGATGATGTACTGTTGCAAGCGGTGAAGGGCATCTCTGAACTGATCACCCACACCGGTTACATGAATGTCGACTTTGCCGATGTGAAAGCGGTAATGAGTGAAACCCGTGGCATGGCCATGATGGGCTCCGGCACAGCAAACGGTGAGAGCCGTGCATGTGAAGCTGCTGAACATGCTATCTCATCCCCACTGCTTGAGGACGTCGACATTCACGGTGCTCACGGCATTCTTGTTAACGTAACCGGCAACGAAGATATGACACTGGCTGAATATGATGAGGCAGTATCCATCATTCAGAACATGGCTGATGAAGATGCCAACATCATCTGCGGTATGGTCTACGACAAAGATGTTGGCGATGAGATTCGCGTTACTGTGGTAGCAACAGGTCTTAACACTGATCAATCTAACCGGATTGCACCGGTGCAGAGTGTTTCAGATAACAGCTTTGTGCTTCCTCAGGCAGCAGGAATTCAGCAGCCGATGTTTGCAACTGAGCAGGCTCAGACTGCACCTCAGCCGCAGGTTCCGGGCTTAAATCACGACTACGATGAGGATCAGCTCGCTGTTCCAACCTGGATTCGTCGTCAGGCAGACTGATAGCAGGAATAGGCAACGCATGGCCGCGCAAGCGGCCGGTTTTGCAGCTTTTGGTAAAACGTGGCATCCTGCGGCACTGGTTTTAAAGAGAAATAGCTGTGTGTCTTGGGTCACGGATTTGGATCAGAGCTATTGAGAGGGTTGTCTTCTCTGGTCGGTTGAAGTGATCAGAAAGGTAGAAAAAACTAAATGTGAGGAAAACGATATATGATTCCACAACGAACACTGAATCACTCTATTCGTTGCAGCGGTATCGGGCTGCACTCCGGCAAAAAGATTGAGCTTATACTTCACCCGGCAGATGAAGATGCCGGCATCACATTCAGTCGCTCTGATCTTGGAATCACTATCCCTGCAAAAGCTGAAAATGTTACAGACACCCGCCTCTGCACCACGATTGGTCATGACGGCGCCAACATCTCCACGGTAGAGCATCTCCTCTCTGCGCTGGCTGGTCTTGGTATCGACAATGCCCACATCGAAGTGAGTGGCCCTGAAGTGCCTGTGATGGATGGTTCATCCGCACCATTTGTTTTCCTGATTCAGTGCGCAGGCATTCGTGATCAGAACGCAGCCAAAAAAGTTATGCGTGTTTTGAAAAAGGTTGAGGTTAAAGAGGACGACAAACGCTGTTCCCTGCACCCATCTTCCGGCTTCAAAATCTCTTACCTACTTGATTATGATCATCCAATGCTACGTGATCGCAAAGTCAGCATCGATTTCTCCCGTCAGGCATACACCCGTGAAGTAAGCCGTGCCCGCACATTTGGTTTCCTGCACGAAATTGAAAGCCTGCAGAAAGCCGGCTTGGCACTGGGTGGTTCTCTTGAGAACGCCATCGTATTGGATCAGTACCGTGTCGTGAACGAAACCGGC
>Ga0316187_10001936_pt1 | contig 18097 bp, 16 predicted proteins | sample CroRivburrow1_MG_FD_204927 | JGI IMG/M metagenome (GOLD analysis project Ga0316187, IMG submission 204927) | Coastal sediment microbial communities from Maine, United States - Cross River worm burrow 1 | ecosystem: Environmental > Aquatic > Marine > Coastal > Sediment | place: USA: Maine...
AGGCAGAAGGGCAGACTGTTCAGGATACGTTGCAGTCGGCGTTGAGTCAGATTGCAGGGGAGCAGATTTCAGTTGTTGCAGCTGGACGTACCGACACCGGTGTTCATGCAGTTGAGCAGGTTGTCCACTTCAATACCGAAGTAGTGCGCCCATTGACAGCTTGGGTTCGTGGAGTAAATGCCATGTTGCCAGGGAGCATAGCAGTTCGTTGGTCACATCCCGTCCCGGATGAATTTCATGCGCGCTTTTCTGCGCACGGGCGAAATTACCGTTATCTGTTAATTAATCGAGCTACTCGTCCGGCAATTCAGGTTGGTAAAGTTGGCTGGTATCACACATCATTGGATTTGGAATTGATGCAGGCTGCATCGGAACATTTATTGGGAAAACATGACTTTAGCGCATTTCGTGCAGCGCAGTGTCAAGCAAAGTCACCAGTTAAGTCTGTGAGTAAATTGAATGTTAGCAGGAAGTCTGAAATGTTTATTTTTGACATTAAGGCAGATGCTTTTTTACATCATATGGTGCGAAATATAGTCGGCTGTCTGGTTTATGTTGGCAAGGGAAAGTATCCGCCGAATTGGTTGGCAGAAGTGCTGGCCAGTCGTGAACGCAGCCTTGCTGCACCGACTTTTTCGCCAGATGGCTTATACTTGCAGCGTATAAAATATGAAGAAAAGTGGGGGTTGCCGCAGATTCCCGAAGCAGACCAGGAAATGTTATTACCGGAGTATATGTGACTCGAATAAAAGTTTGCGGCATCACTCGCGTTGAAGATGCACTAGTTGCAGCCCGTTGTGGGGCTGATGCTTTAGGACTGGTATTTTATAAGCAAAGTCCGCGTTATGTCACTACCATACAAGCCAAGCAGTTAGTTGATGCATTACCACCTTTTGTGACGGTAGTCGGACTGTTTGTTAATTCTGAAGTTGAATTTGTACGCGAAGTCATGGCAAATGTGCCTCTGGATATGTTGCAATTTCATGGCGACGAACCTCCGGAATTTTGTGGGCAATTCGCGCTCCCTTACCTCAAAGCGATTCGCGTCAAAGCAGGAGTGGATTTGTTACAATGTGCAAGTGATTATTACAGCGCCAAGGGATTGCTGTTGGATGCACATGTGGATGGCATACCTGGTGGCACTGGAACTGCTTTTGATTGGACACTCATTCCCAGTGAATTGCCTCTGCCATTGATATTGTCTGGTGGTTTGGACTTGGGGAATGTTTATTCGGCAATCAAACAAGTGAAACCCTACGCTGTCGATGTATCTAGCGGAGTAGAGGCGAGTAAAGGAATTAAGGACGCTGCAATGATTGCGGCGTTCATTAATGAGGTCAATCGTGTAGATGTATAATTATCCAGACAGTAAAGGCCATTTTGGTCCATATGGCGGCATTTATGTCGCTGAAACCTTGATGGCTGCCCTTGAAGAGCTTAATCAGGCTTACGAAAAATATCACGATGATCCAGAATTTGTTGCCGAACTAAATTACGATCTCAAACATTATGTAGGCCGCCCCAGTCCTATTTACCACGCCAAGCATCTTTCCGAACATTTGGGAGGTGCGCAAATTTATTTGAAGCGAGAAGATCTTAATCACACCGGCGCGCATAAAGTGAACAACACAATCGGTCAGGCGCTTCTGGCTAAGCGCATGGGCAAGAAGCGTGTAATCGCCGAGACTGGTGCAGGTCAGCATGGAGTGGCGACTGCGACTGTTGCCGCACGCTACGGTATGGAGTGTGTGGTGTATATGGGCTCAGATGACATGCAGCGCCAATCGCCCAATGTGTTTCGCATGAAACTATTGGGTGCGACTGTTGTGCCGGTAGATAGCGGTTCGAAGACTCTAAAAGATGCGCTCAATGAGGCGATGCGTGACTGGGTAACCAACATTGAAGATACCTTCTACATCATCGGTACTGTTGCTGGGCCGCATCCTTATCCGATGATGGTGCGCGACTTCAATGCTGTCGTAAGTAAGGAAGCGGTGGTTCAGATGCCAGAATTGGCGGGTCGCCAGCCGGATGCGGTGATTGCTTGTGTCGGAGGTGGCTCAAATGCGATGGGCGTTTTTTATTCGTACATCGACATGCCGGAAGTGAAGTTGATTGGTGTAGAGGCAGGCGGCCATGGTATTGCCAGCGGATCACATGCTGCCCCTTTGGCAGCTAACAGTCCGGTCGGTGTATTGCATGGTAACAAGACCTATCTGATGCAGGATGCAGATGGGCAGATCTTAGAGACACACTCCATTTCAGCAGGATTAGATTATCCAGGTGTGGGTCCGGAACATGCGTGGCTGAAAGATAGCGGACGTGCAGAGTATGTCGCAATCAATGATGACGAGGCATTAAGTGCCTTTCATGACCTATGTCATCTGGAAGGAATTATTCCCGCACTGGAATCCAGTCACGCATTGGCTTACGCGATGAAAATTGCACCGCAAATGGACAAGGATAAAGTGTTACTGGTTAATTTATCTGGTCGGGGTGATAAGGATATCAACACTGTTGCTGGCCTTTCCGGCATTACCTTGTGAAATATATGTCACGAATTCAAGCCACTTTCGATAAACTCAAACTACATAAGCGCAAGGCGCTCATTCCGTTCTTTACGGCGGGCGATCCTAACCCTCAGGTCACAGTGCCCTTATTACATGCATTGGTAGATGCCGGTGCAGATGTGATCGAACTGGGTGTGCCGTTTTCTGACCCAATGGCAGATGGGCCAACGATACAGCGTGCTTCCGAGCGTGCGCTCAAGCATCATATTGGTTTGCATCATGTGCTGGATATGGTTGCAGAATTCAGACAAGCTAATGCTGATACGCCAATTGTGCTGATGGGGTATGGCAATCCTATTGAAGCGATGGGTTGGGAGATTTTTGCAAAACGATGTGCTGAGGTAGGTGTCGATGGTGTGCTAACTGTAGATTTTCCGCCAGAAGAAGGGCATGAGGCATTCGCTCATCTGGAAAATCATGGTATAGATACAATTTTTCTGATTGCGCCGACCAGCACAGATGCTAGGGTGGCACGCGTTGCCAAATTAGCTAGTGGCTATGTATATTACGTGTCACTGAAAGGTGTTACAGGTGCCGGAAATCTTGACCTGTCGGCTATTGGACAAAAGATTCCGAAGTTGCGGGAGCATATCAGTCTACCCATAGGCGTTGGCTTCGGGATACGAGATGCTGAAACTGCGCTGGCGGTAGCAAAACTTTGCGACGGTGTGGTCGTAGGAAGCCGCATAGTGCAGGAGATTGAAGATTCTGCCGAACAAAATGTTATTTCTAATGTTAGCAAGCTGGTTAAAAAATTACGGCAGTCAATAGATAAGGCATAGAGGAGAAATATCATGAGCTGGTTTCAAAAATTACTGCCTCCTAAAATAAAGCGCCGTTTTGGTGATACCAAAAAAAATGTACCTGAGGGCTTGTGGCATAAATGTCCATCCTGTCAGGCAGTGTTGTATTACTCTGATCTAGAAAAAAATAAGAGTGTTTGCCCGAAGTGCAATCATCATCATCGCATTACTGCACGTGAGCGCATAGATCAACTGCTTGATGGTGATGGCAGATTTGAAGTTGGTGCCGAGGTGTTGCCAATTGACACTCTAAAATTCAAAGATAGTAAAAAATATTCTGATCGACTGAAAGATTCCAAGAAGAACACAGATGAGGATGATGCAATTGTAGTGATGCAGGGCTCCATTCATTCAGTACCTGTTGTTGTTGCTATATTTGAGTTCAGTTTCATGGGTGGTTCGATGGGTTCGGTGGTTGGTGAGCGTTTTGTAAGAGGTGTTCAAGACTCATTAGAGCAAAATTGTCCTTTCATTTGTTTTGCTGCCAGTGGCGGTGCGCGCATGCAGGAAGGGCTATTGTCGCTGATGCAAATGGCCAAGACCTGTGCAGCATTGACACAACTCAGTGAGGCGAAATTGCCTTTTATCTCTGTACTGACGGATCCCACCATGGGAGGCGTTTCTGCTAGTTTCGCTTTCATGGGCGATGTTGTTATTGCAGAGCCTGGCGCATTAATTGGCTTTGCTGGAGCAAGAGTGATTCAGCAAACAGTGCGTGAAACTCTACCAGAAGGTTTTCAACGTGCAGAATTCCTGCTTGAACATGGCGCAATAGATATGATCGTGGATAGGCGCGAAATGCGTAGTCAGCTGGCTACACTTATTACCCTGCTGACCAAGCAGGAGGCAGTAGTTGAAGTTGAAGCTGCCTGACACTTGATATGAAAATGTCTGCAGCGAAGATAAGGAGAAATGCGAGATGACAGATCGTGTGAAAAGTTCGATTCTATTGATACTTCTGACTATGTGTTTGCCAGGATGCGCTGGGTATTACTATTCCAAATCATCGCCAGTCGTTAAAAAAGACCTGATATTGGCGTTGCTGGTAGTGCCGGAAAAAGTCCGTGAATCATGGAAAAATGAAGAAGTGAAATTTATGAATGACGAAAGGGCGCTGCCCCTGGGCACGCTACCAGTTAATCCAAAGAGCCACCAAACGATGCCGGTGGAGATAAAAACCAGAAGGTTCAATAATAATAGAAGTTGGTGCGGTCTGACTATTTGGGTTGGTATACCTATCCCCTTATGGTTGCCGGTTTGTCAAACATATACTGAACTGACAATAGAGGACGGAGTGCCAGTAAGCGCGCGTGAGCGGTATTTGCAAAGAGAGGGATTTATGTGTGGTCCGTTTATGCCTACATTGAAGTCATCCAAGGAACCTTTGCCAAAAGGTTTTTGCATTGATCCCACGTAATTGTTGCGCTGTCTCCGTGATGTGAGCTTGGTTGAAAAACATCAGTGATGCTTGTTTTCAAGAATTATCGGTGATTAACTTAAGCTTGAAATGTTCTGCGCTCACACATTATCCGAGATACACCATTATCCATAAGTTATGCCAAATTCATTAGCTGACTGGCTTGCTTATCTTGAATCGCTGCACCCAAAAACGATATCCCTAGGATTGGAGCGTGTCGCAATAGTAAAGCAGAGGTTGAAACTTAACCCTGAGTTTCCAATTTTCGTAATTGGTGGCACCAACGGAAAAGGCTCTGTATGTGGTCTGCTGGAGTCAATTTTGTTTGCGGCTGGGTACCGCGTTGGTTGCTACACTTCTCCACACTTGCTTAAATATAACGAACGTGTGCGAATTGCCAAGCAACAAATTACTGATGATGAGTTGTGTGCATCATTTGAGGAAATTGAGCGTGTACGAGAAGATGTGCCCCTCACATATTTTGAGTTTGGGACACTTGCTGCGATGCACTGTTTTATTGAGCACAAGGTCGAGGTGGCGATTCTGGAGGTCGGTTTGGGTGGCCGTCTGGATGCAGTAAATATTTTTGAAAGTGATTGCTCAGTGGTTACCAATGTGGATATCGATCACACCGAATATCTTGGCAAGACACGTGAACAGATAGCATATGAAAAAGCGGGCATCTTTCGTAAGGGATGTGTCGCAATATGCACCGACAAAGACATTCCCAAGGCTATTACCACTCACGCTCGGCAAGTAGGAGCTGAGCTGTGGCGTATCGGGCATGAAATTAAATGCACGCCAAATCAGGGGCAGTGGGACTTTTCAAGCAATTTGGGTGCCCGAAGGGCGTTGCCATATCCTGCGCTACGCGGATCATTCCAATTGAACAACGCTAGTGCTGTTCTAGCAGCATTGGATGCATTAAAGCACATACTTCCAGTAAGTATGGCCGCCGTAAGGCGGGGATTGGGTGAGGTGCAGTTGGCGGGGCGCTTCCAGCTTGTGCCCGGCCGGCCGACTTTGATACTTGATGTTGCTCACAATCTTCATGCGGCACATGCTCTTGCACAGAATCTAGCGGATATGCCTTCTTATCAGCATACCTACGCAGTGTTTGCAATGCTTCAAGATAAAGATATACCTGGTGTGATTGCAGCGCTGAATGTGCATATTGACACATGGTTGGTGGCGGGTATTGCTGCAGAACGTGGAGCAACAACCGAATACCTTGATCATCAGTTGCAAAATGGCAGGGTTAGCGGTGAGATCAAAACTTTCAGTCAAGTTGCTGAAGCAATGCGTTTTGCCTATAACGAGGCTGGTGATAATGATAGAATCATGGTCTTCGGGTCGTTTTACACAGTGGCGGAAGCAATGGGTGAAGCTGGGTTGCTGGTGACGTAGAGGTTTGGGGTGTGACAGCCCATGTAATATTTGAGGTAGACAAATAAATGGCAAAGCAGTTATCAGATGATGAGCAAAATCTCAGGCGTAAAACTCGCCGCCGCTTGATTGGTGCGCTAGCTTTTACGCTGGCGGTCGTGGTTATACTGCCGATAGTACTGGACAGTGAACCAAATCTGGCAAGGCCTGACATTGATTTACGTATCCCTGCAGTAGATGATGTAGCTGAACTGGCACCGCTAGTAATTACCGATCCCACACTGAAAACGCCACTAGATGTGCAGCCTGTCGAATCCACAAATGTTCCTGATCCATTACCCGTTAAATCACCAGTTGAAGTTGCTAAGAAAAAAGCTGTTCCAAGGGCAGCAAGCAAGCCGATAGTGGTTACTGAAGGTTTCGTGGCCCAAGTTGGCGCATATTCAAATGTTGAGACTGCAAAACAGGAATTTGCCAAATTAAAGAAATGGGGCTTCAAAGCCTACACAGAAAAGGTTGCTGGCATGACGCGGGTTCGTGTTGGACCATACCCTGACCGCGCAAAGGCAGAGGAAGTAGTTCAACAACTGGAGAAGCATGGGTTGCATCCGGTTGTGCTGCTTGCCAAGGGTTCGTAGATGACGGAACAAAAACCGTTTGAGCATGCGGAATTTCCCGTATTTGCAAGCTATTACCTTTAATTGCGGCAGGCTTCTTGATGACGGTTTTTGATTTTGGAGTTATTGCAATACTGCTGATTTCACTATTTTTTGGTTTGTGGCGCGGTTTACTGTATGAAGTGTTGTCGATATTGGGATGGCCGATTGCATTTATTGTAAGCAATATTTTTGCAGATAGTCTAGCTCTGCACATTCCGATTAAGCATGAGATGGTTCGTCTCATCGGATCATATGCATTGGTGTTCGTCGCTGTAATGATTGCGTGGGGAATACTGGTATTGGTGCTTACTAAACTGATGAGGATGATCGGGTTAGGTCAGGTAGACCGGGTGTTGGGTGGTGTGTTCGGCTTGTTGCGAGGCTTGTTGGTTGTACTAGCAGTGGTTTGGCTGGCCGGGATGACAGACTTTCCCGAGCAACCCCTTTGGCGCGAGGCGCAGATGAGTAGAAGTGCTGAGGATGTAGCCTTGCTAACAAAATCATGGTTGCCAGACAGTATTGCTCAACGAATTCATTACCGGGCGCGAAAATAGAATCCAGGTAGTTTAACTTTTCGGGATAAGAAAATTATGTGTGGCATTCTCGGAGTGATCTCACAATCGCCAGTCAATCAATTGTTGTATGACGGCTTGCAAGTCTTACAGCATCGCGGGCAGGATGCTGCTGGGATTGCTACGTTGGATGGTTATACTTTCCACATGCATAAAGACAATGGGCTGGTACGGGATGTGTTTCGTACTCGCAATATGCGTGTATTGGCCGGTAATGCTGGTATTGCGCATGTGCGCTATCCAACTGCCGGTTCTGCAGAAGACCATAATGAAGCGCAGCCGTTCTATGTGAGTTCGCCATTCGGCATCATGCTCGGACACAACGGCAATCTGACTAATGCTGATGAATTAAAAGAGCAGTTATTCGTTGAGGATTTGCGCCACGTCAACACCAATTCTGATTCTGAAGTGCTACTGAATGTGCTGGCACACGAATTGCAAAATAAGTCCCGGCAATATCGCCTTGATGCAGATACTATTTTTGCTGCAATGACCAGTGTGCATAAGCGTTGTCATGGAGCATATGCTGCGGTGGCGTTGATAGCGGGTTATGGCTTGTTGGCATTCCGCGATGCTTTCGGCATACGCCCGTTAGTAATCGGGGTGAATGAAACGACATTTGGTAAGGAATATCTGGTCGCATCGGAAAGTGTGGCACTTGATACACTGGGCTTTAAGTTCCTGCGTGACATTGCTCCTGGTGAAGCGGTGTTCGTGGATTTTAATGGTAACTTACATAGTCAGCAGTGCAGTGACTCGGCAAGCTTGAACCCGTGCATATTCGAGTATGTATATTTGGCTCGTCCTGACTCGGTAATTGATGGTATTTCTGTTTATGAAACACGCTTGTATATGGGTGAATATCTGGCAGATAAGATTAAGTCGAACTGGAAAGAGATTGATATCGACGTAGTGATACCTATCCCTGACTCGAGTCGACCCAGTGCCCTGCAATTGGCTAATCGTCTCAAAATTCCTTTTCGTGAAGGATTTGTTAAAAATCGCTATATTGGCCGTACCTTTATTATGCCTGGACAGGCGATGCGCAAGAAGTCAGTACGCCAAAAACTTAATGCAATTGGCGTTGAATTCAAGGGTAAAAACGTGCTATTGGTCGACGATTCCATCGTGCGTGGTACGACCAGCCGGGAGATCGTGCAGATGGCGCGTGACGCGGGAGCACGCAAGGTCTATTTCGCGTCGGCAGCACCGCCGGTTCGTTTTCCCAATGTATATGGGATTGATATGCCCAGCCCGCTGGAATTGATAGCTACAGGGCGTAACGATGAGGAAATATGTCGGGAGATTGGCGCTGATCGTATCATCTATCAGGATTTGGCAGATTTAAAGGCAGCTGTGAGCCAGGCAAATCCGCATATCAGCGGATTTGATGCGTCTTGCTTTGATGGTCGTTATATCACTGGAGATGTGACACCAAGCTACTTGAACGAGATAGAAGCTCGACGCAGGAAATCCAAAGTTGGTAAAAGTGATAGCGTTAATCAGATGGCACTTGATCTGGCTGAACTCTAAGAATATTACTGAATAAGGAAGTGGACTTGTCTGATAACTATCAACCTGAAACTCTCGCAGTACATGGCGGTACAGTACGCAGCCAATTTGGTGAACACAGTGAGGCATTATTTCTGACCTCCAGTTTCGTGTTCGACAATGCCAGCCAGGCAGCCAAACGTTTTATCGGGGAGCAGCCCGGAAATATCTATTCGCGTTTCACCAACCCTACAGTCAAGATGTTCGAAGACAGGCTAGCTGCAATGGAGGGCGCTGAACAATGCGTGGCTACCTCCACGGGCATGGCTGCGATTCTGGCATGTGTGATGGGTCTGCTTAAAGCCGGAGATCATATCGTTTCATCACGTAGCTTGTTCGGATCAACTGTGAGTTTGTTCAACAACATCTTCACCAAATTCGGAGTGGAAACAACTTATGTTTCAGTAACAGACGTCGATGAATGGGTTGCTGCTGTCCGTCCGAACACCAAGCTTTTTTTTCTGGAAACGCCATCTAATCCACTAACCGAGATTGCTGATATTACAGCGATAGCGGCAGTGGCCAAAGCTTGTGGTGCCATACTTGCGGTGGATAATTGCTTTTGTACGCCCATACTGCAAAGGCCGATAGAGCAGGGTGCTGACGTTGTGATTCATTCCGCCACCAAATATATAGACGGCCAGGGCCGAGTGCTTGGTGGTGCAGTGTTGGGCAGAAAAAAACATCTGGAAGGTGTGTATCAATTCCTGCGCACTGCTGGCCCAACCATGAGCGCGTTCAATGCATGGGTATTTCTCAAAGGGATGGAAACCTTGAAGCTGCGTATGGAGGCGCATAGTGCAAATGCGTTGGAGCTGGCACGGTGGCTGGAAACGAAAACCAATGTTGAACGCGTTTACTATCCGGGTCTGGCCTCACATCCTCAACATGCGCTTGCGATGCGTCAGCAAAAAACAGGCGGTGGTATTTTGTCCTTCGAAGTCAAGGGAGGCAAAGCTGCGGCATGGCGTGTGATAGATAGTACAAAACTACTTTCAATTACTGCCAATCTGGGTGATACCAAAACTACCATCACTCATTCGGCCAGCACTACACATGCACGAAATACTCCGGAGGCACGGGCAGCAGCTAATATTACAGATGGCTTGATACGTATTTCTGTTGGCCTAGAAGCTGTCGTGGATATCCGGAATGATTTGGCACGCGGCCTGTAAATACCTTCACACAACTATTGTGCTTGCCGAAACTGCGTTAAAAAATGGCTCAAAATACTCATTTACCAATTTGTAAACTGTGGCTCCTCGCCATTTTCTGCATAGTTTCAATTTCGCTCGTCACTTTGGACGGAGATGTTTGAGAATGGATGAATTGGCTGTGCAAGTCGGTGCATTGCTCAAGTCCTATGGGTGGTCGCTAGTAACGGCTGAGTCTTGTACCGGTGGCGGGGTGGCACAGGCAATTACCGAAGTAGCGGGGAGCTCAGCATGGTTTGATAGGGGTTTTATCACCTATTCCAATCTCGCCAAGCAGCAAATGCTGGGCGTCAGGGAAAACATCTTGGTGAAACATGGTGCGGTCTCCGAGGCAACAGTACGCGAGATGGTGGAGGGTGCACTTTCACATAGCGCTTCACAAATTGCGCTGGCAGTAAGTGGCATTGCCGGACCGGATGGTGGAACAACTGACAAGCCTGTCGGTACCGTCTGGTTTGCTTGGGGAATCAAGCATGGTGAGACGTTCGCTAGTAAGCACCTTCTTGCTGGAAATCGTTCTGAGATACGCGTCAAGGCAGTGGATATAGCGCTGCAAGGGGTGAGTGAGTTGCTTACTCATGTGACGAAAACAGCCTGAATTATTAATGAGAACGAACGTTCTGTACAAGTGTAATATGCTGTGCCATAATCCGTGCACAAATTTATAAGGGGAACACAGTATGGACGATAACAAGAGCAAAGCGCTGGCAGCAGCATTGGGTCAGATTGAAAAGCAATTCGGCAAGGGTTCAATCATGCGCCTCGGTGAAAATGAGGTGGCGAAGGACATACAGGTTGTTTCCACCGGTTCGCTGGGGTTGGACATTGCACTGGGTGTTGGAGGCGTGCCACGCGGACGTGTAGTCGAGATCTACGGGCCGGAATCCTCCGGCAAAACGACGTTAACGTTGCAAATCATTGCCGAGATGCAAAAACTGGGCGGTACGGCAGCATTCATTGATGCGGAACATGCCCTTGATCCGCAGTATGCACAGAAGCTTGGCGTAAAAGTCGAAGACCTGCTGATTTCGCAACCGGATAATGGTGAACAGGCACTGGAAATCACTGATATGTTGGTGCGCTCCGCTTCAGTGGATGTGGTGGTGATAGATTCTGTTGCTGCTTTGACTCCCCGTGCTGAGATTGAAGGCGATATGGGAGATTCACAGATGGGTCTGCATGCGCGTTTGATGTCACAAGCGTTGCGCAAGCTGACTGCCAATATCAAGCGTTCCAACACGCTGGTGATCTTTATCAACCAAATTCGCATGAAGATAGGCGTGATGTTCGGTAACCCGGAAACCACTACTGGTGGTAATGCCCTCAAGTTCTATGCTTCTGTACGCCTTGATATTCGTCGCATTGGTGCAATCAAAAAAGGTGATGAGGTGATTGGCAACGAGACACGCGTAAAAGTTGTGAAAAATAAAGTCGCCCCGCCATTCCGTGAAGCATATTTCGATATTCTTTACGGTGAAGGTATTTCACGCTTGGGCGAAATCATCGATCTGGGTGTGCAGCACAAGTTGGTTGAAAAAGCTGGTGCATGGTACAGCTACAAGGGTAATAAGATAGGCCAAGGTAAGGACAACTCGCGCGAGTATTTGCGTGAACATCCTGAAATTGCTCATGAAATAGAAGGTAAGGTGCGTGAAGTGCTCGGTGTGGCACCATTGGAGACTAACGAAAAAAAGGCTGCAAAGTCAATTGAGAAATCCAGTGTGAAAGTAGATGCTAAGGCAGATGAGGAAAAAGTCTGATCTAAGCCTGCGCGCACGTGCTTTGCAGTGTTTGGCGTGTCGTGAATATAGCCGCGCAGAATTACACGCCAAACTGTTACCGCATGCGCATGCTGGCAAAGGCTTTGATCAGGTGGTTGAGTCTTCCGGGATGGTTAATCTGGACGTATTGTTGGATGATTTGGTTTCAAGGGGCTGGTTATCTGACGAACGTGCTGTTAATCAATTGGTTCACGCCAAGCGCAGTCGCTTTGGGTCGCTACGCATAATGCGCGAATTGCGACTAAGGGGTATTGATGAGAGCCTGCTTGGCGATGTGCTGCCAGAGTTGAAAGAATCTGATCTGGAAGCAGCACAAGCAGTTTGGCAAAGAAAATTTGGTAAATATCCTCAGGATGCAAAAGAAAAAGCCAGGCAGATGCGATTTTTGCAATCGCGGGGATTTTCGACTGACACTATATTCAAGATAATGGCAAATACTGATTTCGCAGAAGAATAGCCCGCCTGAAGCGCCATAAACGCTGGTCAAATGGTATGATTCTCACTTTATTGTCAGCCATATCGCATTCGTCAGGTGAGTAAATGAAAAGTAGCGAGATTCGCCAGAAATTTCTGGAATTTTTTGCGTCCAAAGGCCACGCCATCGTTGACTCAAGTTCGCTGGTGCCCCACGAAGACCCCACCCTGCTGTTTACCAACGCCGGGATGAACCAGTTCAAGGACGTATTTCTCGGATTTGACAAGCGTCCTTACACTCGCGCTACTTCTTCACAAAAATGCGTCCGCGCCGGAGGCAAGCACAACGACCTGGAAAACGTCGGCTACACCGCACGCCATCACACCTTCTTTGAAATGTTGGGCAACTTCAGCTTTGGCGATTACTTCAAGCAAGATGCGATAGCGTACGCCTGGGAATTACTCACAGTAGTATTCAAACTCCCCAAGGAAAAACTCTATGTCACCGTGTATGCAGAGGACTACGATGCCTACGATATCTGGACAAAGGAGATCGGTTTACCTGCCGAGCGCGTGATTCGCATCGGCGACAACAAGGGTGCAAGGTATGCGTCCGACAATTTCTGGATGATGGGCGACACAGGCCCTTGTGGTCCTTGCACTGAGATCTTTTACGATCACGGCGAACATATTCCCGGTGGACTGCCCGGCACACCGGATGAAGACGGTGACCGCTACATCGAGATATGGAACAACGTGTTCATGCAGTTCAACCGTGATGAAGCCGGCGTGATGCATCCGCTGCCCAAGCCTTCCGTAGATACTGGCATGGGGCTGGAGCGCATCTCTGCGGTGTTGCAGAATGTACATTCAAACTATGACATCGACCTGTTTCAGGCACTGATCAAAGCCGCTGCCAGAGAATCCAAATGCGCTGACTTGGATTCTCCATCCTTGAAAGTATTGGCCGACCACATTCGCGCCTGCACCTTTCTGATCGCTGACGGCGTGATCCCCGGCAACGAAGGTCGCGGCTATGTGTTGCGCCGCATCATTCGCCGTGCGATCCGCCACGGTTATAAGCTTGGTGCACGAGCCGCATTTTTCCATAACATCGTGCCCGATCTGGTGATGGAGATGGGAGCTGCCTATCCCGAACTGGCATCTGGTCAAACGCGGGTGATGGAGATACTGAAGCAGGAAGAGGAGCGGTTCTTCTCGACCATCGAACATGGTATGGCGATACTGGAAGCTGACCTGGTAGAGATCGATAAACAGGGTATTTCGATATTCAACGGCGGGACCGCATTCAAGTTGCACGATACCTTCGGTTTTCCGCTCGACCTTACGCAGGACATCTGCCGTGAGCATGAGGTATCGGTTGATGTGGCTGCATTTGATACTGCCATGGCGAATCAAAAACAGATGGCACGAGCTGCGGGCAAATTCAAGATGGCGACGAATCTGGAGTACTCGGGTACGGCAACGACTTTCCATGGTTATGACACGTTGGATCACAATGGCAAAATCCTCGCGCTATACAAGGATGGTACGCCAGTGAATGAATTGAATGAGGGCGACACCGGTGTGGTGGTGCTGGACGATACACCTTTTTACGCCGAGTCTGGTGGACAGGTCGGTGACTGTGGCGAGTTGCGTGCCGCACACGGCATCTTTGCTGTGGAAGACACTCAGAAGATACAGGCCAACGTGTTCGGCCATCACGGTGTGGTGAAGACCGGCAAACTGGTTGTCGGCAACCATGTATCGGCCAAGGTGGACGTGCGGGTGCGCAGTCGCACCGTGCGCAACCACTCGGCGACACACCTCATGCATAAGGCCTTGCGCGAAGTGCTGGGCAGCCATGTGCAGCAAAAAGGTTCACAAGTGGATGCGGACAAGACCCGCTTCGACTTCGTGCATACCCAGCCGATGACCGATGCCGAGATACGCCGGGTGGAGAACATCGTGAACGCCGAGATACTGGCGAATGCAGAGACGCAGTCGCGGGTGATGGCAATTGAAGATGCACAGAAGACCGGCGCGATGATGCTGTTCGGCGAAAAATACGGCGATGAAGTGCGTGTGTTGGATATCGGCTCGTCGTGCGAACTGTGCGGTGGTACGCATGTGAAGCGCACCGGCGACATCGGCCTGTTCAAGATAGTGGCGGAGAGTGGCGTGGCAGCGGGTGTGCGTCGCGTTGAGGCGGTGACGGGCGAGGGCGCACTAGGGTTGGTGCAGCTACAGGAAAAACAATTGCATCAGGTCGCCGATGTGGTAAAGGTGCAGCCTCACGAAGCAGCATGGCGCATCACACAGATACTCGACAACGTAAAGTCGCTGGAAAAAGAACTTGCTGCGATGAAATCCAAACTTGCCGCCTCGCAGGGCGACGAGTTGGTCGATCAGGCGCAGGACATCAATGGCGTGAATGTTCTGGCGGTAAAGCTCGAAGGTGCGGATGTCGCCACGCTCCGCGAGACGCTGGACAAGCTCAAGGACAAACTCAAGACTGCCGCTATCGTGCTGGCCTCAGTGAGCGAAGGCAAGGTCAGCTTGATCGCCGGTGTCACTGCAGACACGACAGGCAAGGTAAAGGCGGGCGAACTGGTGAACTTCGTCGCGCAACAGGTTGGCGGTAAAGGTGGTGGCAGGCCGGACATGGCCCAGGCAGGGGGCACTCAACCTGAGAACCTGTCCAAGGCTCTGGCGGGCGTTTCGGATTGGGTGAGGGCGAAGCATTAGAAAGACTTTTGTTAATGTCAGCTATGTCCCACGAGGCGACATCCATTTCTTTTAAGTTGAAGAAAAATCACCTGTATTTTTCGATATTCTGAGGAATCTGACATCTATCCTGTATTCGCCATGCAGAATTTGCAAGCACTGATCAGTGATTCTGACAGGGTGATCAGTTTTTAGTGAGGCATGCTATGGATCGCAAACAACATTGGGAAAAGGTATATACGACTAAGGAAACTGATGCTGTTAGTTGGTTTCAAGAACATGCCGATATGTCTGTACGTTTGATCCACAGCACAGGACTTGGAAAATACGCAGCCATTATCGATGTTGGTGGAGGTGCTTCAAGGTTGGTTGATGATCTTGTTGCCGAAGGATATACCGACTTGACCGTGCTAGATCTTTCTTTGGCAGCTATCAATTTTGCAAAACAACGATTAGGGAAATATACAGAAGTCGTGCACTGGATAGAAGGCGATATTACTCAAACTGAATTTCCCATAAGCAGATTCGACATCTGGCATGATCGCGCTGTGTTTCATTTTTTGACGGATCCTGACGAACGTAAAGCTTATGTTGAACAGGTCATGCGAGCAGTTCGCCCCGGTGGTCATGTGATAGTTGCGACATTTGCCGAAGATGGGCCAGAAAAATGCAGCGGTCTCCCTGTGATGAGGTATCAGCCAGATTCCCTGCATGCTGAATTCGGAAATTCATTTTTATTGGTCGACCATGAAAAGGAATCTCATCACACTCCGTCGGGCATAGTTCAACAGTTTGTATATTGTTATTGTCGAAAGAGTAGTAGCTAGCACCTGAGGTGAATGGCAGAAATGGGCAAACAGTAGATATTAGCAATTCATGATCGCATCAAAATTCCCACCTTCGCGATCATGACTGTCTCAGAATGGTAGCTTCAAATGTGGCGCAGCCTCATGAAATATCCTGCGGAAGTCTTCCTGAATACGCTGTAAGCCGTTGGCATCGTCCGCCTCGAAACGCAGCACTATCACTGGGGTGGTATTGCTGGGGCGCGCCAGGCCGAAGCCATCGGCATATTCTACCCGCAGTCCATCCAGTGTGATTACTTCCTTTGCATCAGTGAATTTTGCTGTATCGCGCAGTTGTGTCAGCAGGGCGTGGTTCTCGCCTTCGTCGGTTTGGATGTGCATTTCGGGTGTGCAGGCCGCATCGGGCAGGGCGTTCAGAGTTGCGCTCGGGTCGGCGACCTTGCTTAGTATCTCCAGCAGTCGCGCGCCAGTGTACAGCCCGTCGTCGAAGCCGTACCAGCGTTCCTTGAAGAATACATGGCCGCTCATCTCGCCCGCCAGCAGTGCGCCGGTCTCGCGCATCTTGGCTTTCACCAGCGAGTGGCCGGTCTTCCATAGCGTCGGTTTTCCGCCGTGTGTGCGTATCCAGTCGAACAGGTTACGCGTGGATTTAATGTCGAAGATGATCTCCGCACCGGGATTGCGCTCCAATACATCGGCTGCGAACAGCATCAGCTGGCGATCCGGGTAGATGATCTTGCCGTCCTTGGTGACCACACCCAAGCGATCACCATCGCCATCGAAGGCGAGGCCGAGTTCGCTGTCATTACGCTTCAACGCTTCTATCAGGTCTTGCAGGTTGCGCGGGTCGGACGGGTCGGGATGATGGTTGGGGAAATGCCCGTCCACTTCGCAGAACATCTCGGTGACCTTGCAACCGAGCTGGCGATACAGGTTGGCAACATAAGCCCCCGCAACGCCATTTCCACAGTCCACGGTGACTTTCATTGGCCGCGCAAGCTTGATGTCGGAAAAGATGCGCGCGATGTACGCCGCGCTGATGTCCTGTTGGGTGTAACTGCCGTTGCCGTGAGTAAGGTCGCTCTGTTCGATGCGTAGCCGTAATCCTTGAATGGTGTCACCGGACAGGGTTTCTTCTGCCAGTACCATCTTCAGGCCATTGTAATCTGGTGGGTTGTGGCTGCCGGTGAGCATCACCGCGCAGTGGGTATCGAGATGGAAGGCGGCGAAGTACACCATAGGTGTAGGCACACAGCCGACATCGATTACATTAATGCCACTCTTCTGGATGCCGCGCGCCAGTGCCGCTATCAGTTCCGGACCGGATAATCGACCGTCGCGGCCGATGGCGATGGTGTGTTGCTTGCGCGCGGCGGCTTCGGAACCGATGGCATGGCCGATGGCTTCGACTACTTCAGGGGTCAGGGATTTACCGACGATGCCACGGACGTCGTAGGCCTTGAAGATTTCTTTAGGGATATTGCTGGTCATGGATATTTACCTTTAAGCTGAATCACATTTGCTTGATCTTTTGCCAGACCATATCCGGCGTGAGGTTGTTCATACAGTTGAAATGTCCAAGTGGACATTCCCGTTTGAAGCAAGGACTGCACTTAATATCTAATTTTACGATTGCAGACTTTGCAGATAGTGGCGGGGTGAATTGCGGACTACTCGAGCCAAACAAAGCAATCATTGGTTTGTCCAGTGCGGCAGCGAGATGCATCAGCCCAGAGTCATTACTGATGACTAGGCCGGCGCAAGAAAGCAGGGCAATCGCATCAATTAAGTCCGTTTTACCGCAAAGGTTGCGACTCGCAAGATTGCCCAATGCAACAATTTTTTCTGCCACCTCATGGTCTTTGGCAGAACCGATCAACCACACTTCGAAACCGTTCTGCTGAAGTCGTTGGGCAATTTCGGCAAAATATGCTACAGGCCAGCGTTTTGCCGGGCCATACTCGGCACCGGGGCAAAGTACTGCGACTGGTTTCGTCAGCTTCAGTTCAAGTTTTGCCAACGTGGCGTTACGTTGTGAATCAGAAATTTGAAGGCTGGGGTTAGGCAGCGGGCGCTTTATATTGATGCCAGATTGTTCAGCTAGTTGTGCGAAGCGTTCCACCATCAACGGCAGCTTGGATTTTCTGAGTCTGCGGGCATCATTCAGCAAACCAAAGCGAAACTCGCCTATATAGCC
>Ga0316187_10001937_pt1 | contig 18094 bp, 18 predicted proteins | sample CroRivburrow1_MG_FD_204927 | JGI IMG/M metagenome (GOLD analysis project Ga0316187, IMG submission 204927) | Coastal sediment microbial communities from Maine, United States - Cross River worm burrow 1 | ecosystem: Environmental > Aquatic > Marine > Coastal > Sediment | place: USA: Maine...
CCGATTGATCCTGGCTACGGGCCGTGGCTGGGGCGACGCATCCCCGACGCGGACCTCGAACGGTGGCAGGGTCATGGCCATTATCCCCACCTGGTCGATCCCGACAAGTTCGTCGCCCGGTTGCTGGAGCTTTGGCTGCCGCTGGCCCCCGGCTGGTCGTCCCGCCTCGTCCGTCTCGACGAGAGCTCACCAGAGCACGAATGACCCCAACATCATCGATCGTGTTGACGAATACGTCACCATGACCGCGACCTGGGTCAGGCAGAACCAGGCCGAGTCGGTCAAGCCACTTGTCGTTCCCGTCGTGGTCAGCCAGGACCCGAGGGGCTGGCAGGGGCCTCGACGCAACCACCAAACGATCCCGATTCTGGCCGAGGTCCCCCAGCTCGGGTTGCACGTCTGCGATTACGAGCCCTTGATCATCGACCTTGCCCGCACCACCGATCGCCAACTGCGACAGTCGCGCCTTGAACCGGCGGGAGCCATCGCCCTCGGTGCGCTCCGTGACGCCAACCAACCAGGTCTCGTCTTCCACCGCTGGAATCAATGGGCCGACCCGGGGGCCCTGAACGACATCCGAGCTGTCCTGACCTACAGCGTCGAAACCAGCGCCCTTACCACAGGGGAATTCACCCGGGAGCTCAACAGCGTCCTCCCCACCAGGAGTCACACCATAACCTCAACCGCTGACCAATTCCGTGAACAGGGCCGGGACCAAGGCCGACTGGCGGCGTTTTGCTAGACGATGGTCGCCCTGGTCGCCAACCGATTCGGGGCGATCGACCCCACGCTGCAGAACCGCATCGACGAAGCCGACGAATCCCAACTGCAGACCGCCATCCAGCACATCCTCGAAGCCGAATCCCCCGACGAACTCATCACAGACTTCGACTGAGCACAGAGGGTCAGGGGCTCAACGCGGCGCCCGCCGACGTGTGGCGTGGCAGACTCGGAAATGGCCTGGATCGAGACCGTACCCGACGATGAGTGGGCCGGAGAGCTCGCTGAGCCCTACGAGGCGGCGGTCGATCCCGTCCACGGGCGGGTCGACAACATCCTCGCCGTGCACTCCATCAATCCCCACAGCCTGAAGGCCCACCTCGGTCTCTACGAGTCGGCCATGAGGGGAACGGCGACATTGAGGAAGGTCGATCGTGAGATGATCGCCCTGGTCGTGAGCAAGGAGAACGGCTGCCACTATTGAGTCACCCATCACCGACGCGGTCTGCGTCGGCTCCTGCGCAACGATGAACTGTTGGCCGCGGTCGAGGCCGACTGGCAATCGGCTCCCCTTTCGGCCCGGCGCCAGGCCATGCTCCGCTACGCGGTGAAGCTCACCCTCAGCCCGGCTGAAATCAGGGCCACCGACCTCGACCCGATGCGGGCGGCCGGTCTCAGCGACCGGGACCTGCTCGATGTCGTGGAGGTCACGGCCTACTACGCCTATGCCAATCGGGTGGCCGACGGTCTCGGGGTCGAAGTCGAGCCGTGGATATCTGACCACGACCCGCTACCCGGCTGACCCTTGCGGGCCTTTGGGAGAAGTGCCGTTGCCCGCCGGTTGCAGCACGGTGCAAAGCTTGATTTCTACTGGCGGGGGACGGAGTCCTGCCCACCTAGATTCTGGGCGTCATATCTTCAGCCAGGTGGTCGGCCATTCAACCAATTTCGAGTTTTGAAGGTTCCCCGTTGTCGTCCTCGGACCGGTCGCGGCTGCGTGCATTGACGCCCAGGATCATTCGTCGCTCAGTAGGGCCAAACAGAGGACCTTGGCCCCGCTGGTCGCCGCTGGCGATGTTGGTATCGACTGGTTGACCATGTGCAAACGGGGCGATGGGCTCCTGACCGACGCTGAGATTGCCAGCGAGCGGTCGGTAGTTCGCCTGGCGCTTTCCCGAATCCGTCCCCACTTCCCTCCCGGTGTGCTGGTGGAAGTGGCAGAGGAGCGCATCCGGTTGGACCTGCCCACCAGCTCGGTCGATGCCTGGCGATTGTTCGACCTTGCGGTTTCATCGACTTCACCCTCGCTGAAGACCGTCGATGTTGCCGAGTTGCTGCATCTGCTGGATCCCGGTTCGTTCCTCGGGCTCAACACCAACCTGGCCCCGGTCGAGGCCCTGGCCCGACGCATTACCGAGGCCCAACAGAGCCTGGTCCTGCGCCTCGCCTCAGACTTCCCGGATCGTTTCCCCGGCGCCCTGATCGAAACCGTGCACCGGCACCTGGCTGATGACCCTTTCAGCGAGAACCTGCTTCTGGTTCTGGTGGTGGCCACGGCCCAGGCCGGAAACCGTCCCGCCGCCCTCAACCGGTTGCGTCAGGCCAGAGAAGAATTTGCCCAGTCCGGGCTCGACCTTTCGGCCCGCTTCCATGATCTGGAGCGTGAGCTGTTGCAGGGAACGGTCGGTCCCTACTTTATTCCCCTCGTCGATCCCGCCCGCCTCAAACTTCCGGCCCTGCTGCGATCGGTTCGGGTCGGGTCCCATGTCGGCCACGAGCAGCAGTTGGCGGCCCTCACCGCCCTGGTCGACGCCGACGACTACGGGGCGGCGGTCGTCGAGGGCCCCCACGGGGCAGGCAAGACCCGACTGTGGTGTCAGCCCTGCCCGACGAAGTGTTCGACGTCGGCCTGGTGGTGTCGGTCATCGGCCGGGGGTTCGATCCTGGCGCCGTACAGGTCATCTCCGGTCAGTCGCTGGACCAGGTGAACGAGGCCGTCGATGAGTTGCCCGGGGAGGCGGAACCCCAGCCCCGACCGTGTTCAGAAGGCTGTCCTCAGAAGGCTGTCCTCAGAAGGCTGTCCTCAGAAGACGAGGCGTCCCAGGCTCTCGGCCACCACGGCCGGCTTCTCCTGGCCCTGGACCTCGACCTTGATCTCGTTCATGACCTCGATCATGCCGCCCTTGACCTCGGCCCGTTTGAGCGTACTCACCGCCCTGATCCGGGCCCCGACCGGCACCGGGGAGGGAAAACGAACCTTGTCGAAGCCGTAGTTGATGCCGAGCTTCTGCCCTTTGAGGGCCGGCCCGGGTACGGGCTCGGTGCGGGGCAGATGGCCCATGATCGACAGGGTGAGATGGCCATGGGCGATGGGGGCGCCGAACGGACCGGCGCTGGCGCGGTCCACGTCGATGTGGATCCACTGGTGATCAAGGGTCACGTCGGCGAAGTCGTTGATTCGCTCCTGGGTCATCTCCAACCAGTCGGTGGGAGGGGTCGACTCGCCGATGCGGGATTGCAAGGTTTCCAGGGCATTGGCCAGGTTGGTCTCGGATTCGTTCATTGTCCCATCATTCTCCACCGGAGGCCTCGGCGCATGGTTGGTCCACAGATCCTCTGTAACGCCGCGACCAAACAGCCAGTGACATCAGGCACGACGTTGGGCTACAGTCCGCGCGCTGGTCGAGCATGGAGGTTCATGATGGGCACACGCTGGGTAGTCGAGGGTGAGATTGATCCCCGTTGGCCGATCAACACCAGAGGAAACATCGGTGAGGTGTTCCCCGAGGTCCTGACTGAGTTGAGCTACTACCTGGCCGTACGGGCGGCCGAAGCCGGTTGGCGTGAAGCCTTCGACGACATGGGCATCTACAACGCCAAGGATTTCAGCTCCGACAAGCCGGTGATCATCGGGCTCTACGGCGGCTACGGGTACCTCAACATCTCCTACCTCCGCATCGTCGGGGTCAGGGCCCCTGGTTCGTCGCCCGAGGCCATTGACCTGAGCCTGTTCGGCGAGGGCAACCCGCCGCCCTACCAGCCAATGAAGGGCGACAAGTCGTTCATCAACGGACTCAAGACCCTGAAATACGTGCTCGGAGCCCTCGGCACCAAGACTGAGCCGCCCCAGTTGGCCGACAGCCGGGCCCGTTTGGCCCAGTGGAAGGCCAAGCAACCGTCGCTCGACGCCGATGACCAGGCACTCCTCGACTACCTGTGGGCCTACCCACCGGTCTTCCAGGAGCAGTTCCGGAATCACATGATCACCACCTTCACCACCTCGATCGTCACCGGGGTGCTGGCTGATGGGGCCCAGGCAGCGGGCAAGCCTGAGTTGCTCACGGATCTGACCGCCGCCGTTGGCGATGTTGCCTCCGCCGCCTACTCGGTTGCCCTTTACGAGGTGGCCAAGGCGGCCCAGGGCTCGCCTGAGGTTCTGGCTGCTTTCGATGAAGGGGTGGCTGGTATCGGCGAACGTCTGGCCGACATGGCCGAGGCCAAGGCCTTCAACGACGCCTTCGACGATTTCATCGAGCAATACGGCCACCGGGGTCCCAACGACTGGGAGATCTCGTCGCGGACCTGGGAGAACACCCCGGAACTGGCTTACGCCGCCGTCAACGTGATGCGGCGATCCGATCACGATCTGAGCCCGGCGGCACGCCTGGAGAATGTCGAGGCCAGGCGGGCGGCCGCGATCGAGCAGATCACGCCGCATGTCAAGTTCGCGGACAAGCTCAGTTTCAAGAAGGCGCCAGAGGCCATCAAACACTGGTCGAGGGGGCGAGAGGGCACCCGCGACCTGTGCATCCAGCTCCACCTTCCCACCCGTCAGGTGTTCTTCGAGCTGGCCCGCCGGGCCCACGAGCGCGGTGGCACGGCGGAGTTGCGCGATGTGGCCCTGCTGCACCCCATCGACGAGCTTCCCAACTACCTCAAGGACCCGGCATCATTCCTGGACGAACTGGCCGAGCGGGCCGCCCTGCGGGACCGTTTCGCTGCCATCGAGCCGCCGTTCTTCATCAGCAGCCAGTCGGAGGTACCAAGCATCGAGGAGCTTGAAGCCACCGCCGAGGCCGCAGCCGAAGGCGATGGGGCGGCCGTCGCCGATGTTGGCGCCGTGCTGACCGGTGCCGCCGGCAGTTCCGGTGTGGCCCGGGGCCGGGCCCGGGTCGTGCTTGACCCGTCCGATCCAGCCGCCCTGGAACCCGGCGACGTGTTGGTGGCGCCGCTCACCGACCCGGCGTGGACGCCACTGTTCCTGCCTGCGGCGGCGGTGGTGGTCAACGTCGGAGCCTTGATGAGCCACGCCGTGATCGTGTCGCGCGAACTTGGCATTCCCTGCGTTGTCGCCGTTGAGGGCGCCACCGATCGCATCCCCGACGGAGCCATGGTCGAGGTCGACGGTTCGACCGGGACGGTAACCCTGATCGAGGAGTAACGCGGGAAACGGTTCGGTCGGTTCGTTTGGCTTCAGGCTGGTCGAACCGACCGAACCGAACGGTTCAGCTGATTCGACCGGGGCTGCTCTGCCTGCTGGACCGGTTCAGCTTGTCGAGTCTGTTTGACCTGCTGAGACCGAGGGGCTTGACGCTGAGGGGTAGGGCATCCACTGGCCGGTTTCAAAATTGTGCAGCTTGCAGGCCCGCACCGAATGCAGGTAATCGTGCAACCGAATCGGTTTCTCGACAACATCTTCGGGGAAGGCGTCGGCGATGGCCCGAGCGGCCAGCGGTAGCCGATAGCAGGGGATGCGCATGTCGACGTGGTGGGGGATGTGCACCATGATCCAATGGAACAGCAGTTCCCAGCCGGGCGGGCCCCACAGGATGGTCGTTCCCTCAACCTGGCCCCGGAAACGGTTCCACTCCCGACGGGGCCACCAGCGGATGTCAGGGGCGATGTGGTGGACGTACACCACCCAGCCGATCGTCTGTGAGAACAGCACGAAGGGCACCACGACAACCTTGAAGAACTGCCAGAGGCCGGTACCGGGCCCCGACCAGCCGATCAGCAGGGTCAGGGCGAGAGCGACGTAGGTGACCACGATGACCTGGTCGCGGCGCATCGAGTTGCGCCAACGGGGCGGTGGTGTGAACCGAACCATCTTGTTCCACCACACCTCCCGCAGGTAGTAGGCGCCGGCCCCGAAAGGGCCCCACTCGATGCGATGCCGGAGCTTGGCCAGCCCGTTGAGCTGTTGGTACTCGGTCACCGTGAGCGGGTGCCAGACAAAATCCATGCCCTGGCGCAGGGTGTGGCCGTGATGCACCCGGTTGTGGCCGAAGATCCACTGTTCGGTGGCGTGCAGCGAGGGCAGCATGGCCAGGCGGCCGACAACGGCGTTGAGGCGGGCCGAGTCGAAGAGGGCACCGTGGGCGGCGTCATGGCCGAGCACGAACAGGCCAGCGGTTGACGCTCCGGCCACCAGCCACAGTGGGACCAGGGCCAGCGGGTTGTCGGTCGACAGCAACCCCCACACGGCGAGGCCAAAGATGGCCAGGTCACGGGCGAGCAGCAGAAGACCTCTGCCGGTTGATCGTTGGTAGCAGCGCTCGGGGATGATCTCGAGCACCGGCTTGAGGCCGGTCGGGGGTTGGCGGGGCTGATCGGCGGCGGACCCGCCCGGTTTTTGAACGCTTGGTCCGGTCGGGGCTTCGGCGTGGTGCTCCAGAGGAGCGGAATCAGTATCGGTCATGATGGTGGGGGCATCGGTAGGAGAGGGGTCGGCTCAACCGAACCCGGGGCGACTCAGACCGCTTTCCTCCCAGTCCTCGTCCTCGGGATCCAGGGCGGCAACCACCGCTGCCAGGTCGGCCTTGGGGTCGGCGGTCATCTGAGCCCGAAGCTGGTCGGCCAGGTCCTGGGCCTTGGCCGGCCCGTAGAGGCTCGTCCAGATGGTCTGCTGCCGCTGCAGCTGCGCTTCGAGATCAGTGGTCACCGGAGTATCCTGCCTTCAACTGAGGTCGTAGGCACAAGAGCACTTGGTCACTTCGCGTCGCCCGACCTGTTGGGCAAAGGCTATCCGTCTACGTGTCTGCTGCGTTGGTCATCGTGGCCGGGGCTGAACCATCCTTGGCGGCCAGTTGGCGCGCCACCGATTCCGGGTCGGTGGGGTGGCCGGTCAGGTAGCCCTGCAGATAGTCGATTCCGGTTGTCAGCAGAAGCTCTCGTTGCTCATCGGTTTCAATGCCTTCGCAGACGACCCGGGCCCCCAGGACGCCGGCGATCGATACCACTGCTTCCATGATGACAAACGGGTCGGTCCCCTCGAACGTGCCGTGGTGTTGCAGCTCGCACAGGTTGAGCAGCAGGGAACGATCGATCTTGATGATGTCGAGCGGGATTCGCAGCAACTGACCCAGGTTTGAGTAGCCCGAGCCGAAGTCGTCGATGGAGATCTTGATCCCCGCCTCCCGCAGTTCCTGCAGCCGCTGTCGTTCAGGACCACGGTGGTCCAGGACCGACGATTCGATGACTTCGGCCGTGAGGCGGCGGGTGGGTATGTCCCACTTGGCCACCACCGCCAGCACCACGGCCACGAAGGTCTCGTCGGCCAGTTGGCGGGGGGAAACGTTGAACGAGACACCAAAATTGGGTTCGATGCCTGCGTTGGTCCACGACGCCATTTGACAGCAGACCTGGTCCAATACCCATTCCCCGATGGCATTGATCTCGCCCGATTGCTCAGCGATGGGGATGAACTTGGCGGGAGAGACCGATCCGAGCGTTGGGCTGGTCCATCGCAGCAACGCCTCGAAGCTCACGGTTTCCGATGTCATGAGGTCGACGACCGGCTGGTACACGATAGAGAATTCCGAGTCGTAGTCGGCCGCTCGCAGGGCCCGGGTTATCTCCGTGGCCGTGTTCGCCTGGCCCCCCATACCTGTCTCGAACATCATCGCCGTGCCGCCCCCGGCGCGTTTCGATTCATACAGGGCCAGGTCGGCCTCCACGATGAGGGTTGGGACATGGTCGATGTCGTCGGTGACGGTCAACCCGATGCTCAACCCCAGATGTTCGAATCCGGGGCCCACCGCGAACGGTTTCTCGACCATGTCAAGTAGTCGGGTGGCCAGTTGCCAAGCTTCGGCTGGTCCGTTGATCCCCGAGACGATGACGGCAAAGTCGTCGCTGCCAAGGCGCAGCATGGTGTCATCGGCGCGCACGGTGCTCTCCATGCGCTCGGCCAATTGGCGCAGCAGGTCGTCGCAGGCATGGTGACCGAGGTTGTCGTTGTGTTCACTGAACTGGTCGATGTCCAACATCATCACGGCCATGGCCGTACCGTCGGCTTGCATCCTCGACTTGGCGTTGTCGATTGCCGGTGTCAGCGCCCGCCGATTGGCCAACCCGGTCAGTGTGTCGGTTCTGGCCTGTCGGATGAGGTCGTTGCGCAGATGGGCTTCCCGGGTGATGTCCCGAGCGGTGATCAAGTGGCCTGCCACCAATTCATCGGCGCTGAGGTCGGAGACCTGAACATCGAGGCAGACCGTGGTCCCTTCAAGATCCACGATCTCGAACTCGGTACTCCCATCACTTTGATGCGCTGTCCGCAGATGGACGGCGAGACGCTCCCGATTGTTGTTGTCGCAGAGCTCAAGCAGTTCGTCGAGGGTGGCGACCTCGGGCCCGAAGTAACGGGAACACGATGGTGACCGGTAGCTCAGGTTGCCGCCCTGATCGATCACGAGAATAAGATCGGGAGAGTTGTTGATCAAGCGTCGCAGGCGTTCGCTCGCTTTGAGCTGGCCTGCGGCCATGGCCCGGAGCCATCGTGATCGAACTACCAACCACGCAGTCAGGGCGACCACGATCGAGGTGATACCGAGTGAGGCGAGAGCGAGGCCCTCGGTGCTCTTGACACTGTCCGAAGCCTTGACTACTGCCATTTCCAACAACCGGTGGGCATCGTCGTGCTGGTGGGGATGGTTGTGGTCGCCTGTTGCTGAGGGCAGGCCGTAGCTGGCGACTTCGTTGAGCAGTTCGTTGGCGCCCGGCCGCTGTTCCGGCTCGAGGACGCTGAAGGCCAGCTCGCGATCAGAGCGCAGCAGTCCGAGCGAAGGCGAGAGGTCCCATTGGGTTTTGACCCCGTTGACCGACTGGGCGTCGGCCAAAGCCACGGTCATGGCCGCCGATTGGAGGTCGGTGACGGCTTTCGCTAAGCGGTGTTCGTGCACTGCGGCGGCCAGGGGCATGGCCGAGATCAGCGTCGACCCGATGAGGGCCGGCGCCGCGATGCGCAACAGCAAGGTGTGTGCTTTGTTGTTGTCCTTGGCCAAGGGGTTCGACTCCAGCGATCGGAAATGATCGTGATGGAGATACATCGGTCGCATCGGGGCTCGACCTGAGGAATCGGCTGGGTAGAAGATCCCAACTGGGTGGGCGCAGAGTCAGTCGGTCAGGACGGGGAGGGTGAGGGTGAAGCTGGCTCCGGCCCCGAACTCGCTTTCCACCGTCAAGGCGCCATTTTGGGCCTCGCTCAGCTTCTTGGCGATGGCGAGCCCAAGACCGGTACCGCCCGCCTTGCGGCCGTCGGAGGAGTCAACCTGGTGGAAGGGCTCAAAAATGGCGGACAGTTGGTCGGCAGCGATGCCGGGACCTTCGTCGCCGACCGTGAACGAGGCGTGTCCATCGGCGCTGAGGACCCTCAGCGACACCTGACCTCCGGTGGGCGAGAACTTCAAGGCGTTCCCGAGAAGATTGACAAGAACCTGGACGAGCCGCTCGCCGTCACCCATGACCGGTGGCAGCTCGATCTGCTCTACCGCTCGGTTCGCGAGATGCCGGCCCTGGCGGCCGGGCTCATTCGGGGGGCGGCCGATCTCTACCACGAACACGTCGCCATTGATATTGAGACCGTGGACGACGGCTATCTCTTTCGTCTCCGGTTCTGGCCCGCCGACGATGACCGGTCGTAGCGGCCCGGTGGCGGCCGATCCGATCCGCGACGTTGATCTCGATCAGGAACTGGTCCGACTGCGAAAGCGGGTGGAGCGGGAGCGGGCAGCCCGACTCGAGGCCGAAGCCATCGCTGAGTGCGGCCTACGGAGCCTCTACGAGATCAACCAGGACCTCGACCGTCGGGTGCAGGAGGGTGTCGCCGAGAGTCGACAACTGGCTCGTCAGGCTGAACGGGCGGAACGGGTCAAGAGTGAGTTGTTGGCCAATCTGAGCCACGAGTTGCGGACCCCACTCATGGCCGTCGTCGGCTCGCTCGACCTGCTCCAGGCCCGAGGTGGACACAACACGGAGGCCAATGCTGAGGTCGACGCTGAGGCTCGCTACCTCGCTGCTGCCATTGAGGGAGCGGGCCGCCTCCGGGACCTGGTTGATGAGCTGTTCGAGATCGTCTCGTTGGAGGGCGGTTCCACCACAGCGGAGCGCAGCATGATCGACGTGCGCTCACTGGTCGAAGAGGTTGGCGCCCACTGGCGGATGGCCGCGCTGAAGAAGGGTCTGCTTCTGGTTACCTCGGTGGACTCGGGTCACCCGTTCACCGTTGACCTTGATGTTGCCCGTACCGGGCGGGCTCTCGATCGCCTGATCGACAACGCGGTGAAGTACAGCATCTCAGGCACGGTCACCGTTGCGGTAGAGGCCAAGGACTTGGACGCCACCACCAATCGTGGTGGTGGCGGCGGTGAAGTCTGTTTCACGGTTCGTGACGAGGGACCGGGCATCGAATCGGGTCGCTTGGCCCGGATCCTCGAACCGTTTGAAATCGGCGACCGCTCATCGACCCGAACCGTGCAGGGCGCGGGCCTGGGGTTGGCGTTGGCCCAGGGCCTGGCCGAGATGATGGATGGTCGTCTTTCGATTGATTCCGAGGTGGGGATGGGCACCGCGGTCAGCCTCAGCTTGCCGTTCGGTTGTGAGCCCTTCAGTTGAACACCGCGGGTTGCGTGGTCTTCTCGATCAGCGATCTTCTGGTGCGGCGTCCCAGGTCATAGGCTCAGGCCGTGAGTGCAATTGTTGTGTCCGACCTCGAATACACGCCGCCCGCGGCTGAGCCCTTGTTCTTTGATGTCAGCTTCGGTGTGTCCCCGGGCGATCACGCCGCGATTGTCGGGCCGAATGGTGGAGGGAAAAGCACCATTTTGCGCATCTTGTCGGGGGCGCTTGAACAAGACGGCGGCGAATTCACCGTTGGCAAGAGCGTGCTGACCATGACTCAGGATGTTGGCATGGGTGACCCCGATGCTTCGCTCCGCGACCTGCTGCTCGAGATCGCCGAACCGGCGTTGCGCGATGCGGGCCGAGCGCTGGTCGCAGCCGAGAAGGCAATGGCTGATGGTACCGACGACGGCATGGCCTATGCGACGGCGATCATTGAGTGGGGCGAATTGGGCGGCTATGAGCTTGAATCAAGGTGGGCGGCCGCAGCCGAACGCAGTGTCAAGAGCTATGTCGACGACTTTGCGGTGCGCAAGGTTGGCGAGCTGTCGGGTGGTGAGCGCAAACGCTTAGTACTTGATGTACTGCTCATATCGGGAGCCGACGTGTTATTGCTCGACGAGCCCGACAACTACCTCGACATACCCACCCGTGTATGGCTCGAAGAGCAGATAATAAGTTGCCCAAGCACTATCTTGATGGTTAGCCATGACCGGTCCCTACTCGAACGGGTGGCGACCAAGATCATCGTACTCGAAGGTTCTGGCTGCTGGGTACACGGCGGCTCCTACTCAACACTGAACGAGGCACGCGATAAGCGTCAAGCTCGACTCGGTAGCGCCCTCAAACGCTGGAACGACGAGGAACGTCGACTATTCCGCCATATGAAGATCATGAAGCAGCGGGCCGCCGTCAACTTCAAGAACGCTACCAAGGCCAATGGTGCTGAGACCCGTTGGGAGAAGTTTGTGGCGGCCGGACCGCCGCCTCCACCCGTGCCCGACCAGCAGATCAAGGTTGGTCTGCGCGGCGCCGACTCGGCCCGACGGGTCGTGAACATGGTTGATGTTTCGATCGGCGACCTCTTTTTTCCCTTCTCCGACGAGGTGCACTTCGGCGAGCGTTTGGGTTTGATCGGTCCAAATGGCACGGGTAAGACCCACCTGCTTAGAGCACTCGCCGGTGAGATCGAACCTGACGAAGGCACCATCAAGCTTGGTCCTCGAACCTCGGTTGGCACCTTTACCCAGATCAACGATCGTCCCGACTTTCTCGGTCATGAAACGATTGACATTGTGCGTGAGCGTGTGACCGAAGAAGAAAAGGCGATGAAGGCGCTCGGGCGTTACGGCTTGGCCTTGCACGCCCGACAGAAGTTTGAAACATTGTCAGGTGGCCAGAAGGCCCGCCTCGAAATCTTATGTCTCGAACTTGAAGGCCACAATGTGCTTCTACTCGACGAGCCAACAGACAACCTCGACATCGAATCGTCCGAAGCCCTCGAACAAGCGCTCGACGGATTTGTTGGCACCGTCGTTGCCGTGAGCCATGATCGCGCTTTTCTGGAACGCCTCGATCGCTTTGTCATGATCAACGACGACGGCTCCGTGTGGTCGCTGCCTGACTACGATCTGGCGATGCAAGCCTTGGCCGCCCCAGCTTCCATCACCAACGTCAAACTGGCGAAGGAACTCACCGCCTACTGAATGAACCCACGGCTCAACAACCACCCCGATCTTGACCCAATCTTGCCTCCAGCGGAGACGGGTTGGCGGTCGATACCTCTGGTGAGAGCAACTATTTGGAGGTGTGATCTTGCCCAACCCGGCTCGAGTCCGTATCGGAAGACTGGTAGTGACGGCCGCGGTCTTCGCCGCGGCACTGGTCCCCAGCGCGGTCTCGGCCGGGGTGGGCCCCACATTCGCCTGCGATCCCGGTTTCTACCAGGTGATCGCCGGTCAGCTGGCCAAGCTTTCTCCCGGCACTGCTCTGTACGACGAGATCGGCCCCGATTACGCCAACTACAACGCCATGGGCTATCGCCTGGCCGACGGGTATCTCTACGCGATCAGTAGCGACAGGCTCTACCGAATCGACGCTGACGGGGCCCGAACCGAACTGGCCCAACTGGATGTGCCGGCCGGGGCCTACACCGGGGATTTCGGCGATGACGGTCTGCTGCACATCTCCCGAGGAGGCAACGACTGGTATGCGGTCAACGTCGACACGTTCGAGGCGACCCCCATTCCCGAGTTGAGTGCGCACAAAGCGGTGGCCGACATCACCAACGTGCACGGCAAATTCTACGGGGTAAGTAGCAATGGCATTTTGTACGTCTACGACCCGATGGCGCTGACGGTTACCCCGGGAGGCACGGTTGGCGGTCTGCCTGCTACCGCCAAGGCCTATGGTGCCGCATGGTCGACGGCCGGCGGCAATCTCTACGTCGGTCGCAACAGCGGGGAAATCTACCAGATCACCGGCTACTCAACGGGCTCACCAGTGGCGACGAAGGTCGGCGAGGCTCCCCCCACCAGTTCCAACGACGGCGCCTCGTGCGGCCTGGCCCCAGTGCCCGCAGGCCTCAACGACGTCGACGGACCGGAGCCAGAAACTGAACCGTCGACGGCCGAGGCCCAGGCTGCGGCCGACGCCTACACCCTCTCGTTCGAGGTGCTGGCGGAGACCTTTGTGGTGGCCGATCCGGTGATTGCTGAAGACGTCCAACCGGCGCTCACCGGACTGTCACCGGTTGTCGAGAGCCCCGCTGAACCGACATTGGAGCCAGTGGTCGACGCCGGAATCGGCCAGGGAGCGGCATGCGAGCAGAGCCTTGCCTACGACCGGGCCGAACGGGCTCCGATTGACTCGTTCGTCACCGTCGAAGCACCGACGTCGTTGCTCGACTCGACGTTCAACGCCGACACGATCTCGAGGTTCTCCATCCTTTCCGGCAACTGGAGTATGCACGATGGCGCTTTCAATCAGTTGAACGCCTGCGGCTTCGATTACACCACACTGCTCACCAGCCACCGCGTCGACAACTTCCGATGGGAAGCCACCTTCAGCGCCCTCAGCGGCGACAATCAGGGTGGCGTGCTGGTCAACCAATCGGCTGCCGACACCCGCAGCGGCGCCACCGTCGTCGATCTGGCCGAAGGTGGATCACGGCTTCGCTGGGGTTCCTACAACGAGGCTGGCTACTACCTCTACGGCGGTTCGGTCGAGGTGACTCGTCCCGAAACGGGACAGAGCGTGACCCTCGCCGTCGAGGTGCTCGATGTCGACGTGCGCATCTTCTTCAATGGTGAACTTGTTGGCGAGACCACGGCGATCAGCGTCGGTGGCCATGTCGGCCTGGTCGCCTCCGAGACCGACATTGCCTTCGAGCGGGTTGTATTGACCGCTCTGCCCGCCCCACAACCCGAACCCACCGTTACGCCGGATCCTGTGGCTGAGCCGGCAACGACCCCAACCGAGTCGACTGTCGAGGTCGAGCCGGTGGCCGACGCCGAGGGTGAGCCTGTTGCTGATTCTGGGCCCACTGCTGAGCCCGATCCGAGTGCGGCTTAGGTTGAACGTGACCTCCACCATCGATTGTCGACGGGCCGGGCTGTCGGCCGCCCTATTCCTACTGGCACTTACCGCCATCGGCTGCTCCGGGGCCCGGGGTGAGTTGGTCAAGTCGGGGTTCGGAGATAGCGACCGGGAGGACGTTGAACTGGCCATGGCCGACGGGATGCCAGCTACCGCTCCGGCGGTGTTCGCCTTCCAAGCTCCTGACCTCTACACCGGAGCGATGGTCGATGGGGCAGACCTCTACGACAACGCCCCGCTGATCATCACCTTCGTTGTGCCCAGCTGTGCCGTCTGCTTGGTGGAAGGTCCGAAGCTGGCGGCAGCAGCAGAGGCGACCGCCGAGGTGAACTATGTGGTCATCCACAGCCACGGAGCGGTTGAGGACTACCTGGCCTACAACCAGCAAGCCGATCTGACCCAGGAGAACGTGAGCCACCTCGTCGACACCGAGGCGGTGCTCTGGGCTCGTTTCGGCGTGAGCTCCCAACCGTCGACGGTGTTGGTCAGCGGCGACGGAACCGTCAGATCGGCCCGGGGGGCCTTGGGCGATGACGGGCTGAGGCGGGCGTTGGCCTACGTAACCGGTTGACCGACTGAACCGGCCAGGCCGGTGATCGGTTGGTCCGGGGCGTCGGGGGTGGCCGTTGCCAGCCGGTAGCCGACGCCTCGCACCGTGATGAGGCGGCGTTGTTCGGGATCGATCTTGTGGCGCAGGTTGCCGAGGTGAACGGTGACGAGGCGCCGGTCGGCGTCGAGCTTCGTGCCCCAGCAGCGTTGCGCCAGATCGTCTCGGGACACGATCTCGCCCGCCTGGCGAGCCAGGATGAGGAGCAGGGTGTATTCAGTTTTGGTCAAGGAGACCTCGCGGCCCGCCACCGAGGTGGTTCGGGTCGATGGCGAGATCCGGATGTCGCCGAGGACGAGGTCTTCGGTGTCGGCTGTTGGGATGGTGCGGCGCCGCAACACGGCGTCGACCCGCAAGGCGAGTTCGACTGGCGAGAACGGCTTGATGACGTAGTCATCGGCCCCGCCGGCCAGCCCCCGAATTCGGTCGGCCTCGGAATTGCGGCCGGTCACGATGATGATGGAGGCGTCGCTGAGCGTTCGGAGTTGATCGCTGACGGTCATTCCGTCGTTGTCGGGCAGGCCGAGATCGAGGATGACCACATCGAACACAGCGTTCCGACACTGGTCGAGCGCGTCGGTTCCGGTGGCCGCATCGCGGACGAAGTGGCCTCTCGCCGTCAGAGTCTCACCGATCAGGTGTCGGGTGGCGTTGTCGTCGTCGACAACCAGCACCCTGGCCAGAGTCGGACTTTCGGGGATCAGCACGGTTTGAGTTCTCACCAATCAGAGGTATCGGCGGTCGGCCCGCTGATCTGAAACCCGGTTGGCTTGCTCAGTTCCTGGCCGCGACGGCCGACGGGAACCCATGGAGATCTCTTCGACAGTCGATGGCGATCGTGTTCTGGTTCGAGTGTCGGGTCGGATCGATGCGCTGGAGTCCGCTCGGTTCTGGACCGAGCTGCAGACCCAGCTCGAGCTCGACGTTTCCGTCATGATCGCCGACTTGGGAGCTGTTGACTATGTCGATAGCTCCGGCTTGGCGGTTCTGGTTCGCAGCTGGCGTCAACAGCAGGCGGCAGGACGCCGTTTCACCGTCGCTCTGCCCACCTCGGACTCAGCCCGGCGAATCTTCTCCCTCACCGGGTTCGACGACGTCTTCGACCTGGTTGAGGCTGCGGATGCACACCGGTGGTCGCCCCGACCAGGATGACCTTGCCTGCCCAAGGCCGAGAGCGGGAGTTTCGTCCTGGATGGTCATGGAGTGACAAGGAACGGCAACTATGTCAGAATCTGCTCGGGCAGTCGGAGATTCTTCAGCGTTGAAGTCGCCGGCCCCGTCCTTCTCAGTTGTGTTGATCGTTATGAGGTGGGCGAACAGAAACGGCTCACGAAGGATCTCCCGCATGAACGGAACCGCCCCCGCTCGACGCTCAACCGTCGTCGTGGTTGTACTGCTTGTTGTCGTTGGTGTGCTTGGTGTTCTTGCCGGGCCGTCATCGGCCGAGACTGGTCCCGACGAACTCGACGACGGGTCGAACGCCGAAAGACTCGATCTGGAACGGGGCGGTGATGGCACGGCGGGCGTCTGGGTCCACGATGGCCATATCTATGCCGACAACCCCGACGGCTCCTGCGGCAGTGGGGTGCGGGTGTGGAACGCCGATACCGCGACGGCCGCCGGACCGGTGGCGGTTATCGCCGCCCCTGCAGGCAGCCGCAGTAGAGGTGTGCGGGTCGCTGCTATGGGCTCAGGTCGGATTTTGGTGCATGGCAACGTGCCCTGCGGGGTCACGCCGAATGGTGATGCCGCTTCGAGCGAGGGTGCGCCCGGTGAGGTGAAGTCCGGCGGTTTCGAGGTGTACGACGTTGACGATCCGGCCAACCCGGTGTTGCTGGCGTCGGTTCGCCTGGGTGAGCTGAACGTGGTGGCCAACGCCCTGTTCGGCGGGTTTGGTGGGATCGGCGATGCCGGGGTGCGCAGTGTTGGACTGTTCACGCAGGGCGGGAGCGACTATCTGGCGGTTGTGGTTGAGAGCGCCTTCGGCAACTTCCGAATCTATGATCTGACCGCTCCTCGGACACCGGAGCTCGTTTCGGCCTGGGGGCTCGAGGAGTTGTTCGATCCGGGAGTCGGAGTCGAGACGACCGACGTGGGTCGGGTGCTGGCCGCTGCCCGTGACCTGGCCGAGGGGTCACCGGGCAAATTCATCAACGCCGTCAACGTCAGCGACGATGGGACCTTGGCCTACCTGGCGGCCGGTGATGCCGGGGTGGTAGTGCTCGATCTGGCCGATCTGACCAATCCGCAGGTGATGTCGGTGGCGCTCGACGGTTCGCTCGATGGACACTCCCGCAGCCAGGTGGTGTGGCCCAGTGGCGACGGCACGATCGTCGTCGACGGCGACAACGATTCGAGTGCATGGGAGGGCCGGATCGTCCCCTCCGGGTTGACTCTCGACGGCAACGAGACCCTCGGGTTCCCGCAGATTCCCGCCGCCGCGCTCAGCGCCGATGCCGGTGAGTTCTTCCGCTCGAACCCCACCGGTCTCACCGGCCGGGCCAGTGGATCGAGTGTTGCGGTCGACGGAGCTGCGTCGTACCGGGCGGCTGAACTGGCGGTCGGGGAGTTCTCGCCGACGTTCGCCGATGTCGGAACGGTCTCGGGGAACCTGGTGTGGGTCGGACGGGCCTGCGGCCGGAGTGAGGGCGACGTTCTCGACAACTCCCTGTCCGACGGCGACATTGCCGTGGTGCGGCGGGGCGGTTGCGAGTTCGACGAGAAGGCCCAGACCGCCGAAGCGGGGGGTGCGGTAGCCATGGTGCTGGTCGACAACCAGTACTCGACGCCGTGGTCCGGTCTACGGATCTGGGACTACTCCAACCCGGTGAGCCCAGTTCTGGCCTCGACGTTCGACACGGCATGCAGCGCTTCGCAGGCACCAGTCGAAGGGTGTGATCCCGAGGGGGGCTACTCGGCGGCCGACGTGCAGGTCGTCACGGCTGGATCGCAGACCCTGGCCTATGCGTCGTGGGGATCCGACGGGATTGTCGTAATCGATGTGAGCGACCCGTACAACCCGGTGGAGGTCGCCCGCCACGGCGGCGACTCCTCGGCCCTATTTGTCGGGCAAGGTGCCGACCCGGTGGTCTACAGCTCCAGCGGCAACGGTCTCACCGTCATCAATCCCGTCGAAGCGGGCTGACGGTCGGTAGAAGCTGTGGTTGAGGGCCTTGCCATTGATCTACTCTCCCGGCTTGAAGACGGTGAAGTGTCCCTCGTATTCTGATTTGTTGGTTGTGCCGCCAAGTGACCTGGCACTTGCGATCACCG
>Ga0316187_10001938_pt1 | contig 18087 bp, 16 predicted proteins | sample CroRivburrow1_MG_FD_204927 | JGI IMG/M metagenome (GOLD analysis project Ga0316187, IMG submission 204927) | Coastal sediment microbial communities from Maine, United States - Cross River worm burrow 1 | ecosystem: Environmental > Aquatic > Marine > Coastal > Sediment | place: USA: Maine...
GCTGAAGCAGCATTATTTTGTAGCCACAAGAAAAGTGGGACCAGGTTTTGGATTCACCAGATTCGGTTAAGCAAAAAGGTGGTTTTAGTAAACTCGAATCTTGGTAACTGTAAGCAACGGCCGTCCTGTAAGCTTGGAAATAATTTGTCGTAATACCTTGCTCGATATTTGTCGTAATGGGGGCGAAAGGGTGACAAGTAAAGAATCGGCATCTAAATCATTCAGGTACATTTAATGTGCTGGACATTGTTTGTTTCTCGGAAGCAGAAGATGTCTTGATACTTCGGTGCTTCAACCAGTAATTCAGGTGGGAACGGCTTGTATCGTAACGGTCGACAATGAAGCTTTGGGTAGCACCATGTGCGAGGAGGAAAGTGATTTCACCCCGATATTCGTCAAGGTTGCTCCTTCCGCTGCCTATTGGTCGCCCAATGGGCAATCCCATCTCGCGTCGTTTTTGAATCCCCCGTTTGGTACGTTCGCTTAGCACTTGTTGCTGAAACCGCTGAAATATTGCCAGCGCATGACCCCAAACAGGAAAATGCTCAGTCTTGTCCAAATGGCATAGAGCGTCCAGAGCATAAAAATAGATACGTTTCTCCAAAAGATAGGTAATGATTTGACAGCATTCGGCCATCGAAGTAGCAAGCATGAGCATGCGGATTACTAGAAGATGGTCACCGTCCCGCATCGACCTCAAAGCAGTACCCAACGATCGTTCCGACCACCCCTTATCCAATGATTCCCGCTCCTCAACCCACCTTAAAGCAGGAAGCTGTTTGGCCGTCGCAAATTCCTGAACCTGCGCGTAGCCGCGGTTAGCATCCCCTTCAAGCATGAGATCCCGCCAGTAGGCGAGCGTTATGGTCATTGGTTACGCTTCTCCAATAATCAGGCTTTCTCGGGCAGTTTCAACCACTTCCTTGGTGATATCACTGAGCTTATTGATGTCGAGCACCCGTTCGATTTGACTCAGCAAGCGCTGCATCAGCCGAAAATTGCCGCCGGTCATCCGCATGATTGTGCGCAAGCTCTCCTCATTCAGGGAGGTAGAAGCCCTATCTGGCTGCTGCCACATCAATGGCAGAACCCGCTGCATTTCCTTGATACCCAGAGGGCGAAAATGGTGGACAAAACCAACTCGTGAGTACAATTGCGGGTAGCGTGCCAGGCGCTTTTCAATACCGGGCATACCTATCAGTACGACGCCTACTCGCGTACGATCATAGATATCACGGACCAATTCTAACGGATTGGCCCCTAAGCGATCAGCCTCATCCACGATAATCAACTCTGTAAAATCGCGCGTTCTTTGCTCGATTCCGGTATCTTGATCTCCGGGCGAATTAGTCGCGATCAGGACATAGTTAAATTGGGTGCGTAAGTGGCGAATCTCCCTCTCAACACGTCCCGGTGATGCAGCCACAGCCACTGTATACAGAATCGCCCGCCGCTTAAACGAGTATGCTGTCGGGGGAATTTCAGTGCGTTGCAAACTGCTTAATTGTTGCAGCCGTGTCCATTCCGTATAGCTTTCGGCCGAAACCGTTTTACCGACACCCGGCGCACCATAACAAAGACCAATGTACTGGTAATGACGACAAGCATCACAGAATTCGGCGAAACGGCGATGCTCCCGGGTCTCGATGAAATGCCATTCATTCATTGCGATACCGTTTCAACTTCGGCGTTGGTGATGGAGCCGGTGGTTCCTCTGCCAACTGTCCTTCAACGTACTGTTTACGAAGTAGCTCATGTGCCGCCAGCGTTTTCTGCAAGCTCTTCTTGCGTTTTTGGCGCGCGCGGATGATCTCCTTTAACGACACTTCCTGCCCCTCCAATTCCTGGCAAAGAGCGCGACATACGAATTTCCCTTGATGGAATACTCGGATCTCGCCCATGTCCCGCGGATCGTAACGAATAACAACATCCTCGCCGATATAGGCCGCCAGGTTGGTATCGACGTAGCGTAAGTTGTGAAAATGTATGCCGTCTCGACGCACTCGCCGTGTCTTGACCGCTGTCATCAATAACAAATCTAATTGTTCAAGCGATGTTGGCATGTGTGGTAGAAACCCGCTTCCTTCCCAACGCGCTTTTGGCGTCGTTTCCATTTCCTGTTGTGGCCGTTGGAGATATGTATCCAGTAAGAACTCCCGGAAAAGCGTTTGAAATTCTGCCAGCGTCAACTGGGGTCGGCTCGTCGGTTTTCCATCCTCCTTGGCAATAAACCCCGGCAGGGTGTGCAGAAATAATTGGTTCAATGTCTTGAAAAAACGTTCAACGCGGCCACGGCCACGTGGCATCCCGACCGTTGAAAAAATCAATTGCATTTTGAGGTCAACGGCCACTTGTTCCAGATGACGCGATGTAAAGTCGCTTCCATGATCTGTATAGAAGATCTGAGGAATGCCGCAGATCGTCCAGCGCGCATCCATTTTGCGCCAGATCGCCTGGCGAAGGGTCAGGCAAGTGTTGATGATGTTTGGATGCCCAAAAGATAGATAGTAGCCTGCCACACAGCGACTGTAATCGTCTTCGATCACTGTCAGCCAGGGCCGCGCTGTTTTCCCGTTGCCATTTTTAAGCCAAATGTCCAGACAAGTATGATCTGCCTGCCAGATTTCGTTCGCAGCCTTTGCTTCCCGCCGGTATAACAAGTCGAACTGTTGCCGGTAGGCATGAGACCCGTCGTGGGCAAGCGTGATCAAAGCCTTGTCAATCGCACGCACGGTATCATACACGCTGTCGTAACTAGGTATGCTCCACCCATTCTCTTCAGCGATAGGCACAATCTGACGATGAATTGCCGCTGCACTGGGCCGGCTTTTCTGCAATGCCAGGCTTTCAATTAGCAACTTTAGCTCATCAGGCATCCGCCGCTTGCCGGCATCGAAACGCCTCCGTCTTACCAATCCCACCAACCCCCTCCGACGGTAACTTCGAACCCATCGCTGCAATGTGCGCAGAGTTGGCTTTTGGGTTTTGGCAATTTCCGTTAACGACGTTTGTCCATCCAGAAATGGTTGCAACAATTGATAACGCGTCAGCGCTTGTTGCCGTTCTTCTTCGCTCAGTTCAGTCAAAGATAATTGTTCGCGCATGAACAGTGTGCGTCAGGATGAGTTATATTCCTGCCTATCCACCAATTCGCAGATCCCGCGTTTCCTAATATAGCTATTCAATCCAATGTGCTTGGTGTAACCAAGATGTTTGGCCATATTGGACCAGCGGGCGCATTTGAACGAAAACCTACGGTTTGAAGCTTTCTGCCTGCCTGCGTAGTCCGCGTGTCCTAATGTAGTAACTGAGACTCTTAGTTGTGCCGTAACCTAAATGGCGTTCAACAATCCGTTTCTGTGGCACGCCCAGCGAGAGCAGTTCCTTGATTCGCTCCCGATCCTTGTCGTACATGCTTGACTGAATCGTGCCTTTTGGTTTTCCGAGTACGATGCCCTGCGCTTTCTTGGCAGCCAGCGCCTCCTTCGTCCTGAGAGAAATAAAATCCCGTTCTATCTCACCAAATAGAGCCAATAATGTCACCATCACTTTTGCAGTTATATCCTGGAGGCCTTCACCCAAGCGCAGGTTTTGCTTGATGATCAGGATAATGACCCCATAAGCAACCAATTGATTGATGAGCAGGATGACCTCACCTGTGCTGCGGCCTAACCGACTTAATTCAGTCACGATCAAAGTGTCGCCTGGTTCTAAGCGATCCTGGAGTTCCTCGATGCGACGCTGCCGGCTACTGTGCCGCGAAGAGACAGTGACTTCAATAAATGTATCGACCTTTATCCCCTCACGATGCCCGTACTCTAAAATTTCATGACGTTGATTATTAACATCCTGAGCAATCGTGGAAGCGCGGATGTAGGCGACTGTTTTACTCATATCTCAAGATAACCCTTTATCGCTCGTATGTGGTTTGCATTATAGATAAAGATATCATAGATTATCGCGAGATAAAAGGGGAAGAAGAAACGAACGTTATGTGGTTAATAAATTTGCTGGGGATAGCGGGCTACGACAAATAGCGAGCAAGATTTTACGACGGATAATCTCCAACCTTACACCAACAACCGACCAACGTCTCAAGCGTGTACCTTCTGAGACATAGTATCTTAAACAATTGACATCTAGCGGATAATCAATGATGTGTTGGCCTAACGGTAGTCCTTTCATGATCTCTGCTATAATCTTCCCCATGGGAGAAAGCCGTTGAAGCCCCGATACATTTTCGCTTTGCCGCTTATGATTCTGCTCTGCCTATGGGGCACTAGGATTCTGGCTCAACCGGATGCTGCAGTTGTATTGACGGATGAGCAAGAAGCGTATCCCCTCGGTCTGCATTTAGAGATCCTAGAAGATAAAGAACAAGAATGGACAATTGAGGATATAATCTTACCGGAAATTTCCTCTCAATTCGTGCCCAGCCAGGAAGAAGCGCCAGGTTTTGGATTCACCGACTCGGCGTACTGGGTGCGCTTTCAGGTTAGAAATGAAGCTGCCGAGGTCGCACAATGGCTGCTGCGCTACGACTCTATGGCCTTCTTTGTCGATTATTATCTGCCAGCAGAGGATGGCAGCGGATATGAAATCGTAAAAACAGGTTCGGCGCTGCCATTCGACACACGCGATGTGCCAGTGGGTGACCTTGTTTTTCGGCTCCCTATTGCGCCGCAAGAAACGCAAACTATCCATATGCGTTTTGCTTCCGGAGGGGCTCTAATCTTATCCCTTTCTATATTGTCCGCTGATGCTTTTGCCCAACAGACATTCTCGCAGCAGTTGCTAAATGGCTTTTTGTATGGCGTACTCTTGATTCTCGTTGTTTATAACCTGGTGCTCTTTTTCTACATGCGCGATAACAGCTACCTCTATTATGTGCTCTATTTCGGAACGATTTTGTTAGGTATGATGGCCTTAGACGGCTTTGCTGCCCAATATTTATGGCCGAGTTGGGGAGCATTTGCGGCTGGAGCAACCCGATTTTTCATGATCTTGTCCTTTACTTTTGGCTTGCTCTTCACCACCTCCTTCTTACGCACAAGAGAATACGCACCGCGATTGCATAAGATCATGGTTGGTTTAGCGATAACGTTATTCGTTTTGTTGGGCTTGCAGTTTATTTGGTTCAGACAAACGGCCATTATCCATGTCATTCTCATGATCACTAGCTGCCTTATCATGATCGCCGCCGGTCTCGTGGCGTGGCGCAAACGATACAAACCGGCTCGTTACTTTTTTCTGGGCTGGTCCCTCGTCCTGGTTGGTTTTGTCATCTTCGTCTTGACGCTGGTTGATGTCCTTCCATTTTCCGATATCTCTGATGCCGTGCTGCGTGTTGGGTTGATTGTATTAGCCCTGGTTTTGTCCTTTGGACTGGGAGAGCGCATCAATCTTTATCGTCATGAAAAAGTGGAGGCACAATTGGCGGTTAGTCATCAACGTGCCCAAATAGCCCAAGATTTGCATGATTCGGTCACCCAATCCCTTTACAGTGCCGATCTTTTTGCCCAGGCCGGACTGGATATTATTGATGCTGGCGATGTTCAAGGAGCCCGGCACCATTTCAGCCGAATCGGACAAGTCACACAGCAGGCCCTAAAAGAAATGCGCCTCTTTCTTTACGAATTACGACCTCCTGATGTTGTCGAAGATGGCCTTGTTGATGCCGTACAGAACAGACTGGAAGCAGTGGAAATGCGATCTGGTATGGAAGCTCGTTTAATATTGGATGGTTCGACCAGCTTTCCGGAGAATATTGGGGACCAATTTTATCGCATCGCCCAAGAAGCACTCAACAATGTCGTGAAACATGCCCAGGCTGATAATGTGACTGTGTTCTTGCAGGCCAATGATGGCCTAATTGGGCTGGAAATTGTCGACGATGGTCGCGGCTTTGATTTAGCCAAGGTCGAGAATGGCGGTGGCATGGGGTTGCGGACGATGCAAGAACGCGCAGAGAAAATCAATGGTCGTTTTACAATCAATACAGCGCCGCAACAGGGAACGTCAGTGAAAGTTGAGGTAAATAGAATTGATGAATGATTCAAAACCGATTCGCGTGCTTATCGTTGACGATCATGCTGTCGTTCGTGAGGGCTTAGTCACGCTCATTCAAATCCAAGAAGATATGGAAGTGGTTGGCGAAGCTGCGGATGGCCTGGAAGCGGTTGAGAAAGCACGGGGACTACAGCCAGACGTTATTCTGATGGATATGGTCATGCCAAAGCATGATGGATTGACGGCCATTAAACAGATTGAGAACGAGAATAACCCGGCGCGGATTCTTGTCTTGAGCAGTTTCGCTGAGGACAAGCAAGTTTTCCCGGCCATTAAAGCGGGGGCATCTGGATACATTTTGAAGGCTTCATCATCGCGAGATGTGATCCGCGCCATCCGCGATGTGCATCAGGGTCAATCCATACTGCATCCGACAATCGCTCGAAAATTGATCGAGGAACTCAATTCGCCTCCGGTGGAACAGGAAAAGGCTGAAGGTTTTCTTACCGAGCGTGAATTGGAAGTCTTGATACTGGTAGCGCAAGGCTACTCCAACCAGGAGATAGGTGAGCAGCTAACAGTTAGTCACCGCACGGTAAGTACGCATGTAAGCAATATCTTAGAGAAACTTCATCTCGCCAACCGCACCCAGGCTGCGCTCTTTGCACTGCGAAAAGGGTTGGCCACACTTGATGACAATAACTTGACTACGTAAATTGACGTAGTGTCAGTAAGGTTCCCTGCTATAAAAGACCATAGAAATCTGGTCTTTTTCCCATTCAAATAAGTTCTCAATTCAATTAAAGTTACATTTATGTTGGCTTTAACACTTGCCCGGCATGGTTCGGTACGTGATGGTTTACTGGCCTTGCTGGAGGCTACACCGGGTATAGATCAGATTGTTCAGGTTGAAGGCGCGAGGCCTGCCTGGGATTTTGTGCAAACCCTTTGCCCTGATATCACGCTTATTTACAGCACATCCCTGACGCAGGATATATTGACATTTATCGAGAATGTTCATGGTATATATCGCAGTCCTATTCTGACAATCGTCAGCAGTGAAGCGGATAGGAAAGCGGCTATGGACGCTGGTGCGGATATGGCCATCATTGAAGGATTGCCATCATCCAAACTATCGTTGTACATAACCACCCTGGTACAACAGAGCAAACAGAATGAATTATGGCAGCAGGTACACTAAGATCAGCGCCGTCGACTTAAATGATTAACCAAGCTGCCTTCTCAAATTTTGTTTCACAAATGTGGAGTTGCTAAATGACCGTAACCACCTTAACAAGGCAAAAATCTAAACGCACTCTCAAATCCTTCTTCCCCATCCTTTCCTGGCTGCCAAAATATAAGAGATCATTGCTGCAGCCAGACACTATTGCTGCATTGACGGTCTGGGCCCTACTGGTTCCAGAGGCGATGGCTTACGCCGGTATCGCCGGCATGCCGCCGGAATATGGCCTCTATGCCGCACCCCTGGCCTTGTTGGGCTATGCTATCTTTGGTACTTCCAGGCACATGAATGTCGGTCCCAGTTCTACCGTCGCCGCCTTGTCTTTTAGTACCATCGCCGGATTGGGAGTGGCAACCGGTTCTGAGGATTGGATAGCACTCACAGCCGCCTTGGCCATCTTAACCGGCATATTTCTGCTAATTGGCGGACTGCTGCGCCTGGGCGTGCTGGCTGACTTCCTCTCCCGGCCGGTTCTGGATGGGTTCATCGTCGGCGTGGCCATCACCGTGGCCGTCGGACAGTTGGATAAGATGCTGGGCTATGAAGTGGCCGAAGTGGAACTCGACTTCATCCCCGACATCCTGCTAATCATTTCTGACCTGGGCATGACTCACTGGCCGACGCTGGTGGTTGGCCTGGTCAGCCTGGCCTTGTTATTCTTGATTGAGCGCTTCCTGCCTAAGGCGCCTGGAGCCTTGATCGTGTTAGCACTGGCCATCGTCGTCTCGGCCCTACTGGATTTCGAATCACGTGGCATTCATATCGTGGGCGACATCCCGGCTGGTTTACCCGATTTCGGCATGCCAGGCGTCACATTCGACCAGCTCGTGTCTCTGATTCCAGGAGCGCTGGCTATTATGCTTGTCGCTTATGCCGAGTCCATCGCTGTCGCCCGTTCTTACGCGGCCAAATTCAATTACAAGATTGACCCCGATCAGGAGTTTATCGGTCTGGGCGCGGCCAACCTGGGTTCCGGTTTCAGCGGGTCCTTCGTGGTCGACGGCAGCCTGTCCAAGACGGCCGCCTCGGTCGAAGCGGGGGCCAAGAGTCAGATGGTCTCCATCATCGCCGCGGTCGCCGTGCTGATCACGGCCGTGGCCCTGACCCCACTCTTCCGCACCTTGCCGGAGGCCACTTTGGGGGCCATTGTCATCCATGCCGTGTGGCACTTGATCAGTTACAAGCGGATCTCAAAGTACCGCGCTATCACCAGCCTGGACTTCTGGACCGGTCTCGTGGCTGCGTTGGGCGTCCTGGCTATCGGCATTCTCGAAGGCCTGCTGTTGGCCGTCTTTTTAGGGCTGTTGGGACTGCTATTCGCTAATAAGAAACGGACCACGGCCGTGTTGGGCAAAGTGCCGGGTACGATGATCTACCGTAGCCTGGAAAACTACCCCGATGGAGAAACGATCCCCGGTCTACTCATAACCCGCTTCGACGGTTCGCTCTTCTTCGCCAACGCGCCCGACTTCGCCGACGAGATCCGTTACGGCGTCGAGATAACTGAACCATCTCCGAAGGTCATCATGGTTGACTTCGAATCAGTCACCGACATTGATGCCACGGCCTTGATCGCAATTGAAGAATTGATCGAAGAACTCGAACGGAATAACATCGACTTGCGCCTTGCCCGGGTCAGAACCCATGTCCTCGACCTCATGCGCACAACAGGATTGGATGATCTTATTGGGCATGAGCACATTTACGATTCTGTTGATGCCGGTGCGGATGCCTTCCTGGCTGAGTCTATGGTAGAGGCAGAGGCCAAACCTGAGGAAGTGGAAAAATGAAACGACTAATAAAACTACTGGTCAGTCCTGCAATGGTAATCCTTTTCCTATTATTCGTCTTTCTTGCCGCATGCAATGGGGCGACTGAGGAAGAAGCTGCCGAAGATTTAGAACCACCCGTTCACCTTCATGGCACCGCCTGGCTGGTGACCGCCTATGAGAACAGCGAGGGTGAACTGGTCGAGATCCTGGAGGACACGGAGATAACAGCAAGCTTTAGCCAGGAGACGGTGGATGGTGGCACAGTCTATGGCTTTACCGGTTGTAACGATTACCAGGGCGATTACAGTGTCTCCCCCGAAAACAATGTTTGGCCGGGCATTAACCTGGTTCTCACCACCCAGAACAGGTGTGCAGAGCCGGTAATGGAACAGGAACAGGAATTCATCACGGCATTCATCAACAGCCGACAATGGCAGATCGACGGGCTGGAGATGAGCTTTACGAAGACAGAATACAATGGTGAGACAGAGTCCGAAGAAGAGGTAATCCTCGTCGCCTTCGACTACACCGGTGAAGCAGAGGAATATAGCAGCGAGGAGGCGTTCGTCGTTCCAGAAGATGGCCTTGAATTCACCTATACCTTTGACGACGATGAAGAAGGCTGGATCACCGGTTTCGCCGATTTGCCGGCCGATTACGATCCAGCCATCTACGAGCTAGATAGCGAATGGCGGGAGTTACCCGACGACCTGGATGGCTACGGCATCTACATGCAGGGCCACAACCGCAGCGACGACTTGTTCATGTTCCTCAAGCGCCAGGTGGATGGTCTGGAGCCGGGCGCCACCTATCAGGCCACCTTCCGCCTGATTTTGGCTAGCAGCGTCCCCCCAGGCCTGTCTGGCATCGGTGGCTCGCCCGGTGAGAGCGTCTACGTCAAAGTCGGAGCCACGACCGAGGAACCCCTGATCGTGGAGGACGATGCCGGCTGGCTGCGAATGAATATCGACAAGGGCAACCAGGCCAGCGAAGGGGAGGACATGATCAACATTGGCGACATGGCCAACCCAAATCTGACCCCTGAAACGGCCGGTTCCTATGAGCTGATGGAGCAGAACAGCGTTGGGCGCGAATTTGAGCTGACGGCTGACCAAGATGGTGTCCTCTGGTTCATCGCCGGTACCGATTCCGGCTTCGAAGGCTTGACCACCCTCTATTACGACACGATTACCATCGTCTTAACAGCTAAGTAGTTATCGATTACGGATGTTTAAACTGTTTGGAGAGCAGTGGAAATGGAAGAAAGCCTGAGTTTAGTCGCCATTGTCCTTTGCGTTCTGATTGCGGCCGCTATCTCCCGGCGCATCCAAGGTACTATTATCACCTTGCCCATGGTCTATACGGTCATGGGGCTGATCCTCAGCGGCCGGGTATTGGGCGTCATTAGACTTGATCTGGATAACGAGTTTATCCAGATCATCGCCGAGGTGACTCTAATCCTTGTCCTATTTACCGATGCTTCGCACATCGACGTCCGCCGTTTGATACGCCAATATTCGTTACCCACTCTTCTGCTGGCACTCGGTCTGCCCTTAATGATGATCTTGGGCACCATCGTGGCGGCAATGTTGTTCGCCGAGTTTTCATTCTGGGAGGCAGCTGTGCTGGCCATCATTCTTTCGCCTACCGATGCCAGCTTGGGCCAGGCTGTGGTGACCAATCCGAAGGTGCCGGTGAGCATCCGCCAGGCGCTCAACGTAGAGAGCGGTCTAAATGATGGCATCGCCATGCCTTTTCTGCTTTTGGCCCTCAATTTAGCTGTTGCGGAAGAAAGCCTTTTAGGGCAAGCTCATTTTCTGCAGCAAGCGCTGGCCCAAATTGTATTCGGTGTTTTGGCCGGGGTCATTATCGGATTCCTCGGATCCCGTTTCATCGCCTGGGGCCAAAAAAGTGGTTGGATGTCCAAGGAATTCCAGAAATTGAGCGCCTTGGCGTTAGCCTTGCTTGCCTATGGGCTAGCTGACTTATCAGGTGGCAATGGCTTTATCGCTGCGTTCGTGATGGGGGTGATGGTGACCAATATCTCCACTACCGGCGAAACAGAAAGGATCTATGAATTTGCTGAAGTATCAGTGCAAGGTTTGATCATGCTAACCTTCATGATTGTTTTTGGGGCCGTCATGCTGCCTCTTGCATTGGATAAAATCAACATCACCATGCTGCTGTATGCGATATTAAGTCTGACTGTTATCCGTCTGCTTTCAGTAGGCCTTAGTTTGATCCGCATCAATGTACAACGGGTTACGGTAGGTTTCTTAGGCTGGTTTGGACCCCGGGGTATTGCCTCTATTCTCTATATCTTTACCGTCTTGGAAGAAGACCTGGTCAATGAAACAGTGATTTACAATGTGGTCATGTTGACCGTCTTGATCAGCATCTTTGCTCACGGTATCACCGCAGCACCACTTGCGAAATGGTATTCGCAGCGGATCAAGGCTGTCGCGGGACCTAAGGGGGTGGAAATGAAAGATGTGGTCGAGATGCCGGGTCGCCCGACCCATGACTGGACTGGCTAGGTGACAGGATAATAAGAGCTGCCATTGGCAAATCTTGTTTGTAAAGGCTCTTTGCGCTAAGAATTTTCGCTAACTTGTAAGGTAATCAATTTATGACTATGGATGCTGACGAATTAACGACAAATGGCTTGCGGATTCCGCGTGCCATCTTTATTAGCGACCTGATTGTCGGCTTGGTAAATGCCATCGTGTCGATCCCCGCAGGTCTGGCCAACGGTGTTCTAGCCGGCGTCAATCCCGTGTACGGGCTTTATTCGATGATGGTGGGAACACCCATTGCGGCCTTGTTTACAAGTTCCGTCATCATGAATGTTGATTCTACCAGTGCCACTTCATTGGCCACGCTGGACGCTTTGGCCGGTATTCCAGAAGAACAAGAATTGGCCTATCTTGTCATCCTGGCACTACTGGTCGGACTGCTCATGATCCTTTTTGGTGTTTTGAAATTGGGATCGCTCATGCGTTTTATTTCCAATTCTGTTTTGACCGGCTTTCTCAGCGGCCTGGGTATCATTACGATAACCAGTCAGCTGGGCGATCTAACCGGTTACAGCAGTGACGCACTGCTTGAGATCATTGACACCATCATTCATTGGCAGCAATATGATTGGCCCACATTCATTATCGGCTTGCTGACCATCGCACTAGTTGTACTCACCAGCCGGACCAAATGGAGCCGTTATAGCTTTGCCGTGGGCGTGGTCGTTACAACAGCATTAGTGGCTGCTTTGGGTCTGGAGTCGGTCGCTGTGGTGGGAGATACGACAGACATTCCCCGTTCGTTACCCTCTTTGAACCTGCCTGACCTTTCGTTGATTCCGGTGATGTTAGTACCGGCTCTGACCATCGCCATTATTGCTCTGGTACAGGCAGCGGGCGTCAGCCAGAGTATCCCTAACCCTGATGGTGAATTCCCCGATGCCTCCGGCGATTTTCGCGGCCAGGGAATCGCCAATGTGGCTGTCGGCTTCACCGGCGGCATCTCTGTGGGCGGTTCCGTTTCAGGGACAATTCAGTTACAGAGTATTGGTGGTAAGTCGCGCTGGGCTAACATCTTCACCGGTGTATTTACGATGATTTGTGTCCTACTAATTGCTCCCCTCATCGAGTATGTTCCGATGGCAACTTTGGCCGGGACTCTGATCGTGGTGGGCGTGCAAATGATCAATGTGCCCCGTATCCAAACTGTGTGGCACACGGGCTGGATTCCCACAATCATCATGACCATCACCTTTATTATTACCCTTTACGCTCCGCTGCAATGGGCAGTTGGCATTGGGGTAGCCCTCCATGCGATCCTGTTTATATATCAGTCGGCCGAGAAAGTCGGGATCAAGCGCATAGTGCCCCAAGCTGACGGCAACTTCAGTGAGGCTGATGTCCCAGAGATGCTGCCAAGTGGTGAGATCGTGGCGCTTCTGCCGGTAGGTAGTTTGTTTTTTGCGGGAGCCACCGGATTTGAAGAGCAGCTGCCTGATGTGGGCGAGGCGCAGCGCACGGTTGTGATTATCGGCTTGCGGGATCGAGATGAAATCGGCAGCACCTTTGTGCGCGTCATCGAGCGCTATGCCAAACAGATCGACGCTACCGGAAATAAACTGATGCTGGCCGGCATGAATGAACGCATTATTGAGCAGCTGGATAAAACGGATTTGATGGCATTGCTCGGTACGGAGGACGTATTCCCCGCTGAACCTCAGTTCTTTGGCCCGCTTAACAAAGCTTTGGCAAAGGCCCGGTTATGGATTGCTGCGGAGGACGACGGAAATGAAGTATAAAATGCCAAGGGATTGCGCGGCTGTTCAGGTTGAGGAGGTTCTATTGAAACTAATTCTTTGACAATTCGCTAATAACCAAACCTATTTACACGACAGGCACAAGTAAAAGGAGAATGAAATGGGACGAAAAATCTTATTAATCACAACTGATATGATGCGCTGGAACTCGCTAGGATATACCGGCGATCCTTACGCGCAGACACCAAACCTGGACCGGCTGGCGACCGAAGGCATCCAATATCACCAGGCCCGCAACCAACACCCATTGTGCATGCCCTGTCGGGGTTCACTCATCACAGGTCAATACCCACGCACCAATGGTTCTTGGAACAACGGCATCCCCTTGGTGCATGGAGTAGACACTATCGCTGATGTGCTGCACGATGCCGGCTATCACACCGCCTTGATCGGCAAAGCCCATTGGGAACCATTCAGTTCGCCAGAGAGTTTGGAGGCCGAGTTGAGCGGAGCCAACCGTTATGGCCCACTGCGCGGCTTTGACTACGCCCAACTGGCAGCCCACGGCCCGGTGCCCTTCAACAGCCATTACATGATGTGGTTGAGAAAACACCACCCGGAACATGTGGCCGATTATTATCAACTACTTTCCATGGAAAGTGGACATTCGCAAATGATTATTAAAGGGGGCGGTGAGACGGGGGCCGTTTTTGTCAAAGACAACCCGATTCCCCGGGAACTGTACCAGACCGACTGGACGACCGACAACACGATACGGCACATCGACTCGCTGGATCCTGAAGAGGATTGGTTTGTATGGATGAGTTATGGTGACCCCCACCATGCCTACGATCCGCCAGTAGCGGAGGATTATATCAATTGGAAAGATATTGCTCCCTACGACGCCTTTGGCGAGTCGGATGCTCAGCGCCTAGAGTGGCTGGATCAGAAACCTTGGCACTGGCGGGAATGGTACACGGGCGACACCTTCATCTCCTTTGAGGCGCTCGAGGGTTACTCTTACCGGAGGCAGCTAAAATCCGACCACATACGAGAGATTCATCAGAAGATATACACCAGTAACAAACTGATCGACGATGGGGTCGGCAAAGTCATCAAGCATCTGGAAGAGAAGGGCTGGCTTGAAGATACGGACATCATCTTCACGCCCGATCACGGTGGCTTTGACGGCGCCTATGGGTTGATGCTCATTGGACCTGGGCTGACCGACCATGAATGCCGCTTGCCGATGGTCTGGAAACCAGCTGAAAGCGCCAATGTACCAGCCGCAGAGGTAGAATCACCAGTAGGCATCATCGACCTATCCCCCACTTTCTGCCAGATCGCAGGCGTGGATGTGCCCGAGTGGATGGATGGCAAGCCGTTGCCTACTAGCCAGGGAGAAGGGGATGAGCAAGGTCGCGAGTACACCTTCACTCAGTACGAGAGCCATACACCGGCGGCATCGATCATCATGAACAGCATGTACGCCAACAATATCGTCTGCACCCTATACGAGCGTTCCAAAACGTATGAAGGAACCGAAGGTGAACTATACAACCTCGAAGAGGATCCAGGGCAATTGGTTAACCTATGGGAGGATCCGGCCTACGCAGCGGTCAAGGCGGAAATGATCGAGACCATCCGCAAAGATTTGCTGGCACGGCCGATGTTCCACAACCGTCCGATACCTGGCGCGTTGATTTAGTAACAATCACAGAAATATAAACACAAATCTTGTTCTGGGCCAGCTTCTAAACTGGCCCAAAACTTGAAAATGGAGCAACAGATGAGTGATTTAATTGCAATTACATATAAGGGTCAGACAGCATTCGAGGCCTTGAACAAACTGGCAGAACTTCAAAAAATGAAGTTGATCACGTTGGAAGACGCGGCCGTAGCTACCATGAATGAGAAAGGGAAAGTCAAAATCAAGCAGACGCTCGAGAAACAACGCACCGGGGCCGTGGCAACATGGGGATTCTTCTGGGGTTTCTTGATTGGGCTCATCTTTGGTGGCCCCCTTTTCTGGGGCCTTTTTACGGCGCTGTTGAGCGGGCTGCTGGGTAAAAGAACCGATGTTGGCATTGATAATGAATTTATTAAAGAAGTCGGCAATTCATTAGCCATCGGCGACTCAGCTTTGTTCCTGTTGGTCATCGATATTACAGCTGACAAGGTCTTGCCTGAAATGGAAAAGTTTGGCGGCACGGTCTACCAGACCTCACTCTCTAATGAGGCAGAAGAAAATCTCCAGAAAGCGCTGGCCCACGAGCAGGTTAATGAGGCCGTTGGCGAAAATCTGGAATTAGATGATGAATTAGCCCAGCTGGAAAAACTTAAAGAGCAGGGCGTCCTCACTGAGGAAGAGTTTGAGGCAAAGAAGAAGCAGATACTGTAAATCTAAGCGAAAGTTCGAAATCACACACTGACACCGTCTCTGGTCGGCGGTACTAGTGTGTGATTATTACTTACGATTGCGATTGGTCAATCCAATCTGATCGAATAATAGGAGAAAATGATTATGCCCATGGGTGGTGGTAGACGTGGTGGTTTTGGTGGTGGTCGGCGTGGTGGTGCTATGGCTCGGAGCAGGGGCAGAATGATGGCTGTCCGCATGCAAATGCGTCAAATGAGACGCCGTAGAAGACGACGGATGATTTTAGTCGGCGGCTTGATTGCCATAGGTGCCTACAAGTTAAGCAAACGAAATACTGAACGCGTGGAAGAACATACTGGGAAAAAGGCGGAAGAGCTTACAGACGAAGAATTGGAGCAGGCCATGGATCAACTGGGCATCGAAAAAGAAGAAATGACCGATGAAGAATGGGCAGAAGTTGAAAAAGCCGATGCGCAACCAGATTACCTCTACGAACTCGAACGCCTGTCAGAGCTACACAAGCAGGGCGTTCTTACCGATGAAGAATTCTCGGCTAAGAAAGCAAAAGTGCTTGGTCTTTAAGGTTGGATATTGAGGCATTCTCCCTTGCCAGCGTATTTACAGGTAGATACCAGGTGATAAACGATTATGGGTATTTATTCATATCCCCCCAGGATGGTATATTTCAAAAATTCCTCTCGAGTACAGATGACTCAAAATCACAAAATCAACAAGCCTTTTTACTTTAGCATACTCGACTGAAATATACTGGAATATACCTTTTTGAGGCGTTATGCAAAAACACCCAATATCGGGGTGAAATCACTTTCCTCCTCGCACATGGTGCTACCCAAAGCTTCATTGTCGACCGTTACGGTACAAGCCGCTCCCATCTGAATTACTGGTTGAAGCGCCGAAATATCAAGACATCTTCTGCTTCCGAGAAACAAACAATGTCCAGCACATTAAATGTACCGGAATGATTAAGATGCCGATTCTTTACTTGTCACCCCCTCGCCAATTACGACAAATATCAAGCAAGATATTACGACAGATAATTTCCAACCTTACACATCCGAAACGGCCGCCCGGGACAGCGGGTGGGCGATCCGCTCCCCCCTGGCGATGGTGGGCATCTTCGTGCGCGGGATCGCCATGGGCGCGGCCGATATTGTGCCCGGCGTCTCCGGCGGTACGATGGCCTTCATCTTCGGCATCTATGAAGAGCTGATCAACTCGATCAAGACCATCGGCCAGCGCAACTTCATCGATGCTGTGCTGCATCTGCGCATTCGCGAAGCTTTTTCGCTGATCAACTGGACTTTTCTGATCCCCCTGGGGCTGGGTGTGCTGACCGCCATTTTCGCCCTCTCCGGTTTGCTGGAATATTTCCTGACCCACCAGCCGGTTTACCTGTGGAGCTTCTTCTTCGGCCTGATCATCGCTTCCGTGATCGTTATTGCCGGGCACATTAAGCGCTGGAGCTGGGGTCTGGTGGGGGCGGTGCTCCTGGGCACCGTGAGCACCTACCTGTTGGTCAGCCTGGTGCCCGCGCAGACGCCGGAGACGTGGTGGTTCTATCTGCTCACCGGCGCCCTGGCCAGCGCGGCGATGATCCTGCCGGGCATTTCCGGCGCTTATATCCTGGTGATGCTGGGCAAATATGAAACTGTTTTGAGCGCGGTCAACCAGCGTGATTTTCTGACCCTGGGGTTGATTGCCGTGGGGGCGGCCATCGGCCTGGTGACCTTCGCCCAGATCTTGAGCTGGCTCTTCAAACGATACCATGATTATACGGTGGCCGTGCTCATCGGTTTGCTGCTGGGCAGTTTACGCAAGGTGTGGCCCTGGAAGGTAGATGTGAGCTGGCTGACCGACGAGACGGGGCACTACATCCTGGAGCACGGGGAGCGCATCACCATCGAGCAGATCAACGTCCTGCCCGACCTCTCCACCCCGGCGGGAGTAATGCAGGTTCTGGTGGCGCTGGCCCTGGCCGGCCTGGGGATAGGGGCTGTTCTGCTGATTGAGCGTGTGGCCGGACGGTCTGACAGTGGGCAGACGGCCGTGAGCACCGAAACCAGCTCCGCGTCCGGATAGCAAATTCCGCTCTTCGATTCTGGCATATCTCGCTGGCAGTTTTTCGTTCACACTATCCAACCTAATTACCCGTACCAGTCATGGTGGCAGGCAGCACCTCTGGAGATTAACGGCCGTGAACGATCGGCCGGATAAAGAAAACCGATCGAAAACAAAATTTAATTTACTCAGATTCGGTAAACCACTATTTCTTACTAGAAGAGCGTGCTTTGGATATATTGAGAGCAGTTCTCTGGCAAGGCAGAATAATCGGAGGTTTTTTCTTACTCGTCCTTCCCAACGATTCCCACATAGCATGTGTAAGCTTTAG
>Ga0316187_10001941_pt1 | contig 18075 bp, 20 predicted proteins | sample CroRivburrow1_MG_FD_204927 | JGI IMG/M metagenome (GOLD analysis project Ga0316187, IMG submission 204927) | Coastal sediment microbial communities from Maine, United States - Cross River worm burrow 1 | ecosystem: Environmental > Aquatic > Marine > Coastal > Sediment | place: USA: Maine...
AGGGTGCGTTTTACGCACCAAAAAGCCTGCCTTTTAGCACTGTACTTTTGTTTCTATCGCTATGGACCGGCCAATATCGTAATTTTGGTGCGTAAAACGCACCCTACCGTCTCCGCTAATCGCCGGCTCCTGCCACACACCCCAACCTTGCCACTTGTTTTTAGTCAAAAACAAAAAGTAGCGGTCTACACAGGTTGGGGGTACTCTTTTCAAAATTTCCCCGACCACTAATTCAACTGATAACTTGCAAACATCGCTTAAGGGTGTTTTGAAAAGAGTACCCCCAACCTGTGTAGACCACTGCTATACCCCACTGCCATAATTCGTCAGAATTGATCCAATAAGTATCAGACTTCAGTCTGCATGTTGCTATATTTCCGCGCTTTAATTAGTACCAGATGTAACAAAATACTAACGATTACCTAGCGGAGAAAATGATGATGAAACTGAATGAAAAAAGAATGGTTGAATATGTATTATTGGTCCTGTTCCCAGCGGCATTATTTGCAGGTTGCGCGGGTAACGGTAATGAAAAACCACAAACACTAAGTGAAAATCAAGCGAACGAAGCACAGTTTGAGCAAGTTTCGTATGCTGTTGAAACAATCGGTGAAAACGACACGGTGCAAAATGTAGCAATAAAGGGTAACAAAAATGCTGAAGTCACCATTACACCCATGCCGCAAATAACTACTGACGACACACAAGACGAAACTCTGGACCACGTTGTGTATTTTGACACCGATCAATATACTCTGCGAGCAGATGATGAATCATTGTTGACTCAGTATGCAAGCAAATTATTAAATAACCCCAGCGTTACTCTAATAATCCATGGGCATGCCGATGAGCGTGGTACGGAAGCCTATAATCTGCATCTGAGTGAGCTGCGTGCTAGAGAAGTGGAAGGCAGATTGTTATCCTTAGGCGTTGCAGACAGCCAATTACGTATTCAAAGTTATGGCGAATCCACACCCGTTAAGCTAGTCGGGAATTGGCAAGAAAATCGAAGAGTTGAATTGGAGTACGCCAATGCCAAAGTTACTACTAGAGTTAGACATCAGTACTCTATGGATGATTTTGAGCAAGTGGCAGCTGGATTAGAAGTAGGGCAATTGGTTGCACAAGGTGAATAAAGAATATTTGTTAGAATACACTCCATATTAAGCACAGGAGTGTATTCTGACCTTTGTCAATTCACAGACCTTGGGCGAAGTATTCGAGCTAGGTATGCATTCCCACGCGGAGCATGGGAACGAGATAAAAATTTAATGTTCCCAAATTATTGGCCATACCAAAACCGTAGCGTGCGCCGTGCGCACGTTTAACCGCCATTTTAATCGAAATTTCAGTGCCAAATGGTCGCTCTAGGCCATCCGTGGCCTCCGCGACACTTGTACATCCGTATACATCGAGAGGCATCGTGCGCACGGCGCACGCTACGAGCGAATTAGGAGTTGTGCTTAACGATGCCGACTTCGCCATTGTTAATGTTGAGTTGTCAAAGTTAGTTTCAAACCCCCGATCCACGCTATCCGCAGCCATACGTACGTTCGGTACTTTTGGTTAAAACTTTTTAGCGAACGAGAGCTGGATGATTAGTGCTTTTACGGTGGGGAATAGATTGTAATTTTTTTGTGAGCCAATGGCATCGTCTGGATAACTGTCACCGGTCTGTACCATTTGTTCCACTCTGAAACTGATAAAGCCACCGCCTTTTAACGATTTACCAATTTTCAAACCATAGGTTTGAGTGACCATTTCACCCAGGCGGTAGTCTGCACTGACATACTGAATACTGGGGCGCTCAACATCAGTTATGCTGTGGCGATAAAAGTAAGCCGCCGATTGGTGGTAATACCGGTAACGTGGCTGCAGATAAAAACCAGCGCCTAATTCGAAGCGATACTTTATATCGGCGGTGTGTGAAACCACATCCCAATTGTCCCAAAAATACCGATAACTAAAACGAACGCTATCCTTGCGCAAATGCACAATAGTATTCCAATATAGCGCGTTGTTGTTACGGTAATCAGGTCTCTTTTCGGTAAGATATACATTTTTTCCTGGAACGGCCGGGTCAGAGACAATATTGTCACCAGTGACACTATCTACGACAGGAACAATCTTATAAGGGTCGTTAAGGTAACCGTTGCGATAGGCGTGGGTATAATTGAATTGCATGAGGGTGCGTTTGTTTATAATTTGCGTAATACCAAACAGAACATCGGCGTTAAGTTTGGATTCGAAATCTTCGTCGCCTTCGTGCTCGTCATCGCCGTCATCATCGTCTTCTGCAAAGTCGTTGAATTGTTGCTCGGGCGTTGGTTCATTAATATCGCTTAAGGGTACTGGTGTGCCACCATTGGGTTGAATAAGGTCTAAACCAAGCGAAGCACCGAAGGTAAATGTTGTGTGGCGATTGGCGTTATTCCAGCTAAAAGCTGTGCTACCGCCAAATGAGTAATAGTCATCTTCTATGGAAAGATTAAGACCAAAGTTTTTACGGTTGATATGGTCCATGGGGCTGTCCCAAACCAGATTAAATGCAAAGCGTTTGTCTGAGAATTCGTGGGTAGGTGTTTCATTTGCAGGGGTAGAATAGTCAGAACTTCCAGAAGGTCCTGAAAAGGTTTGTATTTCTCCAGTTTCGGTTGCACCATTGGGTGAAGGGCCCGACATGGAGTCGAAAACGAATTTAAATTCAAACGTTTTATCTTCCCCATAGAAGCGTTTAGCGCTGACTACTGGCGCGAAAACATGCACACGGTCTTCTTCTTGATAATTTAAAATAGCAGTGTCAACTACCCATTCGGAATCTGATTTTGCTTCTTCGGCGTTGGTTGTCTGTGAAACCGATGATAGTAAAGAACAGCTCGCTACGCTTAGTGCCTTTCGTATATTTCTAGGTCTTTTCAATTGCAACCACAACCTCCACCACCAATGCCCTGGCCACCACTAGAGGCTTCTTTACTAAAAAAAATGTGTTCGTCCAAGGCATTCTCTATAGGAAAGGGATCAAGTTGCATATTTTCTTTGGCCAATAGATTACGTTCCCAGGGTTTTACTTCCTGGACTGTGCAGGCATTTAAACAGCCTATGGCACTGACAAGTGTTAATAAGGGTAAAATACTGCGCATAAGTCGTTATTGCTTTAAAAGCAACTTAATGTGTGATTCTAACTCTGCTTTTTTGTCACTGCGAAAACCCAGGTGGGTGTATTGTATTTGCCCACTTTTATCGATTAAATAGCTGCTAGGCATGGCTCTGACATCATAGGCGCTGGCTGTATCGCCTTCTGGATCGAAGGCAATGGTAAAATCATGAGGCACATCCTTTAAAAAATCATCGGCAAGATTGCGCTCTTTATCCAGGTTAATGGCTATGATGGTAAAACCCATATCTTTGTATTTGTTTTCCATGTCATTCATCCAAGGAAACGATTTACGGCAAGGCGAACACCAAGATGCCCAGAAATCAACATAAACAACCTGACCTTGTAACGATTTCAAGCTGACATTTCCTTTCGTGCTGGGCAAAGAAAATTGCGGTGCTGGTTTTGCGGCCCATGCAGAAAAAGTGATGGTTATTAATAGTAGTAGTGTAAATAATCTAGACACGGTTATTTCCTATTCGTTTGATGCTGAAAAAATATTCGATATTCCTATGAAACAGTTCAACCTACGGCAAATAAATTCACAGAATCGCGTGTTAAATGACTGGTATGGGCCATTCAATCGTACTTGTGCCGGTAAGTCAAATATTGATAATTTTCGGTAAAATAATGCAGTTATTAAGGTTGGTTTAAGCTATATATGCAGGTCAAATTATTCGTTGAAGTTTTAGCTCAGGTTCTACAAAGCCAGTGGATTGTCAGGATCAATACCTTCCATAAAGGGTATTTTTCTGTCTTTATTAGTTAATTGGTAGACTTTACCTATCCAGTTATTTATAACGGATTCAGCGGTGTCATGCCAGGTATTATCCAACATTGGAGTAACGAGCTGTTCGGGAAAATCAGGTAGCGGTTCCCCTTTTTCTAAGGAATTTAAAAGTTGGTCCTGGAATTCATCAAATATGGCTTGCACTTGGAGATTAAAGTAATTTTGGGGGAAAGGGGGGTAGCCCTTACGTTTGCCATTAGCAAATAATAGGACCTCGCGCTTGTATTCTTTCAACAGACTGATGGTATCGTATTCCGGGTGTCCTTGAAAATAGACTACACGAAATTGATCTTTACTTACTGCCAGATGCACGCCCGCTTCTTTACTTTCTACTAATACGTGCAAACCTGCTTCTTCAAACTGTTCGCGTGTCACTTCATTAAATCGGGAATGGGATACGTCAAATAGTGTATTTACATCGTTTACCAATGGATGGTTTCGATTCAATACGCGGTGGCTAAATACACCCCAGCATTTTTCGGGTAAGTGTCTACGTTTTTGCCCATGCTTTAATTCCATTACAGCATGGGTTGCCAGACACGAACATAGTGTTGAGGTGACGTTGTCATAGGCCCAGTCAATTACTTCTGTTAAAGGTTGCCAGAAAGGTTCGGCTGATAGTTTAGGCTGGGTTACATTAGCACCAGTGATGATTAATGCATCCAAGCCACTTTTTTTAATGTCGTTAAATGTTTCATAATATTTTTCAATGTAGGCTGCGCCCTCAGTACCACGATTGAGTTCGCCAAAGGAAAACGGATGAACATAAAATTGTGCTATTTGGTTGCTTTCACCAATTAGTCTGAATAGTTGACGCTCTGTTGCGGCTAAAGCTGCATCAGGCATCATGTTTAATACGCCAATATGCAATTCCCGGATGTCTTGTTGCGCAGCTCGGTCAGGCGATAGTACAGTTTCACCTTGTTGGCGAAGTCGGTCAAATGTGGGTAAATCTGAATAGGCGACTATTGGCATTGTTTAATCACTCTTTTCTTGCAACGGCGACTTCTATTAAATCTAAAAAATCCTTTTCATTGCGTACATTATAAAGCTCTTTAGTAGAGATAGTATATCCGTATTTATCTGCTATGGCTTGATAGCGTGGAATTCGAGAATAAAATAATTTTGGGAAAATCCAGCGCACAAAATCATCTGGATTTATCATGGCAACGTACGGTAACTGATGCTGTTGCATATAATCGGCGAGTTGTTCTTCTAAAAAGGCCTCGCGGTAATAAAGTGGTTTTGGATCGGTGACTGCTCGTGTTATTAACTCTTCTTCATTCTGTTCCGAGGCCTTAATATACAAAATAATGGTATTAGCACTGAGTACCTCAAAAACTTCTGCTGTATCCAATTCACATAAACTACCACCTACATCATTAATGAAATGTTTATAACCGTAGATGTTATGAGCTTTATGAATGAATTCAGGCACATCAAGCATGGTGTTAATTTCGGCTTGTTTGTGCAGAGCCTGGCGATGTTTGAATTCTTTTAAAGGCAATCCACCTAGTTCCGGATTGCCTAACTTTCCCAAAAAACTTGCCACAGGTTTAAGGTTATCGACGGTAATATTATTGCATATGTAAATAGAGTCCGACTGCAATAAATCGCGTAAGAACGGTATTTGCATAGCCTGTTGTTTAATATTATCCAGAATAGGTTCGTCCAGGTAACGTGTACCTATACGATAATCACCAGAATAATGGAACCAGTTATGTTGCATCAGTATGTCAGATAAATAGGTTTTGCCCACGCCGGACATACCCATTAAGGTAATACACTTATTCTCCCAAGATCTGAATTGTTCTGCAGTTAATATCACTTTAGGCTACCATTTGACGTTGTTGGATGATCTTAGCCTATTGTAGATGGAAAACGGCTTGAATCGCAAACCAGCCGAATCAATTCGTCCTTAGCTTGGATTGCGAATGAATAAAATGATCCTCACGGGTATCAGTATTGGCAACGGTTTCAAAGGAGCTATACTTTGCAAGCAAGGAATCGTTATTCGTTTGCGGCATACAAAATTCTTGCTTTTTTCCATTGGAAATTGGCTTTGGATTTGACGATATAGGCTAATGAGTGGATTCTATTCCCAATGTTGGTGATTTGGTTTGAGTGAATTGGTGTTGTGTTTAAACGTCACAAGGATGGTTTTTAACTTGTTGATAAATAAAAGTTAATAATTGCTGATTCGTTTTGTAACAAAAATCCAGTGTATATACTCAATAGATTAATGAATTGGGGAAAAGTGGCAATATAGACAGATCCTATATTGACTTAGGCAATATAATGACGAAATCTTTGGGTGTGGGGGTGGTTAAAGCAGGTGTTCTCAGGATCCTTGAATTGCAAGAAAAAGGTTACGCCTATCTTCGTCCGTATTCCACTTACCTGTCCAGACCATATCAAATCGTGAAACATTAGAATATGGTTCCACGGTTCTAAACAATATCTGTGGATAACTAAGTGAATAAACGTAAAGCTAGCAGAGCAAAGAAACATGACAGAAGGATGACAAGCAAGGCTTATTAAGTTGGTTAATAAACGACCAGCTCACTTTTGGCGACTTGTCTGAATTCTGTCATTTTAATATTTGGCAAATTTGTACTAATAAATAATAACCTATAGATTTAGTCGGTTTCGATTGAATCACTGTAGGATCACCATTTATTTCATAGTTGGGTAAATTGCATTAATATAATTCCACACGGCCAATGCGGCGCGTGAGTATCTTTACTAGCGCTAGGGAGAATTATATTTTATTTATAGTCTTGATTATATTCTTGGCGTTGGCCTTGGTTATAACCTTGGCTATAGTCTGGACTGTTGACCTTTTTATGGTCGTTGGGGAAAAACCTGTAACGAATACCGATCATTACGTCCAGACCAAAATTGGTACTGGGTACAATATTGACGCGTGGAGCAACTTCACCAAATACATCTACCGGCACTTGTGACATTAAATAGGTGATACCAAATGGCATTCTTACGCCTATGATAAGGTCTTCCTCATCTTCATCCTTTATTCTTGCGCCAACGCCATAGTAAAACGCCATTGGATTTTCGTCGACCTTTAATAGATCAAAATTGTGTATCAGGTAGTCAAAATGAAAATTAAATTTGTCGCTATTAAATGACCAGGAGCCAAACAAGTCAATAGCGTGTTTATCTGATAGCCAGAATTTGGCAGATAAGCCCGTAGGGCTAATGGCTGCAATCCCAAGCGAAAATTCATTCGCATATAAAGATTTGATGTTAGTAATAGTCAAAATAAAGAAAAGTACAACAGTGCCACCCTTTTTCATAATTTTAAATCTCTCCCTGAAAGCTACAAATGCTTTTTTCTTGTCATTCTATCTTATTTACAAGCCTTCGCAAATAAAATAGCCCGTCAATCCCAAGTATAGCTGGCATGTTTTCGTAGATACGTAGTCAATTCTCGGTACTTACCTAGATTCCTTAGGCTTGATTTGGTTAGAAATTGATTTAGCGCAGGGAAATATTCAAGAGTAGTTGTAGAATTAATTAAGATTGGCAGCTAACAGGGCATAATTTTTGGCAAACACCCACTCAATAACTATGGGCTTTAAGGAAAAGGGCATTAAACCTTCCTATAATTAACGCTATGAAAAATAAATCGAATGATATTGTTGGTACCACCACTGAACAAGCCATAAATGAAGTGCTCAAGGCTGAAAATGATAGCCAACAGAATATGACTCAATGTGAGGCGGAAGCCGAACAAATACTCGAACAAGCACGTCAAACGGCACGCCTTATTGGCGAACGCAACAATAATCGTATCACCCTAATCCATCAACGTTGTAGTCGGACGATTACTGACCATATAACCTCCATGCAAAAATCATCAGGGCAACTCATAGCGGACAAGCAGACCGATCCAATTGATAATTCTGCCTTGACTGAAGTACTGGAGCGAATGGCCCTAGCCTTGACTACATAGCAGCAGTCTACAAATAAAAGGAGCGTGATTAGCACGATATTTGTTATATGAGTCAGCTTACAACATTTGCCTATGTACAGACCAGGTTACATGCCCGTCATGGTAATCGACCTGATGCACGCACATGGCAGCGTTTAGATACGTATAAAGAGTTGGCTGGTTATTTACAAAACGCCCGTCGCACAGTCTTACGGCCCTGGGTATTGGGTTTCCATGAACACGATGACTACCATGCATTGGAATCAAATTTGATTAAGCAATTTCGATTTTATATTGATGAGGTTGCTCATTGGCAGCCACAACAGTGGAAAGAGGCAGTATTTTGGGTTAAACAACTACCTGATTTGCCTGCCTTGCAATATCTATTAACCGGAAACACAGCTCAGACATGGATGCTTGATGAATCCCGCTTAAAACTTTTTAGTACGACGAATCTCGAACAACGCTTCGAGTACATGACACAATCTGTTTACGCGCCCTTAATACAGGCGTGGCAATCTGGAATTACATTGCCAGATGCCTGGGTACAACACTGGCAAAGTTTGTGGGGTGAGCAAAATATCACAAACACTCAGCCGCTATTAGAACTCATTGCGCTTTTAAATCAACACCTGAATTTATTTCGCCAAAGTGCTTTACTGCATACATGGCAAGCACGGCAAATCTTAAACAATCAATTGACACGTATGTTTCGCAAATATACCTTTCAGCCAGTTGCATCATTTATACATCTGGCATTGGTTGCTCTGGATGTTGAACGTTTACGTGGTGATATCATGCAACGTAGTTTGTTTGTCAGCTTTCGAGAGGCGGGGACATGACACTACGACCCATTCCTGCCCGTTGGTTTGAAATACTGATTGCCCGCGATGATTTATTGAAAACGGTAGATGCCTTGGCTCGCTCGGGCACTGTTGAGCTGGAAACGCACAGCGAAACGACCAAACGGGCCATTATGCCTGATTTGCGCGATCGACTTGAAGATTACAACCGACTCATGCGTCGATATCAAGCCTATTGGCCACAGCAAGACCTTCATCCTTCTGATGTTCCGGGACAACCCGCTGAAAGGCTGGATAAAGCCATGGAGTTGCTTAATGCCTGGAATATGGCAGCGGACCCATTCATTAACCAGGTTGAAAATTTGCGTAATGAACAAATTGAATTGTCTTTGCTGTTGAAATTTCTCACCCATGTACAAAATGATATTATCAATTTCAGCTATTTTGTGAATGCCGGTCCTGTGCTTGCTGCACGACTGTTTATTTTGCCCATAGCGGCTCGTGTTGAGCATTTACCTCCAGCAGTATTAATTGTTCGTGTTACCACCGATATTCATACTTTTTTGTTATCTGTCGGCTTGGAAAGTGATCTGGAATCGTTGCAACACGATCTCCTCGTGCTCAAAGGTCGAACAGTTTTGCTTCCCAAATGGTTGCAGGGTAACAAGCAGGAAGCCCGAGACCAGGTACAACATCGTTTGGATGAAATTGAGCGCGATATAACACAATACAAGCAGCGCATCGATGAATTGTCCGAAATTCATAAATTGACCAAGGCGCTTGGTGATATTCAACAGTTAGAGTGGTTTTTGGCCCATGTTAGTGATTTGCCCGTTAGTGAGAATTTTGCCTGGATTACTGGCTGGACGAATGAAGTAGGTGGTCCGGAACTTAGTCGGATGCTGGAGAAAACTTCGGCGCGCGCAGTTGTACATTATCCACCCCCGCCCATAGGATCAAAAGCGCCTATGGTGATGAGTAATCCCAGGTGGTCACGGCCCTTCGAACTTTTTGCTAAGTTACTCGGTACGCCTGGAAAAGATGAAATGGATCCATCCTTAATGTTAATGGTTATTGTGCCATTGCTATTTGGCTATATGTTTGGCGATGTTGGCCAGGGTCTGGTGCTTTTAATGATAGGTATTTTATTACAAAGGCGCTGGCCATTTCTCAAAATATTGATTGGTTGTGGGGCTGCGTCGATTGTTTTTGGCTTTATCTTTGGTAGTGTGTTTAGCAGCGAGCACGTAATCGAACCTTTATGGGTGAATCCCATTGAACAACCTCTAAATGTTCTTTTTATGCCAATGCTCGCGGGGCTAGTAATTATATTGCTTGGTTTGTCTTTAAGCAGTGTGCAAGCCTACTGGCGGGGGGAATTAAAACATTGGTTGATGGTAGATGCCGCAGTAATTGTTATGTATCTTGGAGTTATTGGCAGTTTTTTTAATTCCTTATTCTTTGTACTATTCATACTCGGTCTATGTTGGTACTTTGCAGGTAGTGCAGTAATGGCAAGTGGCCATATCGCTCAGGCACTTGCTGCTGCATTAGGGCAACTCCTGGAAGATTTATTACAGTTAATCATAAATACGATTTCTTTTATTCGTGTTGGTGCCTTCGCCTTAGCGCATGCAGGCTTATCGCTGGCCGTAATGGTACTGGCAAATACCGTGGATAACGCAATATTTTCTGGCATTATTATTTTGGTTGGCAATATCATCATTATTGTTCTGGAAGGTATGGTGGTCTTAATTCAGACTACCCGTTTAGTTTTATTTGAGTTCTTTATCCGCTTTTTACGTGGAACTGGACGAGTTTTTCGACCGCTGGCTGCACCACAATCATCTAACGAACACTTGCACAAAAAAAATCAAGGAGAGCATCATGGGCACGTATAGCAAGAGTCTGGTTAAATTTATTGCTGCAAGCAGCATTATTGTTGCTGTTGCCGGCTTGTTATTATGGCTCACGCCATTAGCGCTGGCCGAAGAAACAGCGGCCAGTACTACATTGTCGCCGGAGGTTTTAAAATGGGGTTTTCTGGCAGCAGCTTTGGCGACGGGCTTGTCTGCACTAGGTGCTGGGTACGCAGTGGCTTCCGTTGGTAGTGCTGCCATTGGTGCAATGGCAGAAAAACCGGAATTGCTCGGGCGTGTGTTAATAATGGTGGGGCTTGCAGAAGGTATCGCAATCTACGGGCTCATTATTTCAATTCTTATTTTAAACGAGTTGATTTGATATGACAGCACCCGTTTTTATCGGTGATGAAATAAGTGCTGCAGGATTTCGCTTGGCAGGTGTACGAATTAGAACACCACAACCAGAAGAACTTTTAAAAGTGATTGAATGGGCCTGTAATAATACGTCGCTAATATTAATAACCTCTGAATTTGCTGCCATGTTGCCAACAAATGAATATGAACGTTTTGTAAGTCAAGAATCACCAGCAGTTCTGGTAGTTTCTGATGTCAGGGCGAAATCAACAGAGGAAGATCTGAATAAGCGTTTACGCACACAATTGGGTATCGTGGAATGACTGTAGCTCACAGGAAAGTACCAGACAGCATAGTTGATGCACAAGTCGAACGTTTACTGGACGTAGTGCAAGCCTATAATAAGAAATACTGCGATGGGGCGATAGCCAAGGCACAACAGGATGCCAGGGTGATAATCAAACAGGCCCATCGTGATGCGCGTATGCGCATGCATCAATTTGTGGTGGATAGTCGAGAAAAAATGCAACTTGAAATTGGCGCCGCAAAAGCCAAACGATTAACAGCAGACAAACAAATTCAGTACCGTCGTGATCAGCGCCTATTGGATGTCGCCCTAGATAAATTACGAGAATTACTAGCGTCGCGCTGGAATGACGCGAAACAACGCCGGGTTTGGATAGACAACGCACTAACGGTTGCGTCCACAGTGTTAATAGCCGATGTTTGGCAAGTAGAACATCCTGCACAATGGCCAGTTACTGAACAGAATCAAATGGTTGAGGTAATCACGAAACACACAGGCCAGTCCCCAACACTAAGTGCGGATCAGGAAATACAAGCTGGTATTCGTATTATTTCACAAGGGTCTGTTGTCGACGCGACTTTGTCGGGTTTGTTAGTTGACCGTCCCCGTATAGAAGCGGAATTTCTCGCGCAATATAGGACGCGGTGTGGTGAACCAATATGAGTGAGGCCACAATTACCTGGATCAGCGGTCCGGTGTTGCGTGCAAAAACGGAACATGTTTTTCATATCAATGAAGTTGCATTGGTAGGTGAACAACGCCTACTGGGAGAGGTTATCCGCATTGATAAAAAAGAGATTGTTATCCAAGTTTATGAGGATACCAGCGGGCTACGACCCGGTGACAGCGTAAAAGGTAACGGTTTACCCTTATCGGTGAAATTGGGTCCAGGGATTCTTGGTGGTATATTTGATGGTTTGTTACGCCCATTATCATTAGATACCGGAACCTATGTTCAGCCAGGTATACAAAAAAAGAAGTCCAGTAAATTCAGGTTTTCACCCGATGTTATTACCGGTGATGAGTTAAAACCTGGGGCAGTCATTGGAGCAGTTACGCCTCTAGTCCAAGGTCGAAGACAGCATTGTCTCGTCCCACCAAGTATCAGCGGAAAAGTAGGTTGGTTGGCGGCAGAAGGCGAATACGACGATGAACAAACTATATGTAAACTAGTTGATGCAGTAGGTAAAGAACATGCCGTGGCCATGAGTCAAATTTGGCCAGTGCGTGAACCACGTCCGATAACCGAACGGCTACCAACCTGGGGACCATTGTTAACCGGGCAACGCATTTTTGACAGTCTTTTCCCGTTGGCTTGCGGTGGTCGTGCCGCTATGCCCGGTGGTTTTGGTACCGGAAAAACGGTGTTGCAAGAGAATTTTGCGAAGTGGTGTGATGCCGATATTATTGTTTATGTAGGTTGTGGTGAAAGAGGTAACGAAATGGCAGGTGTGTTACACGATCTGCCGAGCTTGGAAGATCCCAGAACCGGTCGACCGTTAATAGAGCGTTCGGTTATTATTGCCAATACATCGAACATGCCAGTTGCGGCTCGAGAAGCCAGTATTTATACGGCGGTAACAGTCGCAGAATATTTTCGTGATCAAGGTTTACGTGTCGCTCTGATGGCGGATTCTACCAGTCGTTGGGCAGAGGCATTGCGCGAAGTGTCTGGGCGTCTTGGTGAGATCCCCAGTGAAGCGGGTTATCCGGCCTATCTTAGCAGCCGTTTGGCGGATTTTTATGAACGCGCAGCCCATGTGCGTGCACTGTGCGGCAAAGTGGGTTCGCTGAGCATTATAGGTGCAATAAGTCCACCCTCTGGGGATTTTTCAGAACCAGTGACGACTCACACAAAACGCTACGTGCGGGTATTTTGGTTATTAGATTCGACCCGGGCACAGGCGCGCTTTTATCCGGCTATCCATCCATTGTTGTCTTATTCTGGTGATATCGATGATTTGACCGATTTTTGGGGGCAGCACGAGCACCCTGAATGGTTGAGTCAGCGCAGGCGCTTTTTGACACTGCTGGAGGAGCAATCTCGTCTGGAGCGTATGGCACGCATAGTAGGTAAGGATGCGTTGCCACCACGTCAGCAGCAAGTCTTGATTTGTGCGGAATTAATTAATGAAGCTTATCTTCGTCAGTCTGCTTTTTCAGAAGTAGATCGCTATTGTTCTCCGAGGCGTCAGGCTATCATGATGCAATTGATTATACGTTTTATCGATCTTTCCGAGCAGGCAGTTGATAATAAGGTCAATATTGACCAGATCACTACGATGCCAATTATGCGACGCTTGCGGCGTATGAATGAAGATATTAGTGAAGACGAGTTAGAGAAATTTGATAGTTTACTCGGCGATATGGAAAGTGCCTTTTCCAGTCTTGGTAAAGAGGAATCGCTACATGCAGGTTAATTTATATTCAAGTCACGCTGCCAAGCGGATAGAGGGTCCATTGCTGACTTTGGAGCGTAACGTTAATGTGGGCTTGAATGAAGCCGTAGAAGTATTGGATGAGCACGGCAGGGTACGGCTTGGTCGTATTGCAGCACTGGATGAAGAGAGTTTAATTGTAGAAGTCTTTGAACCCACCAACGGATTGTCATTAGCCGATACACGCGTTCGCTTTTTGGGGGAACCATTGCATTTCGGAGTAGGTTCTGACGTGCTTGGCAGAGTGCTTGACGGAGTGGGGCGCCCCTTAGATGGTGGACCACCGGTATCTAGCCAGCAACGTTTTAGAATTGATGGTCTGGCCATTAACCCAGTCGCTCGTGCTATGCCGACTGACTTTATAGAAACCGGAGTTTCCACGATTGATCTGATGAACAGTTTGGTGCGTGGTCAAAAACTGCCTATTTTTTCAAGTGGTGGTCTGCCACATGATCGCATGGCCACGGAGATAGCGCGTCATGCAAGGATTAGAGGTGAGACCAAAGGTGATTTTGCAGTAGTGTTTGTCGCCATCGGCGTGTCGTATGACGTCGCTGAACGATTTCGACGCGCTATGGAAAGCAGTGGTGCTCTTGAGCACACGGCTTTGTTTCTCAACCTGGCTTCAGATTCCAGTACTCAAAGATTATTGACGCCGCGCTATGCTTTGACCGCTGCCGAATATCTTGCCTTTATTGAAGGTCGGCATGTGTTGGTTGTTATGACCGATATGACCAATTATTGTGAGGCCTTACGTGAAGTCTCTGCGGGCCACGGTGAAGTACCGAGTCGAAAAGGTTATCCTGGTTATATGTATTCGGATTTGGCCAGTATCTATGAACGTGCCGGTTGTATTCAGGGGCAGACAGGTTCACTCACACAGTTACCAATCCTGACAATGCCGTCCGATGATATTACCCATCCCATTCCCGACTTGACGGGCTATATAACAGAAGGTCAGATTGTTCTGGATCGGGAATTGAGTCGACGTGACATCTATCCACCGGTTAAGGTGCTACCAAGTCTGTCAAGATTAATGAAAGATGGAACCGGTAAGGGTTTTACCCATGTGGATCATCCAGATTTAGCCAACCAGTTGTATTCGGCTTATTCTAGAGCCGTGCATGTGCGTGTGTTGGCGAGTGTTATGGGCACTGAAGGTTTGTCAAAAACGGATAATCTTTTCCTTGAATTCGGCAAGCAGTTTGAGCTGGAGTTGGTTCAACAAGTGCGTGCGCGTTCATTGGAAGAAAGTATGGAAATTGGCTGGCGCTTATTGCAGAAGTTGCCCGTTGTTGAATTGACCCGGCTACATGACGATCAAATCCAACGCCACTTTATGTCAGAGGAAATACAGGATGCTTAGTAGTGAACGCGTGGCAACACGTTCTGCTGTTTTACAGCTTCGCGAAGAACATACTGTGGTTCTTGAGGCATACGATTTTCTAGACGAAAAACGCCTGTTATTGGCCGCCGAAACATTACGCCAATTGCAACGATATGAAACTTTGCTTGAGGATTACAAAAATATCCAATCACAGGCCAAGCAAGCACTTGAAGCCACTGTTAGGCGACATGGTCTGCATGGCACGCAAGTCTATCCAGCCCACTACCTAGAAGACAGTGAGTTTCTTACAAACACAAGCCGGTTTATGAACGTTTTGCTGATTGATAGTGAGCTCAGCCTACCAGAGGATATGTCCCCAGGCGTAGTCTGTAATCCTTCACCTGAGGCGGATAATTGTCGCAAATTGTTTCTGGAATTATTATTTGCAGCGGCAAGGCTGGCAGGACTATCCGGTAATATTTATCGATTGTCCGCAGAATACAAACGTACTGAGCGCCGTGCGCGTGCGCTGGAAAATGTGGTTATCCCTGATATTGAAAAGGATTTACGGGAGATGACTGCCCAGATTGAAGAGATCGATCAGGAAGATGTGATTCGTGTGTACATGAAACAAGCTTAGTGCTGATATTGTAATGGGTTCTTTATCGATAATAATTATAAGCAAAACAATGATCTTCATCAAATCTAAGGGTATTTGTACTAATATGTAGATATGTTTAGTAGCTATAATATAGAAGTATGTAGTTAGTTAAAGCAAAACAAAAATAACAGAGAGCGTTTCAATGGAAACTTTGGTGCTTGGGATCGGAAATACGCTTCTAACCGATGAAGGTGTTGGCGTACATGCTGTCCAATACCTTAAAGATCACCATGCGAACCTACCGGATACTGAATATCTTGATGGCGGTACCTTAAGCTTTACGCTGGCCGCACCTGTTGGACAAGCCGATAGGTTAATTGTCATCGATGCAGCTCAGTTAAATGGTGAGCCGGGTTCCGTGCGCGCCTTTGTTGGGGCCGATATGGATGCCTTTCTTAACCAACAAAAAAATTGCAGCGTACATGAAGTCAGTCTTATTGACCTCATCAATATCGCACGCCTTACCGATCAATTACCTCAGCAACGGGCCTTGATTGGCATACAACCGGAAAATATAGATTGGGGTGAACAACCCACGCCTGTTGTACAAGCAGCGATTCCGGTTGCCGTGCGTAAAACGCTTGATCTTATAGGGGAATGGAACGCATGACCCAATTGAGCGATATTACTATAGAGGTTGTGACAAACAATGAGCTTGTTTCTCCCTCACCTCAAGCAATGGCTTTGCTGCAAGAGCTTCAAGGTATGCATTCTGAATTAGTGCATACGGGTAAGACCACAAGTCTCGATATTCGGAGTCTGCCCCTAACACCCGATGACTATGCCTACCTGAAAACTTTGCTGGGAGAAGGTGAAGTTACCGCAATAATTAATGCCTTGGGCCCCACAAAGATTAATGAAACTGAAATACCAGGCGTCTGGTGGGTTACCCATTACAACACAGACGATATGATATTGGCAGAGAGTATTGAAGTAACCGAATTACCCGAGATGCTTAAAACCCAAAAACAAGATTTACAGCAAGCTATTGCATTATTTAAGTTAAAAACAGATGGAATCCAAGATAGTATGAGTTAAACACAGGTAAATCGGTAAAAGAGCTTAACCGTTAATAAGGAGGATGCGATGTCTAAACAAGAGACCCTTGCAGAGATTTTACAGCAGCAAGGCATCAGCCGCCGTGGTTTTCTTAAGTTTTGTGCGACCATGGCATCCGTCATGGCCTTACCACCGGGCATGGCACCAGCCATTGCAGAGGCTTTATCCAAAGCGAAACGCCCCTCAGTTATCTGGCTATCATTTCAGGAATGTACGGGTTGTACTGAGTCGCTGACTCGTTCCACCAAGCCTACCTTAGAAAGTCTTATTCTTGGCGCCATTTCGCTGGATTATCATCACACCTTGCAAGCTGCTGCCGGCACGGCGGCGGAAGCCGCACGTGAACAGGCCATGGAACAATTCTTTGGAAAGTATTTGCTGATTGTTGATGGCTCAATTCCATTAAAAGATAATGGAGTGTATTCGACCATTGCCGGCGTTAGCAATTTGCAAATGCTGCAAGATGTTGCAAAAGGGGCGGCAGCCATAGTTGCTGTTGGCAGTTGTGCGGCCTTTGGTGGTTTACCGCACGCCAATCCAAATCCAACCGGTGCGGTGCCCGTAACAGATATTATTAAAGATAAACCGGTTATTAACGTTCCGGGCTGTCCACCAATTCCAGTGGTGATTACCGGTGTGCTGGCTCACTATCTTACCTTTGGCACCATTCCGGATTTGGACGAGCAACATCGACCACTTTCATTTTATGGTGACAGTATTCATGATCGTTGTTACCGTCGGCCCTTTTATGACAAAGGAAAATTCGCTAAAAGTTTTGATGATGAAGGCGCACGACAAGGTTGGTGTCTGTACGAGTTAGGTTGTAAAGGTCCAACCACGCATAATGCGTGCGCTACTGTAAAATGGAATGGTGGAGCCAGCTTTCCTATCGAGTCAGGTCACCCTTGTCTGGGTTGCTCAGAACCAGATTTTTGGGATGCGGGCAGTTTTTACCAACCCTTGGCAGAACCTACCAATGTGAGCACCATAGCGGGTGCGGCCATTGCCACGGGCGCAGCTGCTGGTCTGGCCTTTGGTCTATACGATCACCACAAGCGCAAAAAGGCACAACAAGAACATGATAAGGTAACGGTGGAGGATCTTGGAGATCAGTCATGACTGAAATTGAATTGTTAAGTTGGTTGCGCGGGCCAGGATTTCAGATATCCGTACTTATTTTTGTGTTTGGACTGGTCTATCGCATTATTCAAAACTTGGCCATTGGTCGAAAAGCAAATCTTGCTACGCCACGAGGTAATGGTTTTGCTTCCGGGTTAACTACTATTTGGCGGCGTTCGATATTCCAAGAGGGTATGAGTTACCGTGGTTATTTTACATACATTGCGGGCTACACATTCCATCTGGGTT
>Ga0316187_10001942_pt1 | contig 18070 bp, 17 predicted proteins | sample CroRivburrow1_MG_FD_204927 | JGI IMG/M metagenome (GOLD analysis project Ga0316187, IMG submission 204927) | Coastal sediment microbial communities from Maine, United States - Cross River worm burrow 1 | ecosystem: Environmental > Aquatic > Marine > Coastal > Sediment | place: USA: Maine...
AACTGAACCAGATTATAGACTCGCTCAGTTTCGACGACTAAACCTTCGAACATCACTGTTCGCAGTATCCAGGTGTCGTGAGGCAAAACTTGAGGTAATCTTCGTTTTGCCTCAGTGCAGCCGGAGTTGAGTCAGACATCGGTCTGTGTTCGACTATTCCGCTACGATTGCCGGAGATATCAATGCCACACAACGAGTTGCCCAGGATCAAGGCCTTCAAGGTGCGTGCGCTGCGCGTGCCGATGACCGAACCACACAAAACCGCAAGTGGCACGATCACCGAATCTCCGCTGGTGCTGCTGGATATTATCACCGACAGCGGCGTCACCGGTCACAGCATGATATTCACCTACACGCCGCTGGCGCTCGAGCCGACGGCGCAGCTCATCCGTAACTTCGAAACCCTGGTCATGGGCGCAGCGCTGGCGCCTGCCGCGATCGAGAAGAAGCTGGCACAGCGTTTCCGCCTGCTGGGTCCGCAAGGTCTGGTCGGCATGGCACTGGCGGCAATAGACATGGCCCTGTGGGACGCACTTGCGCGCCTGCACCAGGTTTCGCTGGTAAATCTACTGGGAGGAGAAGAACGTCCGCTTCGAGCTTATGGCGCGGTCGGCTATGATGGTGTTGACGGCAGTGCCCGGGTTGCCGAACGATGGGCAACGCGAGGATTCCAGGGCATCAAGGCGAAGATCGGCTACCCGACGGTGCAGGAGGATGTCGCGGTAATCCGCGCGATGCGCGCGGCCACCGGTGACGACATGGCGATCATGGTCGACTACAACCAGAGCCTGACGCCGACCGACGCGATCGAACGTCTGCGCGTCCTTGACGATGAAGGGCTCACCTGGGTGGAGGAACCGACCCTGGCACACGATTATGCCGGCCACGCGTGCATCGCGCAGGCGAGCCGAACCCCCATCCAGTGCGGCGAAAACTGGTGGGGAACCCTCGATCTGCAACACGCTATCGACGCCGGTGCTTGCGACTATCTAATGCCGGACGTGATGAAGATCGGTGGCGTCAGCGGCTGGCAGCGAACCGCGGCGCTGGCGCAGGTTCACGGACTGCGAGTCTCAAGCCACCTGTGGCCGGAAATCAGTGCTCAGCTAATGTGCTGCACGCCAACGGCGCATTGGCTGGAATACGCGGACTGGTGGAACCCGGTGCTGGCCCAACCAATTCGCGTCGACAATGGCATGGTGATGATCGACGCTGCGCTCGGCAGCGGCGTCGACTGGAATGAAAACGCGGTGGCCGAGTACTGCGTGTAGCCCGGGCGGACGGAACTCGCTCCAACGAGCTCGGTTATCCAACGAACTCAGTTATCAACGGCCTCGGCAACGATGAACAGCACCGCATAGTCCAGCTTGTGACATCCTTCGACCGCCGGCATCGGCCCACCCGGTGTCACCGGAAAGTCGACGGTTTTTGCGCTCGCCGGAGAACAGGCAGCCTCATCGCTGCCGTCCAGTGGCGTATACCGTGCGGTCCGACATGGCAGGTGGGTAACATCATAAAGCGTCGCACCATTGCCGAGTTCCCAGCGCTGGTTGCCCTTCTCGTCCAGCGGATGGATAGTAAGCATCGCCACCTTTGCGCGGTCACCGGTCACCATATACTTGCCGGCTGGCACCGAAAACTCGGGCTTTTCCATGATTAATCCGTTTTCATCCAGCCACCAGTCATTATCATCGAATTTCCAGTTCGCGGGAGCGACACCGCCGGACACCACCAGCTGTGGTTCAAAATTGTTGAGCCAGACACCACGTGGGCCCGGGTCTTCGCGCCACAGACCCCAGGTTTGCGCTCCAGTGCCGGAGCTGGCCGCCGGATCACCCAGCGCTGCAATAAACTGGGTCCGAACCGATTTGAAGGTCGTCTCGCCGTCCTGGGCATGTACCAGCTGCAACGATTGCAACAGCACCAGCAACAACACCGCGACCTTTGCCAGGATGCGCGCCGTGGAGACTCCGCCCGCATCGTTGCGCGCTGCTGTCGTTACGGTGCTTGCCACCGAATAGTTTCGAGACTCTGACATTGACTCACCTGTAGGTTTTCGGATTAGCGGCTGACTACTAACAGCCATCAAAGCTTCTACGTAGAATCTACGCTCGCGGATCAACAACAGAGAAAATAAACCACCGATAGCTGCTTCACGAAACCATCCAGTCATACTGCCGAATTCAGGCCTGGGACAGTTGAGATTGCTTAACTGGATTGTCAAACCGCTATACAGCTCCAGGCCTGTACTTTTCTAAACAACCCTTTGTTAGCGGATGACTCTACCCCAACCGGCTTTATGGCCGACACTGCGTTACCCTGGATTACGCCGGTGACCTACAACCCAGGGCCTGGACCAGCTGTCACATGCATTGCAGCGGATCCCAGCCGAACAGCGATTCGAGATAACTGGCGCAGGCAAACAGATCGAGTTCCCCATGCGGCTTGCCGATCAATTGCAGGCCGACCGGCAAACCTGCGTCGGTCTTGCCGCAGGGTAGCGTAATCACCGGTAAGGTCGTGGTAGTGATTGCGCAACAGATCGCGAGCCAACGATAGTACTCAGAGTAAGCCAGGCCATCCGCGTAACCCGGGTAACGCTCTTCCACCGGGTAAGCCGGAATGATCGCCGCCGGGCAGATCAGCAGGTCGAAATCCTGCATGAAGTTCGATGCGTTGACGAACACCTGGCCCTGCGCGTCGAGTGAATGGCGAATCTCATCAGCCTCGAGACTAAGTCCACGTTCGATATTCCACACCACCTCGGGTTTGAAAATATCTCGTGCCTGGTCGAGGCTGGCACCATAAGACTGCGCGTAATCGAGCGCGCGTGGCACATCGAAGGCGGCATCCATCATGCTCAGATCGGGATGCGCGTTGTCGATCGCGATATTGTCCTGTGCCAGCAATGCCAGCGCGCGCTGGCAGACGCGACTCACTTCGCTCGAGGTCTGCGTCACGCCGAGATCTTCACTGAAAGCGACCCTGGTCGGCTTGCGCGGTCGCGCGGCGGCTTCGGCAAACTGTCCGATACGATGCGGTTTGGATAACCCTGCCTGTTGACTGGGTCCCGCCAGCGCATCGGCGAACAGCGCGAGGTCGGCGAGGTCGCGTGCCATCGGTCCTGCCTGCGCATAAACGTCAAAGGGTGCCAGTCCCGGGTTGGTCGTCACCACTCCCGGCGAGGGTCGCAGGCTGGTAACGCCACAAAAGCTTGCCGGCGTGCGCAGCGAACCACCGAGGTCGGAACCCTGCGCGAGCCAGGCGCTGCCGCTTGCCAGCGCGGCGGCGGCACCACCCGATGAACCGCCGGCGCTACGTGTCGTATCATGAGGATTGCGGGTCGCGCCGAACACGTCATTGAAGGTATTGCCACCGGTGCCGAATTCGGGTGTGTTGGACTTGGCGTAAATAACGCCACCGTTGGCCTCGAGGCGCTGCACCATGAGGCTCGATTCCTGCGCTATGTTGTTTTCATAAAGCCTGGAGCCATACGTGGTCCTGACCCCGGCGACATCGGTCAAATCCTTGATCGCCACCGGCATTCCGGCGAGCACCGAATCCTTTTGATCAACAAGGCGCGCGTGTTTGCGAGCGCGTTCGATGCACAACGTCGGCAGGGCATTGATTTCGGGGTCCACCGTTTCAATGCGGGCAACCAGCGCATCCAGCGTGTCGTCGACGCTGATGTCACCGGCACGCAGCAGCGCCACCACTTCGCGGGCACTTTTGCGTATCAGTTCATCCATATCGTTCTCTTAAACTGTTCTTCTGTACCTTGCCCATGGCGTTACGCGGCAGTTCTTCGAGCACGAAAACCTGGCGCGGCAGTTTGAAGCGCGCAAGCCGCGGTTCCAGGGCACGAATCAGCTGCTCGGGATCGATATCGTGACCGGGCAGCGCAACCACCGCGACGGCAACGGCCTCGCCGAGATCCGCATGTTTAACACCGAACACGGCCGATTCGAGCACGCCATCGAGCGCATCGATTTCGGTTTCGATCTGCTTCGGATAAATGTTGTAGCCGCCCGAGATAATCAGGTCTTTTTCACGGCCGACGATGTGGACGTAACCGTCGGCATCGATCTTGCCCAGATCACCGGTGATGAAAAAACCATTCTCGCGTAACTCGAGCGCGGTTTTCTCGGGTTTACGCCAGTAGCCGAGAAAGACGTTGGGGCCCCGCACCTCGATCATCCCGGTTTCCTCCGGTGCCAGTTCCTGCGCGGTTTCGGGATCGCTGATCCTGACCTCAACTCCGGGCAGCGGAAAGCCGACACTGCCCACACGCCGTTCACCGTGATAGGGGTTGGAAGTATTCATGTTGGTTTCCGTCATACCGTAGCGTTCAAGGATGCGCTGCCCGATACGCTCTTCGAACTGGACGTGGGTTTCGGGCAGCATCGGCGCGCTGCCGGAGACGAACAAACGCATGTGCGCCACCAGCTCGCGCTCAAAGCGCTCATCGGCGAGCAGGCGCGTGTAAAAAGTAGGTACACCCATCATGCTGGTCGCGCGCGGCAACTGGGCCAGCATCTGCTCGACATCGAAGCGTGCCAGGAAGATCATCGAGCCACCGACCGACAGAATTATGTTGGTAGCAACAAACAGGCCGTGGGTATGGAATATCGGCAAGGCATGCAGCAGCACGTCGTCGCTGCTGAACTGCCAGTAGTCGGCGAGCGTTAATGCGTTCGATAGCAGATTGTCGTGGCTCAACATCGCGCCCTTGGATACGCCCGTGGTGCCCGAAGTGTAGAGAATCGCCGCCAGGTCATCTGCGGCGCGAGCGCTGTTGTCGAATGCTGCCGGCTGAGATTGTGCCGCTGCCGTGAAACTGCCACTGCCGTCGCCATCAAGACTGAACAGCTTCGCGTCTATACCCGCGAACTCGGGCTCGCGCGCACTGTCACAGACAAACACAGCGGGCTCGGCATCGTCGAGAAAATAACCGACTTCAGCAGCCGTGTAGGCGGTATTCAGCGGCAGAAAAACGGCCCCGGCACGCACTGCGGCCAGGTAGAGCGCAATCGCCTCTACCGATTTCTGTACCTGTACCGCGATACGATCGCCAGGCACCACTCTGCTGAGCTGCAACAGGTTGGCAAAGCGACCACTTAGTTCCACCAGCTCGGCATAGGACCAGCAACGACCACCGGGCACGTCGAGCAGTCGGCGCGGATCGGTTTCACGCCCGCGTAAAAGTCCATCGAAAAGATGATTAGACGCCATTCATATCCCCCTTTTAAATAACCGGTATCGGTTTGCGGCGCAGACCACTAAGCGCATTACCTGCGATGGCCATTAGCAGAACGGCGCCACCGAGAAGCGTGTAGAAACTTACCGTTTCGCCAATAAAAATCCATACCCACAAGGGTCCCAGCAACACTTCGGTCATCGACAGCAGCGTCAGTTCGGCCGCTGGCACCACGCGAGACCCGATGGTGTAAATAACCAGCCCCATACCGACCTGGAACACGCCCATCGACAGCGAAATGACGATATCGTTGCGCGGCAGGGCAAAACCGTAACCGTTGAATTCACAGACCAGGGCCCCGGTGATGATCGCAAAGATCCCCGCCAGGAAAACCGCCGGCAACATGTCTTCGAGCTTGCCCCAGCGCAGCGCAACGGTAAATACCGCAAACCCTGTGGCTGACAGAAGCGCACTCAGATTACCGACCAGCTTGCCGGCAGCAAAACCGTTTATCACCATGATGGCGATACCGATAATGGCAAACAGCATCGCTACCCAGGTGGCGTGGCGCACCTGCTCACGCAGGATCACCCAGCCCGCAACCGCCGCCAGGAAAGGTGCGGCGGCGAACAGGAACATGGCGTTGGCGACAGTCGTGGTCTGAATCGCATAAATACCACCGCTAAAGGCGAACACCAGACCGACACCGCCAATCGCCCCGGCGATACCGGCACTGCGAATCGCGGCCAGGGGTCGAAAGCCCGAACGCAGGGTAATAATGCAGAACAGGAAGCAGGCCAGTGCAATCGAGCGGTAAAACAGAATCTGCCACACGTTGGCCTGTTCGATCATGCGAATCCCCAGGCCCATGGACGACCAGAACACGCCCGACATCAACACCAGCACAACGCCGACGAGATAGCTGATTCGAGGTGATTCCAGTTTTGCCGCCAGGGCTTCGGACATAGTCTTTAAAACGCCGTGATTAATGATCGAGCGAGAGTAATCGAAGGCGCAGGGATTGCAAAGTATTTGTTATTACAACGGGTTGCCGGCGCGACCTGCGGCATTGTTTTACAGCAATACCCGGGAGGTTTAGACTGGTCGCCGCGGAGGAGCCATGCAAGCGAACAGCCCATTCAACGCCAATACCGTCGACTGGCAAAAACCCGGCGTCGTGATCGATACCAGTCAACTGCCGGACTTTGCCGTCGAGACTACCGATATCGAAGGCTTTCAACGTGACGGTGTCGTATTACTGCGCGGTATGTTCAGCGACTGGGTCGACCGCCTGCGTGCCGGTCTGCAGCGCAATCTTGCCGACCCACAACGCTTTGCCTTTCCCTGCGAGAGTAATCCTGCCGGCGAACCGGGGCGGTTCTTCGACAGCTACTGCAACTGGCAACTGATCCCGGAATACTTCGACTACGTGACAGGCTCCCGCGCCGCGGCGCTCGCCGGGCGTTTCATGGGTGGTGAGTCAGCTCAATTTTTTCATGAACACGCTTTTATGAAAGCGGCCGGCACACAGCGCGCCACGCCCTGGCACCAGGATCTTCCCTATTACTGCGTTGACGGCACAAACACCGCCAGCGTTTACGTGTCACTGGACAGGACCGATGCCGAGGTTGCGGTGCAGTTTGTCAGGGGCTCGCATCGCTGGGGCCGCCTGTTCTACCCGCGGGTGTTCGAAGACGGCAGCGACTTCAATAACGATCAACAAGCAACCGGCATGGAGCCCGTGCCGAACATAGACGCCGAGCGGGAAAAATATGATATAGCCGTCTGGTCACTGGAACCGGGTGACACCATTATTTTCGATTTTCGTACTTTGCACGGCACGGGAAACGCCGAGGTCAAATCATTGCGACGCGCATTTTCAACCCGCTGGCTGGGTGACGATGTCACTTATTGTGAACGTCCCGGCGAGACCTCGCCACCGTATACAAATCATCGCATGCGTGATGGTGAGCCCATGCGCGAAGACTGGTTCCCGGTGTTGTGGCGTCGGCCTGAAACTCTCGAATAGCCACTCACGGCTGCGCGCAGGTCCTATCATCAATCACCTGTATCTCGCTCGATACCGATTTCACGATCAATTTTTTGAGCAACCCTGTCCGGGTGAAATTTTGAATCAGCCTGGTCTTGAATCAGCCTGGTCAAATCAGGTCAAGCCTCTTTGCGGCCGCGCCACAGTTCCCAGGCGAGGCGCGCACGCACGCCGATACCGAGTAGCGGCCTGACCGGCAGTTGGTTGGGCTGGCCGAGGCTTTGCATAAAACCGATAAGCTCGTTATCGACCCCGCAGGCCATGTCGGCTGCGAGCATGCCACCCGCCGTACCCTTGGTGACCCCGATCGCATTCTGGCAGACCGAACTAAAAATATTATCTGCAAGACGACCGAAACCGGGCGCACCGTTTTGCGACAAACAGATAAAACCGGTCCAGGTGTACTCCATCTCGACTTCCGGCAACATCGGAAAACGCTCGTCGAACAGGCGCTTGTGGCGACGCGCAATGTCAGCCTGGAAAGCATCGCTTTCACGCATGTCCGGATTGTAGTAAATGTTGTTGCGAATGAGGATTCGGTGATCGCGGGTGTAACGCATGGTAATCGCTGAAAAAGCATTGGCCGGCGTGACGCCCCAGTTTTCCTCGCAACCGATGGCGGCATGTTCGGCCTCGGTGAGTTGCCGGCTCAAACTGGCATTGGCCGCGAACGGCAACAACTGGCGCTGGTAATAACCGAATTTCTCGGCGAAGGCGTTGACCCCAAGGATCAGTTTGTCGGCCACCACTTCACCTGACGGGGTGCCAAGGCGAATGGTCGAGCCCGTATCCAGGCTGGTGACCGGGGTGTTCTCACACAGGGTAACGTTCTCCGGTAAGTGATCGGCCAGTCCGCGCACCAGCGCGGCGGGGTTCAGCAGCCGACAGCCGGGTGTGTAGACCGCACCCTTGAAATGCGAGGTGCCGATTCGTCTGGCCAGGTCATCTTTTTCGATCCAGGTGTAGGGTTCATTCAAGGCGTCGAGCTCGCGCATAAAGGGCTCCAGAAACTCCTGCACCCCCTCTTCCGAGCTCGCGGTCTGATACTTGCCGGGTTGGGTCCAGTCACAGTCAATCGCGTAACGTTCGATCTGCGCTTCGTGATAGGCAATCGCCGAGCGCGCCAACGCCATGTAACGGTGCGAACCCTCGAGCTCGTCCTGGCTGCTGCCGATAACGTGCGGCAGGTCAATGGCAAACCCGGAGTTTCGCCCCGAGGCATTTTCGCCGACCTCGCCTGATTCGAGCAGCAGGATACTGTCATCCGGTCGATTTTCAGCTAATCGCCGCGCCGCCGCGAGACCCACGTAGCCGGCACCAATCACCACCGAGTTGACCCGGTGCTGTCCCGAGAGGGCTGGCTGAGGGTGACGCGCCGGCAGAATCCGGCTCCAGCCATTGCTGCTGTCATTGACCGGAAAATGTTTAATCTGCTTCATGTTCACAAGTTCTCCTGCCAGTTGGCGGGATGAATGGCAAAATACACCAGCGCCGATGTTGCCTCATAGACCAGCCCGGTGCCAGCAGGCAGCCAGATACAGTCACGTTCCTGCAATACGTGCTCCGCGCCCCCCGTGTGCACACGCAATTCGCCCTCAAACACCGTGAGCACTTCATCGTAGTGAAGCGTCCAGGGAATGCGCGCATTGCTGAAGCGCCCCCAGCCTGTGCCCAGCTCAGTGCCGTCCTCGGTTCCGCAAACGCCGGTAACCCGGGCCATCTCGCCATATTCGAATCTTGGTGAAAACACAAGATCGTCGAAACGCATAACGCGTAAAGGGGCCTTCACAGTGCTCATCGCAAATCACCGGTTGCATCATGGATACAGATCTGTATATTAAACCATACACATCTGTATGGTAGCAACAATGACCGATAACAGCCTGCTACGGGCCGTCGCCGAGCGTGGCACCCCTGCCGCGGAACGCAATCAGTTGCAGCGCTTCGACTGGTTGCAACAGGCCCTGGAAATCTTCGTCGCCGAAGGCATTGACGCGATCCGCATTACGCGCCTCGCCGAGGATCTCGATGTAACCCGCGGCAGCTTTTACTGGCACTTCAAAAATCGCGAGGATTTGATTGACAGCCTGGTGGCCTACTGGAAGGACAAGAATACCGCTGCCATAACCGCATCGGTAGCGCAGGCATCGAGCCTCGCGGATGGCATCTTCCGCTTTTTCGAAACCTGCATCGATGCCGCCATGTTCGATCCCCGGCTCGACCTCGCGCTACGCGAGTGGGCACGTCGTTCGGCGTCGATACACCAACTGGTCGATGATGAGGATGCCGCGCGCATCGACGCACTGTGCCAGTTTTACCAGCGCTTCGACTACCCGATGCCGCAGGCCCTGATCCGCGCGCGCGTGCTCTACTATTCACAGATCGGGTTTTATGCGCTGGGTACCAGCGAATCCCTGCAAACCCGGCTGGATTATACCGAGGCTTATTTCGAAGCCTTTACCGGCCAGCAGTTAACTCGACAGCAGGCGGACGAATTCCGCGACTACATCCTTGCCAACTACGGAGAGCACTAGCGTGAGTAGACGATCCCGCCGCGGCCGACACCACGGTGTTGCCGATACTTCGCATCAACGCGCAGTCAATTACAGCAAGCTGCGCAATCCGCTGATTCGCCAGCCCGCCTTCAGCCAGGATCGACTCGAGGCCATTCACGACACCGCGCTGCGAGTCATCGAAGAGCTCGGTATCAAGGTGCTGAATGACGAAGCACGCGCCATCTTTCGTGACGCCGGCGCCCGGGTCGACGAGGAAACGCTGATGGTCAACATCGACCGCGAACTGGTAGCCAACGCGCTGCAATCGGCGCCGAGTGAATTCGTACTGCATGGGCGCAGCGCAGATTGCGATGTCACCCTGGGTGGAGACCACGTCGCCTTCGTCTGCGTGGGTGGCGCACCGCACATTTCCGATCTTGATCGCGGTAAACGACCGGCAACCCTTGAAGATACGCGCAACATCATTCGTCTGAGCGAACACTTCGATGTCATCCACCTGCAGTCACCCAACGTCGAATCGCAGGACATCCCGGTGCATCTGCGCCATTACCGGGTGACCGAAAGCCAGCTATCCCTGAGCCGCAAACCGTTTTTTATCTATGCCCGCGGTACGGCACAGGTCGAAGACGCATTTGCGATGACGCGCATCGCCTATGGGCTGAGCCAGCAGGAATTTGAGTCAAAGCCCTGGTGTTACACCATCATCAACACCAACTCACCCCGTCAGCTCGACGTCCCCATGTGCCAGGGCATCATTGACTTTGCGCGTGCCGGGCAGGCTGCGGTGATAACACCCTTCACCCTCGCCGGTGCCATGGCGCCGGTAACCATGCCTGGTGCTTTGGTCCTGCAGCACGCCGAGGCTTTGGCCGGCATCGTCCTGTCCCAGAGCGTGCGCCCGGGAGCGCCGGTGGTTTACGGTTCATTTACCTCAAACGTCGACATGAAGTCCGGGTCGCCTGCCTTCGGCACCCCAGAATTCGTGCAGGCAGCCTTCGGTGCCGGCCAGCTGGCACGCCATATCGGACTCCCCTGGCGCGGGTCGGCGGCGACGGCATCCAATGTAGCGGACGAACAGTCGGTGTATGAGTATCTGATGTCAGCCTGGGGCAGTATCCTTGGCGGGGTCAACATGATGGTGCACGCGGCCGGCTGGCTCGAAGGCGGTCTCACCGGTTCGATGGAAAAATTCATCCTCGATATCGAAATGCTGCAAACCTTCGCCGAAATTTTCGAACCCCTGGCGAGCAGCGATGCAGCGCTGGCTTACGACGCCATCGCGGCGGTCGAACCCGGCAGCCATTTTTTCGGCTGCGAACACACCATGGAAAGATACCAGACCGCGTTCTACGAACCGCTGGTCTCAGACTGGAGCAATTTCGGCCAGTGGAGTGATAATGGCAGCCTCACCGCAACCCAGCGCGCCAACGGTATCTGGAAACAGGTTCTGCAGGATTTCGAAGCACCGGCGCTGGATCAGGCTCGCAGCGAGGAGTTACAGGCGTTTATTGAGCGCCGCAGTGCAGAGGGCGGAGCAGCAATGATTTAGCTGTGGATGTCGCCCGGCGCAAGCTGAGGGCTGCCAGCAATCAACCGGTTGCATGCAGATAGCGTTGCTTATTTCTTTTTATCGAGCATCGCCGCAAGGTCGGCGAACGGATTGTGCGTGGCCTCGGTTTTTTCCGTTTCAGCGGAGAGATGACCAAAGCCGGCGTCGGTGTAACGCGAGTGTTCATTGTCGTGACAGTAAACGCACAACAGCTCCCAGTTGCTGCCATCCAGCGGATTATTGTCGTGATTGTGGTCGCGGTGATGAACGGTTAATTCCTGCAGGTTTTTTGCATTGAACTCACGCGCGCAGCGACCGCATACCCAGGGGTACATCTTCAGGGCACGACTGCGGTATCCCTGCTCACGGGTTTCACTGGCGACCCGTGCCTCGGAAACAATACGATCAAGTTTGTCGGTGGAATTCTCTGATGGCATTCTATTTCACGGAAATTCTGCTCGGCCCTCATCCTATAGCAAATAGATTTATGCACCAAGTGTCGGATTTTTACGCGTACGCGAGACGCGGCTGCAAGGATCTGCAAATGCTGTATTTTGCGCATATTGCATGATAAATCCAATCTGGCAGGATGCCAGAAGAGGCCCTACCGGCGTTTACCGGAAACTCGCTAAAATACGTATATTTATCAATCGCCTCGCACATACTGGTTAACCGCGTATTTCTGTCTATACTCACTGGCATGCGCTTAATACTCACCATGGCTTCGCTACTGATCGTGTCTCTCGTGATCTTCAATGGATATGCTAATGACCAGGGAAGGGACGGCGGTAACATTGATGGACAGTTACTGGGGCAAATAAACAGGGCCGGTGACATCAACACCCTGATTCAGGACACCGCAAGCATTCAGCGCCAGGCGCTGGAAGAACAGGTACAATGATAAACCAGTCGCGCTAGCGGCATCTCGCGGACCCCTCGCTGACGCCAGATGCTTCACCAGTGCCGAACAAATAATCCACTCAAATAATTCAATCGCAACAGAGCGATGGTCATTCGCCGATTCGATACTTGACGATACGATCGTTGCCGGAGTCAGATAGCCACAGGGTGTTACCGCTCAACTCGACGCCTTCCGGCGTGGTAAAACGATTCGGGCCCCTGCCCGCCAAACCAGCACCATCACCGAGCACCAGCAACAGCTTGCCCTCGGCATCGATGAATTTAATTTGATGATTGTTTTTATCGGCGGCAACAATGGTTCCCTGCGGGGTCAGATCGAGATAGCGTACGCCATTGAAGGCATAGTCACTGCGGCCGAGCTCAAGCTTGATATCGAGATCCGCTGATAGCAGCAACAGACGATCATTACCCGAATCGGCCAACCAGATATCACCATCACGGCTGAGCTCCAGATCGTGCGGAGAGGACAGCCCGCCCAGTTCGGCAACCACCTGGCCATTCTCATAGGCCACGACATTACCCGACCAGGCACCCGCAACGTACACTCGTCCATTGCTGTGCACCAGCACGCCTTCCGGCCCGCGAATGCGCGCATCCAGCTGTCCCACGCGTTCAGCCTTGATGCCATCGACCTCGTAGATCAACACCCGGTTATTGTGCGTGTCGGCCACATAGGCCCGCCCACGGTCGTCAAAGTCGATATCGTGCGTACCGGACTGGTGATCCGCACCGAACTCACCGCGCAACGCAAGCGTCTGCGGATCGAGAATGGCGACACGGTTATTGCCGACATCGGCAACGTACAGATAACGACCGTCGGGTGACAGTTTCAGATCGTGCGGATTTTCCAGTGCCACGCTGCTGGCGGCGAGATAAGTCAGGGTCAGCTCGGCCGCCGCGACCGGCACTGCAGCCAGCAAACCCGCAAACAGAAACAGCAAGCGTAACATGCAGGCAGCGTCAAGCCAGAGGCAGGTCGTAGAGCGAACCGAAGTGCCCCATCCTGTCTTCGATTCCCGCGAGCCTGAGTGCGTGCCAGCCCATGGCGTGGTTCGAGGAAGTCAGCGGGATACCAAGATTTTTTTCCAGCTCCGCACAGGCCTGCATCAAGCGCACCGAGGTGCAGGACACGAAAATCGCATCGACCTCGGCGTGACCGATAATTTCACGCACTGCGCGTTCGATCGACTGCGGCGTGATACGCGCTACCACGGTGTCACGATCTGAATTAAAGGAACCAAACACGGGAACCTGGTAACCGCGGGCAGCGATGTAATCGCTGACGATGCGGTTGACGTCGGCCGGATAGGGAGTCAGCACACCGATACGCCGTGCCCTGAAAGCATCGAAGGCGGCAAAGGCAGCGGTGATCGGCGTGGTGCAGCGCACCCCGGGTTTGGCTTCGCGAATGCGCGCAAACACCTGTTCCTCGCCGATCGCCATCGATGCCGAGGTACAACCGTAGGCCATGACATCGACCGGTGTGTCAGGAGTAATCACGCGCGTGCATTCGACAATGCGCGGTTCCATGGCGCGCAGGGTTTCCGGTGTAATGCGGTCCTCGTTATGAATTCGGCTTTCATACAGCGCCACACCGTCAACCTCGGCAAACAGCTGCCGCCATTCATGCTCGATGGTGTAGTCGGTGGCGAGCACGATCAAACCGATCGCCGCACGGCTGGCGATACCGCCGTCGACATCATAGGGTATATGCTCGATCAGCCTGGTCTCGATCGACCTGCTCTCGTCCATCGAGACATCGTTTGCTTTGCTGGCTGGCTGGCTCATAATTCACTCCGGGCGCGAAAGTTTGCGCGCCTACTTTACCACTAAATAATGCCAGAGGAAGTGCCAATTGGCCGACACCACTCACTGTGATTACCTGGTCATCGGCGGCGGTGCTGCGGGCTGCATCGTCGCGCGTCGTCTGGCCGAGCACAGCGACAACCACGTCATTTTGCTGGAAGCCGGCAAAGTAGATGAAGGTGACCCGATCGCTACCGATCTGTCACGCCTGGAAGAGCAGGACGACAGCTACGACTGGGGCTATCGCGCGCGTCCGCTGGCAAATTCGACGCAACAGATTTTCTATAACCGGGCAAAAATGCTCGGTGGTTGTGCAAATCACAATGATTGCGCCTTCCTGGTGCCACCGGCAAGCGACTTCGAACGCTGGGTTGAGCTCGGCGCAACTGGCTGGGACTATGCAGCCAATAAAAGCGCCTTCGAACGCATCGAACAGCGGCTGCACATCGAGTCCAGCCCCGTGGGGAATCGATTGAGCCGTGCCTTTATCGACGCCTGTCGCGCCAAAGGCTTACCCGAGCTCAACCTGCGCGAGACAGTGACAGCAGGTACCGGCTGGTTTCCACTCAATGTGAAGGACTCGCTGCGGCAGTCCTCGTCGATCGGCTATCTGCACCCGCTCAGCAGCCTGCCTGCCAATCTCGAAGTCCGCTGCGAAACCATGGCAACGCAATTGCTGATCGAGCAGGGGCGCGTGGTCGGGGCCAGTACCGAATCCGGTTCGATTCGCGCCGCTGCCGAGGTCATCCTCTGCGGAGGTAGCATCAACACACCGCAGCTGTTGATGCTCTCGGGAATAGGCCCGGCCCGCGAGTTACGGCAGCTGGGGATCGAGCCATATCATGATCTAAAGGGGGTTGGCCGCAACCTGCTGGATCACGTCGCCGCCAACATCGCCTGCGAACTGCGGCAACCCGCCCCACCCTGGAAACTGACGCCCTGTGAATCGACTGCACTAATCCGTATCGACGCCGATGCGCCCGCAGCTGACGTGCTGTTCCATTACGTTTTGATGCTGCGCGACAAATACACCGATGGCGATCAATTCAGTGACGTAGAACACGGCATAAAACTGTCGCCGAACGTTGCGCGCCCGCGCAGTCGCGGCAGCCTGCGCCTGGCCAGCAACGATTATCGCGACGCTCCACTGATCGACCTGAACTATTTCTCCGATGCCGACGGCTACGATCAGCGAATCCTGATCGCCGGCCTGCGCTACGCGCGCGAACTGGCAGCCACGCCGGCACTCGCCAGCTTTATTCACAGGGAAGTACTGCCAGGCCCTGAGGTCATCCACGATGACGACTGGCTCGCCTACATACGGGCTGGCGCCGAAACGGTCTACCACCCGAGCGGTACCTGCCGCATTGGCAGGACCGACGATCCCCTGGCCGTGGTTACGCCCGACCTGCGCGTCAAGGGGATCGCGGGATTGCGCATCGCTGACGCTTCGGTTTTTCCCGATATGGTCAGTGTCAATATTTGCAATACGGTGATGATGATCGCCGAGCGCGCGGCCGAAATGATCGAGCGTCATTGATGCCGCAGCGGACAGGCAAAACCAGGCCTGCCGCTGCCACTGATGGCCGGCGCGGGCGCGATCTGCTTTAATCCCTGACTTAAGCAAAACTGAAGAAACACGAGTGAACACAATCTCCGAAGATTTTTACATCATCGCGCGCGAGCCGGGCGCAGAAAATCCGGCTATTCCGACCTGGGCCAGCCGCGTTGACAACCCGGCCAGGCTCACCGACAGCACCACCACACAGGTGATCCGACGTGATATTCCCGAGGTTCCCGGTGCGTTCCAGTTGCTGAACCTGCTCTGCGCCGCAGAATGTGAGCGCCTGGTGACATTAACCGAAACGCTCGGCTACCTTGAGGATGCCGCGGTTTCGCTGCCACGCAATATTCGCCACAACCACAGCACCACCTGGGTTGCCGACGACACCACTACAGACATCCTGTGGCGACGCAGCGCGCATTGCTTTCATCGCGACGATGATTTTGCCGGCAAGCAAGCTCTGGGTTTGAATGGACGACTGCGTTTCTACCGCTACGCCGAGGGGGACTATTTTGCAGCGCATACCGACGGTTCATGGCCCGGGTCGCGAATTGTCGACGGTGAGCTCGTTGCTAACGCCTACGACGATCGCTGGAGTCAGCTCAGTTTCCTGTTGTTTCTCAGTGAGGATTTTGTCGGTGGTGCCACTCGATTCTACGTCGACCCCGATCATCCCGGGCAACCCGCGCGGCGCCAGGACCCGGCACACAGCGTCGACCTGCGCACGCCCCGTGGTGGCGCATTGTGCTTTCCGCACGGTGTTCACCCGCTACATTGCGTGCACGCATCGGAGCCGATCAGCGCGGGCATTAAATACATCATTCGTTCGGACGTCCTGTTCGAACTATAGAATATCACCGTTTTTTGGCGCCGTTGCCCAGGCGCATGAAATGAATAGCGCTACTCAGATCGGTGAAATCGATATGACAGGAAGTTGCCGCGTGCAGAATGGGTTTTGCGTAATAAGCGATACCGAGCCCGGCAGCGTGCAGCATCGGTAGATCATTTGCTCCGTCACCTATAGCACAGCAGGCCCCGAGGCCATGCCCACGTGAGCGTGCAACCGATTGCAGAACGCTCCATTTGTAGTCGGCGTTAACCACAGGCTCCAGAATCTTACCCGTGAGCAGACCTTCGCGAACCTCAAGGCGGTTACAGTAATATTCATCGAATCCAAGGCGCATGGCTACCGGTGCAACGACCTGGACAAATCCGCCACTGATTAAAACACAGTGCACCCCGGCCGCCTTCGCCGCGGCGAGCAGTTCACTCGCACCGGGGTTCAGCTGCAGCGAGCTTGCCACCTCATAAAACGCCTGTTCAGGCTGCCCGGCCAACATTCCGATACGTTCACGAAGCGCGTTATCGAAGTTGATCTCACCGCGCATCGCGCGCGTGGTTATCGCGGCGATGCGCTCCCCCATACCTAGCAGGGCGGCGACCTCATCCAGGGTTTCCGCGTTAACAATGGTCATGTCCATGTCGCAAATCAGCAGACGTATCGAGCGGACACCCCGCGGTTGCAGATACACATCGGTCGCTGTCAGCCGCTGGCGCAAGGTTTTCAACAACGTCCAGGCTTCCACAGGTACACATTCTATAGTGATCGCACAGGCATTCGGCCCGCGGTCTTCGCGTCCCAGAATAGGTAAATCCCCAAGCGCTGTGTACAGAACTGAAAGCGCTTCATTAATATTGCCTGCGCTGCAAAGCGTTGCCACGAAGGCCTGCCGCGCATCGCTGCGCGGCAACCATCTTGGCGCCTGCTCGGAATGATCAAGGCTCATTGCAGCGCGGGAAAGTGCAGGTATTGCACGTTGGTAATATTGGGCAGCGAACGCAGGTGCTCAAGATCAGCATTGCTGAGCTTTTCATCAATTTCGATCAACACCATGGCATGGCCGGCCCGCAAATCGCGACCAAGATGCATGTTGGCAATGTTGATGCCGCGCTCGGCAGTAGAAGAGCCGATGGCACCGATAACACCCGGTTTGTCATTGTTGGTGATGTAAAGCATATGCTCGCCGAGCTTGGACTCCAGTGGAATGCCGCGCACATCGATGACCCGCGGACGATTCTGGATTAGTGTACCGCAGATACTGCGCTGTTTCGATTCAGTCTCCACCGCCACGGTAATGCGGCAGGGGTACTCGTCACGCCCTTCGTTGTGAGCCTCGATCACATTGATATTGCGATCACGTGCTATTTCACGCGCATTCACCGAATTCACATAGCTGCTGTGATGTTCGAGGATCGACTGCACCACCTGGATGGTCAGCGGTGATACGTTGAGATCATTGGCCTCACCGCCGTAAGTCACGGTCAGGGTCTTTATCGGATCGTGAGTGAGTTGTCCGACGAAGGAACCCAGGCACTGCGCCAGCCGCAGGTAAGGGCCCAGCAACTGCGCTTCCTCCGCGCTGATGCTGGGAGCGTTGATCGCGTTATTGACCGCACCGGTCAACAG